>Ga0335072_10015437_pt1 | contig 10842 bp, 4 predicted proteins | sample Lox_Sample_21_FD_206725 | JGI IMG/M metagenome (GOLD analysis project Ga0335072, IMG submission 206725) | Soil microbial communities from Loxahatchee National Wildlife Refuge, Florida, United States - Lox_Sample_2.1 | ecosystem: Environmental > Terrestrial > Soil > Wetlands | place: USA: Florida... | reverse complement strand
TTCTGGGCATCGTGTTTGTGCTGGGTGGCGTGGTGGGGAGCGAGGTTGACGCCGCTTGCGAGGCACGCGCCGGGATTGCGCCCCTGGCTGTCAGCCTGCCTGTTTGGCGTGGCTGCGCTGGCCGGCGCGTACGGGGTGTTGAACGCGTTTTGGATACGGGTACGGCGGATCGGAGTTAACCTTCCGGGGCTTCCGGAGACGTGGCGGGGCCGGCGGGCCGTGTTGATGAGCGACCTGCACCTGGGAAGCATCAACGGAGCCAGATTCTGCCGGCGGATTGTGGCGATGGCCGCTCGCTGCGAGCCGGATGTTGTATTTCTGCCGGGCGATCTGTTCGACGGGACGAAGGGAGATCTGGCCCGATTGACGGCTCCATTGAAAGAGCTCCGTCCGCGATTCGGGGTCTTCTACACGACGGGGAACCATGAGGAGTTCACCAGCCCTGCGCCGTATCTGGAGGCCGCCGCAGGAGCAGGGCTGCGCATCCTGGCCAATGAGCTGGCAAGCGTGGACGGATTGCAGGTGGCGGGCGTCAACTACGGAGACTCGACGTATCCGATCCGGATGAAGGCGGCCCTGGAGGCGATGCGGCTGGAGCGGCACCGGGCGAGCATCCTGCTGAACCATGCGCCGACACGGCTCCCCATCGTGGAGGGCGCGGGATTTAATCTGCAACTCTCGGGACACACGCACGGGGGGCAGATTTTCCCGTTTACGTGGCTGACGCGGCGGGTGTTCGGGAGGTTCACAAGCGGATTGCACCGATTCGGGGCACTTGCCGTGTACACGTCGACCGGTGCGGGGACATGGGGTCCTCCCATGCGGGTGGGGACGCGCCCGGAGATTGTGGTGATCGAGTTTGAATGACCCTGCGCGATTGCCAGAGGGTCAAGGGCGCGAGCGGCGACCGAACAGGGTCCAGCGCGGCGGAGGCGGCGGAGCCTGCGGCGGCTCTTCGTGAGGGTGCTCGAAGTGGAGGCGGCGCTCGGTCCACTCTCCGGAAGAGAAGAAGCGCGGGCCCACTTCGATGAGACGGGGAATCATGCGGAAGACCGCTACGCGGTTCCAGGGCTGACCGTTTCTCATGCGGAAACCCTTTTCGTTGAGACTGGCGACGATGTCCGAATAGGAGTAGTCCTGCGCCAGGAGCTCCATCATGAGCATGAGTATCCGATGCTCGGTGGGATCGGGTTCGAGGCGGAGGCAGTCGTCCGAGACGCGCAGCCCATAGGGGACGTCTTCATTGAAATCGCCTTCGAGCGGGGCCTCGGCGTCGGGCAGTTCGCGGCGCCATTCGATGGCAACCATCTGCCAGCCGGCCTCCGTGCGCTGGCGGATCCGGTCGAGGCTGAAGGGGGAGGAGACGACGTCGCGCATGCGCTCAAAATAGGCCATGGGAACCTCCTGAGGTAGCACTTTCAAGCTACAGGGCAATTGACAGGCCAAAGACGCAGGGAGCCGGCACTTCTGGAAGTAGTTTAGAAACAGCCAGATGGCGATTCGGCCAGGTGCCGGAGCGGGGCGGATTCTGTCCGTAAACAGAATTGCGTGTCCAGTTGCGGACATGGTGAGCTGACCGAGTTCGAGGACGAGCAAGCAGCGGCGCAGAGTTGGAACCGGGTCGAAGTGTTGCCCGCGAACGCCCCGGGGCTCGTTTGGTGTCAAGAGGCGAAGGCAACGTCGCGGCGTGTAAGTAATTACAAATGCAGGTGATAATGCGAGGGTTGGCGGTTGCATGAAATTCCCGCTGGATTGCGTAAGCTAAAGACATTCACAAAGCGATAGGAAACATGCATGACGGAAAGCCGAAACTGGCTTTCCTAATCTTCTTCAGGCCATTTCCGCAGATTTGCGGACGGGGAGAGAAGACGAGGCACGAAATCATTCTTCAGATGCTTTCATACCCATTCATTCATGCATTCCCAAGGCGATTTCGAAGTGAAGTTGCCGAAAGCTCCTTTACCACGGGCCGAGGACTGCGGAACAGTGGCCGGGAATGGCGGAAAAATGGCCGTAAAAGAAGGGAAGCGGACGGAAGCGGCAAGACGCAAGAAGAACAGGTGCGAGGCGGACGAGACGGGTCCGGGACATGGGGACGGCGAGTCCGGTAAGAGCACCGGGGTGCGGCTGGAAGAACTGGCGATCACGGCGGTGACGGGTTCGGAGGGGATCGCCCGTTTGCGCGAACTGGCGCGGGTGGCGTTTCGCAGGAGGAGTCTCCACGTTGCATCGCATGTGCTCGAAGATGCGCTGGAAGGGGATACGGCGAGCGTTCAAGTCCTAATCGGGATACTGGAGCCGGGCAAGGATCAGAAGGCGACAGGAGCCAAAGGACGCGGGCGCAGCCTGGCGGAGATCTGGGCAGAAGAGCCACCCTGGGAAGAGTCGAGGGAAGAGTCGGCAGAAGTTGGCATGGGAGGCCGGGAACCGGAAGAGTAGGGCCGGTTTTTGGCGTGGCGCAGGGCGTTTCGGGTCCGGAGGAACGGACTTGAGACGCCCTTTTTTTTTGGAGCAGAGCCGGCGCGGGATCGCGGCTGAAACACGCGGCTCAACCGATTTGCGGGCGGATTTGCGAAGAAGCGAAGGACGAGACCGGAATGAAGCTCACGAGAGACAGCTGGATGCGCATGGGAATGCGCCTGACGCAATGCGTTGTCCTGGCGGGACTGCTGATGGAAGCGGCGGCGATGCGGGGACAAGGGGTCGGGACGACAACGGTGCAAGGGACCGTGTACCTGGCGAACGGCCAGCCGGCCTCGGGCACGCTGACGGTAAGCTGGCCGGCGTTCACTACCGCGAGCGGGCAACTGGTGGCGGCCGATAAGACGAACGTGACAATTCCGGCGGATGGATTTGTGAGCATCAATCTGGCGCCGAACCAGGGAGCGATGCCGGCGGGCGAGTACTACACGGCGGTGTTCTATCTGAGCGACGGAACGGTGACGACGCAGTACTGGGTGGTGCCGCAGGCGGCGCAGGCGACATTGGCGCAGGTGCAGGCGCAGATTATGCCGGCTTCACAAGCAGTGCAGGCGGTGAACAAGGCATACGTGGACCAGGCGGTGACAGAGGCGTCGGGAAATCAACTGGCGGTAGCGGGAGGCACGCTGACGGGGCCGCTGTTTCTGGCCGGAGATCCGACGCAGGCGACGCAGGCAGCGGACAAGCACTACGTGGACTCGAGCTTTGCGCAGGCGGTGCCAACGACGGGCGGAGCGGTGACGGGAGCGTTGACGGCGAAGCAACTGGGCGGAGCGTACGAGGTGGACCAGTTTACGGGCGCGGACTTCGGAGCGAAGCTGCAGGCGTGCCTGGCGGGACTGAATTCGACGTATGGCGGGACGTGCGACGCGCGCAATTTTACGGGGACGCTGGCGATGGGCGCGAACGTAACGATGGCGACCGGGAACACGACGATCGAGCTGCCGTGCGCGACGATTGCAACCTCAAGCCAGTTGGTTGTAACCGCGGGAACGCGAAACGTGGCGATCAGGGGATGCGCGCTGCGGGGCGGCAGCGCCGCGAACGGCAACCAGGGCGGGACGGTGTTGGAGTACTCGGGTGCGGCGGCGGCGGTCGAGGTGGGAGACCCGACCTACGCGCAGGACACGATGGGATTCCACATGGACAATGTGGCGATCAGCACCACCGGAGCGACGAGCGCCGCTGCAGAGGGACTGGTTGCCTACCGGACGCAGGAACTGGATCTGGAGAGCCTGTACTTTCTGGGGAACTCGAATCAGACGGCGATGACGCTGGACGGAACGGGGAACTACACGGGAGGCACATTCTACGACAACGCGTTCAACGGGTTTAAGACGGCGGTAAACGCGATAGGGCATCAGGTTACGAATCCGGCGACGACGGACTGGCTGAACGCGAGCGCGTTTGTGCGGCTGCACATCGACTGCCCGACGAGCAACGGGAGTCCGATTGCCGGGACGGTGGGCATCAACCTGGCGCAGGGGGATGGGAACACGTTCACGGGCGGAGACGTGGAAGGATGCTCGACGGCACTGCATCTGGGAGCGAACGCGCAGAACAACACCATCGTGGGGCTGAGGAACGAGAACTCGACGGACCAGGTGGTGGCGGACGCGGGGAGCTCGTACAACAACTGGATGACAGGCGGCACGATGTTTACCGGCGCGCTGGTGGACAACGGCACGCGCAACAGCTTCCTCGACACGTTTCACCGGAGTTTCAACGGACTGAATGGCGACTGGTACGGGAGCCAGCAGGACGCGACGGTAACGAACCACTACCGGCTGGGGATCGGGACGGGAAACGAGCGTGGATTGCTGAACGAGATCCAGACGGATTACGGATACCGGTGGATCGACGGATACACCGATGCTACGGCGGGAGAGCAGTACTACCAGGTACAGGATCTTTTGAACAACGTGAACCGGCTTTCGATCGGGCAGTACAACCACGGGCAGTCGAGCACCAACAACCAGACGGTTCTGAACGCGGCAGGGACGGGCGCCGTAGTGCTGAACGGGTCGAATAACGCGGGGACGGGCGGGGTAGTGTTCGGATCGGGTGGACCGAGCGAGACGACCGTGGCGACGATCGACAGCGCGGGCGATGCGCAACTGAACGGGACGCTCCAGGTGAACGGCGCTTCGACGTTTGTGAACACGCCGACGGTGAAGAACCAGGCAGACGCGGAGATCGATGCGACGCTGTGGGCGGGGGCGACGACGAGCCAGAAGGAATCGTACATTTACAAGGACTGGAACGGCGCCAGCCAGTGGTACATGGTGAAGGATGCGAGCAACAACTGGGCGCTGAACTCGGCCGTGGGCGGACTGGACAGCTTCAAGGCATACCAGAGTACGAACAGCGGAGACACGTATATCAACGCGTCGAATGCGACTGGCGCGGTGCGGATCAATTACGAGACGGGCGCGGGCACGGCGTTCAATATCTACGGAGGCGGGAGCGGGAACCTGTACGCGAGCTTTACGGGGACGAACGCGATCAAGTTTCCAGGACTGGCCGCCGGAACTGGACACGACTGCCTGCAGATCGACAACTCCGGGTACATCACGAATACAGGGTCGGCGTGCAGCACGGGAGTGGGGACAGTCAACTCCGGAAACTCGGGACAGATTGCGTATTACTCGGCGAACGGGACGACCCTGGCGGGTATGAGCACGATTCCGGTTGGGTCGGGCGGCACAGGAGCAGCGACGGCGGCGGGGGCTTTGTCGAGCCTGGGCGGCGTGTCGAAGTCTGGCGACACCATGACGGGGGCGCTGACGGCGCCGCAGTTCAACGGACCCGTGAACGGCAATGTTACCGGCAACCTGACAGGAAATGCCTCGACCGCGACAACGCTGGCAGCCGCACCGGGGCAGTGCGCGGCGGGGCAGTTTGCGACGGGCGTTACAGCGAACGGGACGTCGAACTGCACGGCGGTGAGCTATACGCAGTTGGCCGGAGCGGCACCGACCTGGAACCAGAGCACGACAGGGACCGCGGCCGGATTCACCGGATCGCTGAGCGGAGACGTGACGGGAACGCAGGCCGCGACGGTGGTAGCAAAGGTGAACGGGGCGAGCGTGCCGGCATCGGCAGCGTTGACGGGGACCAATGGCAGCGGACAGATTACAGCGGTATCCACTCTGCCGACGACGGCTGAGCCGGCTCATACGGGCGATGTAACCAATACGGCCGGGGCGCTGGCGATGACGGTGAGAGGGATCAATGGCGTGAGTCTTAGCGGGTTGACGAGCGGACTGTTGAAAAATGCAACGGGGACGGGCGCGCCCAGCATCGCGGTTCCCGGCACCGATTATGTTACGCCAGGTGGAAGCATCACCGGGACCGCCGGCAATGTGACCGGAACGGTGGCGACGACGAACGGAGGAACGGGTGCGACAACGGCGGCACAAGCATTGGCAAACCTGGGCGCGGCGGCGCTCTCGGGCGCCTCGTTTTCGGGAGCGGTAACGGCCCCGACGATCGAAGGTGCACTCTATGCCGATCGGGAACAGACCCCGGCAAATACCGGAAATAATGGGATTGCAAATTCGCTGGCGCAGTGCAGTTCGTTGGGCCAGACGGCGTGTTCGATCATTGTTCCTCCGACCTACTCGCAAGCGGAGGCGCAGCCGTGGGGTAGCGGGAACGTTATGAACACCGACTATACCCACGAGTACGGGCCAAAGAGCACTGACCCGTTGGGATGCGTGACCGACTGGCGCTGGGGTGCGCCGCAGGTTCTGTGTAACCAGGGGTTGGCGAACGGGACCTCGGGGAGATTTCTGGGAAGTTCGCCCATATTCGCGCAGAACGTGACGATGGTGGGGCAGGGGTTTTCGCCCTGGTCTCCGCAGGCCCTCACCGTGCAATACACGTCGTTTGCCGGCAGCCGCGATTACCAAAACGAAGAAACCTATCTGGCCGCCGAGACAAATACGGCGGTAGTTAATACTTCCGGGAGCGCATATAACTTCCTGGCGAATATGTATCACTATGGCCTGGGAGATTCGATCCCGATCTTTACGACCTCTTACAGCGCGGGCCAGGGACTGGCGCAAAACGAGGGGATGGAGTGGCGCACACGCTGGGAGGAGACCGGGAATGTATTGGACGCGGCACTTACGGGCATGACCTGTGGAACGAGCTATCCGTCCTGTACCTTTTCGATGACACAAACCAACGGGCTAACAGGAAGTTATGGCACGGACCTGGCTTTGATCGACCTCACGAACGCGTATAACGCCGGCTATATCTCGAGGATTACAGCTGGAACGTTCACTGGTTCCGGTACGAATTGGGACTCGACCTATGGCGATACGACGGGCACCGCGACGACAACTGCGGCGGTGAACAATACAAGCGGCGGCAATCCCAATCAGAACACGTTTCCCCAGTCGAATGTAACAATACCGCTAAATAATGTGCAGACGCTGAGTGGCTCGGCTGCTTTTTCTGTGGGGCAGATCGTTTGCATGTTTGACAGCGTAGACCCGAGCTGGCAGTGCGCGCACATCACGGGGGTATCGATCACAGGCGGGTCCGGAACTATCACCGTGGACCGGATGAACTGGCCTCTGAGCAGCGGCTCGACGGTTTCGGCGGGCGGCCTCGCCGGATATGGCTTCGGCATGGACGCCGACTGGGTAACTCCTGGTAATTACAACGGATATGGTGGTTCGGACTTTGCTCCAAACGGCACCATCCGGCAGGTGTACCCGATCGTTTCAAACGCGAGCGGGAACACATTGACGATCTACACGCCCGCAGGGGTCAACGGGAACATCGCTACGCGGGCTTATGGGCAGATGGGGTCCGGAGGCAGCGGGGCTGTTACCGTCGCCGGCGGCGCTGTAACCGGCTGCACCGTTTCCGGCGGAACTGGATACTTCGGCGCGACCGAGCCGCCGCAACTGACGGTAACTGGCATCACTTACACGACGGCGCCAGTGATCTATGTGAGTGCGATATCAGGTGGCGCATTGTCCGGATGCAGCGTGGCCGCCGGCGGATCGGGGATTACCGGAACGCCGACGGTGGTCGTGACGCCATCGAACAGCTACCATATCTATCCGCAGGCACGGACGTACAGCGTATATAACGCAACGACCGGGGCCGTAGATGGTTCGGACATCGTAACTACGCCTGCTGTGGGGACCTTCGCCAACGGGGATTCTGTAGAGCAGCCTCACTATTTTCGCGTGAAGATCGAAGGGCTGAATGCCGCGACCGCCATTTGGCAAGAGGGTGGCCAGCATAACAATCTGACTTTCCAAAGCTCGGGTAGTTTTGGCAGTAATGACTACGAGGCTACTTTCAACAACGCCAACGATCCTACGGTGTACCAGAACTATCCGGCCGCGCCAGAGCCTTACATGGTGGGGCGCGGCCAACTGTCCACTCCATACGGAATCTCGCTCGGCGGACCTCATCGCAACGGTCTCATGATGCTTCTGCCGCCATACGGCGGCAACGGAGGATCGAGGACGGGTGCAGTGGTGGTGCGGTGTGGATCGGCCTTGCAATGTGCGGCGTGGAACACAACGGTGCCGGTATTGAACCTGAATAACGCCACAGGCGCGAACAATGTTGGCGAGGATGTTCTTGGCTATAATCCCGCCACACAGACCTGGACGGTCACTTCGGGAGCTACTGGGTATGCCGGAGCGTCTCCATCTTGTACGTATACCTTTGGTCCAAACGGAATGTCATCGTCTGGGCCTGGGTGCGCTTCGTCGTCCGGAAGCTCAATGAATGCCGGCGCTCCCGCCCCGCTGCAGTTTCTGGGAACGGGTGCGGACGGCGCGAACACGAACGCAAGCGGAGCAATTTACGGCGTGAAGTATTACACGAATTTCACCGTTCCTAGCGGGAACACCGTTACCGTGAATGCCAGCGGCGGTCCGGGAGGGCTAATAGTTCACGCCTCTGGAGCCTGCGTCATCAATGGCACAATTCTGGCTAATGGGTCGCAGAATACGACCAGCGAACATGGGGTCGCGGGAGGAACGGGAGGCGGGGGCGGCGGCGGTACGGCGGCAGGAACCGCAGGCCTTGGCTCTTACCCCTCGCAGGCGCAAACCGGCTACGGAGGATGGCCATCCGGAGCAGGAGGCGCAGCTTCCGGGGGAGTTGGCGGCGCTGGAAATAGCTTCAGCGGAAACGAGTTGCGCGCATTTGTGGACACTCTGCCGCTTGATGGAATCTATGGTCAGGGTGGTGGAGGAGGTCAGGGTGGAAGCTCGGGAGGCGCGGGCGGCAACGGCGGGGCGATTGTCGTCTTGATCTGCCAATCGATCAGCGGAACCGGGACGATTGATGTGAGCGGCGCAGCCGGGACCAATGCGGCCGCCAACAACACAGGAGCTGGAGGCGGGGGCGGCGGCGGCTTGATCATTCTGTCTTCGCAGGCCAGCGAGACGTTCTCGGGGCTGACACTGAACACCGCGGGGGGCGCCGGCGGCACCTGCGGTTCGTACACCGGCTGCGGCGCCGGCGGTGCAGGCGGCAGCGGATCCCTGACGGAGTATCAGAATTGGTAGGGAAGCCTTCCGCCTTGGAGGAATTGTGCCGGAATCGGGAGGTGGCGGGAGGCTCAAACAAGTGCGCGGCGCGTCCGACGGCCCGGAAGAACTGGATCGCCGGGAACTGGAGCGGCTTGGGAACATCCTCGATGAGCGGCCGAGGAGTTTGCGCGGGCGCACGGTCGCCATGGGACTGGCCGAGCGGCTGCTGGTGGTCCGGACGCGGGACGGACGCACGGAGCCGCTGAGGGCGAACGCCGCGCAGAAGATCTTCGAGAGGCGGCGGGGGCAGCGGAATATCGTGCTCAAGGCGCGGCAACTGGGGATGACGACCTGGACGGCCGGCAGGTTCTTCCTGAGGACCATCACACAGCCGGGAACGCTGACGCTGCAGGTGGCGCATACGCGGGAGTCGGCCGAGGAGATCTTCCGGATCGTGCACCGGTTCGTGGACTGGCTGCCGGAGGAGCTGCGGACAGGCGTGCTGAGGACCTCGCGGGCCAATGCGCGCCAGATCGTATTTCCGGAGATCGATTCGCAGTACCGCGTGGTAACAGCGGGGGACCGGAACGCGGGTCGGGGCCTGACGGTGCAGAACCTGCACTGCTCGGAGCTGGCGCGCTGGCCTGGGGATCCGGCGGATATCCTGGCGGGACTGCGGGCGGCGCTCGCCCCGGGAGGCGAGCAGATCCTGGAGTCGACGCCTCAGGGCGTGGGAGGCTGTTTTCATGAGGAGTGGCTGAAAGCGGACGAGACGGGCACGGTGCGGCACTTCTTCCCGTGGTGGATGGAGGGGCGCTACCGGGCCAAGGCTGTGGACGAGGCGAGTTTGACCGATGAGGAACGCGGGCTGCGGATGCGGCACGGACTCGATCTGGGTCAGATCGCCTACCGGAGGCGGATCCGTGCGGACTTTCGCGGGCTGGCGGCACAGGAGTACGCCGAGGACGCGGAGAGCTGCTTTCTGGCGAGCGGAGAGTCGGTGTTTGAATTGACTGCCGTGGAGGAACGGCTGAAGTCGGCGCCCGAACCGGTGGAACGGCGGCGGAACGGAGAGCTGGAGATATGGCTGCCGCCGGTGGCGGGGAGGTCGTATCTGGTGGCGCTCGATCCCGCCGGCGGCGGCAGCGAGGGCGATTACTCGGCCATGGAGGTGCTGGAACTGGAGACCGGACTGCAGTGCGCGGAGTTCGCCGGGCACGTGGGAGGGCTGGAGTTGGCGCAGCTGGCCGCAGGGCTGGCGCGGGAGTATCACCAGGCCTGGCTCGTGGTGGAACGGAACAACCACGGCGGCGGAATTCTGGCGCTTCTCGAGAGCGTTTGTCAGTACGCGCGGATCTACAGCCAGGGCGGACAGCGGGGATGGCTGACCACGTCGGTGAGCCGGCCATCGGCGCTGGGGCGGCTGGACGCGGCGCTGGTCGAGCAGCCGGGGCGGTTCCAGAGCCGGAGGCTGCTGGGAGAGTGCAGGAGCTTTGTGCGGCTGCCCAATGGAAATACGGGAGCGCAGCCGGGAACCCACGACGACCGCGTGATGGCCATGGCCATCGCGCTGGGGGCGCGGGCGGAGCTCATGGAGGGAAGGCGAAGGCGGTCAACTGGCGGCTAGAGGCTGTTCTTCACTTTCGCGCGGCTGTGGGAAAGTTAATAACAGCCTCTGGGCCCCGCGAACTGCTATTTTCGAAGCAAGCATCGGACGTGATTGGGAGCGAGGGTTGGCGGTTCTGGCGGTACAACAGATCCGGCGGATGCGGGGCGGCGCGCAGGGGCAACTGATGCTGGGCGCCGATGGGAACATCTACGTAGTCAAGTTTCAGAACAACCCGCA
>Ga0335072_10015436_pt1 | contig 10843 bp, 10 predicted proteins | sample Lox_Sample_21_FD_206725 | JGI IMG/M metagenome (GOLD analysis project Ga0335072, IMG submission 206725) | Soil microbial communities from Loxahatchee National Wildlife Refuge, Florida, United States - Lox_Sample_2.1 | ecosystem: Environmental > Terrestrial > Soil > Wetlands | place: USA... | reverse complement strand
CATGGCACAGTCATTACGAATACCCCCAGGGACAAGATGGCACAACGCAGTCTAGCGACCATATAATTACTATAGAAGCTGACGGTGGTGGTTGGATGGGCACCAGCGATCCCACAGAGGACGGATCAAGCGTTACGCTCAGACTTGGTCTGCACTACAGTGATGAGGCTACCTACGTTGGCGAGTGGCGCGAGTCGACCGCACCAGAGGGATATTACCGCGGCGCAGTGTTTAGCGGGACATTACTGATGCTCCTGCAAGAGAATGAGACTGTTCTAACCGGTCAGTGGCTCGGGCCAAACAGTGACCGCACAATGATCAAATCTGGATCATGGGTACTCACCCGCACTGTTGAACAGCCATCGCTAGCCTAGTATATAGGATAAAATTATTGTATAATACCTTAATTAACAGGGGTAAACTGGGGTAACTTCCGTTATCTACAACAGTCCTTAAGTATTATTTCGTACTATTTTCACATTGTTACAGAGGAACTATGATCATGAATAATACACCTACGATTACAATTCTCGGTACCGGTTATGTCGGGCTCACCACTGCTGCTATCTTTTCAGCAGCCGGCATTAAAACCTTCGTTATTGACCCAAACCCCACTCGTTTAGAGAGCGTAAAGAGCGGAAAGTCATTCTTCTACGAAGAGGGCCTTGACCCTATCATCGCCCGCGGTGTCGAGCAGCATCTGCTCATCCCAACAGACTCATATGCTGAAGCTATCCCTGAGAGTAGCATCGTTATCTCTTCCGTAGGTACACCAGACAACACTGATGGAAGCTCAAACCTCAGTTATGTGTTTGCAGCAGCCACCGAAGCGGCCAAATACCTGAAACAGGATGCTATCTATGTACAAAAGAGTACTGTACCGGTTGGTACTGGTAATAAGGTTAAGGACATCTTCTCTGCTGCTGGCTGCGATGTAGCATATATCTCTAACCCAGAATTCCTTCGCGAGAGCACCGCACTTATGGATACGCTCTGGTTTGACCGCGTCGTTGTCGGCGGTGACAACCAGGATGCTATTAGTCGTGTCATGGGCGTATACCGTACCGTTGAAGCAAAGCGTGAATCAATCACTGAAATGGCTGGGCTCACCAAACCAACCAACAGCGATGCAGGTAAGTACATCACTGTTAACCTAGAGAGCGCTGAACTTATTAAGGTTGTCTCTAACGCCTTCCTAGCCCTGAAGATCTCATTCGCTAACTCAGTCGCACTTCTAGCCGATAAAACAACTGCCGATGTGACAGAAGTCATGGATGCCGTTGGTTCGGATGCTCGTATTGGTCGTGCCTTCCTTAATGCTGGTCGTGGTTATGGCGGTGGTTGCTTCCCTAAGGACGTCAGCGGCCTTATAGCCACTGGCCAAAGCCTTGGCGTTGACCTAGAAATTATGCGTGCCGCCCAAACGATCAATGAAGCTATGCCGGGATACATCAACGAAAAGCTACAGACAATGCTCGGCGGCTCACTTGATGGTCATAAGATTGCAGTTCTTGGTTTAGCCTTTAAGGCCGGTACAAGCGACGTACGTCGCTCACCGGGCATTGTATTCGTAAACAACCTAGCAACGCATGGCGCCACCGTCAGCGTCTATGATCCAAAAGCAAATACCGAGGCCGCTCCTCTTCTCAATAAAGCTGTCGTTCAAGGTAGTAGTATTGAAGACACCCTGCAGGGCGCTGATGCTGTTATTATTGCAACCGACTGGAAAGAGTTCCTCGAGTATGGTCTCAACACCTACGCTGAGCACCTGTCAGGTAACATCTTTGTTGACGCCATGAACTGTTTCGATATAGAAGCAGTAACCAACGCCGGCATGCGCTACATCGGCGTTGGTCGAGGCCCACAGGACCTGTAGGCTATTTCTTCTCGCTATTGAACTGCTTGCTCAACTGGCCAACTTGTTGAGATAGGTCTTTTCGAGCTACCAACAGACCAGCTGGTGTGTTAACAATAACGACATTATCTAGGCCAATAACAGCTACTGGCTTGTCGCAGTCGTTACGAACATACGAATTCTTTGTCTCAAGCACTCCAATAGTTTCGCTGTTCCCAATGATGCAGTTGCCATTCTCATCGGCATCAGTTGCCTTATATAGATCTTGGAATGACCCAAGGTCCAATCAAATGTACCTGGTACCACTAACATGTCCCCCACCAACTCGTTAAATGTATAATCCAGCGCTACGCTCTCAAGAGCAAGATATGCTTCCTTATATGCAGCTTCATCTTGAGCATTCAACAATGACTGGTAATCCTGCCACAGTTTTGGACAATACCGCTGCATAGCATTTTCATATGCTTCCAAGGTACCCACTAGGTAACCGCCGTTCCATAGATACTCACCACTCTTAAAGAATGACTGGGCCGTTTCTAGATCTGGTTTTTCTTTAAAGCCTGATGACTTATGGACAAGTTGTTCCCCAGGAAGCAGTTCTGCCTTATGGATATAGCCAAAACCAGTCGCTGGATACGTTGGCTCGATGCCTACGAGAACAGGAACCTTGTATTTAATAGTGGCCTCACCGGCAATCTTAAAGGATTCAGCAAAGCCTGCGATATCACGAATATAGTGGTCAGACCACGTAAAGGCGATTGGCTCATCCGCTGGATGGCTACGCTTAATCTTGCAAAGCACTGCAAGAAAACAGCCAGATGTGTTACGCCTGGCTGGTTCTATAATGAGCCGTTCCTCGGTAACATCAGGCAGTTGTTTACGTACATGGTGGTCATGACTTGCCTCAGTAACGACATAGACGGTGTCAGTTATGTGCTTAGCGCGCTCATAAGCTGCCTGTATGAGTGTCTGGTCTCCAGTTACAGTTAGTAGGTGTTTCGGGTAGTCGGGGGTGGACAACGGCCAAAGGCGCGTGCCAGCACCGCCCGCAATAAGTGCGACGATCATGCCTACCATCATATCAAAAAAGATAGTCTGAAAAAATGAAGCATACCACTGTGCCGACAGAGTAGTTGTAGTAATGACACCTATCTAGTGTTTTGAAAAGTAGTATCATATCCCTATAGCCTAGTCGAGGTTTCGTTCTTGGCTTTTGTTTTTGACATCTCGTAACCGAAGGGGGATACCTGCAGTGAGTGCACTCTACGACATTTTTAAAGCATACGACGTCCGTGGCAAAGTAGGCACCGAACTAACGCCTGATGTTGCTGAGCGCCTCGGCCGGGCAATGGCCCAGTGGCTTCCAACAGAAGGTCCTGTTGCCGTTGGTCGCGACATGCGTCCAGATTCATCTGAACTCAGCGAAGCAGCCATTCGTGGCCTCGTCGCTGGCGGTCGTGATGTTATTGATATCGGTGAAGTAACTTCAGACATGATCTACTTTGCCGTAGGTGATGGGAATTACGCTGGCGGTGTCATGATTACAGCTAGCCACAATCCTGGCGTATATAACGGTATTAAGGTCTGTAGCGAACAAGCCAAGCCAATGGCCCTCGAAGGTGGCTTAGGTGAAATTCGTGACCTCGTTATCGCCAACAACTTTACCGACAGTCCAACCCCTGGCACAAAGTCTGAGAAGAACATTGTCGAAGCATGGGTAGAACATGTGCTTAGTTTTATTGACCCAAGCAAACTCACACCTCTCAAGGTTGGCGTTGATGCCGGTAACGGCATGGCTGGAGCCATCTTCCCAACCCTTGAAAAGCACGTTCCATGGAATGTCACACCACTCTACTTTGAACTCGACGGTACCTTCCCGAACCACGAAGCTAATCCGCTGAAATTCGAAACACTCGCCGACCTTATCAAAACTATTAAAGATAACGGCCTTGATGCAGGTATTGCGTTTGACGGTGATGGTGACCGCGCCTTCCTCGTCGATGAGACTGGAGAAGTACTCACTGGCGGCGTCATGTCTGCCATGCTCGCTGATTATTTCCTACAGGAATTCCCTGGCAGCAACATTGTCTATGATGCCCGCAACAGCCACACCGTTCCTGAAGTCATCACCACAAACGGTGGTACCCCAGTTATTAGTCGCGTCGGCCACTCCCTCATTAAGCAAAAGATGCGCGAAATGGACGCTCCATTTGGCGGTGAGGCATCTGGCCACTTCTACTTCCGCGACAACTGGTACGCAGACTCAGGACTCATTGCCGCAGTTGTTGGTCTGTATGTCAGCACTCTCTCTGGCAAAAAACTATCTGAACTGCGTGAGCAATATTCCCACTACCTCGTTATTCCAGAGACAAACTTCACTGTCACTGACAAGGATGGCGCTTTTAGCCGCATCAAGGAAGCATTCAAAGACAATAAGCAAGACACGCTTGATGGCGTCAGCGTCTTCTTTGACGACGACAGTTGGTTTAACGTACGCGCAAGCAACACTGAACCAACTATGCGCCTAAATGTCGAGGCAAAAAATCAAACTACACTTGATGAGCTCACTAGTAAAGTAACCAGCCTCATTCAGCAGGCTTAAGGGAAAGATTGGTATACTGAGTATATGAAGATGCTTGTAACCGGTGGGGCAGGGTTTATTGGATCAAACTTTGTTCACCTTACACTTCGGGAACACCCAGAATATGAGGTTACCGTTGTCGACAAAATGACCTATGCCGGCAATAAAGAAAACCTCGCACCAGTCATGGACAAGATTACCTTTGTCCAAGGCGACATTTGCGACAAAGAACTCATGGACAAGCTCATCGGCGAAACTGACGTTGTCGTCCACTTTGCTGCTGAAAGCCACAATGACAATTCCCTACGCGACCCGTGGCCATTTATTCATACCAACATTGAGGGTACGGCAACTATTCTTGAGGCTGTACGCAAACACGACAAGCGTCTTCACCATATCTCTACCGACGAGGTATATGGTGACCTAGCCATCGATGATCCTGCCAAGTTTACCGAAGAGACACCATACCACGGCTCAAGCCCCTACTCGAGTTCTAAGGCCAGCTCTGACCTGCTCGTAAAGGCATGGATGCGCTCATTTGGCGTGAAGGCTACGATTAGCAACTGCTCTAATAACTACGGCCCATACCAACACATCGAAAAGTTTATTCCCCGACAAATCACCAACATCCTTTCTGGCAGCAAGCCAAAGCTATACGGCAATGGCATGCAAGTACGAGACTGGATACATGTTGACGACCACAACAGCGCAGTACATGCCATCCTTGAGAAAGGTAGAATTGGCGAATTGTACCTCATCGGCGCCAACGGTGAACAAAACAACAAGTATATCGTTGAGACGCTGCTTGAACTCATGGGCCAGCCAAAAGATGCCTATGAGCACGTCAATGACCGACCAGGTCACGACCAACGCTATGCTATCGACTGGACAAAATTACACACTGAGCTTGGCTGGGAGCCAAAGTACACCAACCTACGCGATGGCCTTAAGGCTACAATCGACTGGTATAGTAACAACCGAGCGTGGTGGGAGCCGCAAAAGGCAGCAATTGAAGCCGCCTACGCAAAACAAGGTCAATAGTATTCATGGCAGATTGGCAAACGCTCTCCACCGAAACAGTTTACGAAACACCGTGGATTAAAGTCCGCCGAGATGAGGTGCTCAATCACACAGGCAAACAGCTGACCTATAGTGTGGTTGAGACACTGCATCCATCAGTATTTATTATCGCCATAAACAAAGACGGTAACGTACTCATGCAGCGAAACTTCCGCTATCCAATCGGTAATTATGTATGGGATTTACCCGCAGGACACGCAGACGCCGAAGACAAAGATCTACTTACTGCAGCCAAGCGCGAATTACTCGAAGAGACCGGCTTGGCCAGCAATGACTGGACTAGTCTTGGATACTTCTACCAGGCAACCGGCATTGCTAAATTACCGCTAGAAATATTTCTAGCACGTGATGTATATTCTGTCAGCGACGAACGGGACGAGCTGGAAGACATTACCAAACAGCAGTATGTAAGTTTTGACGCTATCGATAAATGGATCCAAGAGGGTAAAATCGACACAACCGCAACCATCGCAGCGTTATACCTTGCCCGAACGCATAAAGATAAGGAGAAGAAAGCATGAGCGTACCAACAACTGTAGTAACCGGCCATGAAACCGACATACCTGGCCTCATCTGGTTTGACGTCACTAGTGTTGGCGATGAACGAGGCTGGTTCCAAGAAAAATTTCATAAGGAAAAGCTGGTAGCTGCCGGCCTACCTGAAAGTTTCCAAGTAGTGCAGAACAGCCTTGCCTATAACAAAAAAGGCGTAACTCGCGGCTTTCATGCTGAGCCGTGGGACAAATATGTCTCTGTTGTCACTGGCAAGGTCTTTGTCGCCTACGTCGACCTCCGAAAAGGTCCTTCTTTTGGTAAGGTTGTTACTCTTGAGGTTGATCCGCAAAAAGCCGTATTCGTACCAAAGGGTGTTGGCAACTCATATCAGTGTTTGGCCGACGACGTGTACTACCTGTACAGCGTAAACAAGCACTGGAGCGAAGATGCATACAAGACGAGCCTATTCGTTAACCTAGCTGACCCAGACATTAATGTCGAATGGCCAATCCCCCTCGATGAGGCCGTTCTATCCGAGCGCGACAAAAACCATCCAATGCTTAAAGACGTAGAGCCGCTGGAGGCCTAAATGGACGAGTCACGTATCCTTATCACTGGCGCGCATGGCCAACTTGGCAAAGCACTACTACTGAAATACCCTGGTGCTACAACCGTCAGTCATAGCGAACTAGACTTTGCCGACTGGTCCGCAGCCGAATCATACGATTGGACAAAGGTAGCTATTATTCTTAATGCCGGTGCCTACACAAACGTTGATGGTGCAGAAACCAGCGACGGACGAGTTGCTGCCTGGAAAGCAAACGCTACGGCGGTCGCTAACCTTTCAAAAATTGCTGCAGCTCACGATATAACACTGGTGCATATATCCAGTGACTATGTCTTTGACGGCACAAAAGACAATCACACAGAAGATGAGGACCTATCTCCACTTGGTGTATACGGTCAGACAAAGGCTGCAGGTGATATTGCCGTCATTACAACGCCAAAACACTACGTACTACGCTCTACGTGGGTTATCGGTGATGGCAACAACTTTGTTCGCACCATGATTAATCTTGCTAGCCGAGATATCTCGCCTAAGGTTGTAAACGACCAGGTTGGTCGCCTTACTTTTACCTCCACTATCGTGGATGCCATCGACACTCTTCTACAGAAGGAAGCAGCGTTTGGCGTATACAATGTCACCAACGATGGTGAGTCAGCTAGCTGGGCAGACATTACACGAACAATCTTCAAAGAGCTTGGCCGTGACGACCTGACCGTTACAGACACAACAACTGAAGAGTACTTTGCCAGTAAGCCAGATGTGTCACCTCGACCAAAACAGAGTACAATGAATCTTACGAAGATTAAGGCCACCGGGCTTACCTTACGCGACTGGCGCATTGAACTGCACGATTACGTTAAGGCTGAACAAGCACGGCCAAAGGAGTAGAGACATGAAGGGTATTATTTTAGCCGGCGGAACAGGTAGCCGCTTATATCCTATTACCAAGGCAATCTGTAAGCAGCTTATGCCTATTTACGACAAGCCAATGATTTACTACCCCCTCAACACGCTTATTTCTGGTGGTATTCGCGATATCCTGATCATTACAACCCCAGAAGACAATGAACAATTCAAAAAGCTACTTGGCGACGGCTCACACCTTGGCTGTAACTTCAGCTACATCGTACAAGATGCTCCACGTGGGCTTGCCGACGCTTACATCGTTGGCGCAGACTTCATTGGCAAAGACAACGTCACCATGATCCTTGGCGATAACATCTTCTATGGCACTGACTTCGACAAGAAACTGAAGCGTGCCGTCAAAGACGTTGACGGCGGTGTTGTTGGTGGTGTCGTCTTTGGGCAGCAAGTAGCTGATCCAGAACGCTACGGCATCGTTGAGTTCGACAGTGATATGAAGGTCCTCTCTATTGAAGAAAAACCTCAAAAGCCAAAGTCAAACTATGCTATTCCAGGCCTCTACGTATTCAATAACAAAGCTGTTGAATACGCCAAAGGCGTACAACCAAGTGCTCGTGGAGAAATTGAAATCACCGAAGTACAGAATGCCTATCTCAAGAATAACGATCTAAAGGTGCACCTATTAGATCGTGGCACGGCATGGCTTGATACTGGTACATTTGCCAGCATGAACCAAGCATCTCAATTCGTACAGGTGATCGAGGAACGACAGGGTCTAAAGATCGGTTGTATTGAAGAGGCTGCATGGCGACAAGAGTACATCACTACCGAACAGCTTGCTGACCTTGCCCTACCGCTAAAGAAATCAGGGTATGGCGACTACCTCAGCTCACTTATCGATGACCCTCTCGAAAATTAGTCAGTAGATTTCGTAGATGCTGGATGATGGGTATGGAAAACGAAGCGCTTATAGAGCGTGTAGTTCCATACCAGTCCGGCGGCAGAACCGACAACAAGTGCAATCCCATAGTACAAATGAGCATAATGCACGAGCAGTACGACGATCGTACTGTTAATAAGCAGTCCAGCAAGCGCGCTCATATGAAACTTTATGAGCTTCTTTTTTATAGATATGTGGCTGTGCCCAGTAAATGCCCAAAAGTTGTTGCCTAGAAAGGTAGCAAGTACGGCAGTTTCAGCTCCAATAATCTGCGCGATAATGATCGGCGCACCCAATAAATCATAGATAAGGGCGAGCATGATGTAATTTACAACAAAACCTACGCCACCAATGACAATAAATCGTACCTTATCGTAAGAGATAAGTTTATAATATTTCCTAATTAGTAACGATTGGGATTTTATGGACATAAAGCCAGTTCAAAAACTATCAATAATTATACCATGCTACAACGAAGAGCGGACGCTTGCAGAGATTGTAGATGAGATACTTGCCGTTAATACCGGCAAGACTAAAAAAGAGATAATTATTGTAGACGACAAGTCAACGGACAAATCCCGAGACATCATCAAAAAGATCGAGGAAACACACCCTGAGATAAAGGCCATCCTCCAGAAGAAAAATCAGGGCAAGAGTGCCGCACTAAAACGTGGCTTTACTGAGTCAACCGGCGACGTTGTTATCGTCCAAGATGCTGACCGAGAGTACGACCCTCGAGACTATAACAACCTGCTACAAATCTTCCGCGAAGACCGTGCGGATATTGTCTTTGGCTCACGCTTCTCAGGCGGTGCACCACGACGTGTCGTATACCTTGCCAACACAATTGCCAATAAGTTCATGACTCGCCTCTCTGCCCTGCTCAGCGGCCTGTACGTGAGCGACATCCACACCTGCTACATTATGTTTGACGGTGACTGGATTCGCACCAAGGCCCCACGCATACGATCCAAACGATTTGGTTTTAACCCTGAGATTGTTGCCATGATCGCAAAGGAAAAAGAACATTTGCGCATTTGCGAGACAAGCATCTCATACTATGGCCGTACAAAAAGTGAAGGCAAAAAGATTGGCGCCAGAGATGGTCTCAAGGCTATCTGGGAAATTGTCTACTTCAACTTGATGAAGTAAGTACGCTTTTCGTATACCACAAACCCAGCTATAGCCAACAGGCCAAAGATCATAGCAGCAGTTGCCAGTTCAATATGTGGTGGCGCAAACGAGAAGACGACATCAGACTTGCCGGCCGGCAGTTTTACCTGCTGGAACAGTGGTCCACTCTGTGTGATGGTCAACTTCTTAGAGCCATCGGTCGCCTGCCATCCCTTCATATATAGTTCACTGCGAACGAGTGTGCTTGGCTGTGCACAGTCGGCCGTCACTTCTGCTCTCGATAACGGAGTCAGCGTACAACTACCGTCGCTCACACTAAAGTATGGTGTAGTGCTTGGCAGTTGGTAGATATCGTAGTAAGCGTCATTAAAGACCAGTGTCAGATTATCTGCGGCAGCTTGGGCTGGTAGTAGTAGCGCCTTGCTGACAATGACATACTTCACGCCAACCTTTCCGTAGTTTGGCATATTAGCTAGGAATGCCTGCACTGGAGTAATACCGTTGGGATTTACGCGGTCAATGCCCGTAAATCCGTCCGTAGGTGAGACATTTGGATTCAAATTCTTAAGGACATAGTTTGCCCAGTTCTGGGCTACTGGTAGGTCATTAGTGTTAATCGATGCAATACCAAAATATGAACCATAGTTCGGCATAATCGAGCCCAGGCTATAGAACCGCTGTACACCAAGATTGGCCTTTAGGTAATTCACTGGCGCCATATCAATAGATGCCGAGCGAGGCGCGGAAAGCTGCGGCACTACAAACATGACCAACACATCAACAGCCATGATTAATGGTAGTAATATTCGTGCGTATTTTCGGAAGAAGAATATCGTTACAACGAGCGCACCAACCGTGCCAATCGCCCACGCTGCCGATGCTGCAAACCATAGTAAGTGGTGATGTGACAGGGCTATCCTGTGTTCTTCATGGAAGGCATACGGCAAGAATAGGAGGAACACAGCGCAAACAACGCCAGTTATAATCAATAGTTCTCGTTTGCCTACACTTGGATGCTTCTCTTTCTTGAGAATTGCATCTAAGCCAACCATGGCCAGCAAGACTGATGCCAATTCAAAGGTCGGTGGAATATACCGGTAAATAGCAATCTTTGAAATACCCGGCAAAAGGTTCAGTGCCGCTGCAACACCAGGGAATCCATAGACCCTCAAAAGCGCAAGGACAACCCAGCCACCTAGTGCATAGAGCAAAATCTTGTTCTTATTCTTGCGTGCTGCCGCAATTCCAGCAAGCCCCATGAAAAGGATCGTATAGGTAAGGTATCCACCGACACTGCCCCAGAACTGACCCAGTGCGCCAGTCATG
>Ga0335072_10015434_pt1 | contig 10843 bp, 9 predicted proteins | sample Lox_Sample_21_FD_206725 | JGI IMG/M metagenome (GOLD analysis project Ga0335072, IMG submission 206725) | Soil microbial communities from Loxahatchee National Wildlife Refuge, Florida, United States - Lox_Sample_2.1 | ecosystem: Environmental > Terrestrial > Soil > Wetlands | place: USA: Florida... | reverse complement strand
TGAAACGGGCTCGATTCATTCTGGCATGATTGGTAACCTTCTGAAATCTGGAAGCTTATAGCGGCCGAAGACAGGCCGAGTGTGGAAAGCGTTCTGTCAGTGCCACACCATAGTAGGCCAGGGGATTATTCGACGGCTCTACTTTCATCATCATATTGGCCTATCACAGTTCGACAGCAATTCCACCTTCTTGCCCTCTGTGGACCTTATGGCGGGGTAGATGTGGATTTCTTTGAGATTGCATCTCTCATGACCTTTACAGCTTATCTCTGATGATTGTGATATCTCAGGATACACAAATTCGCTAGTCGACCCGCAATAACATGTTATTATAGTTTTCAATTTGCGAAAAATAAGTTAAGTCCGTTGAGAAAATAGTACGTATCTAGACGCAAACACCAGTACGTGGCTGATGAATAAATGCAAAGTATGCTGTCATGATTAACAAAGAAAGGCAATTTCCGCGTGCATGTGAATGGCTGCCTTCACACGCCGCTCTAACAAGTGCCAACTCAACCACCTCATCTCTTGCATGATAGTTGCATTAGCCTCGAAGGCCTTCATGTGAAAATGCATCAACGCCATTCGCGGTCTGCCCGACTTCGACTCAAACCCAACTTGCTGCTTCTCGTAATGAGCTAGAAGCATGCTAGAAGCACCCACAGAAGCACACCCATATTTTACTGACTCGCTTCAAGGCCAGATTATCCGATTCCAGCCAATAGGCTGAATTCAACTCCCTTAGCACCATTCCGTCCCGCTGTTGGGACGGCTTCTAGCGCAAAACCCACTCTTCTAGCCTCCTTCTACTTTCAGCCATAGCCATCTCGTTTAAATTCAAACGCCGTCAGTCGCCACAGCTCTCCGGCACTTCTTTTCACTCTTGCACTACGGAAAATCCTCGGCCTTCAAAATTTCAGCACTCACCAGAGAGAACGTGAGATGTGGCTTTGGCGGTGGTTCAGCCGCAGACTAGGAGAGAAGAGGAAGGCTTCTGGAATATGAAGTAGAATATGGCGCATTACGGGACAGCATGTGCCCCCAGCGATGTGGCTAGAAATGGCAGCGGACTATTGCTTAGCCGTTCTGGAGTGTTGTTGAGGTGGCACGGGCATGGGATAGGATAGGTAGGGCGTTCACATGCAGCTGTCCCAACTGTGGGGACCTTAAGCTGACCTGGCGAATTAAACTCATATCAGAGAAGCTCAATCAGCTGTGAAAGTAACGTCTGATAGCAAGATATCTGCCGATCCCTGTCTAGCTGGTCCAACCGCGCGCCCGCGTGCTCAAACCAGCTCGAGCGTCTTAGGCAACTGCAAGTAGCACAACAGGCTCTGCAAGGTTATCTGCACAAGATCCTGATATTACAGCTCCGTTAATTAATGGCGTGCGTGCTAGGCTGTTAAGAATTGGCAAGGGCCTCATCGAACCTCCCGCGCCTCATTATCAGATCCCAAGCCCTATACTGTATTAGATCTATAGCTCGAGGACCAGGACGCTTTTGATCACGAATCGTACGAAACTCGAGGGACCTAGTGGGTCTCGCAAGTATGGGCATCAGAGAAGGCCCGATTGTGATACGTTCTTTTGCATTATCAAATGCTGCAGAAACGGAATGACAAATGTTGGTGGTGGAGTGGAGTGTCAGGCTGAGCTGTATCACACAAATGTTAGAAACGCCAGACGCCTCTACCAGTACCCCAGACAAGGATCACCGCCATTCTCCTCCTTCCATCCCTCATCCTTGACCGGACGACCGCGTTTTCGTCCCCTCAACCACTCCCTGCACATTCTCAACATGCATGCGTTCCCATAGGGGAAGACGCCCATGTCAAGACTCGCTCCTGCATCTCCACCTGCCACCCACATTTTGATATCGATAGATGGCTGGCAGACGGGTTAGCGTTGCTCACGTTCATATTCATGGGGATGTGGATGCGAATGTGAAAGCTCATGCATGCTTCATTGCGTGATAGCTTCCATCCGTGATAGCTCCCATGCATGATGGAAGGAAAATCACTCACCGAATACACCTCATAGATCATGCTTGCACTCTCCTCTGCAGCAGGGGGGTCACATCGCAACTCCACGGTCTCCGCTCTCCTCCGTCTCGTCTCCTCCCCATCTTCCCCATCATCTGCCAGGAGTTGGGTCGAAATGCTTGGGCACCAGCGTCGTTGTCTGGCGGCTTTAGGGTGTTTACGAAGCAGTTAGCACGGACGCCACCCCATTCGTGCTTCTCTGCGAGAGATGTCTCTGCGATGTTTGCCATGCTGAAATTTTGCAGGCCATATTGAATTATTTGAACTGTCTGTGCTAGGGGCACGGTGGGAGAGATGTGGAGGAGGAGTTGAAGATGTGTGTGTGTGGGCGCGGCTAGAGGGGAGAGGTCACCTTCATACACGGCGCGACTTTCGAGATACAGACCGAGTACGAAGTCCTTACTACCGCCAATGTGCTCTGTCCAAGAGTGTCAGGACCGCCCTCGATGTCGAAGAGACCGCGGAAGACCTTGGAGAATGCTGCGAGGAGAATAGCATCGACTCTCACAACGTCCGCTGGGCGGTTAAAGCGAAATTCCCGATCCGGTTGCCAGGTTTGAAGACTTGAACTCTGTTTCTTTCATCCAAAATGGCAATGCGCTTTGGACTTAGAAGTGTCGATACACTCAGATACAATTTTCAAAACTCCTTTTGACAATGGGCGGTCTCGTTCTGCCTCTCACAGCTCTTGGAGGCTTACTATTACCAGGGATGGTGAAGATCATCCACGGAATCGGGCGTTTCTTCTGCAGCGTCTTCCACCCTTTCTCCAAGCCTACCAGCGTCCCAGGACCAACGATACGGCACTCAATAGTGTCGATGAAAAGCGTGCCAGTAAACATCTGCTGCACAATTGCCCTGCCGTGACTGGCAGTATGTTTCAACGTTTTCCGAGTCTACTTCAGCCCGTAGAACAACGTCTTCACGATCGATATCCTTCATCGAGTCAGCAAATATCTTCTCAACATTATATCTCTTTTCAATCGTTGTTTTATCGCCATGTTTAACAATGTTTACGATACTTATGATTGTGTTATGCTCATGATATCGTTAACACTGAAACCTGATACTCTCGAAGAAATTTCGAGGAATTGTTAATGATTCTAATAGAATTGAGAACTAAGTGAAAGATGGCTTGGTACAGATCGATGTGTTCTCTTGGAATTGTGGAGATTTTTGACACGACTTTCCTTATTGCCATCTCCGTAGCTATCCATGTTTACTCAGGAGAACTAGAGACCGACTTCGTAATGTCCTAGACGGTTCTGGAATTATCATCCGCCGTATCTCACACACCACAAATGCTGCCTCCGCAACGCTATCGATCGATCCGTGCGCCTGTTTTTCTCCGAAATCTTCTTTCTAGTATGTCGCCGATATATAATAATTGTATCGAACAGACACTTATAACGAATCCATTCCAAAGCTTGTGCTTTTCCGCAATTGGGAATGTTAATATCGCTGAATGGAGTTGGCAACCTCCTGCACGTAGTGCAACATCTCAGAGAGCGAGCCATTGATCACAGATCAAATAGCTACAGTATTCATTAGCGGAAACATCATTTCGTTGGCTTCTTCCGTGATACGACATGAAAGCACTACGCCAAAGACAGTGTCAAGATGTTCGATATGCGTGACAAGGAGCATGGCTCAGTTAGTCTAGCCAAGTGTTTAGAGACTATACTTATTGAACTGCAGAACGCTTGAATCTTGGCGATGGGGCGAGACGATAGCTGCTCCCGTAGTCGTGTCCATTCTGCCGCGTAGCCTTAGGACATCAAACTTGCCGTCCTCTATACTTCTCATTCTCTCCTACATCGTGTCCTCACTCATCTACCATCTTTTATCCGCGGACTCATCGGTGCGCTATGGATTATATTTCTTACACATTCTTAGATTACCCAACAGGTCTATGTTATTGCCTGATAATTATACCTAGATAATAGTCTCTGACCTGGGATAGATGTAGCATCACACTTGGGGAAAGCTCACAAGGTGAGAATTTCCTAAAAGTTAGATTGAAGCTTTTAATAAAGGCGGCTAGGCATTGTTATGAATCCTAGTCGAAATGCTATGTCTAAATATCTATAGCATAAACTTCTTAATAACGGCTCTGTCGTGCTCTAACATGGCCCTTTCCTCCTTCGCCACCTCCTCCTCCACCTCTATCTCCTTCCTTCCACCAATTTTCATCGTCATTTTGCCGATCCATTGCTCAAACCAATCTGACAATGCATTCATCGAATCAAAAAATTTCGGTACCCAACTCATGACCTTCTTATCAAAAGTCGCCAATCGCCACCAATTTCTATACCTCGTAACATCTGGCCAATCCTCCTCAAATGTCTCTAACCATGCAGAATACGAATACTTCTTCAACGCCGCATGCCACAACGAGCCAAATAATAAAGTCGGTATCATACCGCCAAACCACGACACGCAAAACCATATAGTTAATGTATCGAATCGATCAGTGCGCGCACGGTCAACAAGAAAAATAATTACACCAATTAAGATGACAATGCCTGGCAGAAAACCAAGAAAAAGGCCTAGTATAAAACCAAGAAAAACTAACACAATGGCAACGATACCGAAGACTGTGAGGCTACTTGCTGATTGCACTGTGATGATGATAATAAGAATGTAAGAAGGCAAAGTTCCGACAAAAGATATTATGTATAGGGAGATCATATTGACAAAGAGTAAATCAGGACTGATTGGGAAGTCACGACGTGGAAGTGGAGTTTGTCGAGTAGTTTTCTCTGTAGGGTTATGGGCTATTAGTCCAGAGTCGTCTCGGAAAGAAGAGTGCAGACCAACCAGATTTAATGATAAGGGCCCATGGCCCCTTCAAACTATCGAATTCAACAATTTGCCCACCAAGACTTGGATAGAGTGACTTGAATGCAGAAATCTCGGTTTCAGGTACTATGTTGGAGTCCTCAACTTCCCAGACGCTCAGTGGACAGTCATAGATAGCATGAAGCTCGAGAAGATCCCTAGGGCTGTTTGATGTGGATGAGGCTTTGACGGAAGAAACCTTTCCGTTGCTCGTCCCAGTGTCATGCTCTACATCCGTCTTGGCCTTGATGTCCGTTATGTGTAAACAAGCACCTTTGATTTCAAGGCTAACTCCATTGTAAATCTTGGAGTCTTGCTTTTTGATTATCACACAAGTTGCTATGCAATGGCTGATGTCAAGCTCATCAATAACTTGTCGAGAGGCTTTTACGAAGAATGTCTTCTTGCTTTCAGGTTCTAGAAAAAAGCAATAGTCCTTTAAATGGTGCAATTTAAACAAAAATATGTTAGGACATAACTTAGAAGACGATTCGACCGTTAAAACTCCATCTTTGAAGGTCATTAAAGGGTCACTCGCAAGTGTGATTCCTCGTGGTTCCGTGGGAATCCACCTATCTCGTCGGTTTCCCCCAGGTGCTAGTCGCGGACCTGAGTTGTAAAGTAACGCCAAAGGTAAGGTATTAAAATTGTAGAGAATGGCTCCCACTCTCTCTTCGGCAGGTAGTTTCATGACCAGACCTGCGTTGAGATCGACAAGATTTGCAAGGATTATGAAAAGGTCTTTGGCCTGGGTGGTAGATCTCAGTGTCATTGCGTTCCAAGTTGTAACAAACTGTTCCAATCGAGACCTATCAATGTTTATCCTGTCTAGAGACCGAGGTTTCGACTTCCTCCGGCCCACTCGAAACTCCTTGAGAATAGCTTTTTGAAACGGCCGGGCACGTATAGGGGGTTCAAAGTATGTGCATCGTTGCTGTAGAGGTACATATGTCGGTGAAAGCTCCATGATTATTTCTTTACACATCATGTAGATTTCTCCACGATGCCGAAAAGATTCTCTCAACGCCCGGTATATCAACTTTAGGCTATTTTCTGATGCGCTAGTGGCCAAAAGCCAGCGAATTATACTCCACACGCTAGAAATCCCATCTGGTTGTATAGCTCCATCGGCGAATTGGAAATAGCATTCTTTGCTTATTGCTCCCTCTTGAAATGTCCAACACCTGGTTGTCCATGCACAGTAGGCGAGATAAACAAGTATTTCAGTAGCACTAGACGTTGCTAGTCGTATTTTCTGGAGTTCAGAATCTAGAATAAGCGTGTTATCCGCTTGTGCGTATGTCGGAGCCATTCTGTTAATAGCTTTTGTCCTAAGATCTGTATGTTCAGGAGCAACAGGAATACATAGTGTATCCATCCAGAATAAAAGTGGAGACCTGGCTTGGTTTGATTTCCGAATGGCAGATATCCTGCTGGCGCCTATCGAAAGTTCTCCAGTTTTTGTGCAAGAAATACCTGGCTCCCCTTGCCTCGGAAGACGTCCTAGACATTCCACAAGCCACTGCAGTTGACACTGGGGAAGCGCATTCACACAGGGATTTCCAAACCCGTCAGACCACACATGAGAGATTGCGGTGTATCGACTTGACGGAGTAGCTGGTGAGACACGAATTTCAAGACCACCGTGGGCTATTGTGTGCACAGAAATAAGAGGAATCCCCCCTTTTCTAATCGTGTCAACTAGAGGTTCTGTAGGTGTAGCAATGAAGCGGCAACTACAGTCGGGTTTCGTGTGTTTTGTCGTGTAGTTAGTCATATCGACGTTATTCGCTACACACTGTGTTTTGCCGCAATTATTGTGAGCGTTTCCACCTAGGATACCTTTCTTGCGGTCGATCTGAGACAGGTAATATATCCCAGCGCAGTTGAAAGTAGAGCATGCTCTCTGGATCTGAAAGGGACACCACCCTGCGCTGTTCATTCTCGACATCAACAATTTGGTCGTTGCTGATATAGGATGTGAGTTAGCTTGCAAGAGCGGAGTGTAGGTAGGGAGTTGAAGGTCGGTAGGATATTCCATTCTAAGCTCCATGAGTCGATCAGACAGAGTTATAATAAGTATCTTAGTTGAAAGAATAATCGCAGGCAAAGGAGAGCTCTCGTGACAATGCATCTGATCAAAGTAGTCACTAAATGTTTCGGCGACTCTAATGCAAGAAAAAATATGATGGCCTGCAGCCGTCCTTGCCTGATATGTTAGACTTGATGCTCGGTGTTCCTGGTCAAGCAGAAGGTCTTCGAATTGCGTGCCCCATCTCACAACTTGAACACCTTTGTCGCGAAGACTTGGATGAATGACTTTCCAAATGTCTATTGGTCGACCAGCAAATTCCGCTAGCAATCCAAAGTAAAGCCATGACTGCAATAACGAGACGCAGTCATCCGCAGATCGATGTTGAAGATCAAGGCATCCATCTTTCATGAACCCTAGGCGAGCGGGGAAATCTCCAAATCCTAAAAAATCATATGGGAATCTCGCCACGTATGGCACCTCGAGTGAAGCTTGTAATGTACTGGAGGAGCTTGATTGGTTTGAAGGTGCGGGCACATAATCCATCGCTTACAAAGTGTAGAGAGCCCGACTCCTCCGACGGTGTGTTTGCGACTGTGAGACGACACTAACACCTACAATTTCTGGTCAGTGTTGGAGAATGGGTATACGAACGTCGCAGATTCACAGGGCATACTTTTGTGTAAGGCTTGAAGTGGACGAGGCGCATAATACCAGATTTATTGGTGAAATGCCCCGAGGCGTACGGAAGCTACCATCATAATCAGGACTGTCGAGAAGGGTTGTACTGTACTTTGGGATACTGCGAAAATGGAGGAGCATCACATGCTAACCGGTCCACTTGTGGTCGGGTGGTCGCTAACAGCCCACTATCAGCCAGCAGTTTCAGCAATGTAGGCATCTGCAATACACTAGAGTAAGACTTTTCAGGCAATGGCGTTGACTTTGCAGCTGCGCCACCAGTCCGCCGACAAGTAGGCTGAGTGTTCAGCCTTGGGAATTAAAGGGTCGCTTACTGACCAATGGCAGCTACACTTGGGCTAGACCGCTTGTTTTTGGAGGCTTAGCGCTACTCGTTGCAACCATTTACATACTGCAGTGGACCGTTGACGTTAAAGAAACTTACTGTCTAAGATAATCATCCAGCCACCACTATAACCGGTGCTGCTGAGAACACACTAGAACATAACCGGCCCTCCCGAGAACTAGTTAGTACCACAAACCCGCGCTCTTCGGAGCAGACTAGTAATTGCGATGGACCCTTTGTCGGTGGCGTCTGGAATCGCCGGGCTCCTGAGCGTAGCGTTACGGGTAGGCATGACGATCGGAGTATATACTAATGCAGTGAAAGGCGCATCGAAAGATGCACAGAAATTGGAGAGAGAGGTCGAAGCTTTCACCTTCGTGCTTAAGCAGCTCGGCGACTTTCTACAGAGCAAAGATGCGGCTCACGTCGTTTTTGAACCTACATGCGTACTTCTAGTTGCCACAAATTCCTGTGAAAAGGAGCTCAGCGATCTTCAGAAGAAACTCGAAAGGCACTCCAAAGGCGACAAGACAGCACGACTCATCCATATGCTAACCTGGCCATTCACCGATAAAGAGAACAAGGACACTATAGATACAATACATAGATGGACACAGCTTTATAGCTTATCTCTCCAAACAGCCGGCTGGTAATATCACAACTTTTTGAGCCCAAGAATGACTAACTAACTAATGTATCAGCCGACTTTTATCCAAAGTAAAAGAAGACGTCGTAGAATCTCTGAACCTTCAGTTGGAACAAATGCAGTTAACGAGGAATCTGTACCCAGAAGCTCAAGCGTTGGTGGAAAGCATGTCTAATGTCCAGGAGCTGGTGGAATCCTTACCCAATATCACAGACACTGTTCAAAGAACCTATGGCATAGTGCAAAGCCTTGATCAGAGCAGATTAGGTGTGTGCAATAAAATTCAAATGGAGTTCTATGCTCACCATTGATCTGCAGATGAAGAACGTATGAAGATACTTGGGTGGCTGTCAAGCATTCCGCACCACGAGAAGCAGACCGACACGTTACGCAGGCGACATGAAAACACAGGCATGTGGTTTCTAGAGCTAGCAGAGTTTCAGGACTGGCTGAAAAATGACACCAAGAATATTTTGTGGTGTAAAGGAGATCCCGGAGTCGGGAAGACGATTCTTGCGTATGTTTTCAATCCTTTCCTCGGCCGATCCCTATAGCTAATTTTCCCAAGCTCTCTCGCGATTGACCACCTCATAAACACTAGAAAAAATGCGGGTGTGGCCTTTTTCTATTTTGATTTCAGCGCCGAGGACGAGCATACGCCTGCTCAAGTTTTGTCATCTCTATTGAAGCAATTGCTGCTGCAATTGGAAGAACTCCCGGCTCCCGTCAAGCAACTTTTCAATCGATCCATCTCGAAAGGGCAAACACCACAAGTCAACGAATTACAGGAGCTTCTCCTCTCCATACCCAAAGAATTCAACGCCGTCTACTTGGTCATTGACGCTTTAGATGAGTGCAAAGCCGGTGATCACCGATCCGAAATCTTGAAGGCGTTTCAAGCATTTCAATTCTCAATGAAGCTACTGGTGACCAGCAGACCTCACTCAGACGATCTAAATGAAGGTCTGGGCCATGCTTTGCAAGTAAAACTAAGGGCAGTGGAATCTGACATCAGACATTATGTACGCGTGAAGCTCGAGACGAGAAAAATTAAAAAAATACTTGGAAAGGACGAAAAGTTGAAGGAAGAAATTGTTACATCCATTGTCGAAGGTGCTCAGGGAATGTAAGTTGTTCTAGAAACGAGTATTCCAAGCCCGTATCCGCAGACTAACATGATGATCTCAGGTTCCTTTTGCCAACTCTACAAATGCAAGCGATCTTGGACCAGACTACAAAGAGCGAGATCAGGGCATGCCTGAAGACCTTGCCAGGTAAGTTGGACGACAATTTCAGGGACATTCTCAAAAGAATCGAAGCACAACCTCCGTCTGAAAAGCATCTGGCTCAAAGAGTCCTGATGTGGATCGCACATGCGAAGAGACCTTTGAAGGTCGATGAGCTGCTTCATGGTCTTGCTGTTCGCTCCGGCGAGCTGGAATTTGACGAAGATGATCTTCCTTGCGAAGACTTTTTGGTTGAGTATTGTCTGGGTCTAGTGCAGATTGATCCTGACACATCAATCATTCGTCTCGTTCATTTCACTCTTCAGGAATACTTTGAAAGGAACTCACAATCTTTTTTCCCGAATGCTCATTCAGAAATCGCACAGGCTTGCCTGACCTACCTTCGTTTTGATGCATTTAGCGACGGGCCTTGCCTCAACGATGAAGACTATGAGTGTCGCACTAAGAGCTGGCCATTTCTACGATACGCCGCGCAGTATTGGGGCGACCATGCGCGAGAGGACCTCAAAGAAGACTACGAGAGTTTAGCTGTCGACCTTTGTAGCAACAGTCAAAACGTTGGCTCCGCCACACAAGCTATGGGTACGGGGAACCATTTGTACCAAGGATATAGCCAGAGGTTTCCAAAGTCATATACCGGCTTACACATGGCAACATCTTTCGGGCTAAAGGCTGTTGTAGAAGCATTACTTGGTCAAGGAGCCGACATGGAAGCCAAGTATGAGAATGGAGAGACGGCTTTATGTATGGCAGCTATCAAGGGGGACGTCGAGGTGGTGAGGTTGTTGTTGGACAAGGGGGCCAACGTAGATGCCGAGGGTAATTCTGGAAAGAAAGCACTCCATCAAGCGGCTTGGCACGGTCATACGGAGATTGCCAAGCTATTGCTGGGGAAAAAAGCTGATATTGAAACTACTGATGAGCACAAGTTCACAGCTCTGCAGATGGCAGCCTCGTATGGCCAGGAGGAAGTCCTTGAGCTGCTTCTCAAAGAGGGAGCTAACATGG
>Ga0335072_10015433_pt1 | contig 10843 bp, 6 predicted proteins | sample Lox_Sample_21_FD_206725 | JGI IMG/M metagenome (GOLD analysis project Ga0335072, IMG submission 206725) | Soil microbial communities from Loxahatchee National Wildlife Refuge, Florida, United States - Lox_Sample_2.1 | ecosystem: Environmental > Terrestrial > Soil > Wetlands | place: USA: Florida... | reverse complement strand
AGACGGCCGAGGAGGTCATCGGCGCGCTCGCGGAAGGACAGAGCGGGGTCGCGATAGCGAATCGCTTCGATCATAATCCCCTCCTGTGTCGGACTGACGGTGCGCTGCACCCTTCGGGCCGGTCATGGGGTCCTCAGCCGAATGAGCGTCAAATCAAGTGTTTAACGGCTATTGCGTTCCGGTCAATGAGGGATCTACCCTCCACCTAAGTCCCGGTGAAGCGCTTCGACTCAAGGCCCTCCGATGATGAAGGTGGTACCGCTATGAGTCCACGCATGAGCAGACGCGGTTTCCTCACCGCCACGGCCGGCGCCGCCGGCGCGATCGCCGCGCAGCCGCTGCTGGCCGCGTGCGGGACCGGGGGTGCCGCCGTCAAGGCGGGCGCGGCCTCGGCCAGCCTGCTGCAGCGGATACTCCCGCACTACCAGGCGAGCAGCCTGATCAAGCCCGACTACGCGAGCGTCGCCGGATCGTCTCCGGCCTACCTGACCTACCCGTCGACGCTGGTGCGGACGGTGGCGGAAACCCCGGGCAGTGGCGGCAGCTACACGGCGATCACGCCGCTGTGGGGCACGATCCCGGCGGCGGGCAACGCCTTCGATCAGGCGGTGAACAAGGCGCTTGGCGCCAGCGTGGCGGTCAGCCCGGCCAACGGCAACAACTACAGCACGATCCTGCCGCAGCTGTTCTCGGGCAACAAGCTGCCCGACTGGATCCAGGTCCCCACGTTCTGGGCGCCGCCGCTGAACTTCGGCCAGGCGGCCGCCGACCGGCTGGCCGACCTCACCCCCTACCTGGCCGGTGGCAAGGTCAGCCAGTACCCGAACCTGGCGGCGATCTTCTCCAGCGGCTGGCAGGCCGGCATCTGGGACGACAAGCTCTACGGGTTCCCGTCCTACACGGCCACCTTCAACTACGGCTACCAGCTCTACTACCGGGCCGACCTGCTGGACAAGCTCGGCATCGGCACCCCCGCGGTCAAGTCCATGGACGACCTGTGGGACCTGGCCACCGAGGTCAACGACCCCAAGGGCAAGCGCTGGGCGATGGGCGACATCTGGGGCTACCTCTACCAGCCGTTCAACTACGCCCTCTGGATGCTGGACGACAAGGGCAACCTCATCACCCAGTACGAGTCCGAGGGCATCATCGAGGCGATGAACTGGCTGGCCAAGGCGATCAAGGCCGGCCTTGTGCATCCCGATCAGGTGGCTGGCAACTACGGCAACGGCGTCACCGAGTTCTACGCCGGCCAGATGGCCATCGTGTCGGACGGGTCGGGCGCCTGGAACGCGGCCGACGCCCAGAAGGGCCAGGCCTCCAACAAGGGCTACACCCGGGCGTCGTTCGACTTCTTCACGGCTAGCGGCAGCGGGACGCCGAAGATGCCGCTCGAGGCGGCCACCGCGTGGACCAGCTACCTGAGCAAGAGCTTGTCGGGCAAGCAGATCGAGGAATGCCTGCGGCTGGCCGACTACCTGGCCGCCCCGTTCGGGTCGGTCGAGTACAACCTGCTCAACTACGGCGTCGAGGGCGTGGACTACACCACGACCGCCGCCGGGCCGCAGCTGACGTCGGCCGGGACCCAGTACGCCGGGTCGGCCGTCTCCACGTACAACTTCCTGGTCAGCCCGAACAACACGGTCTACAACGCGGGCTACCCGGCGGTGACCAAGGCCTCGGCCAGTTGGGCGCAGCGCAACGCCGGGTACGGCTACCAGCCGCTGTTCTACGAGCTGAACGTCGTGGTGCCGAACAGCCTGTCCAGCGCGAACGCTTTCACCCCGTTCAACCCGACCAGCGGCATCACGTACGAGGTGGCCCGCGGCCGCGCCTCGATCGCCGACTACCAGTCCACGCTGGCCAGCTGGAAGCGCAACGGCGGCAACAAGCTCAAGGCCTTCTACGAGGGGGTCCTCACCCAGCAGAAGAAGCTGGGATCGGCGTGACGGACGCCGCCACGTCCACGGCCCGCCCGCCGGGCGGGAGCGCGGTGGCGGCCCGCGCGGCCGCCACGCTCCCGGCGGCCACGGCGCCCCCGGGCGCCGCGCGGCCGGGCCGGCGCTGGTGGGCCCGGCTGCGGCGGGACCGGACGCTGCTTATCATGACCCTGCCGGCCCTGGCGCTGCTCGGGGTCTTCGGCTACGCGCCCATGCTCGGCCTGGTGATGGCGTTCCAGGACTACGACCTGTACGACGGGATCTTGCACAGCCCGTGGGTCGGGCTGGCCAACTTCCAGCAGCTGTTCACCGACCCGGGGTTCTGGCAGGCCTTCTTCAACACGCTGTCGCTGTTCTCCGTGCAGCTCATCTTGTTCTTCCCGGTGCCGATCGCGCTGGCCATCTTGCTGGACAGCCTGCTTTCGCGGCGACTGCGAAGCGTCGTGCAGGCGGTGGCGACGCTGCCGCACTTCTTCTCGTTCGTGCTGGTGGTCACCATCTTCAACGAGGCGTTCGGCGGCGCCGGGCTGCTTGACACGTTCCTGCGGTCCCACGGGGTCACCAGCCCGTTCGACTTCATGACCGACCCAGGCACGTTCAGGCTCCTGGTGGCCTCCCAGCTCATCTGGAAGGAGGGCGGCTGGTCCACGATCGTCTACCTGGCGGCCCTGTCGGCGATCAGCCCCGCGCTTTATGAGGCGGCGGCGGTCGACGGCGCCGGGTACTGGAGGCGACTGCGGCACATCACGCTGCCCGGCCTCAAGGCCATCACCGTGCTGCTGCTCATCCTCAACCTCGGTTACGCGCTCTCCTTCGGCTTCGAGCAGATGCTCATACAGCTGCCCGCCGTTGGCTCAGGCGCGGCCCAGGTCATCACCACGTTCTCCTACGAGAACGGCATCGTGGCCGGCAACTACAGCTACGGGGCGGCGGCCGGCCTGTTCCTCGGCATCACCTCGGTGATCTTCATCCTTGGCGCCAATAAGATCGCCCACTTGCTGGGAGAGGACGGGCTGTACCGGAAATGATCACGACTGAGCCAGCCGCGGCCCGGACCCGGCCACCGCTCGCCCGGCTGCTCGACACCGCGCAGCGCCCGTCCTGGCAGGAACGGCCGCGGGCCGCGACCCAGGGGGCCAAGTCCGGCGCGATCACCCTCATCGTGCTGGTGGTCCTGATCCCGCTGTACACGGTCGTGATGACCAGCCTGTCCACCCAGGGATCGATCAACCAGGCCGGAGGGATGGTCATCGTCCCCCATGGCCTGAGCCTGGCCGCCTACCGCGACATCGTCAGTGGCGGCGTGGTGGGGCGGGCGCTGCTGATCAGCCTGGGCATCACCGCGGTCGGGACGTGCTTCTCGATGGTCGTCACGATCCTGGCGTCCTATGGCATGTCACGGGCGGGATCGTTCGGCCACCGGACGATCTTGTGGGTCATGATGCTGACGATGTTCTTCAACGGCGGGATCATCCCGCTGTTCCTGGTGGTGTCCGCGCTCGGCGGTTACGACCAGTACTGGGCGCTGATCGCGCCGAGCGCGGTCAGCGTCTACAACGTCCTGGTGATGCGGTCCTTCTTCGCCAGCACGGCGCAGGACCTCATCGACTCGGCCCGGATCGACGGGGCCGGCGACTGGCGGATCCTGTGGAAGATAGTGCTGCCGACGTCCCGGGCGGTCACCGCGGTCATCGCGCTGTTCTACGCGGTCGGCTACTGGAACTCCTGGTTCAACATCATGCTCTTCATGCCCTCGGACAGCTCGAAGTGGCCGCTGCAGATGGTGCTGTACGACTACCTGACCCAGAACAGCCAGATGGTCAACAGCGCCGCCGCGGGATTCCAGGGCGCCGTGCCCACCCTGGCGCTGCAGATGGCGGTGGTCACGATCACCATCATCCCGGTCCTGATCGCCTACCCGTTCGTGCAGAAGCACTTCACCAAGGGGGTGCTGCTCGGTGCGGTCAAGGGCTGACGGCAGGCGATGACGAGGGGAAGCATCCTCCTCGACACCGCCCCCGCGGGCTGCTGGCAGGACGCGTTCCCGGTGGGGAACGGCAGGCACGGCGCGCTGGTGCACGGGCGGCCGGGGGTGGAGCGCGTGGTGATCACCCACCACGACCTGACCTGGCCAGACGCCCCGGTCGCGGCCGAGCCACCGGACCTGACCTGCCGCCTGCCGCAGGTGCGGGACCTGCTGCTCGCGGGCCAGTCGCGGGGCGCGCTCGAGTTGTTCACTGGTGACTGGCCGCGCTATCACCCGCGGCCGTTTCACCCGGCGCTGGCAATCGTCATCCGGCGGGACGCGGGCGAGGACCCGCCGGCGGGCTACCGGCGGACGCTGAACTACCGCGCCGGGGTGGCGGTGACGCGGTGGCCCGGCTGGCGGCACGCCTGCTTCGCGTCCCGGGGACGCGACCTGGTCGTGCAGCAGATCAGCGCGGCCGGGAACTGGGGCGCGATCGTCGAGGTGGAGGCCAGGCTGCCCGGTGCCCCGGCCGGGCTGAGGATCTGGGGGCAGGTCCGCCCGACCGGGCCAGGCCAGGCAGCCATCGTCACGACGGTCGAGTACCCGCGGGAGGGGAGCGGCGGCTACGTGGCCGTCACGCTGGTGACGGCCACCGCCGGCTCAGGCGCGCTACGGGCGGTGGGCGACCACGCTGTCCTGGTCACCGGGGGTGGCCAGCTGACCTTGCTCACCCGGGTGGAGGCCTTTTCCTGTACGGCCGGTTCCTGTGCGGCCGGGGCAGCGGCCGCCTGGGCGGCCGCGGAGGCGGCGGTCACCGCAGTGCCCAGCGGGCCCGCGCTGCTGGCCGAGCACGCGCGGGCGCACGCCACCGCCTTCGGCGAGGTGGCGCTTGACCTCGGCGCGGACGCCGGAGAGCGCCGGCTGGCCGTGGGCCAGCTGCTGGCCCGGCAGGCCGCACGGCCAGACCGCCCGCTGCCCGCCCTGCTCGAGAAGCTGTTCGACTCGGGGCGCTACCTGCTGCTGTCGGCGAGCGGGCGGCTGCCGCCCCGGCTGCCCGGCCTGTGGCAGGGAGACTGGCACGCGGCCTGGTCCGGCGCGATCACGACCGACGCCAACCTGGGCCTGCAGCTGGCCGGGGCGGTCAGCACCGACGTCCCGGCGGCGGTGGACGCGCTGGCGGCGCTGATCCGACGGCAGCTGCCCGACTGGCGGGTCAACGCACGGCGGCTCTTCGGCGCCCGCGGGATCGTCGCACCAGCGCACACTGACGGGCGGCGCGGCCTGGCCATCCACTTCGAGCCGCGCTGGCCGCTGCACATGTGGACCGCCGGAGCGGACTGGCTGCTCGTCCCCCTGCTTGACGAGGCACTGGCCCGGAGCGACCCCGGGTACGCGACCCGGCAGGCGGGCGAGGCACTGCGCGAGCTGGCCGCGTTCTACGAGGACTTCCTGACCCGGGCCGACGACGACGGGCACCTGGTCCTGGCGCCGTCCTACTCGCCGGAGAACGAGCCCGCGGGCTGGACGGCGGCGACCGTCAACGCGACCATGGACATCGCCGCCGCCCGGCACGCGCTGCTGGCCGCGGCGGACGCCCAGCCGGACGCCCAGACGGGGGCCGAGCCGGGCGCCGCGCGAGGCGCGGCCGACCGGTGGCGGGAGCTAGCGGGCCGGCTGCCGCCTTACCGGATCTCGCCCGAGGGGGCGCTGGCCGAGTGGGGGTGGCCGCCGGAGGGGACCGGCCGCCCGCCGCTGGGCGCCAACGACGAGCACCGGCACGTCAGCCACCTGTACCCGGTGTGGCCGCTGCACGAGATCACCGTGGCCCGCACCCCGGCGCTGGCGGCGGCCGCCCGCCGGGCGCTGGCCGGCCGGGGCGTCCAGGACGAGTCCGCGCACGGCTACCTGCACAAAGCGCTGGCGGCGGCCCGGCTGCGTGACGCCGACCTGGCCGGGCGGCTGCTGGCCGCGCTGTGCGGCCAGGGCTTCTTCTTCCTGTCGCTGATGAGCAGCCACTACCCGCGGCGGGCGGTGTACAACGCCGACGCCGCGTGCGCGCTGCCAGGCGTCCTGGCGGAGATGCTGGTCGACTCGGTCCCGGCGGGCGCGGGCGGCCCGGGCCAGATCGACCTGCTGCCCGCCGTGCCCGGCTTCCTGCCCCGCGGGCGGCTGCGAGGCGCCCGGACGCTGCTCGGGGTGCGGGTAGCCGAACTGCGCTGGGATACGCCCGCGGGCCGGGCGCAGGCGGTGCTGGTAGCGGCGGCCGACTGTGAGGCCGACGTCAGCTGGGCCGGGCAGGCCCCCCGGCCACGGGTACGGCTCCCGGCCGGCACTCCGGTGCGGCTGGCCTGGGGACACGGTGATTAGAGCAGGAGGACACCAGTGAGCAGCATCAGCGAGATCGGTCCCGGCATGCCCGGCTTCGAATGGTCATCCGGCCAGGAGACCCTGCGTGTGGAGCCGTGGGGACCGGACGCGATCCGGGTCCGCGGGCGGGTCGGACCCATTCTCGACGGCCTGCCCGGGGCGCTGAATGACGAGCCGGAGCCGGCCCCGGCCAAGACGGAGATCACCGTGACAACCGCCCGGCTCACCAGCGGGCGAGTCACGGCCGAGCTGACCAGCGACGTTGATGCCCACGGGCAGGGGATGCTCCGGTTCACCAGCACCGCCACCGGGGAGGAACTGCTGGCCGAGGAGCCGATTCACTGGTGGTGGCCGGGGCCGCGGATGTTCGCCCCGACGGGCAACGGCTACCACCGGCTTGAGCAGTCGTTTCGGGCCTATGAAGGAGAACGGCTCTACGGGCTTGGCCAGCACGGCCACGGGCGGCTCGACCAGAAGGGCATCGTCGTTGACCTCGTGCAGCGCAACGGCGAGGTCACGATCCCGTTCCTGCTGTCCAGCCGGGGCTACGGCCTGCTGTGGAACAGCCCGGCGATCGGCCGCGTCGAGCTAGCCGGGAACGCGACCCGCTGGGTGGCCGACAGCGCCCGCCAGATCGACTACTGGGTCACGGCCGGGACGCCGGCGGAGATCCTGGGCCGGTATGCCGACGCCACCGGGCACGCCCCCGTGCTGCCTGAGTGGGCCAGCGGCTTCTGGCAGTCCAAGCTCCGCTATCGCACCCAGGATGAGCTGCTGGCGGTGGCGCGCGAGTACGCACGGCGCGGCCTGCCACTGTCGGTCATCGTGGTCGACTACTTTCACTGGACCCACCTGGGTGACTGGAAGTTCGACCACGGCGAGTGGCCTGACCCGGCGGCGCTGACCGCCGAGCTGCGCGCCATGGGCGTCAAGCTGATGGTGTCGGTGTGGCCCTCGGTCTCACCGCTGAGCGAGAACTTCGCGCAGATGCGGGATGAGGGCCTGCTCATCGGCACGGAGCACGGGCCGCTCGCCCAGGCGACCTGGCCGGACAAGGGCGTCGCCGTGCCGGTGGACGTCGCCTTCTACGACGCCACTAGTCCCCGCGCCCGTGAGCTCGTGTGGGGCAAGGTGCGAGACAACTACTTGCGGCCCTACGGGATCGACGTCTGGTGGCTGGACGCGTGTGAGCCGGAGCTGCGCCCGGGGTTCCAGGGAAACCTGCGCTACCACGCGGGTCCCGGGCTCGAGGTGGGAAACATGTACCCGCGGGAGAACACGCGGACGTTCGCCGAGGGGATGGCGGCTGAGGGGCGGCCGGCGACGGTCAGCCTTACCCGTTCTGCCTGGGCAGGCAGCCAGCGCTACGGTGCCGCGCTATGGTCGGGCGACATACCGGCCACCTTCGCCAGCCTGCGGGCGCAGATCCGGTCGGGGCTGAACGTGGCCATCAGCGGGATCCCGTGGTGGACCACCGACATCGGCGGGTTCCACGGCGGTGACCCCGGCGATCCCGAGTACCGCGAGCTGATCGTGCGCTGGTTCCAGTACGGCGCGCTCTGCCCGCTGTTCCGGCTGCACGGGAACCGCGAGCCGCTGATGCCGTTCGGCCTCGCGCAAACCGGGGGCCCGAACGAGCCGTGGTCGTACGGGCCGCAGGCCTACGAGCACATCGCGGCGGCGCTTTCCCTCAGGGAGCGGCTGCGCCCGTACATCATGACGCTGATGCGGGCCGCGCATGACGATGGCATCCCGCCGATGCGGCCGCTGTTCGTCGACTTCCCGAAGGACGCGGCCGCCTGGGAGGCGGAGGATGCCTACATGTTCGGGCCAGACCTGCTGGTCGCGCCGGTCGCCGACTACGGCGCCCGGCAGCGGCTCGTCTACCTGCCGCAGGCCAGCCAGTGGGCCGACGCGTGGACCGGCGAGCGGCATCCGGGCGGGAGCGTGGTGCGGGCCGACGCGCCCCTGGGCCGGATCCCGCTGTTCCTGCGGGACGGCGCCTCGCTGCCGATCAGCCTCATTGACGCCTCGCAACGCTAGGCATAGTTTTACGATTTCGTTACGGGTGCATGAAGTGCCTGACCAGGTCGCTCAGCGCCGCCCCCCGGGGGGGGCGGAGGGGCCCGCCGGCGCGAACGGGACTGTCAGCCGGCAGCGGCCATCCCCATGGCACCCCGTAGGCTTCGAGCAGCGGCACCGTGACACCGGGCAGGGGGAGCACCTGCACGGCACCGGCGTCATTCGAGACGGCGACGTCAGCGGGGGCGGTTCCTGACCAGCTGGCGATCTCATGCAGTTCTAGTGCGTTCGGCTCGGGAAAGCGAGCCATCGAGGTGAACCCGGTGATCGCCTTGCCGGCCGCGCGGAAGGCCCGCACGCGGTTCTTGCCCTCGAGGGCGACGTAGAGGGGCAGCCTTCCGACCTGGACGTAGGCGGTGTCGAGGCCCGGGGCGGCCGCGGCGGCCCGCGCGTTGATCGCGTCGAGCTCGCTTGTACCGGGGCACGCCGGCCAGCCGGGCTGATACGTGCCGCCGATAACCAGCCGCGGATCTATCTCGGCCAGCGTCATGCCTTCAGGGGCGAGCCGCCGGTACTGCTCGCCGTCCGGGTCAGATGGCAGCACGAGTCGCGCGAACGAGTGAGGCGCTATGCCGTACAGCAGGGAGCGGTCAGTCATGGCGGCGTTGGTCCGCAGGTCGGCGGTGGCTCGCGTGTCGAGGCCGGCCCGTCGGGCCAGCCAGAGATCGTCCTCGACGGCCGGATCCCGGCCGACCGCCTCAAGCCAGTCGATGCCGTCCGGGACGAGCGAGGCGCTGGTGATGCCGAGCAGCCGGAACAGCGGGTCGCGGAGGACTTCGGCGCTGATCTCGGAGCAGCTAGTCTCCTGGCGGCACCACAGCGCGTCCATGAAATCGTCGACCCGGTACTTCATCCTGGTCAGCAGCTGGCAAGCCGACCGGAGACCGGCGGTGCCTGACGAGCCCGATCGGGCCGGGGCCGTCCAGCTGGGGTGGCCCCGGCGCGAGGAGGACCGGTGGCCCCGCCTGGTCAGGCGGGGCCACCGGCCGGGATCGCCTGGGAAGATCATGCCAGCTCCACGAGGGGGAAGGCCCGGTGGCGCCGTGGCGGTACGAGGAAGTTCTGGCGCCTGGTAGCGGTGATGAACCGCTCGAGCCCGTTGTCGCCTGGGTCGACGTTGAACTGCTTCTGCAGGTTTTGCGCGGCCTGAGCGGTTCGCATCTGGGCGAAGAACGTGGCGGTCGGGACGTAGACGAGGAACTGAAGCTTGAACTGATAGCTGCCCGCCGACACGAAGCTGTTCGACCCGGGGAACGTCTCGAACCGCGGGGTGTCCATCGTGTCGAGGCCCGGGCCGTCGGCCCGGATATGCAGCGGGGTTCCGTCGGAGGCCCGGGAGACCTGCTGCAGGGCGTCGATGTGCCCGATCCTGGGCTCGTCGGTAAACGTCGCGTTGATGGTCTGGTTGCTGGCGGAGAACTGGCCGGCGCTGTCCTGGGCCGCGGCCGCCGCCGAGCCCGTGCCCTGGAAGACGTTGTTGATGTAGGCGGGACCGCCGCCGTTGGTGAACTGGTCGGTGTTGCCGGGCGCCGGTATCCCGCCCGTCGTGCCGAGCTGGTTGGACCGGAACATGTACTGGCAGCGTTCGGTGAATGGCTCACCTGAGGGGAAGTTCGAGTCCTGCCCGGGCGTGTTGTAGAACTGGTACAGGTCCTGGATGACATGGGACAGGTGGGCGATGGAGCCATTGTCGAAGTAGCTCCCGGCCACGGCGCTGGTCAGGTGGGCCGAGGAGTTACCCGCGAACGTGACGATCGCGGGTGGCCCGCCCGCGTTGGTTTGCTGGTCGATGAAGCCCATGGCCATCGACGAGTCGGGGTTCATCCGCGGCGCGAATTCGAAGCCGTACTGCTCGGCCATCGTCCGCGGCATTCCGATCTGCATGAACTTGATGCGGGGCGTCTGGAACGTGAATAGCCCGTTGAAGTCGGGCGAGGGGACGCCCTTACCGTTGAGGTTGTTGCTTCCGTTGAACCATAGCGGGATCGCCGCGAGGTTGACCATGGAATCGCTCTGCAGGTGGAACAGCACGTCGTTGCCCTCGATGACGACATTGACGTTGAAGCGTTCCTTGGTGACGCCGGGGATGAGCGCGCCCGGGCCCCCGACGAGGCCGCCCACGACATCGGTCGGGCTCGGGGTCGCCTCGACGAGGACGGGGCCGCCGGTGCTGGCGGTCGGCATGTTGGCCGACACCACCGAGTGCGGCAGCCGGTTGAAGTAGGGGACGCCATAGGCGACCGAGAAGATCAGCAGGCCGGAGGGGCTAGCCGGGTAATTCGCCTCGATCGTGTTCAGCGCGCTGGCCAGCGTCGCCTGGTCGGCGGCGGTCGGAGTCCGGTTGAGCTTGGCCGGGAGGAACATCGCGTAGGTCGGAGGGAACTGGGCGGTGACGTTTCCCGCGCCGTCATTGAGGACTTCCGCCGGGTTTATGAAGGCCCCCAGGTCAAACTGAATGTCGGAGAACGTAGTGGCCGCGTTGGCC
>Ga0335072_10015432_pt1 | contig 10843 bp, 11 predicted proteins | sample Lox_Sample_21_FD_206725 | JGI IMG/M metagenome (GOLD analysis project Ga0335072, IMG submission 206725) | Soil microbial communities from Loxahatchee National Wildlife Refuge, Florida, United States - Lox_Sample_2.1 | ecosystem: Environmental > Terrestrial > Soil > Wetlands | place: USA... | reverse complement strand
GGACCTGCTGGTGACATAACCCGGAGATCAGCCGGATCTCACACATCGTCCAGACCCTGCTGGACAATCAGCCGGGTTGCGCGCACCCGATCAGCGACGCGTTCGCTGTTTCAATGATCGCCCCGGTGATCCTTACCGCCCGCCACAACGCAGCGGCAGCCCGTCAGTACCTCACCCGCTCCGCCGTCTGGGTCGCCGACCGCTACGATGCGGACCGCGGCGGAATCGGGCTAGCCAGGGCCTCCGCAGACACCGACACCGAGGTGGCGTACCTGCTCGGCGCACCGTTCGAAAACGGGCCTGACCGGCGGCCGTCCAGCTACCTCGCCACAGTGCTGATCGACCTCGCCGCGATCATCCCGCAGGCCGGCGACCTGTACACGGATCTCATCAACGAATTCCTGGCCGTTGACGCCGATCCCGAGCTACTGCAGGCCGACGAACGACGCGCGCAATGGCGCGCCGACGGGACAGCCCTGATGCTCACCCCGCAGGTCAGCTACGCTGAGCCCCTTCCACCAGATCGCATCGCAGCTACGCACTTCCGGACCGCAGCACCGCCTGTCCCCACCTGGGATGCACTCGCCTTGACCAGCACCGCGCGGGACCGCCACGTAGTGAACGTGCTGCACGCGAACCTCTCGCAATAGTTGCTCACGAACCTGGATTTTGCTCGTCCGATGCTCAAGATCACCCGGAATTTCTCACTGATCCGCGGACCCGACAGGCCGGTCTGTAGGATCCGGACAATCCTGAGCAATCACAGTTCGCCGACCTGCGGCGTTGTGACCAGTGAGCAATGACGTCTCGCCGGCGTTCCGGATGATCATAAGCAATCGAGCGCGGGTGGGGACCGACTCGCGAGCACGGACGCTGTGACGGCCTCCGGAGCAATTACCGAGAGCTACCCGTTGTCGTCCAGCCCAGGCGATCAGCGACGACGGGAATTACCACGCTATGTAACCGATGCTCTCAGGAACGAACGCGCGCGATTCGCCGATATGAGCGACGATCTTGACTTCGACATCGCGGCCGACGCCGTTCCAGAATGGGACGATATGGGCGTGGCTTCTAGCCGGTGAACAGGAGGGTTTTGCCGGTGACGGAGCGGGTCTCGATGGCGGTGTGAGCGTCCGCGGCCCGGTCGAGCGGGAAGGTCTGCCCGATGACCGGCTGGATCCGGCCGGCCGCGGCCTCGGCCAGTGCCCGGGTGGTCAGTGCCTGCAGCTGGTCTGGGGTGAACTGGGCCTGCTCGATGCCGCGGACGGTGATGCCGCGGCTTCGCGCTTCGGCTGGGTCGATCAGCGCGAAGCCGCCGCTGGGAGACCCATGGGCGGAGAAGCGGCCGCCGTCGGCGGTGATGGTGAAGGCGGCCTGGCCGAGGTGGGTTCCGGCGCCGTCGAACACGACGTCCGGCCGTATGCCCGCCGTTGCCGTGAGGACTTCCTGCGGCCAGCCGGGCTCGGAGTAGTCGGCGGTCACCTCGGCTCCCAGCCCGAGCGCCCGGTCGAGCTTGCGGCTGCCCCGTGCGGCGGCGATGACGTGCGCCCCGGCGGCGCGGGCCAGCTGCACCAGCAGCAGGCCCAGGCCGCCGCCCGCGCCCACCACGAGCACCCACTCGCCCGGCCGGATGCCGGTGCTGTCGGCAAGGCCCAGGGCGGTCGCGCCGTCGTGCAGCAGCGCCGCGGCCGCGGGCAGCCCGAGTCCGGCAGGTACCGGCACCAGCGCAGCGGCGGGGACCAGCGCCTGCTCGGCGTACCCGCCGCCGCCTCCGGTCCCCCCGGTGTGGGCCACGACCCGGCGCCCGATCCAGTGCGGGTCCACACCCTCGCCCGCTGCTGTCACCTGGCCGGCCACCCCGTTGCCGGGGACATATGGCGGGCGCAGCGGAACGAAGTCGGTGGCCAGGCCGTAGCGGATGATGGCGTCGAAGAACAGCACGTCCGCGGCGGCGACCGCGACGACGGCCTGGCCCGGTCCGGCGACCGGGTCCGGTGCCGTGGCCGCCGCCAGGACTTCCGGGCCGCCGAAGCTTCTGGCCTGCACAACTCTCATCTCATCCTCTTCTGGTCAGGTGAGCTGCTGGTGCGGCTCCGGGCAGGGCGGATCTGATCGCGGCGGGCTGTTGCCGTGCTCGCAGCACGCCGCAGCGGTGTTCCGGTCACGCGGGATCCTGCCGTTCGCCGTCGGCGCTGATATCGCGTGCCCGCAGGCCGGGATGTGCGGGGTCGATGTTCCAGCTGATTACCCGGCGGGGCCGAATCCGGATGATCTGCGGGCTGACGCCACCCTCCGGGGTGGCCTCTCCCAAGGCCGTCTCAGCCAGTCCGCGTATCTCCAGGAAGCGCGTGCCCGAGGCGCCTGTCCCCGGAGCGTCGTCGACCACGAAGGCGACCCGGGGGTCGCCGGCGACGTTGCGGAACTTCTGGCTCTGCTCCATGCTGAAGCCGTAGATGTCGATCGTTCCCAGGCCGGCGTTCCAGGAGAACCCGACGGGCTTGTTCTGCGGGCTGCCGTCCGGCGCGATCGTGGCAAGCCGACCGAGCGGCCGGGCCGTCAGGTAGCTCTGCTCAGCGCTGTTAAGGGTCATGCTGCCCTCCTCCAACCTGAAGTGACGTTGAGGTCAAGGCGGGGTCTTGGCGGTCGGCCATGAACGCCGCCGGTCCCTGGTTGATGATCAGGCCGGGGATGCCGCCCGGCGAGCCGAGGAAGATGACTCGCGGATTGATGGCGCCAATCTGCTCCTTGAGGTCGGCCTTGCGGTCAGGGGAGACTTGCCCGCCCAGCGTGACCAGGTCGATGCCGGTGACAACGAACCGGCCGGTGATATCGCTGAAGAAGTCGCTGGTCGCCTGGGCGGTGTAGCCGAGGTCACGCAGGGCAGCGACGGAGTCGTCGAGGATGCGCTGGCCCGCGCCGATCGGCAGGACGCTTCGCTGCGGGGTGCCGGTTGTCATGTCCGTTCTGCTGTGGCGTCAGAAGCCGATGGCCTGGTGCAGCAGCAGGACGGTGCTGCGGCCTGGGCTGGGTTCTGCGTTCAGGATGAGCAGGTGGTTGAGGGCGCTGGGCTTTCCGTAGGCCTTCTGGGCGCGGGCGGTTTCCAGCGGGAGGCAGTGCTCTTCGACGCGGCGCAGCGCGGCGGGCAGGTCGGGGACAACCTTCTGCGCCCCGGCGACCCAGATCCTGCGGGCGGCGCCGCCGGAGTAGGAGGGCAGCTGGCTTCCGCTGGCCGAGGCGGCCACCAGGGAGCCGGTCTCGGTGACCGCGGCGACGCTGCCCACCACGACGTCGGGGCTGGCGTACAGCCGCCGGATGTCGTCGGCGGCGGTGGCGCGGTCCATGGCCCGGACCCGCGGCCTGACGGCCTGGTAGCGGCCGCTGGCGTTGATGTCCTCGTCGATGCCGGACAGGCGCAGGGTCTCGCTGGTCCCGGTGAACACGCTGGCGTCGGCGGGTATCAGGTCCTTGACGCGGGTGCGCGCGGCGGCGGCATCGTCGAGGATCTCGACGGTGAACCCGTGTGACCTCAGCGCGGCGGCCGCCCGCTCCAGGCGCTGCGCGGGCGCCGGGCTGGCGAACGATGCTGCCGGAACCGGGGTAGTCATGGTGCCTCCTGGGCTGGTCGCAGGTGTGGCGGGTCTAATCCAGGCGACGAACGAGCAGGCGCGCGGGGGACAGCGATGCCGGAAAGGCACTCCGCATCGTTGGCCCCATGGCCGCCGTCGACGGTGCCGTGCTGGTCACCCGCAAGCCCGGCACGACGAGCGTCACGGTCAGGCAGGTGCGCGTGAGGCAGGCGGCAGCACCGGGTCGGCCTCCATCGCGTTGCCGGGCAGACGGGCTGTGAAGATCACCGCAGGGTAAGTCTGGCCCGGAGCGCGCTCGCCGGATAGGACCCGAAACGCCAGCCTGGCGGACCTTACCCGCCAGCCGTCCAGGCTGGGCTGGAATCGTCAGTGACCCCAGGGCCCGCCGCCGGCGTCCCAGCGGCGGGCAGCGCGGCGCAGAGCGCGGGCATCGGAGTAGCCCAGGCACGCAGCGACGTCCGCCCGGGACAGGCCCTCCCCCGCCAGCCGGCTGGCCCGCTCGCGGCGCAGCGCGTCGGCTTCGCCCCGCCAGCTGGTCCCCTCCTCCTCCAGCCGGCGCTGCAACGTCCGCGGGCTCATGCCCAGCTGCCTGGCGACTGCGGACAGGGAAAGGTCCCGGGCGGCAAGGCCTGCGGCGAGGATCTGCCGGAACCGGTCGATCCACCGTGCCGGTGTGCCCGGGGAGGCGATCAGGGCGTCGGCGCGTCGGCGCAAGAGGACGGCGAGCTCCGTATCGGCACCCGGCATCGGCAGGCCGAGATCGGCGCGGGCGAAGGATATCGTGGAACGGTCCTGCCCGAAGTCAATCCGGCGCGTGCCGAGCGCCTCGACCAGGTCCCGGTGGCTGGCCGGCGCGGCGGATGCCAGCCCCACATGCAGCGGGGTGATCTCCCGCTCCAGCAACTGCCGGGCCCGGGTGACTAGGATGCTCAGGCCGACCGTGCTCATGAGGGCGCTGATGTCCGGATCGACATCCTGGCGGACTGCGTGAACGCCCGTCACCCCGTCGTGCTCTTCGGCCATGCCGATCTCCGCGGGGCCGTCGCCGTCGCAGATCGCGTTGTACCGGCGGCCGACAGCCAGTGCCTCGCCCAGCGTCGCAGCCGTGGCGAACAGGTAGTCATACAGGTGCAGCGCCCCGTACCGATATTGGCACCCCAGGTGACAGCCGAGCCGGGGATCGGCTAGCTGGGCACGGCCCGCCTGCAGCAGGCTGGCCAGCTGCGCCCTCGGAAGGCGGGCGGTGTTATCGCCGAGCGCCCACACCGGCAGGCCGGCTTGACGCGCCAGCGCACCCGGGTCAGCGCCCAAGGTCTGGAACCCGCCCAGGATGAACCGCACCATGGCGGTGGGTACCGTGCTGCGCGTCACATCTCCTCCGGCGCTGGTAGCTGATGATGGCGCGGCGCGTGCTGTTGAGCAAGCATCGCACTGCTTGCGCGAGACCCGCCGCGCCCCATCATGATCCCTAAGCGCTCCTGTTGCGGACGACGCCGATGAAGCGGTGCGGAGGATGAATCTCCCTGGTCGCGCGTGCCAGCGCTACGATGCCCGGGCTGAGCTGGGCACGGTCGCCAGCCTGAGCCTGGGCGACGTCGCCTGCCCAGCGCGGAATCCACTCACGAAGCAGGCCGCCCTGGTGACCGCGAACACACCGTTTCCGAACAGATGCAGCGGCAGTAGCGCCCGGCGGCGCCCGGCCCGCCGCTGGGACGCCGGCGGCGGGCCCTGGGGTCACTGACGATTCCGGCCCAGCCTGGACGGCTGGCGGGTAAGGTCCGCCAGGCTGGCGTTTCGGGTCCTATCCGGCGAGCGCGCTCCAGGCCAGACTTACGCTGCGGTGATCTTCCGGACCGCACTTGGGCACGAGGCGCGGCATGGCGTGGCGCCAGACAAGGAGGCGCCACCGCAAATCCCCGCGGGGCAGGCCACCCGGCCATCAGCGTCCGACATCTGGCTGCTGCCTAAGGATCTGCTGACGGCGCTCGGAGACCCCCGACCGCGCCGCGTAACCGCGGCGCCACCTCTATCGAGGAAGCCATGAACCGCGCCTCCGCGATAACGCACCGGCTCGGATCGCCGACGGCCAGGTTGCGGAGGTCGCCGGAACCGGAAACCCGGGCGGGACGCCAGGCCCGGGCACCGCCGGCACGGCCGTGCGAAACCCTGACACAGTCCGCTCCGGCACGGAAGGAAACCGGTCAGTGAACGTGCTAATGGTGCGCTCCAAGATCAAGGAAGAAAACGTCGCCGATGCGCAGGCAGCCACTGAGAAGGTCTTCCAGGCGATCGAGCAGGCACAGCCTGCAGGCGTGCGGTACGCCGCGGCCTGGCTCAGCGATGGCGTCACGTTGCTCGCACTCCTGGAGGTTGAAAATAGTGAGGATCCCCGGCGCGACAACCCCCTGCTCGCGCTGCCCGCGTACGCGGAGCTCCGGGAGAACCTCAAGCAGTGGTACGCGGAGCCGTCAGCTGTGGAGCAGATGACGGTCATCGGCTCGTACCGGCTGTTCTGAACCCCGGGGCCCGTCGCATGGCCGGTCGCCCTCGCCGCGACCGGCCATGCGTGTGCCAACAGCGCAACGCTGGCGTCGCGGTCAGAAGGCGGGCCGAGGGCCGTCTTGTGAGGGGTGGCGAGCAAGTGTGACAGGCACGGCGAGGTGAGGAGATCATCGCTGAGCTCGTGGTCACCGCCGGGGACTTTCCCTGGCTGAGCGCCAAGGTGCAGCCCGCGCCCGGGTTCGAGGAAGTCCGCTTAAGGCTCACGCATCCGGCCACCGTATTCGCGACGCTCAATAATGGTTCATCTGTCCTCGTCAACAGCGCCGACAACCGCGCCGGTGATCTGCTCGTATTCGGCAGCATTAACCCCGCAACTTGGCCATGCCGCCACTGGTCACCCCATGTGACGACTGGGGATGACGGCTGACGACAACCAGACCTACCAACCGCCCAGAGTCTCGACTACTGTGGGCGACTGCAGTCCAAGGCTATTGCTCACGAAACCCGGATTTTGCTCATCCAGTGCTCATGATCATCCGGAATTGCTCATGATCATCCGGGTCCTACACGGTCTGGTCCGGGGTCGGCCGTGCTGAGCAGGGAGGCAGCAACCTGTCTGGTCTGGGCGCCCGGCGTGACGCCCAGCTGAGTCAGCTTGGATTCCAGCAGGGCGAGCGTCCGGCGGACGGCTTCGGGGTGGCCCGCTGCGGCCTGCGGCCGCATGATCCTCTGGTAGAGGAATTCGTTGTAGGGGTCGTGGCTGAGCGCGGATTCCAGGGCGGCCAGGGCCTGGCCGGGGTCGCGGGCTTGGAGGATGCCGGCGATGGTGGTCCAGGCGTCCAGCGCACGGCGACGGGCGGTCTCGGCGTAGGGCTCGGCCCATTCGTAGGCTTCGCCTTCGGCCAGTTCGCCGTGGTAGAGGCCGGCCGCGGTGCGGCAGGCCGCGAGCCGGTCCTCATCCGTGGCGGCGTGGCGGGCCTGGTCGAGGGCGTCGGCGAGCTGCCACAGGTCGGTGCTGATCAGGCTGGGGTCCAGGCGGTAGCGGCCAGAGGTGTGCAGGATAAACATTGGCGTGGTCAGGCCGGTGGCGGTGCGCAGCATGTTCCGGGCTTTGCGCAGGGCGAGGTTGCGCTGGGCGGCGGCGTGGCTGGTGTCCGCTTCCGGCCACAGGGCTTCGCTGATAGCGTCCGCGCTGGCCCCGTCGGGGTGCACGGCCAGGAAGCCCATCAGTTCGCGGGCCTTGCGCAGCCCGCCGCCGATTTCCTGGCCGTCGGCGGTGATTCGAAGCGGCCCGAGCATGGTCAGCTGGACCGGCTTGGTGGTATCCGGCCCGCTGGCCTGGCCGTCTGCGGGGAGCGCCGGGCGGTCCGGCGGGGCGGCAGGCGCCGCGGCCCGGGGTGGCCGTGGTGGCGGTGTGCCTGCTGCGCGGGCCGGCTGGGGTGGGGCGGGCAGCGCGGGGGCGGGAAGGTAGGCGCCGGGTGCGGGCGTGGCCGGGTGCGCGTCGCCGGGCGCGGGCCTGGCGGGCGGGCTCACGGTGGCGGCCTGCGCCAGCGCCGGCTCGGCGGGCGGGATGCCGCGGGCGTCGCGAAGCACCGCGGCGATGGCCGCTGCATCGTCGGCACCGAGGTGGAACAGCTGGATGCCCTCCAGGTCGGCGCCGGGGGGCGTGACATCGGTGATCACGCCGTCGGCGGCGACGTGACAGGTGACGCCCGGCGGCCAGGCGCCAAGGAGGATCGCCGCGGCGCCCAGGCCGCGGCCGGATTCCAGGACGCCGCGCAACCGCTGTGTGGTGCCGGCGTGGGTGGTGGCGATCAGCGCGGTACCCGGTCCCTGGGCGCCGCGCGCCGGGGCGGGGGCCTGCGGGTCGTCGCTGGCGTCGAGGGCACCGGTGGCGCGGGCGTTCTGCAGCAGGACACGCACCGGCTCTAGCGTGAATGCCCGTCCGGAGAGCCCTGTCGGCAAGCCGCTTGAGCCGTGGCGGACGCGCGTTGCCGCGGCCGTCAGGCAGGCTCGCGCGTCCGGGGACGTCCCGGCAGCGCGAGGGCGGGGATGATGGCGACTGCGCTGAGGCCGACCACCCAGGCGAAGGTGCGGCCGAATGCCGCCGCACCTGAGTGGGCGCTCGCGGCGTTCTCGAGGATGAGGGCGAGTACGACGGTGCCGAGCATCCCGCCGAGGTTCTGGAGGATGCGGTTGGCGCTGCTGGCCGGGGCTATCTGGTCCCGTTGAAGGCCGCGGAAGGTAATGGTGAACGCGGTCAGCTTGATCGCTCCCTGGCCGAGGCCGGCGATGAACAGGCCCACTGCGAGCACGGCCTGGTTCACGCCGGCGCCGAGGAAGATGTAGGGGATGAAGCCCCCGATGGCCAGGACCATGGCGATGAGGGTAACGGCACGCTCGGCGCCGGTGCGGTCAACCAGCTTGCCGACGTAAGTCATGGACAGCGCCGTGCCCGCCCCGAGCGGCGCGAGGAGCAGCCCGGCCTCCAGCACGCTGGCATGCCGGGCCTGCTGATAATAGAGAGGCAGCAGGAAGACCGCGCCGAACATCGACCCGTTGAGCAGGAACTGCAGGACCGACGAGGTCGTGAACGCCCGTGCTGTGAACAGCCGCAGGTCCAGGACCGGCTCGATCCGGCTCGTGAGGGCGCGGATGACGTATGCGGCGAGCAGGGCGGCGCCGATGGCGAGGGCCAGCCATTCAGCGGGGCCGACGAAGCTGTCGTGTTTGCCCGCCTGGGCCAGGCCGTCAACGATCGCCGCGAGCGCGGCGGACAGCAGCGCCAGGCCGGGCAAGTCGAGCTGGTTGCGGCTTGTACCGCGCTCGCCTGCGGGTATCCGCCCGGACAGGGCCAGGCCGAGAAGGCAGACGGGCACGTTGATGTAGAACGCCCAGCGCCAGCCCAGGACCGAGACGACGAGCCCGCCGAGGACCGGCCCCAGGGCCGGGGTCAGGCTGCCCGGGACGGCGACGAACACCATCGCGCGTCCCATCCGTTTCGGCCCGGCGGCCTGGCCGAGGATCACCCGCACCAGCGGCAGCAGCATCCCGCCGCCGAGACCCTGCAGCACCCGGAAGGCGATCAGCGCCGGCATCGACCAGGCGATCCCGCACAGCGCCGAGCCGAGCAGGAACGTCCCCAGCGACGCCAGCCAGGCATTCCGCGCCCCGAACCGGCCGATAGCCCATCCGGTCAGCGGCATGGCCATGGTCAGCGCCAGCAGGTACCCAGTGCTCACCCACTGCACCGTCGCCACCGAGACACCGAAGCTGCGCACGAGCCGGTCCAGGGTGACGTTGACGATCGTCGTGTCCAGGCCGGACGCGAGCGAGCCGAGCATCAGCACCAGTGCCAGCTTGACCAGGGCCGGGTCCAGCCGGTCCCCGTCCCGGCCGGCGGCCGGATCGTCTGTCGGCTTGCGGGCTGCGGTTTCCGGTGCGGTCACCGGATCACCTCCTGATTAGACTAGACGGTCAAGTTCCATTTGAAGGTAGACGGAACGGTCTCGTCTAGCAAACTGGTAGGCTGGGGTCATGGCCACCCGCACTGACGCCGAACCGCAGCAGCCCCCGCTAACGGCCGGGCGGGACCGGCGCTCGCCGGCCAAGCACGCGGCGATCCTCGCCGCCGCCACCAAGGTGTTCCTGCGCGAGGGATACGCCGGCACCAGCGTCGACTCCATCGCCGCCGCCGCCGGTGTCGGCAAGCAGACCGTCTACGGGCACTTCGGCGACAAGCATCAGCTCTTCCTGGCCGTCATCGACCACGTCCACGCCGCCCACCCGCTCAACGAGGCCGAGCTGATCACGGACACCAGCGACCCGCTCACCGACCTGACCGCCGCCGCCAGGTGGATCGTCCGCGGCGTCACCGCACCTGAGAGCGCCGCGCTGCACCGGCTCACCATCGCCGAACTCGCCCGCCACCCCGAACTGCAGCGCTCCTGGCGCGACCTGGAGCGCGGCCAGCGCCTCCGCGACGCCATCGCCGCCTATCTCAGCGCCTGCGACCGACGCGGCACGCTCGCCGTTCCCGACCCGGCGACCGCCGCCCGCCAGTTCATCAACCTCGCCGCGGTCGAAGCACAAGTACGCTCGCTGCGCGGCATCGAACCGCTCAGCGACAACGAGACCGATAGCATCGCCCGCGACACTGCCGACCTGATCGTCCGGGCGCACCAGCCCTACCACCCCGGCACCTGACTGAACGGACCATCTGCCCGTCCCGGTCACCTGCCGGGGCTGGGCATACCCGGCTCGGTCCGCCACGCCATGGTCGCGACATGATCGCGCCCGGCTGGGGCCTTCAAGGACATCGCAAGGCACCGGCCTGATCCCGCCCCGCCCAGAGGCTGCGGGGGGCAGCTGTCGGGGTGGGCGCCGCCGCCGCACAGGGCCTTGGCGTGGCTGTAGACGCAGGTGACGTACTTGCCCGGGTAGATGGCCGGGTCGTGGCGTTTCATGTGCCGCTGCAGGCGGTGCGGGTCGGTTGCCACCTGGCCGGCCAGCCGCCGGTGCTGGCCGAGTTCCTCAAGCCGCCGGAGTGCCTCATCGGCGGCCGGACCGGTCAGCGGGCCGTGGTCGTGCTGGTCGATGAGGGCGAGCAGGTGCTCGCCGCGGGCAATGGCCTGCTCGCTTTCGACTTCAGCGCGGAACCCGCTGTCGCTGGACCCAGCGTAACCCTCGAAGAGCTGAATGGCCTGGTGCCGGTACGCAGCGCCCCCGCGATGACCCCGCCTGGACGGCGCGCG
>Ga0335072_10015431_pt1 | contig 10844 bp, 10 predicted proteins | sample Lox_Sample_21_FD_206725 | JGI IMG/M metagenome (GOLD analysis project Ga0335072, IMG submission 206725) | Soil microbial communities from Loxahatchee National Wildlife Refuge, Florida, United States - Lox_Sample_2.1 | ecosystem: Environmental > Terrestrial > Soil > Wetlands | place: USA... | reverse complement strand
GCCTACGGCGCTTTCCATTCGTGTTTCATCTGCGTTCAATCTGTGGCTAAAAATTCATGCCCACCTCGCTCATTCATCGCATCGGCATTAGTGCGCCCGGCCAAAAACTTTGTCCAGCCGAATTTCCCCGCCCGGCGATGCAAAACAAAAAGGGCGTGAATTGACTTCACGCCCCGTGATTTCTTGCGCTTGAATTAAGCGGCTTTTTTCGCGGCGGTCGCCGCGGATTTGCGTTTGGGGCTGGCGCGTTCGGATTTTTTCTTCAATCCCACGCCGGCGGCCTCTTCGCTGTCGTCGCCGTATTGGCCGACGACCTGTTCCTTGGCGCCGAGCAGGAGATTGTGCCGCGCCCATTGGGCGGCCACCATCGCGTCGCGCGCCGTCTTGAGCGCGGCTTCCGCCTGCGTGTTGGCAGTGGTCGTCGTCGTGACGGCGGCATCGGCGGCAGTCAGCTTGTCCAGGGTGTAATCCGTTTTTGCCGGATTGTAATCTTTGAGACCCTTGACGGCTGCCAGCACGTCCGTGTCTTCCTTCAGTGACTTTGGTCCGAGGGGTTTGGTTTGATTTTTAGCCATGCTTCAACACCTCCTTTTGCCGCCGGGCCAACCCGGCCGGTTCCATGGGACGCGGAAATGCCCCTTCGCCTTCAAGCCTCTGGTGGAGACCTGGCGGATAATGGGAAACTTCCGTCTGATTTGTTCTGATTCCCATAAGAACCCGGCCATTTTGGCTGGTCCGCCAAAAAATTACTCCACGGATTTTGTCATTTTTTCGACGAATTTTGTCGTCCTCCGCCGCCGGATGGACATCCCGCATTGCAGGATGGGCGTCCTTCCTTGCAGGATGGTCGTCCTCCCTTGCAGGATGGGCGTCCTGCGTTAGAGGATGGGCATCCTCCCTTGCAGGATGAGCGTCCTCCTTTGCAGGATGAGCGTCCTGCTTTGGACGACGGCCATCTTCTCATGGAAAACGGGCATCCTCCGCCCGGCGATGAGCGTCGTCCCGCGCATGATGCGAAAATCCCATGCCGCAAGTGAATAAATTTTGGCTGCGCCAATATCTTGACGCCACTGCATTGAAAGATTACTTTCCGGCATCGCATGAAAATGAGGTTGATTATCGCGCTTGCCGTGGTGGCCGTATTTTTTGCGGCCGTGGCAAAAGCCGGCCCTCTGGATTTCGTGCGTGATCAATTGGGCGTAAATGCCACCAATTATCCGTTCGGTTCATCCCCTTCAGCGTTTCCAGAATTTCAACAGGTGAATGTCGTCAATCCGAGTCCGGCAGAGGCACTTTATGAATACGATTTGCCACCGAAACCGGGTCCCACGCGCGATCTGACGACAGGAATCAGGCTTCATTTTACCAACAACAAATTGGATCGGATAGAAATCATCATGGGTGGCCCAGAACGCAATCATAAATTAACCGCTGAATTTGCGAAACTTTCAGGGATTGATGTGAAAACCATTACGGTGGGTAAACCTTACGAGTATAGTGATGGGCAATACAAATTGACTTTTGGATCATCGGCTTATTGTTTTCCGTTCGAGGTGGTAATTTTTGGATTGACCAAAGTTGAAACGCCAAAATAGGACTTAACTTCGCAAGAGCTTCAACGCTTCCCGAAAATCCTGCGGCAGCGGCGCTTCAAACGTCATCTTCTTTTCCGTGCGCGACACCCGGTTTGTTCTTTTTTCACGGAAGGTTTCCGGCACAATCCACACATGGAATTTGCGGTGGCGGCGATCCTCGTTTTCGCGGGCGCGAGTTTCTTTTTCGCGCTGGCGGAGACGGCGCTGTTTTCCCTCGGCAAATGGCAGGCGCAGCAGCTCGCCGAACGCCGCCCGCGCGCCGGCAAAATCATCGCCCGATTGCTCGAACGCCCGCAGGATTTGCTCGCCACGCTCGCCTTCGGCAACACCTTCGCCAACGCCGCCATGCTGGCGGTGGCGCTCCGCATGGTCTTCCGGGCGCATTGGGCGCTGGCGCTCACGATGCTCGCGCTGCTCATCCTCACGCTCATCGGCTGCGAGGTATTCCCCAAGACGCTCGCGGTGCGCCGGCCGGAGCATTGGGCGTTGCGCGTCGCGTGGCCGCTGCTGCTGTTCCAGAAAATTTCCCAGCCGTTCCATCGCGCGGCGCAGGTGTTTGACGCGGCGATCTTGAAAATTTTCGCCCCGCGCGCCAGCGCATCTGCCGCGGCGCTCTCGGACGCGGAATACAAGGAGTTGCTCGACCTCGCTTTTCGCCAGGGCACGCTCGCCGAATCGGAAAAGGAAATCATCCTGCAAATCATCAGCCTCGACCGCCGCATGGCGCGCGACGTGATGCGCCCGCGCGCGGGCATGGCGGCGATTTCCGACGACACGAGCGTGGAGGAAATGATCGCCGCGGCGCAGAAGTTCAAGCACCGCCGCCTGCCGATTTACGACGAAACGCCGGACACCATCGTCGGCATCCTGAACGCGCGGGCTTTGCTGCTGGACCCGAAGATTGACCTGGCGGAAGTGGTGGAATTTCCGTCGTTCGTGCCGGAGACGATGAACCTGCTGCAATTGTTCCAGAGTTTGCAGAAGCAGCACCGCGGGCTGGCCATCGTGCTGGATGAATTCGGCGGCGTGGCCGGGCTGGTGACGATGGAGGACATCCTTGGCGAGTTGGTGGGGAAAATCCGCGTGGAGCCGGCGGCGGAGGGATTTGTGATGGAAAAAATTTCGCCGGGCCGCTGGCGCGTGAGCGGTTCGATGCGGCTGGAGGATTTCCGCCGCGAGCATCCCGCGCTGGGCGAGGTGGCGGACGTGGAGACGATGGGCGGCTTGCTGACGCATTTGCTGGGCGTGGTGCCGGACGCGGGCGCGTCGGCGACGTTTGGGAATTTGAAACTGACGGCGCAGGCGGTGGACGAGCGGCGCGTGCGCGAATTGCTGGTGCAGAGAATAAAATGAACCCGACGACCGAAAATATTCTCAACAGCATCGCGCTGGCGCTTTGCCTGTTCGCATCGTTTTTGTTTTCGGGCATGGAGGCGGGCGTGTTCGCGCTGAACCGGCTGCGCGTGCGGCGGCTGGCGCGCGCGGGCCAGAAATCGGCGGCGCTGCTGCACGGCTTCCTCGAACATCCGGAGAGATTTCTCTGGACGATTGTCGTCGGCAACACGCTGGCCAATTTCGTCATCCTCGGCTTCACGTTCGCGAAAATCCACGAGTGGTTTTTGGAAAGCCGGGCGGCCATCATCGGGATTTTTGCCGTGGTGGTGTTTTTATTTTACGCGCTGTTCGATTTGCTGCCGAAGATGCTGTTCCGCGCGTTTCCGAACCAGTTATGCCTGTCGGCGGCGAGCGCGTTCCGGCCCGTGTATTTCCTGTTAAGCCCGCTGGTTTCCATCGTCGGCTGGTTTTCGGAAACGCTGCTCAAGTTGACCGGCGGAAGGGCGTTCACGGGGCGCGTGTTCGGCAGCCGGGAGGAAATGCGCGCGGTGATGCAGGAATCCGCGCAGGCGTTCACGAGCGACGAACGGGCGATGATCAACCGCGTGCTCGACCTGCAGAATTTCACCGTCGGCCAGATCGCCATGCCGCTGGCGAAAATCGTGACGGTGGAGCGCGCGACGCTGATGAGCGAGGCGTTGCGGCTGGCGCGGGAGAAAAATTTTTCGCGGCTGCCGGTCTGGGAAACGCGCGACGGGCGCAAGCGGATTGGCGGGCTGCTCATGCTGGGCCGGCTGCTGTTCAACCCGGCGCTGAATTTGCAGGACACCGCGGCGCAGCACATGACGCCGGCGTTGTTTTTCGGCGAGGACACGCGGCTGGAGGTCGCGCTGCGCCGGATGCAGCGCGCCGGCGAGCGGCTGGCGGTGGTGCTCGCGCGCGGCGGCGGTGAAATGGGCATCGTCAGCCTCGAAGACATTTTGAAGGTGATGTTCGGCGAGGTGAAATTGTGAACTGGGACGACGCCATTTCGTCCGCGTTGAAAATCCTGGCCGTGCTCGCGCTGGTGCTGCTGAACGGATTTTTTGTCGCCGCCGAATTCGCGCTCGTCCGCATCCGCGAGACGCAGCTCGATGTGCTCGTCGCCAAGGGCCGGCGCAACGCGAAGCTGGCGCGGCACATCGTCCATCATCTCAATTCGTATTTGAGCGCGACGCAACTGGGCGTCACGATGGCCAGCCTCGGCCTTGGTTATCTCGGCGAGCCGGTATTTGCCACGTTGCTGGCGCCGGCGTTTCATTTGCTCGGCATCGAATCGGCCACATGGACGGCGACCGTTTCGCTCGTCGTCGGTTTCTGCGTGCTGACATTTTTGAGCGTCGTCGCCGGCGAACTGGCGCCGAAATGGCTGACGATGCAAAAGACACTGCCGGTGGCGCTTTGGTCGGCGCATCCGCTGCATTGGTTTTATCTCGCGTTCTACCCGTTCAATTGGCTGCTGAATCTCTCGGCGCGCTGGCTGGTGCGGCGAATCGGCATCGAACCAGACGGGACGGGTGACCGTTCGCAGTCGGAGGAAGAATTGCGGCTGGTGCTGGCGTCGGGCAAAGGCGCGGCGGGTGGACGGAATTTGATTTTGAACGCGCTGGATTTGCGGCAGCGCGTCGTGCGCGAAGTCATGCGCCCGCGGCAGCAAATTGTCGCCTTCAGCACGACGGCGACGATTGCCGACTGCATCGCGCTCGCGGAAAAGACACGCTACTCGCGCTTTCCGCTGTGCGAAGATTACGATTTGGACAAAACCCGCGGCGTGATTCACATCAAGGATTTATACACGCAGCGCGATCCCGCCAACGCGGGGCACGCGGCGGCGGATTTGTTGCCGGTGGCGCGGAAGTTGATTTACATTCCCGAAACGGCGCGGCTGGAGAAACTGCTGCAATTGTTCCTCGAACGGAAATTGCATTTCGCCATCGTCGTGGATGAAAACGGCGGCACCACCGGCATAGCCACCTTGGAAAATGTGCTCGGCGAAAATGTCTGGGAAGCCGCCGGCACGCTGCCGCTGCACGAGTTGGAAAAAATCATCGGCGCGGTCGAGCACGATGAAGGCGTGGCGACGGCGAGCGGCTGGTTGACGCAAAGGCTCGGCGGATTTCCAAAAACCGGCGACGCGCTGGCGGTCGGCTTGTGCGAATTGCGCGTGGAGGAAATGGACGGCCCGCGCGTGGCGCGGTTGAAAATCACGAAATCCAACGGCGGGGAAGTTTCCATTTGAAGCCCGGCCCGCCAGCAAAAACCTTGCTTTGACCTGCTGCTGATTTTATTCTGCGCGCCATTTAATGAGCCTCCCGTCCCAAAAATTGTCCATCGTCATTCCCGTCTATAACGAGAGCGGGACGATTGCCGATGTCATCAGCCGGGTGCGGGCTTCCGTCGCACGGCAGAAGCTCGACGCGGAAATCATCGTCGTGAACGATGGTTCCAAGGACAACAGCGCGGAAATCATCAAAACCATTCCGGGCATCGTTTTCGTCAACAAGGAAAAGAACGGCGGCAAAGGCTCGGCGGTGAAGGCGGGATTTGCCGCCGCCACCGGCGCGATTTTTTTAATCCAGGATGCGGACCTCGAATATAATCCGGACGATTACACCGCCGTGATTACGCCCATCCTCAAGGGCGAAACCGAGGTGACGATGGGTTCGCGATTCATAAAAGAGAAGCCGGTTTTTTTCGGGAAGCGAAAGTCGCCTTACCTTGCCCACTACATCGGCAACCGCATGATTATCTGGCTGACCAATTGTCTTTACTGGAACAACGCCACCGATTATGAGGGCTGCTACAAGGCTTTCACCAGCCGCGTCATCCGTTCCATTCCGATTCGCTCCGACGGATTTGAATACGACAACGAACTCATCTGCAAAATCCTGCGGAAGCGCTACAAAATCGTCGAAGTTCCCATCGAATATCATCCGCGCAGCTACGAGAGCGGAAAGAAAATCACCTGGCGGCACGGCCTGCGGATGCTTTGGGCGATTCTCAAATATCGTTTCATCAATTGACTTTGAGCTTGAGTCTTCGTGGTCGGCGGCCAAACTGCTTTGTGCCTAGGATGATTATTTCAATCCGCCGCTGGAAAGCGCCGAGTTTGCGCGGCGAAAATCTTTCGTCCGCCCCGGCTGAAACACAACTTTTCCGATGAAAATTTTCATCCGCTGGCTGAAATGGATCACACACTTCTTTGTCTGGATTTGGCAATTGGCGAAATTTTTTACCCCGTGGCTGGAATGGGTTGCGATGGTGGCGGCGGTGCTGGTGACACTCGTTGCAGCCAACGAAATGTTTCTCGCCAACTCGCAGGAAACCGGCCAGGCGAAATATGACATCCTCTCGTATTCAGAATTTCAGCAACGGGCGACGGTGCTCGGAAACGAAAGCGACCCCATAAAACGCGATGCGATGTGCATCGGCTTGTCCGCGCTGGGCCGTTCGCTTGACGCGCAGCTCCCGACCAATTCGCGGGTCTTTCTCGCCGGAATGCTCGGAGAAACAAATGCCGGGAATCTGGGCTATTATTATTTTTTGAGCGACTATCTGTTTCCGCGTGAAGTCGCCATTTCAGTTGGAGCGCCGCCGAAATTCACCTTCAATGGTTTCACCGGCCAGGATCCGACAAACTTGGACGAATTGAAGGACGCCGGTTACGATTTGGTTTTGGGCGTGGCGTCGAACGGACAATTGGAGTCGAAGATGCTGAACCCGTTCACGCCGCGACAGGAAGAACCGCCGCCAATTCCCGGCGGCGATCCAATCGTCGCCTTCCTGCTGCCGCTGGCAGTCGCACTCGCGGGAACACGCATGGTGCGCTGGCTGTTCCGCGATTTGGAAAACGTGCTGTCGTTCGGCGAACTGCTGGCGTGCGGCCTGGCGCTCGGCGCATTTTTCTTCACGCAAGCCATTCTGGGGCTGCGCATGGCCGGCGCCCGGCTGGAACAATTTCTGGGCATTGCCGCCGCGATTTGGGCGGTCGTGGAAATTATTTTGCTCCTGCGCCGGTTCCGCGCGCACCCGCCGCAAATCAACGTCCGCCTGTTTTGGTGGTTGCTGTTGATTCCCGCCGCTTTGATGTCGTGGTGTCTTTTCCGCCTCGCCGGCACGGAAGGTCTGCTGGAATTCGACGCCATCGCCTTCTGGGCCTTCAAGGCGAAAATTCTTTTTTATTGCGCCGGCCCGCAAATCTGGACTTGGTTCAAAAATCCGGCGCTGGCCTACGCGCATCTTGATTATCCGCTGCTGGCGACCTTGCTGCACACGTTCACCTACGGCGTGCTCGGCCACGTGGATGAATTCGTCACCAAATTCTGGAACGTCTGGATGGTCGTGCTGCTGGCCGCGGCGGTGCTCGGCGCGGGAAAGTTTCCGAACAAACGACCGTGGCTCATCGCCTCGGTCGCCAGCGCCATCGTCCTGCTGCCGTTGTCGGTGGAATTCATCCTCGCGGAAGGCGGAACGATTCCATTGTTCTTCTTCATCGTCACGGCCTCGCTGCAACTCGCCCTCGGCATGGCCGAAAAGCAAATCAGCCGCGTCCGGCTCGGCCTGCTGATTTTGATGGGCGCAGCCATGGTGAAATTTGAAGGCATGGTGTTGCTCGCGTTCTGGGGTCTGTTGTTGACGCTGGACAAAGATTGCCGTCCTGCGTTCTGGCCGCCGAAGCGGATTGGCTGGGCTGGGCTGGTGGGTTTTGCCGGATGGATTCCGTATATTATTTTCCGATTGCACCATCCGTATCCGCATCCTGAATCCGCGTGGCTCGGCGTGTTGATCAAAAACATCGGAACCGTTTTGAGCATCGCGCCGGTGGTTTGCCTGGCGTTCGTGTCACGGCGGTTTTTGAACAACGATTTTGCCAGTTGGACTTCGCCCGACAATCAGCACGTCATTTGGTCGGGACACTGGACCGGCTGGACCTCGTTGTTCGATCAAGCCACGCTCGGCCTGGGCTGGGCGTGCCTGTTGGTGCTTGCGGTCGCCTGCCTGCGCGGCGGGAATTTTCGCTGGACTGTGCTTCGGCTGGCGCTGATGTTTTTTGTTTTCACCACTTTCATCGGTGTGGTCTGGAGCGCCACCCACTCGCAGCCGCTGGATTACAACGGCGCCATCAGCGGCAGCGAACGCATCGGCGGCGGACGTTATTGTTATCAAACGCTGATGGCATGGTTTGCCGCCGGTTTCATTTTGCTGGTTCGCGCTTTGCCGGATCAACCGTCACCGACGACAACACAAAAGGAAAAATCGCCCGTCCCAAAACCGAAAAACAGTCCGCGTTGACGCTCACCACAATGCGCCGCGGATGGCAAACACCGCGGCGGCGGCAAAAATAACCGTGTCCGCCATGACCGCCGGCCAGAGTCCGTGCATGGCCGAGCCGACTCCAAACAACACAATTCCACCGAGCCAAACCGCAAGCGGCTGGAAATCTGGCGGGCTGCGCCGGCTCAATTGCTTCCGGATGAGCGCCGGCGTGACGAACGCCAGTATCAACAGCGACAAAAAAGCCCAGCCGAGGAAATCGGTCAGCGGCGCGCCCAGCCACGTCAGCGGAAATTTCGTCGGCATCCAAATCCAATAATGCCTCACGCGCGACGCGAACGGGTCGAGCGCGAAAACAAACAGCGCTGCCAGCGCCGCCGTCAGCCCCATCAGCCAAAAGCCGTAAGATTTGATTTTCCGCCACGGCCGCAAAACGAGCCGCGCCACGCCGCGCGAATTCAAAATCACTGCCACCCATAGCAACGGCACCACCCACGGCAATGTGCGGAAAAATTGACAGCCGATTTCCGGGCCGAATGTGAATGGGCCGAAAGGAACGCCCGTGTTGACGCATAACGCGTGTGCCGCGCCGCCGACAATTGCCATGACCGCCGCGGCGAGCAAAATATTTTGCATCGGCAATTGCCGCGCCAGCGCGATGATCGCGCCGACGGTGGCCAGCGCCAGCAGCAGCGCCTCCGGCCAGTTGGCGTCCGGCGCGGCCCAAAGTTCCGCGAGCGCCACCGCGAAGCCAGCGACGAGCAAAAAAGTGGACAGCCAGTGCGCGAACGTCAAAATTTTTGAATTCCCGCCCGGCGCGGTTTCACTTTTGGACGATGCGGTTGGGCGCATGATTTGCGGGAGATTATGGATTTCCCGCCACCAGCAAAGCCAAATTTATCGAGGGTGGTTTTCCCTTGTTTCGCGGCAACAAACCTGCTTCTCTCCGGCAGCTATGACATTGGACGAAGTCACCAGCCGCATCAAGGCTTGCATGGATCAAATGAACGCGCGTTACGGCAAAACCGTCTTCGATGAATGGGCGGTCGTCTCGCTGGCCGAGAACAAGGCGCGCGTGCTGGCGTATCACGGTCCGCGCAATGACGATTTCCTGAAAAATTTTGTGAAAGACCTCGGCGTGCTGCGCGCGGAACTCCACGAAGCCAGCTACGGCTGCGGCGATTTCGCGTTCGCGCGGCACGGCACGGGCACGGGACACGAGGCATTCATGGTTTTGGGCGCGGGCTGTTATCTCTTTTGCAACCACACACGCGAGACGATGGACACCATCACCAAGGATTCACGCTGGCTCGGCGCGCAGGTGCCGTTTGCCGAATTGGGAGATTTTGTCCGGATGAATCCGCTGATCGGTGGTTCGGACACACAGTTTTTCAAAAAATAAATCCGGCAGCTCGGACGGATTTCAGCTGAGCAATCCTTTCCACAGAAATATCCCGTAAGCCACGACGAGAATTATTCCGGCGATTCTCGGCAATCTTCCAAAAATCAGGACGCAGAAAAAATGCGCCAGCGTCGCGGCGAGCAGAATGAACATTCCCAAGTGAAAATACGCCGGCATCGGCATCGTCTGATAGAGCGCAAAAATGCCGAGGCAAAGCGGAATCGAAACATGGCAGTCGCCGACCTGCGAGGCATAGACCGTTTCCGGCTGTCCGCGCCAACTGTAATAAAGCGCCAGCAGCGCATTGGGCAAAACCATCAGCCAGCCGGTCAGCCAGCCGAGATGCCTGGCGCTGATGAAACCAACATGCCGGTGTTGCAGCCACGCGACGAGCCAATCCGTGCTGACATAAATTCCGTAAGCGCCAACCGCCAGCAGCGCCAGGTCCAGCGGCAGCATCCAACCGAAAATGGATTTGCCCTGGCGCACGTTCGATTTGAGCACTTCAAAAACGTGGATGCATTGCCAGAACAAAAAAAATCCGATCAACACCAGGCCGTCATTGAAATTCAAATTGCCCTTGCGGCCGAGCGCCCAGACCGCGCCGGTGAAAAACAGAACCGCTGTGAGCGTGAGCAGCAGCGAGAGCCGGTTCAATTCGCGCGTTTTGGCCGAGCCGCCGGTTTTTTTGCCGGCCGGGTTTTTTTTCGCGGGCGAAACACTCATGCCCCAGAAAATTGCCGGCAAGCCGAGCACCAGCGTCATGTCCGTAACGTTATTGACCAGATTATTGGTCATCACGTCCGCGCCGCTGCCGCCGCGGATGCCAAGGATGAATGCGAAGATCAAATTGCCCATGCCCGAGCAATACGGCATGACCAGCGTGCCGAGCACGGTGCCTTCGAAGCCGCGCTTGCCCATCGCCTCCAGCCGCCAAACCATCAGGAACGACGCTGCGACGAACAGCGCCAGGAACAGCCACGGCGCGAAAACGCCTTTGGCGGCAATCCAATGGATGAACGGGTCGGCCACGGGCGAAGTTTAGTGAAAAACATTTCCAGCGCGAATTGTTTTGGCAAAAGCGCGCACGAAGGAGCGAGGCGGACGAAAGATTCTCTGCAACTCATGAAATCCAATTGCCGCAGTTCCGCCATCAGCTCAACTTTGAGCGGATTGGACGAAAATCTCACCAACGGGCT
>Ga0335072_10015430_pt1 | contig 10844 bp, 11 predicted proteins | sample Lox_Sample_21_FD_206725 | JGI IMG/M metagenome (GOLD analysis project Ga0335072, IMG submission 206725) | Soil microbial communities from Loxahatchee National Wildlife Refuge, Florida, United States - Lox_Sample_2.1 | ecosystem: Environmental > Terrestrial > Soil > Wetlands | place: USA... | reverse complement strand
GCGTTCTTTGCTCAGCCGTGTGTGGTACTCCTGGTCGAAGCGGAACTGAGAGTCGGAGATTTTGGCGTCGGCTACGACCTCTGCGAGCTGAAGCTCCATTGCGTGACGGGCTAGCATGGCGCTGCGCATTTTCTCTTGCTGCCGAAGTTCCTTGCGCTCTTCTTCGTATCGTTCGGTCATAGTTACTTTTTGGATGGAGTGTAGGAGGTCGAGGTCGTTCCTGAGATCGAAGTATCTTTTGCTTATGGCGAGAATTCGCTCTTCTTCGTGGCGCTGCCTGGACGCTATTGCGGCCAAGCGAAGCTCCTCTTCTTCCCGTGCTAATCTCTCTGCTTCCCGCCTTTCAAATTGCTCGATTTGTCGAAAGATTTCGCGCAACTCTGCAGCTTCCGCCTGGCTGGCCCGTCGTCGATTTTCTGCTTCTCGTTCCCTTTGTTCTGCTGCAAGCCTCCTTGTGTTAGCAGCTCGCCGAACCCTTTGTAACTCCACATCAGAACAACTACACGTCCGCCATTGAGTACCGCAGATATAGCAGAATTGCGCTTTGCACCTGCAAGTCATGTGTATGCAGCCTTGGTTATGCTCAACCAGTGCATTACAACTGTAGCAGCGTCTCCAGCCTTCTTCGTTTGCTACCTGTAACGTGGCCTGTAGGTTAGGATCTCTAGGACATTCTCCATTCGCATGATATACACCACGGCAAGAAGTGCATGTTTTCTGTCGGCATGACAAACATGCAGCGCAAGAGATAGCCTTTTCGATGTTGTTAGGTGAGATAAAAGCGCCACAAGAAGTCTTTGAGCAATAAATCCGTTCTCCTACTGGTACAGAACGCTCCTCAAGGACTTCTTTATATCTCTTCCCGTCCGTGACGCTTAAATGAGGTAGTAAAGTCTCAGTGGGGATCTCATTTAAACAACATTTTGGTGGCCAATTATTTTCCGATGATAAAGCGGTGCTACATTTCTCTTATCAGTGGCCGCTTATTTGAGTTGAAAACTAAAGTCATGCTTACCTTATAAGTGTTTGGAAGCATGGCTTGCAATAACTGTGACAGGTCAAGGGTATTAAGTCTTTAGACTGGAATTCGTCAAGACACGAGACGCATTCCCTATAATTGTTAGCGCAATTCAATACTTTTTAGCCAAGCTTACTGCATAGACGCTGTTGATGATCCAGAATGTAATGAGGTTTGTTTGGAAGCATCCTGCTTGTGTCTAGAAAGTCTTAAAGGATTACTGAAATGAAACAGGCCTCCAAGCTTTCCTTTCGGTAAGTTCGCATCAGCTAATCCTGAGACATATCCAGAATCTCCTGAAGATGTAGTGTTAATGCTTGTATCGCTATCTCGATGTCCTTTCCCTGGAGAAGAGTTCCTAGTAGCATCCATGGCGATACTGTATGGTCGTGGGGTGCGTGGCTATTCACAATCAGAAATATGCCAATTTTTGAACCCTTCAGGCGTTACTCACAGCTAATAATTCACTACCTCCCGTCGGGCTTGTAACCTCAACCACAGGAATTTCTTGTTCTGCACCGCTCTCCTCCCGTGCTGGTGTAATTTCTGCATTCTCCTGGGAACTTTCTTCTTCCGCAAGCTGTTGCCGTAGTGTCTCAACTGAGGCTATGATTATGCTCTCGATCTCTAACGGTGTCCCGTATGGGACATCGAATAACTCTTTGGGCGGCTGAAACTTTCGCCACTCAATATTCTCTGTCTCGTTGCTGTCCCTCAGGACTGGTTCAAATCTGGAAACGTTGGACGAGCCTGACACACATAGCATCTTTGGTGGCACAACCACAGGGGCTTCCGGTGCGTCGTAATAGACCTCGTCCGATCGGATGCTCTCGCTGACTGAATAAAGTGGCCAGTCGGCTGCCCCAATGAAGACTCTACTTGATTTCTGAATTATGCTTTTCGTGCCGGAGATAGCCCTTTCTTCACTACCGGATACCGATGCCGCGCTTATTACCGTTTCGCCTGGCCAGTACCCTACCAAGCTCGCTGCCATAACGTTTGCTGTATTTCGTGCGATAGGGCTGAATATATGCCGATGAGGTGTAGCCGGCTTGGCAGCAGACACGTGAAGTCTATATAATATACTAAGGCCCTATGGGGTGCTAGAAGTAAAGTGAATATGCTAGATCACAGCAGAAACGAGAATATCAATGATTACGATGAAAATCAGACATAAAATGGAGAGACAACATTATATTCTTGAGGCTCTCTTTTTCGGAGTCCTAAGCCGGTTAGAGTCCACGACATAGCCTGTTTTTGAAGGTGATGAGCAAGTAAGGAAAGTTCAGGCTGCAATGGACCCAGGTCATGATTGGTGGGATGGCCGGGCATGTGGGGCGAAAGATAACTCTCAGGCTGAGGGGCGTCCTGCAGGCGAACCGAGAGCCTAGCGTGGCTTAGCACCCGACTAACGAGGCTGAGACAATGATTGTGCCTCGCCGCAGGCCCATGTAAGGGCTTTGAGACAGACTGGAAACTGGCCGATACTTGGCTGAATATAAAACTTGAGCCGCATAGTTACTTGAGTCACTTCAGTTAGTCAGGTAGTCACAGCCTTTCCCAGAAGACTTGGACGAGAAACTCACCATAGCCTCAACGCGGCAAAGCCGAAATCAGGATAGCTTCCGACATAGGCAGTCGTGGAATTTGAAAGATGCTTGTGCTGTGCTCTTTTGACTCAGTTTCCGCAACCAGAAACATGAATGCGAGGGGCCACCGGAGGATGTCCGGCCGAACCTAAAATAGCATAACCTGTTTTCAGGCCAAAAGTGTTTGGCAGCAAGAACGAAGCATCCCATCTGAACAGAAGCACACAAGACCCAGCTGCTAATCCAGTCTCTGCAAGAATGACCGTGCCGAGAACGGCCTCTCCTGAACATGGTGTTGATGCGTATCGCACGGGCATTTCTACTAATGGCACCAAACATCATGAGTGCCTCTCTTTTGTGTTTCGGAACAGAAACAGGATCTGGCAAGTGAGTTTATATCGCCTGGATGATCATGAGCAGCAAAATATTAAGATACCCGTCCGCCTGCAATGGAGGAGGCTTTTCTTTGACGCATCGTCACAAAGAAGACGTTAAATCTAGAACGATGAAGGCGGAAGTTGACCATGACAAAGAGTAGTTCTTTCATTGAACCTATTTCTTTTCTGCATAAGACTACTGCATAACTGCAAGCTCGAATCATATGTCAATTCTCGCGCCCTTTCATGAATGATACTGTGGACTCGATTGTGATCGAACGACATCACCGTTCATCTTTCCACGCATCATTCAGTTCGCCTTTGGTTTTTGTATCCAATTTGCCAACTCGCATTCGCCGTCAAATTTATAAGATAACGCTCAGCGTTACTCGCCATGGCGATCCCTGATACCCGCATCGGCGCTTTGCCCAATTTGACCTATGGACAATTTTATGGCGAAAACACAGATCTTCCGCATCTCCACGGAACAGGCCGTAGTGGCCTGTCACCTGCATTTTATTCCGGGCCGCGTGAGACTCTGTTCCCTCCCCAAGGTACTGAGCCACTCTTCGCAGCGGAGCGAATTTACCAGCGGATGAAGCTGGCTGGTTACACGAGCTCAACTCTGCACGCCATGGGTGCATTGGTGAAGCCCGATGTCAAAGCACCTAACCTCATCAATGAAGTGCATCCTTTATTTGATAAACCCATGTGGGCTCCTTATGGCACAGTGTCTCTTGACTATGATCTAGAGGGAACTTATGTAGTACACAATGACTTTGTTTGGAATGCACTGCTTCCATCACTGAGACTGGCATCTAAATTTCTGGAGAATGCTCATTGTTGGCCATGGTGAGTTATCTATTTATACAGTTTGGAAACAGCGCCAATTCCTTCAATTTGTATCTGATTCGATATATCCAGCATTGCTAACTGTGTATAGGTGGGACGCTCTGCTCTACGGAGAACGAAAATGGGTCCCATCTCCGCCAGCTACCAAGGAGAAAGTCATGCGTACATTTCATCTACGGCCCGCAGATGTGATAATGGCAGCAGGATTCACCGCAAACCAGAGTTTCGTAGAGAAATTTAAGGAACGAATACGTTATATGATTAGCGTCGCGAACTCAAGTTGGGATAACCCCGAGACCGGTAAAATAACTCACTGCCACACCATGGGTTATACACAATATCTGCTTGATTTTGATCTTGCACGTATAACATTTGCTAAACAGATGATTGGTCCGCTGCTTCGCCACGACCTCTCAGATTCTCAGCGGCTGGTGATACAATATCAAATCGCCAAAACGGTAAGTCGTAAGAACCTTTTCAGTGGTTGGAAACTAAAATCTCAGTCAGATTCTCCACGAATTTGCCGTAAGTTCACTATACTCATAGATCTCTCATCCATGCCTTGCTTAAGTCTAGAATAGCACGCGATAGGTTTTGTCCTCGACCAGGACATAGGCCACCCCCACAAATATGGCGAACCGTGTAAGTACAATTTATATTTCACAGCCTTTCAAGTACTCACGACACATGCAGTTTTCGAAGACCAGACCATTGCCGAACTCGGCGAGTCCATGGAAACCGCCGTAAGTCCCCTCCCCTAACAATCACCTCCACCTCACATCTACCTCAATGAACTGACATCCTTCGCACCACCAGCTCTGCGGCGGCCGCATGTGGAGCTTGCCCTCCAACCTCGGCGACCGCGCCGAACGCGCCTACATGATGACTGCCGTGCAAAACTGGCCCAACTACGCCCTCATGTACGAGAAATTCAGCATGGGCCTTGGATACCAACTCTTCCCCGGCAGCAGCGATTTCGGCCCCGGCGCCACCACCGACATCATGGCCATCCCCATTTCCTGGATGGAGTCTCTTTTCCAGGAAGATTTCTGGTCCGTCTACGTGCGGCAGTTCGGAGCGGACGCCATCAAGCCCTATCCGAAACTCATCCACCAAGGCTCGGTCGTCGTGTCTGTTGATCCCGCGACGAAGGAGGCGAAGAGCAAGTCGATAGCGTTTTTCGGGGAGGACTGGAATGCTTATTTCGCGGCTAAGGCGGCTCCGGAGGTGGCAATGGAGGACAGTGGAGTTGGAGGGAGCGGACTGCTTAGCTTAGCGCATCAGATGGATGCAGAGAGGGTCCAACAGGCGTACAGGCAGTGTGCGATTTTAGAACAGGCCATGTCGTGGTATTGGGCTAGAACGGGGATTTTTGAGCCTGAGACATAGATACAGGAGTTACGATCGTTGAAGGAGAAATGTGGGATCCTGCTGTCTTAAGCTCTGCTTTTATTTGTGGGAAATAGCTTGGCAAGTGGCAGGAAAGAATGCAAGAAAGATTAGAGTATTTTGCTGCTATTTGGATTTGAAGATAATTAATAGTAAAAGTTGCTCTAGAAAGACGAGTTATGTGGTTTTCATCATCGACCGCGGCCACGTACGCAATATCTTAGCCGCTACTCTGACTTTAGAGGTCAACCCACGTCGACAAAAGGAAAGTTGATGAGAGGAGGTGTCTCCATGACAGGCAGATATTCAACGACAGTATAGGCGATCCGTCATGTAGCCAGTTCAACAGATAACCCTTTTCAGTTCTACTAAGCCACAGCAGGGTATGTATTGCTAGCCGAACGGAAACTTTCTTGATGCAATATCCGGCTGTCCATTTCCCCGCTTCGGGTCCCCACTTTTGGCATTAGGTAAATAAACTGGTGCAGTCCCGATTTCGTGCTGGGTGGCCGAACACTATTTAAGCAGACATAACACTGCCAGGCTGCTTTGTACCTATATAAGCGCTCATAAAAGTCCTATAGCCATGTGTCACTCATCACCGATGTTTTTCTTTCGTATCCACGTGAAAGAATTTGAATTTAAGTATCATATCATATACACTATAAACCAGCCAAAACGCTCTGAATCCCCACACTCCCGGCATCGTCCCTCTTCGAAACAAAAGCCTTGAAATCAGCCCGCTCAAGGCCCTTGCCCATCCCACCCGTCTGCAAAGTTCTTGATCTTTCTCTCAAAGCTTCTGGGCCAATAATGAAAAGATTTCCAATCTCGCTCAGCACTTCTAAACTTCCCTCTACGTCTTTTCTCATGGGCCACTCTTTAAGCGTAGACACGTACCGCGACATGTCTTTCGTGACCATTAATCCACCTGTAGCGTTCACTTGGAATTTCTTGAAGTGCTCGAATAGAAGATCGCAGATACAGACTGCGACTTCACTGCTGAAGACTTCGAGGTTGTGGCCGTCGAGTGCTTGGGAGGTCTGGTGGAGCGTGCGATCGAGAAAGGTGCAGATTGCAGCACAAGTTGGCGTTTGTAAGGACTCGAGATAGCTAGGACCGGAGTGGCCACTGCCGAGCTCGTTGTCTCTGGGTCGGAAGTCTTGTTTTTTCTGTGCTGCTAGGAGCTTCGTCACCCAATTCAAGGCGACGTCGACGGTACGTTGAATGATGGAGCTAGATTTCTCTTCCATGCGCTTGATGGCTTCTTTGGTTTTGTTCTCCATGTCTCGGCGGACTGTCGTGTTTGACTGAGCGAGTCGGATAAGTACAGTGTTGGTGAACCTTGCCATTAGATTTGTTATGGTGATGGCGGCTCGTAATGATGGGAAATAAGCAAGGTCTGGCTCGTTCTTGGACGATTCCTGGACCAGAGCTTGGTCGTTTGCGGCATCGAGAGCTGTCTCGACATAGACTTGGCCCATGCTTGTCAAGAGAAGATTGAGTAGAACGGAAACGTCTTTCGGCGTATCACTACCACTACCTAACTCCAGCGTTCTTCTTACGCCTTCTGCAAGCCACTTGAGCATACGTTTGGCATTTGGCACACTTAGAACACCGTCTTCTTCCACAACCTCAATTTCGTTCTTATTATCGTTCGCTTTTATGCCAGCAACCCTCAACATCATTGCTTTCTGCGTCGGTGTAAGGTCCGACGAATCTAGTCGGTCTATATAAGCATCTTTAGCAGTCGCAAGCAAGTGTGTGCCTTGTTGGGCAAGAGATGCCATGAACCCAGTAGGGACCTTCTTTCGCCGTGAATGGTAGGTGGTGAATTTGAAAAGTAACGATGAGTAAAGCTCCTCTAAACTTTTCCGTTCTCTTTCAATATATGATGATCCGACAAGGTAGGGCACAAAAAGCTCTTCGATTTGTTGGTCAAGAACCAGAGTTGTTTGCGCTGAACATGCGTCTGGATGCTCAGTCAGGCCGTGTGCCTTGAGATCTTCAACTAGGTTGTTGATGTAGCTTCTGGAAGCATGTAATGACCGCAAGAATGCTAGCGAAGAAATGGTGTCGGCTTTCTCGAGCACCATCTCAAGCCGCTGTTGGATAGACTGTTGAAATATGCGTTGAATGAATTTCGTGAGCACCACATCATAATATGGAAAAGCTCGTCGTACGATGAATGACTCTTCTTGCATGACAATCTTGATTTCGTCCACAAGTGATTGAAGACTAGGTTCAACTCCGGGAGGATCAGAATCTGGATCTGCTAGCCTATCCCACGTCTCTCCATCTGTAGTTACTTCGTCCGTGATCAGCTGATTCCGGTCGATAAAAAACTGATGCTGATTTACAAATAAAGCAACAACACTCTGTCCTCCATTAAAATCATGCAATACTTTAGCACACTCCATCATATCATCGAAGTTTTGCTTTCGGTAGCTCGCATCAAACTGCTTCAACAAATCTTGTTCTAAAGTTTCTTGAAACCTTTCAATGAGTTCCTTTGTGTTGTATCCTCTGTGGCCAGTTACACCGTTCATAACTCCATTTGTTTTTTTTATTCCATTGGTTTGATTCCACGAATACGGATCTAGCCTCTGGCTTATTCTCATAAGCTGTCTAGCAATGATAGCGCATCGTACTTTACTTTCTCCACCACCGACTCTCTGAAAGTCTTGCAAGCTTGTGAGTTCGCCGGTTTCACTCACTTCGAGCCAGCATTGTATGAGGAAGTTGGCATCCAGCGCTCGTCTCCTTTGTTTGTCAAGGTCCTCGAGTTTCTCCCCTATCTGTACTGCGACGTTGCCACCTGTATCTGCCTGGCTACCTCGACTGTTGCCGTTCACCCCATCTGGATGGTTGAGAGATATGTCGAGAGTTTCAAAAGAGTCAATAGATTGGTCAAGTTTTCTTCCCAGCGTGTCAAGAGTCTGATCATGCTGCTGCTCGGCTCGCCGGACCGAGGTCAGGAGTTCCGTCTCTCGCTCTTCTAGGTCTTCAGATAATCTTGCTAGTTGCGATAGAGCACCTTAGAGTGGGTCAGCGACTACAATTGTAGACGGAAGATTTAACAAAGCCATACCTTCGAAAGACCGAATTAGTGGCTTAGGGTCGAAAGCTTGCTGTACAGAACCTGATCGTCGGTTCACAGGAATCGCACTGTCTGTCAGACTTTCTATGAAGTCTTTGACAATGAAGTCCTTGTTCGAGAAGGTCTCTAATGTGAAGCTTGGCGCTTTTGGGAATATCGACCGCCCACTGCCAGATGTCCCCGCCATGTTTGTCGCACAATTGAACTGAGATGCATCAGCTCAAGCAATGCTACTCTCTATCGGCAAGCCATAAGGTTGTTCAAATCACCATGGCTGGCGCATACACTCGAAGTTTGTGGAGATATTGGCGTCAGGACATAGTCCAGGCACGCATGCTCGCGGGAAGGCGGACACTAAAACGCGGGACATCGGCCGCTGCAATTCGTGGCCTGTCAACATCACCAGCCACACCTCAACATAAGCATGGGACATTATGACCAGATTGCCCGGTCGATCTGGTTGACACTCTTTATGATATAGATTACATTTACCTATACTTATCAGATCCATTTGAAGCTTTCAAGCCGGCATAGCAACGCATCATGGTTCATGCAAGTCGTGAAAACGAGATATATCGCCGCGATGCCAAGCTCAACCACACTCTTTTAACACCGGCAGAGCGGGAGAAGCTCATACAAGTATGCAACCACCTCATCAGGAACATAGACTTTTCTAACAATTGACGATAGCCATACCTACCAACACCGCCATCAAGATCACCCGAGCGACGGCCAAAAACAGCACAACTACCTCGGTCAAGAGTAAAATCCCGATCAAAATTTGGCATCCGACGCTTCTTGAAGAACCAACTTCATGCTCTCGTATTCATTATTGTACATACAATCTTCTCCATTTATATTCGAATCAGACAAGCATATCATGCCATTGTCGACAGGATATTTGCTATATTATATTACCATCACCGAACTCCAGAGCTCATCAAAAAGGATGTCAAGGGGCTGAAAAGACTGCCCGAGCACATAAGTGTGATACTGAAACTTGAGAAAGGCGGAAGAGGCGGAGCGGGGCTAGAGGCGTTGGTGGATGAGGTAGCTGAAGTGGCCGCTTGGTGCGCATGCACTGGAATTCCAATGCTGTCAGTCTATGAACGAACGGGTAGGGTCGAAACAATATCTTTGCACCGCCATGGCTAATAGTATTTAGGCATTCTCAAAGGCTACATTCCAGCAACACACCAAGCGATTACGAGGAAGTTTTCGTCCTACTTTGGCTCCCATCAGCCCGTCCTATCTCTCCGAGCACCACATGTTCTCTCTATGGAATCTGCACCTAGTACGCCAACAAGCGACCCAGCCTCACCAGCTAGAGATCAGCTCTCCGTACTCCTCATTTCCTCTGATGATGGACGAGACTCACTGGTAGATCTCACGAAGACACTAACTGAAATGTCGCAGCGCTCGAAACTGGTCCTGAGCGACATAAGCCAAGATGTGGTAGACACAGAGATCTCACAAAGCGTCATGGAAGAACCCGATCTTCTTGTGTTATTCGGTCCTTCCATTGAGCTGTCGGGATATCCTCCATGGCAAATCCGACTAACCGAAATCTTTCACGTCCAGGACAACCAGGGCGTGGGTTATCAAGTGTTCCTCCGGGCCTTGTACAGTTACGCAAACGCACAGATGCGGTTTGGTAGATAGAAAGTTCCAAAAATAGAGCAATGACACCGACAGTGAAGCGTAAGATCCAAGATCCATATGGTGTGAATTGATTTTCGCTCTCTCATGTACCATAATGTTTCCTTTTCTTGTTGTCAATGGCAGTAAAATTCACATCACCATCAGAAACCCGAAACTTTACAAGTAAATATACAACTAGCCACTATAGTGCGTATAACAGAGTATTAGCAAGAGAGCAACGTCGAAGAAGAAGCAGCACTAGCAGGGAACCATCGAGGTGTCAGAAAGGCGGCGCCAGGCGAGTTGTGGGGATCTGAAGAAGAACCTACTTCTATCACTAATACACTGTGGAATTCCCGACGGCAGCCCTACAAGGGGATGATGGAGACGTATCGCAGATCTTATGAATCAAACTGAGGTTAGCAGGAGAACCTACGTTGATTCAAGCAACGGCACCGCAAAATCCTCTACAAACTGTTCAAAGCCCCGATCGAATTCTCCGAATCAAAAACATGATGAAGCTAAATCCATGGATCCCGAGTTGTGGTGAACGCTCTTTCGAGGTGTAAAAGATCTCTTTATCCTATACGTCTTCTTTCCTTCTCAACCGCCATCAACCTTTATAGTACACGTCTCGCCACTACCCCTCATACGAGCAACAATCATAGTACAACTGGCGCCTACCATAAACAACAGTAGAGTAATAAAGGGAAGGCTAGAGTATCAGAATAACGACAGCAGCACAACCATACAGCAGAAAAAGCATTTCAGCACCCTCCTAACACCAAACATGTCTTCCCTCTCACAACAAAACCTCAAACTCCAGACTCCTCAAGAAGACACCTTCATCTCCCTCTTCTACATCAGCGACCACGACT
>Ga0335072_10015429_pt1 | contig 10844 bp, 18 predicted proteins | sample Lox_Sample_21_FD_206725 | JGI IMG/M metagenome (GOLD analysis project Ga0335072, IMG submission 206725) | Soil microbial communities from Loxahatchee National Wildlife Refuge, Florida, United States - Lox_Sample_2.1 | ecosystem: Environmental > Terrestrial > Soil > Wetlands | place: USA... | reverse complement strand
CGTTCTTTAAAGTTCTTGTATAGGCGGATGCTGGTTGTACTTTCTCTGATTGCGTATTCGTTGCTGTTGCTGGCCCAAACAAAGTCGAGTGCAGCACCAAATGCTTTGTTGTTAAGACGCAGAGCGGTGTAGATAATGTACTCGCCGTCTCCTGTAGCAACGACAAATCTACCATTTGGAGAATGGATGATAGCTTGAGGATAAATTTCGGAGGAGCCGAGTTCCTTGACAGACAAAGCTATCCGTGTACCGTCCTTGACATCATTATCTACCATTAACAATTGTCCAAAACGAAGCGTACCTGCAGGTTTAAGGATTGCTGTTTCGATATTAGAATATTTAGCCCATACGATTTTCCCCGTTCCGTCCATGGAAATAGCCGGTTCCTCTCTTCCCATCTTGATAACAACGATGCCTTCATCGAAACCCATGGCAATCTCCTGTCGCCCCTGCAAATACGCACAGCACCAAGCCCGCTCCAATCCATAATTCAAAGTCTGTTCTAATCGGTATGTATTGGCATGCCATATCTTAACAGTCCCATCTTCGCTTCCGCTGACAATCACTGGCTGTGTAGGATGAAAACAGGCGAAACTGACATTCGACGTATGACCTTCAAGAGTTTGAATGCAAGCTTTAGTTTGGTAGTCCCATATTTTCACAAATTTGTCGTCCCCTGTTGTGATGAGATAAGGCAACTTATCTGAGGCATGGTAGTAGTCTACATGGTTGACGCCTTTGTCGTGGGCGTCCAGCGTGTAGTTTGCCGTTGACGCCGCAAAGGACCAAACTTTGACAGTACGATCGAGACAGGACGAGGCAAAAGTATTCGGGTCTTTTGGATTGATGGCAAGGGACATGACATAATGTGTGTGGCCTTCAAATACACGAACGCATTTCCAATCTTGATCCCAATTCCACAGCTTGATTGTCATATCGTCAGAACCAGTCAACACGAAGGATTGAGTTGGATGAATGGCGATACATCGAATGTAACTAGCACATAAGAAATGTTATCATTGCGGAATGTACTCTGGATGAGCTTCGAAGGCGGCTACTTTCTCTTGTGTATTGTAATTGAATACTCTCTGAAAATCAGGGTAGGTTCAAACGAGTGAAGATACTAACTGGAAGTCGTCGCTCCCAGTGACAATCCAATTCTTGCGGGCGATAAACCGTCCTGCACGAACAGGGACATCTGTAATGTCGAAAGTCTTTAATAAAAGCTGTGTATCGAAGTTGTAAATGTGTACTTTCCCGTTATATAGGGCACATAGAATCCAATTTTCCGAAGGATGGAAGTCGAGTGCCTTTACACGGTCAGAGCGGCTTGAGAAGAGTCTTTTGATCTCTGTACGTTTGACCTACAGGAGTCAGCATGGCAGCGAAGGACGGAGTACCATCGATAGTCGTCTGTGAACTGAATTCAATCCCAAACTTGAAGGTTGAGGAGAGACGAAGATCGTCGCTCGACGTGTTTTCTGCATGTCAGTCGTGTTCAAGATTTCGAAGACCTGCAGTTTCGGGCCGCGCAATCTGCCAACAATCACGTCCAAGGGAACAGTGGCAGGATGACCGAATATGCAACAGAACTACCGATAGAACACAGTTTTGATCCATATGTTCAGAATGGAGGCTCCATATTGGGTACTCCTCTTCTCCAACATCAGTGACTAATTGCAGCCATTGCCGGAGATGATTTCGCTGTGATTGCTGGAGATACTCGTTTAACAGATGGACAATATGGAATCAACACTCGCTATGCTCCCAAGGTGTGGGATGTCGGGGATAACCTCGTTCTTACTGCAAATGGATACATGGCAGATGCAGATACATTGGCAAAGCGAATAACCCAGAAAATCGAGGTACCGCTTCTTGAGGCACCACGTCTAACCTTGGCAGTGGTATCATCATGCACACAATCGCCAGATTGGAATTTCCTCATTAGCGAGAATGACCCAGGGACTGCTCTATGGAAAGCGATTCTTCCCTTACTATGTGTATACCATTATCGGGGGGTTGGATGCAGATGGAAAAGGTGCTGTGTATTCATTCGATCCAGTTGGAAGCTATGAGAGGGAACAATGTCGTGCCGGTGGAGCTGCTGCTGCTCTCATCATGCCCTTCCTTGATAATCAGGTGCCCTCCTTTCTCTGCATACAGACGTTGCTCACCATCTGAACAGGTCAATTTCAAGAATCAGTATTTGCCGAATGGAGAGCCACATCCAATAACCAAATTACCGCTTGACAAAGTCATCAAACTGGTGAAGGATGCTTTTGCTAGTGCTACGGAACGACATATTGAAGTTGGAGATGGATTGGAAATTTACATTGTGGATAGGAATGGAGTCAGAGTGGAACGATCAGAATTAAAGAAGGATTAACACTAAGAAATAAGAACCACAGTCTCATCATCCGCCAGCAGAGCAATCTATCCTATCAAAGTCTTATTCCGATTCACTTGTCCATACCATGTCTTGGTTACGCATTGACGTTCTCCCCAGCAGCAACTGGTTGCACAACATTATACACAACATTATAATTGCGAAGGACCTTTTTGACACTCTTACACAGATCTTTCCACAGAAACACTTTGACGTCCTTTGCAATATTGACGACTTTAGGATTCAAATACCTCGTCAACATGTTCCAAAACAGAGCAGTATCACCTTCCTTCTTAATACACTTTGGTCGATAATTCTCCACATTCCTACGTATACGGTTCTTCTCTGGCGTCTGAAACCTTTGGGTCGTTATCATTTCCAAAAGTCGAATCACCTCCACCGATGTGAAGACATATTGTTCTTTTAATTTGTGGTTGTCACCGTGAAAAGCAGGATTCCAGTAGATACAAGAGACTGTTGTCATGCTGTCGTTCCATTCGAATTGTGAAACTGGTTTGCATTTGACATTCAGTAGCCGAGGGTTTTCGGAGTCTTCGAGCCAGAACTGGACGATACGACGGCTGCATAGTTGTTCATTTATAGTCCATGTTTGATAGTCAGCCAGGACGAGAGGATCCTCTTTGAAAACTACAGTTGGAAACACTTCCCGCTTGGTCGTTTGCGGTACAGATGCATCGGCGTTCTGTGGCGCAGGTAATGAGGTCGGAATGGATCCTTGATCGTCGGGAATTGGTTGAGATGGTGCACCGGAAGCGGGCTGTGCCATATCGACACTTGCTTGAGGAGCGAATGGAAGTGAGCCTGGTGGCATAGTAGCCAATGTTTCCTGAATGGTTGGGTAGGTTTGGGATGAGAAGTCCTGATAGTATTGCTCATTCTGGTCATCTGTCCGTTGTCGCAGATCTTGTGTCAGATTGACATCGAAATTGCAATTGTTTGAATCTGAAGGCTGCGCTACGGCCAGAACAGAGTTCTCGGATGGAATCGCTGATCCTTCCAGCCAGGGAAGTGGGGGCAGAATGCCTGCATTGGTTTGATTGAATGATGGGACAAACTGTTGTTGTGGTGGGAGAACAACAGCTACATAAATTCGGGTATCTCTCTGCGCACATACTTCGCTGGGAATATAATGTTGTGGCATGTCAATATCCTGAGGGATACAGACCGTTTTCAACCACGCGCGGTGTCCAGGACTGTCCAGAGGACCAGCAGCAAAGTAGGTTTTCAATGACCCATCTAATTCATCAGTCATTGCATCCGAGGTTAATACCCGATGGAATATATGTAAAGTGTCCCAAATACATACCGCTCTGTCCTACGGTTCTACCTCCTCTTCCCGAGATGCGTAAAATAACAGGAAATGCCCCCACCTTTTGTGGACTTCCAGGGACAAGACATTGAAGAATATACCGGGATCTTCCGAGCTCCGGAAGATCGATTTCGGACGTCAGATGGTGAATCACAGGCGAAACCTTGTCTTCTCCAAAGGAAAGAGAGAACTCCAACTCGCGTTCTTTCGAAAACGGTTTGACAAACTCTTTTTTGATGTACACCTGGAAAAGGACTCCTGACCAGCCTATTTCAGGACAAAACCCATATGCAACATTTGCCATTGCAAGAGGTCTTCCCTCATATGTACCTTTGGCTGCGGCAGTATTCATCCTCGTCTCACGATCTGGAGAGCCTCGCATGGAAGGGGGCTTCTCTCCTTTTCTCCTTGAAGCGCCCTTCTTCCGACGCGGTGGGGGACTAGTGGATGATGAAGCATTATCGCCGGCAGGGCTTGTAACCGGAGGAGGAGTTATTAAAAAGGGTGGTGGTGGTTGTGGATTGTGGTATGAAGTAGATGCAGTAGGGAGGGCAGAAAAAGGTTGTAGTTGAGTATTCTGTCCGTTACTTGAAAGAAGGAAGTCATCTATTTGATAAGTTGACTTTTGAAGGGGGGGCTATACTAATACAAGGGACATTCCATTGGTAGGCACTGTTCTCGTCAAACGGGGTATTGTTGTCGTTGTTTGGGTTCATGATAGGTAAGCAACTAGATCATGAGCTCAAACTTGCGCTGCAAAATAAGGTTACTTAAAGGTCTCGAAATATTAGGAGTTAGCAGTTTGATTGACACACGGAGTGAAGCTCAAAAGAAGACTTGAAAATTTGGGTGCAAAAAAATCTTTATGAGTCGAAGGATCTCAATCAAAGACTTGTAGTGTATGTCTAACCGTCCGTAGTCCGGGATTTGCCGAAGATCTGACGATCTTGGGATTGGAGAGAAAGTGAAAGATTTTAGAGTCACAAAGTGATATTTATCGAAATAGGACAGCTCAAGCATCGATGAGATTGGCGCTGGTGAGACACAGATGCATGTATCCTGCAGGGGTCAGATGAAACACTGCGGGGATGCATGAAGCTCAGGGTGTCCACAGTCTCAGGGAAGCATCACGTGAAGGTCTATTCATCTGAGATGTCACTTCAGTTTATCAGGGGAGAGGTTTTTCGTCGAGGTAAACAGTTCGTATTAGTATCTACACTGAGCAAGTTTGTTCCTCCCATTCAGCAAAAAAGAGAGCGAAAAGGAAAGCTCTATTCTCATCCATTAACAAATGACTCGATGCACCAAGTCCCACAGCAAAATACGATATCGCCACATCCTACGAGCTCTCACTCGGCAGGAGTACTCAAGTAACTACTGAATCGACATCCAGTTTTAATGCAATCTTCACACGGAGGTTGACAGTGACAGAATCCACAACTAGTTTGTAATTGTTCCGGCGAGTGACAAGAACATTTTGCAGCATCCGAGACATTTTCATGACACGAAGGGGTGGAAGTTCCCGGAATTTCGTCAGGAGTTCCCACCTCAATTGCTTTCGAGGGTTCTCTTGACATCAAATATTGGTATCCGCGATTGAGAATATCGTCTACTTCGGAATCAGATGTCCCCTTTTGAAGATCCAATGGCGGCAATTTGCGAACGTGAACAACGCACTCGTCAGCTCTGGTAGCTTTCACATCCATATTGACTGCAGGTGCACCAGCGTCAATTTCAAGGAAGATCTCAAGTTTTGGGAACGACACTGGTTGTTGTGGCAGTCGCTCAATATCCACTGAAGGTTCATCACGGACAACGCGAACATGGACTCCTGGAGCAGGTTCAAAATGTTGACTTACCTCTCGCGCTGGAGGTGCCGCTGAGGGGACAATCAGTTGTGTGCTCTGGTCTGCCGCTGAGGGAGGTGGAGTAATTGCTGCTCTTGAGAGATCTGGGAGCTCATAGATAGGAGTGCGGATTTTAGTCTCGTTTGGTGGTTTAGACGCCATGAGAAGGGGACGATCTGACGAAGTGAGGGCAGAAGGTAGATCCATCATGGAGGGAACTTCATCTACAGGGGTCTCCGGACGGGAGGCTCCGGGACTCACAATGGCAACTGTAGGAGTATTCATCTTTCTACAATCAGACATGGTGCAGAGAGTGGTAACCTGATCTCGTCTAACGCGGCAAACATTGATTCTGGGTGTGAATTAGAAATGACATCCATTTTATCAAACATCAACCACTGTATCGATTAACATATCCTAAAAGGAGAGACTACTTGTGGAAGCTTTAATTCCTGTAGAAAGTCGAGAAAGAAATCAACATTGTTACCAGCCAAAAAGGGTAAATGAGATGTCGACATCTTGATATTCGAGCGGAAATCAGGTGCAAGTGCTCTTGCAATGTGAAAGAGAAGCTGGCCATCCTCAAATGGTTTTCCAGTGAGCAATTCTTCCGGCGGAGGAAGTTCGGTAGCCAGGAGAGATTCAAGCCATAATTTCAGGGGTAGCATATGTTCAGGGTCCCAAACATCAGGTACAAACGAGATATTGGAACGTGTTCGAGCGAATGATCCAGATCTGTTCCTCGATTCCATCTTCTAAGCAAGCAATGACCCAGATTAAGCAAATTCAGAGGGGAGATGTTGGGGAAAGAAACTCGATGATGCTTCATTATTTACGAAAAAAAGGGGCAAAAGGAGAGGTAAATGTAAATTTTGGGATCTAAACTTCATTCCCACCGTGCCTTACAGTCGAAGATCTTACATTGAGACAGTTCAATATTCTCTGTATTTCAATGTTCGCGGCTCGCACTAGGAGCGGCAGAGTCACAAATCGGGTTCACGTTAGTAAATAACGATTGGAAACCGCCTTCTCACGGGACAGCTAGCCCTGTAATCTCTCTCTATCTTCCATCTGACTGATTCAGTCGAAACCCGCTGCCTTGTCACGGTCGAACCAAAGCACACCCCACCACTGAACCTGACTCGGAACCTCTTACTAGCTCCCGCCCAACTCCAATGATGACACCAGCGCCCTCCACGGAACCCCTCCCCGGCCAATATGAGTATGCAAGCTTTCAAGCGGTGTTGATATGGATCCGTCGTCTAGTTCTTGTGCATGGCCCTAGGTTGGCCGTTGCGTTCGAGCGATATATCCGACAGAGGAACTATTATTTGGAGGGAAGAAGGATTCAGAAGTCGCTCATATCATAGAGTGCATTATCAAGAATGATGTTGGCGTGAGAGAACTGAGAGAGGATTCTCGGAAGATGTTTCAAGAAGTGAGTAATATTGAACGGAAGGTCGAGTTTCATGAAGGGAGGTTTCTGGGATGGGGCAGCGAAGTGAGTTATAATCTAGAGCGAAAAGTGGTTTGCGCATATGAGATATAGGAGGAGCTAGTAGTGAATCGATGCATCACATCAAAAAGAATAGACCGGCACATTTCATTTACATTCATTCAATCCCACAACTCTTTAGTGCAAGTCTCGGCCGCCTTCTTATCTGCCACTAAATAATGTTTGTATCCCTTCTGGACGAACCCAATTCCATCTGCTCCCAATGCCGCCCCCTGCTTCCATCCCAAGGTACTCATGAGATCAAGCTCCATCTCCTCATTCTCTTCAAAAAATATTGGAACGAATTCTTTCCATTAAATGGATTTCGATGCCAACAAATTTGCAGTAAAATTTAAAGCGGTTTTTTTCGGTCTTCATCGAGAACGCGATGGGGAATTCGGTAGCCAAATCCCCTACCATGGGCAACGACTATCTCCGGAGCACCAAGCCCATAATCAAGAGCGGTATTAAGAATAAGGGGACCTGCCCCGACCTGGTTGGTTTTGCGGCCTCTGTAACAACCAAAGCTTGTCCAGCAAGATCCGGTTTTTTGAATTGCATGGGCCAGTAGTAATCATCGCCACCCGGAGAAGCTTCGCCTGAGCTCTGTTAGAAATAATAAAGGTTTACAGGAAATCTTACGCATCAATACAAAACTTTTCCTGGTTATTCAAGATGCAACGGATTTTGCGACATCTCACGGTTATCAGATTTGCGTAGAATGAATGAATGTGTGGAGAATTGGAAAGAGCGACGAACTGGTTTTCAACTGGGGTTGTGCATAACCTTAAATCTAACCACAATTTTATTAGGAGGAGATCGAAGACGGTGAAAGAATCGGAGACAAGTCTCATTGATGAATTATCTGACGCGGACTACCGCTTGTTGGATAAACTTAGAAGTGTATACTAATCATCTCATGGCACATTCACATAAATCTAGATCTATAGCTAACTCTCATGTACATGATCAACTCGATCACTCATAGAAATGATACAATCTATGAATGTTGTCCCTTCCTAGTCTCTGAGATTCTGCAGCCCTCGCTTGCAGATTGCGATTGGGACTGGCGTCGAGGCTGAGTCCCACAAGGCCCCAGCCACCAAGGTAGAAATCAATCAAGTCATTCTCTGATCCAAATACACCTCACTCAACTCTTGGCCGAACTTCCCGTCGTCCATAGTCCAAGTCATCTCCACTTATCTTGTCCCTCCTCCTTCTTCAGCAATGTCATACAATGATCCACGCATGAACCATGTCGTGCGGAACGCAGCATTAGGTACATAACTCGCAGTTCCCCTTCTTGGCACATCAACTAACCACCATCTTGTAGATTCGTCGATAGCTAAAGCCGTGAGTCCTTTGGAAACGAGTCCCAAACGGTATTGTTGGGTCCAGGTCTTTATTGATGTTGTAGAAAACATGTTCGCTCTGTCATTGTGTATACTTGTACATTTCCCTCTTCCTGCGCTACGAGATTGCGGTTTCAGAACTGATGTGCCCATAGGGGATCATAAGAATTCAGCTGCCTTTTGGGCTGCGTTGAAAGTTCAGCCTATTATTCAGTCGGGTGTGCAAACATGGAAAGCTCTCATTTTGGTATCTATCCTGGTTGTAGTGCTTGAATACTAACTGGGATAGGTCCATAAGGTCATGCAAGAAGGACACAAGTCTGTTCTGTACTTGTCCAATGCGTGAATCCAAGTTAACTTGATTAGTCGAGAAGCAGCTAACCAGACTCAATGGTTCGACGGAGTTATTCGAACGGTTTGATCCCAAGTATGTGCGATTGCTGATGATTAGTTGAGTGCCGAACCTACTTATGGACGACTGATATCGACATATGCATACTATCTTCTCGAAAAGATTAGATTCCATCGAAACCATCCCGAATTCAGTATAACCCAGTTCACACACCGCTAACTCTATGCAGACGGTCTATTCGAATATGAAGAATACATATCTCTCAAGGCAGTAGAGTAACATTCTCTTCAAAGTACAGCCTGACATTATAGTGATCCAAACGAAGGGTTTGAAACAATCACGGAATTATGTGGATTACTAGACCAAATCCATGCCCTTCAAAAACTCATCTTTGCACATTTCCAACCGACATCAAACAATGAATGCCGAATCGCTGGATTAATTCCACTCGTTCAAGAATCATATGGGATTTATAAATTCATTTTGAGTATGTTGAGAGCTTTGTCTGCTCTCATTGGGTCTGCTGAAGATGTTTTGGAACCTCTTGTTCAACGGTACCTTCCTCAACATCCTCACCTTGCATCTTGTACGGTAGTAAGCTGACATTACAAGATTCAATCATCAACATCGTCTTCTTGTCAATTTTTATTATGAATGTTCCAATCTCAGATATTTAACATCTCTCATCAGCGTCCCCCGTCTTCCTCAAGTATTCCTCTTAAAGTAGCACACTAACTACTAGTCTCCACCAAATGTTTTCCAAGACGACGAGGAACATCCACCTGCCCTCCCAGCTCGTCCCAAGGAACAAACAACAGGAACCTCCTCACCTGCTCCAGCCCCCATAATCTCCCGCTCCAACGACCCTGAACCAATCTCTGATTTCTGGTCTCAAGAACAGGCTGCTGAACAACGTGAATACGAAGAACGTCAACGCCAATTGCAACAGCAAAGGGAAGCTGAAATGGCAATGCAGCAACAATTGGCAATGCAACAGCAACGGGAATTTGAAGCGCAGCAACAGATGCAAGCTGAACAACAGAGATTGGCACAGGAACAATTGCTGAGAGATCAGTATTCAAGACAGGTTCAGGGACGATTGGCCGAGTTGGAGAGAGAGATTTTGAATATGAGGGGACAATATGATAAGGATCAACTTTTGTTGGAGCAGTATGATAGGGTATTATCCCTTAAGTGAGTGTGTTAATTTGGTAGAGAGTGAAGAGTTTGGAGACGGAGATGCAGCAGATGAATGATAATTTCACTCAGCAGACTGAAGCGAAGGAGGACTTGATTCGAGGTTTACAAGGTTGTTCCCCATATTCCGGTTTGAATTGATCTTTGTAGAACAAGTTACGTTGTGGAGGAATAAGTATGAGCAACTTGCTAGACTTTATTCTCAACTTCGTCAAGAACATATCGAATTACTCAGCAAATTCAAATCGATGCAGTTGAAAGCCAATTCGGCGCAAGAGGCAATCGACAAAAAGGAGCGAATTGAGCGAGAAATGAAATCAAAGAATCTCGAATTGGCGGATATGATTAGGGAACGAGATCGTGCTCGTTATGAACTTGATCGTCTAAAGGGGGTATCTCATCTCTAATCGTTAGAAATTAATAGCAGGCGCAAAAAGACGAAGTCGATAAGTTGAAGAGAGAGTTGCAGATGGCCAAGGACAAAGCCGATGATTTGGATCGAAGTAAAGCAGGTGAACTGTCGACAATGCTTTCGAAATATAATCGTGAAATGGCAGATTTGGAAGAATCCCTTTCTGCAAAAACTAGGGCTTTGGATGATGCTCAAAGGCGTTTGCGCGACAGAGACCATGATTTAGAAGATGCTCTTCGACAAAAAGAAGAAGAATTGGAGATTTACAAGACTGGCATGGATTCTACCTTGCTTCAATTGAAAGAATTGCAACTTGTAATGTCCGATAAGCAATGGATATACTGACATTTTTAGACACATACCGACAGCAATCAAGCTCTCGATAGCCAGATCGACGATTTCATCAGGGAACACATCAAGAAACTAAATGATATTATCGGTACCTTGCTAATAGGGGAAACGCTAATTCCTAG
>Ga0335072_10015428_pt1 | contig 10845 bp, 10 predicted proteins | sample Lox_Sample_21_FD_206725 | JGI IMG/M metagenome (GOLD analysis project Ga0335072, IMG submission 206725) | Soil microbial communities from Loxahatchee National Wildlife Refuge, Florida, United States - Lox_Sample_2.1 | ecosystem: Environmental > Terrestrial > Soil > Wetlands | place: USA... | reverse complement strand
AAGGCCCGGTCCAAAGGCCGGGGACCCCACGGACAGGTCTCCGTCCGTGGTCCGAAGGACCGCACCTTACTGCCGTAGGCCGGAGCGCAGTCGAAGACGAAGCGACAAAGAAAACCCGATCCTGCTCCTCACGCATTTCGAGGGAGCAGGATTGGGCCAATCCGTCACGCGCCAGCACCAGGAGGTGATGGAGACGTCAAAGTTCCCGGAAATCCGCTACGATGCCGACGCCATTGCGGTAGCCCCGTTGTCGGAGATGCTTTTCTCGGCGACCCTCGATGGCCGACTTACTCTGCACGGCGTCACCCCGCAGCCAGCCTGTGACAGCGCGCGTCTCATTGTTGGGGAGTATGCTTAGGGCATCCGGAGAATTCGCCTTGAGTCAGACCGATTACAACATCAAGTTGGTCTCCGTTGCTGGAGGCGCGCTCAAGCTGAAGAACGAGCTGAAGTTTTCCTTCGAGATCGTAGCTAGGAAACAGGAAGCTCTTTCGTAACGACCAGGATTTGATTCCACGGGAGGAGAAATCCGAATGTGTCTAGCTATTCCGGGCAGGATCGTCGAACTCGTTCCCGGCCAGACGCATCTGGGAACAGTAGAGGTTGCCGGAGTGCGCCGCAAAGTCGATCTCGGCCTGATTCAGGACGACATGCCCACCGCTGGTGACTGGGTACTTATTCACGTCGGGTTTGCGATGACGAAAATCAGTGAGCAGGATGCGATGGAGCAGATGCGACTTCTTCACATGCTCGGCGAAGCGGAGCAGGCTATGCAGGAGGTGCGCGGTTATGGTCTGGACGACGGCGATGACCACACCGTTCCGAACCCCGCACCGAATTGATTCCATGCTGATCTCGTCAGGTTTGCAGCAGGGATAGAGGTTGTCAATGCGATATGTAGACGAATTCCGGGACCCCGAACTGATCACAAAAGCCTCGGAGGAAATCCGTCGCCTTGCCGATCCGAACAGGCACTATCGCATCATGGAAGTCTGCGGCGGCCACACGCACGCCATCTACCGTTTCGGACTGAAGGATGTTCTGCCTTCCAACATTGACTTGATTCACGGCCCCGGCTGCCCCGTCTGCGTGCTGCCCATGGGCAGAATCGACGACGGCCTTGCAGTTGCCAAAAATCCCGACGTCATTTTCGCAGCCTTCGGCGACATGATGCGTGTCCCCGGAACTCAGGGCAGTCCCTTCGAGCACAAGGCCCGCGGCACCGATGTCCGCATTGTCTATTCGCCGGCCGATGCCCTGCAGATCGCGCGAAAGAATCCCGAAAAGCATGTGATGTTCTTCGCTATCGGCTTTGAAACCACGGCGCCCTCCACGGCGCTGACATTGATGCGTGCCAAAGCGGAAGGCGTCACCAACTTCTCCGTATTTTGCAATCACGTCACCATCATCCCGGCCATTCGCGCAATTCTCGACTCCCCGGACATGCGTCTCGACGCCTTCATCGGTCCTGGACACGTCTCCACGGTGATCGGCTGCCGTCCCTATGAATGGATCGCCAGGAACGAGGGCAAGCCCGTAGTCACTTCGGGATTCGAGCCCCTCGACCTTCTGCAATCTCTCGTTATGCTGCTCCGCCAGCTCAGGGCCGGCGAGGCTCGCGTCGAGAATCAGTACAAACGCGTTGTGCCCTGGGAGGGCAACCGCGCTGCCCTGAGAGCCATGGCTGAGGTCTTTCAACTGCGGCCTTATTTTGAATGGCGCGGCCTCGGATTCATCTCCCAATCGGCACTGAAGATCCGCGACGAATACGCCGAATGGGACGCCGAGCAGCGCTTCCCGATCCCCGGCACTCGCGTTACCGATCCTAAAGCCGCGCAATGCGGCGAAGTGCTGAAGGGCGTGCTGAAACCCGCGCAGTGCAAGCTATTCGGCAAGGAATGTACGCCCGAACACCCCATCGGCGCGCTCATGGTTTCAACAGAGGGTTCATGCGCAGCATATTACAACTACGAGCATCGCAAGGCGGCGGCGATGGTCAGCATCAGTTCGGTCGCGTGAACGGAAATTCCGCGGTCGAAGGCCAGCGTCCATCGGTTCGCTTTCGAGATCCACAGATTGAGATGGCCCACGGTGCCGGCGGTAAAGCGAGCCGCCGGCTGGTCGAAGGCCTCTTCGCTCCTATTCTATTTCAGAGCGCAGAACCCTTGGGCGATTCTGCCCACGTCAATATTGACAGCTCTGTGATCGCCATTACTACCGACAGCTTCGTAGTCAAACCGCTCAAGTTTCCTGGCGGTTCGATCGGTGAGCTGGCCGTGAATGGGACCATGAACGATCTTGCCGTCTCCGGAGCAAAAGGACATGCCCTGGTCGTCACCTTCATTCTCGAAGAAGGACTACCCACCTCCGTTCTGGAAAGAGAAGTGCGCGCCATGGCTGCCGCTGCTGACCGGGCTGGCGTCACCATCGTCGGTGGAGATACCAAGGTCGTCGAGCGCGGCAAAGCCGACGGCATGTACATCACCACCACTGGCATTGGCCGCTTCATGCCGCAGGTAACTGTAGACGCAGGTTCCGTCCATCGCGGAGACAAAGTCCTTCTTTCCGGACCCATCGGTGACCACGGCGTCACCATCCTTCTCGCCCGCGGAGAGCTGGACCTCGAGGCGGATCTGTCTTCCGATACGCGCTGCGTCCTGTCCATGATCGAAGCCATGGTGGCCGAAGCCGCGCCGGGCATCCGCTGGATGCGCGACCCCACGCGCGGCGGTGTTGCCACCACGCTTAACGAACTCGCCCGGGACTGCGGTCTCGGCATTGTGCTCTCCGAAGAGCTGATTCCCTTACGCGACGAGGTTCGCGGCGCGTGCGAGTTGCTTGGCCTCGATCCGCTGCATATCGCCAACGAAGGCCAGTTCCTTGCCGTGGTCTCGCCCGAGTATGCCGACGCTGCTCTGAATGCCATCAATCAGGCAGAAGGCGGCGAAGATGCCTGCGTCATCGGTGAAGTGCAAAGCGAGCCCGCCTGTGCCGTCCTCGTGACCACGCGATACGGCGGAAGCCGGATCGTCGACATGTTGGTCGGCGATCCCCTCCCGCGCATCTGTTAAAAGAAGGCGACATGGAGACGGCTTGCACACTGGCGGCGCAGATCGAAGAACGGCTGCTCCTGCGCAATCAGATCAACGAGGAGTTTTTTTCACGCGAAGCCAGACATCTCGCCGAAGCCTGCCGCGAGATGTCAGAACGCTTCCTGCGAGGCGGACGCCTTCTCGCCTTCGGACGCGGCCCATACGCAACAGATGCACAGCACGTTTCCGTCGAGTTTGTTCATCCTGTCATCGTCGGCAAGCGTGCTCTTCCTGCTCTTGATCTCTCGACTGCATTCCAGCCCTGGCTGAACGCCATCCTCACTCCCGATGACATCGTCATGGGATTCGGTCCTCCGCAAGGCGACCCTGACGTCTGCGCTGCCTTGGCATCGGCGCATTCCCGTCATGCTATGACGTTTGCGCTGCCTGGTCCCGATGGCTCTTATACGCTCAGAGCCGTCACACAGGACCCCTTCATGCACCAGGAGCTGATCGAGATTTTCTACCACACGCTCTGGGAAACCGTGCACGTCTTCTTTGAGCACCGCGAACTCGGCCAGGATGTCGGCCAGTCCGAATTTCTCTACCCCTTCCTGGGCCAGAAGAAGCAGGAAACGGCACCGGTAGTCGAAGAAGTAGCCGCCTCCATCCAGATGAAAGTCCATGACGATTCCCTGCTGCGCACCAGGCTGGCAGAGGAGCAATCCGAACAGATCGGCAGCACGGCCCTGGCCATACATCGGCGCCTCGCTCAGGGCGGAAAACTCATCCTCTTCGGAAATGGCGGGTCGGCTACCGACGCCAACGATTGGGCCATCGACTGTGTGCTGCCGCCATCCGGTTATCAGCCCGTCCGTGCAATCTCGCTCTCCATGGAGCCCGCTAATATAACTGCGCTCGCCAACGATGTCGGAGCCGAGCTGATCTTCCTGCGGCAGCTAATCGCCCAGGCGCGTCCCGAGGATGTGGCGATCGGAATCTCTACCAGTGGAGGCTCGCGCAATATCGTCACGGCACTTGAAGAAGCCCGCCGGCGCGGCTTAATGACAGTCGCCCTCCTCGGCTACGACGGTGGCGAAATCTATCGCCGCGGACTCGCCGACTTCTCCGTCATCGTGCGCAGCGACTATATCCCGCGCATTCAGGAGGTGCAGGCCTCTGCCTATCACATCATACGGGACATGCTGGAGGTGCTCAACCGTGGCGAAGCTTGAGCTCTACGGCACCGCAGGCTGCCCCTACACTCAGGAATTACGTGAATGGCTGGAGTGGACGCGGCGCGACTTCGACGAGTACGACGTCGAGGCCGACTCTGACGCGCGGGCGCGCATGCATTCGATCGACGCCAGCCTTCGCACCGTGCCTGTTCTGGTTGAGGACGGCAAAGTAGTCCAGGTCGGCTGGCATGGCCGTGGCTGCATCGTAGGTTCGGGGTCATAATGGCCGCTGCCTGCTCGATTCGTGTCCGCGGAACTGTCCAGGGAGTCGGCTTTCGCCCGTTTGTTTACCGTCTCGCCCAGGCCCATATGCTTGCCGGATGGGTGCTTAACGGCGAGCAGGGAGTCGAGATTCACCTCGAAGGCCCCGAGCCGCAACTGGCTGCCTTTGTCGAGGAAATCAGAACCAGACCTCCTGCCGCGGCTCACATTGCGGGCATTGAAATCGGCGCCGCTCCCTGCGAGGGCTTGAGCGGATTCACGATTCGCGAAAGCGAGCGGCTCGAGCGCCCAACTACGCGTATCTCTCCCGATTTGCCGGTCTGCGACGAATGCCTGGCCGAACTCTTTGATCCGTCCGATCGCCGTCACGGATACCCCTACATCAATTGCACCAACTGTGGACCCCGCTACAGTGTCATCCTCGGCCTGCCCTATGACCGCCCCAATACCACCATGCGCAGATGGTCGCTGGATCGCTATTGCTACCTTGAGTATCACGACCCGGCAAATCGTCGATTCCACGCCCAGCCGGTCGCCTGCCCCGGCTGCGGCCCAGGCTACTTTCTTCTCGAAGGAATGATGACCATCTCCGACGGCGCGGCGGCCATCACTCGCGCCGCGCGCCTTCTCAGCGAAGGCCGCATCATCGCCGTCAAAGGCCTTGGCGGCTACCACCTCGCCTGTGATGCGCGAAACCCCGACGCGACCGCCGCGCTGCGCTCGCGAAAGTTCAGGAAGGAGAAGCCATTCGCGTTGATGACGAAAGACCTTGACGCGGCCTGCAAGCTGGTTCACGTTTCGCCGGAAGCGGAAGAGCTTCTTACCTCCATCGCGCGCCCTATTGTTCTTGCGCCGCGTAAAGTCGAACTCCCTGGGGTCGCTCCCGAAAACAATGATCTCGGCGTCATGCTGCCCTCCACGCCGCTGCACCACCTTCTCTTTTCCTCTGGCGCTCCGGACGCACTCGTCATGACCAGCGCCAATCGCTCCAGCGAACCGATCGCTTACCAGGATCACGACGCTTTCGAGCGTCTCGCCGGAATCGCCGACGCCTTCCTCGTTGGTGAACGCCCTATTGCGCGGCGCGTCGACGACTCTGTCACACGAGCCGGAACCTTCGGTCCCATGATCCTGCGCCGGGCGCGCGGCTTTGCTCCGGATGCAGTCGCCGTTCTTCCCACCAGTCGCCCCATCCTGGCTCTGGGTGCTGACCTCAAAAACACCATCACACTCGTCGTGGATGGCCAGGCATTCGTCAGCCAGCACATCGGAGACCTCGAGCATTACCAGGCCTTCAGCGCATTTGAAGAGACAATTGCCGACCTGGTCTCCATGTACGATATCAATTGGGACGATCTGCTGGTTGTGCACGATTCCCATCCTCAATATGGTTCGACCGCGCACGCCCTCACATTGCCGGCGGCGAGCCGCTGCTCTGTGCAACATCATCGCGCCCATGTGGCATCGGTTCTTGCCGAACGCGGCGCCTGGAATGACACCGTGGTCGGCATCAGCTTCGACGGCACCGGCTACGGAGACGACGGCACCATTTGGGGCGGCGAGATCTTCGTCGGCAGCGTGCAGCGCGGTTTCGAGCGGATCGCCCATCTGCGCCCCGCGGCTCTCCCCGGCGGCGACGCCGCAGCCCGCTATCCCGTGCAGGCAGCGACCGGGTTCGTCTCTCAGATCGATCCGTCGCCCGATCTGGCGGCGGCGCCATTTCATTTCGGCGCCCGCTATGCGGAGGGACTGCAGTTGATCCGTCGTGGAGTGCGTACCTTCTCTGCCACGTCCATGGGCCGGCTCTTCGACGCCGCTGCGGCCCTCCTCGGCTTTGTGAGAGAAACCACCTTTGAAGGCCAGGCTGCCATATGGATCGAGCAGCTCGCCCGGGACCTCCCCGCCGCCGACGCATATCCATTTCCGTTCATTGACGCCCAGCTTGATTTCCGCCCCCTGCTCGCGTCCGTAATAGGTGACCGGCTCGACGCCCGTCCGGTACAGGAGATCGCCCGCGCGTTTCAGCTGGGAATTGCTCGCGGCCTGTACGCCTCAACGAAAGCGATCTGCGACGAGCGAAACATTGCCACCGTCGTCCTCTCCGGCGGAGTCTTCCAGAACGAACTGTTGTTGCGCGATCTGAAGCAGCTTTTCGACGCCGCCGGCGTCCGCATTTGGATCAACCACCTGGTACCGCCAAATGACGGCGGAATCAGCCTCGGCCAGGCAGCGCTCGCCGCTTTCCAGCACTGCGGTGACCATGGAGAGCCTCATGCATGAACTATCCATCGCGATGAGCATCGTGGATATGGCCCTGGAAGAGGCGGAGAACCGCGGCGTCGCCATCGAAGGTGTCCACATCGACCTCGGGTGGCTCTCCGGAGTCGTCGCCGATGCGCTGCTTTTCTCATACGAGATGGCGTGTAGCGGAACTCCACTCGAAGGCTCCCGGCTTGTCATCCGCGAGGTTCCTGTTGAAATCTACTGCGCGACCTGCAAGGCGCAGAGGGCGCTGAACTCGATCCAGGGGTTCTGCTGTCCTCTGTGCGGCGCGCCCGCCTCCGATGTCATCCATGGCAGAGAGCTGGCAATAACCGGATTAGAGGTACGAGATGAGCGCCCAACCGCGACTATTGGAAGTACGTAAGAACATCCTCAAACAGAACGACATCGTTGCTCGGGCCCTGCGCGAGCGCTTCCGCGCCGAGGGAACGTTTGTCGTAAGCCTGGTTTCCAGTCCGGGCGCCGGCAAGACTGCGTTTCTTGAAAAGACACTCACTCTTCTGCGCCCGCACTATCGCGTCGCTGCGCTGGTCGGAGATCTCGCCACGGAAAACGACGCGCTCCGCCTCGCGCGCAGCCACGCTCCAGTGAAGCAGATCACCACCGGAACTCTCTGTCACCTCGAAGCGGCAATGGTCGAACGTGCTCTCGCCGATTGGGACACAGACACACCCGAGTTTCTTTTCATCGAAAATGTGGGCAATCTGGTATGCCCTTCCTCCTACGATCTCGGCGAAAGTCTCCGTCTGGTACTGCTATCTGTCACGGAAGGTGAAGACAAGCCGCTGAAGTACCCCACCATCTTCAACAGCGCAGACGTTGCCGTCATCACAAAAATCGACCTCGCTGAAGCTGTCGAATTTGATGAGGCTCTGGCACACGCCAATATTCAAGCCGTGCGTCCTGCCATGCATTGCCTCACCGTGTCCGCAAAAACCGGCGTCGGTATGCCGGAGTATCTGCGCTTTCTTGAGAACCGCTTCGCTGATGCCTTTGAGACCAGTGGGCCCAGGATCTGAAACCTCACCCAATCAGGAAATTCCGATCGCAAAGCGAAGACATTCGAGGCGAGTTGGCTTCTTGTCACTGTCGAAAAAAAAACGAGGGACACGAACCCATCATTAAAGCGATACTCCTATGTAGCGAATACCGCTGACCACCACTCATGCCCGCAATCGCGCCGACTACAAAAACGCCCAACACAGCACTCTACGAACGCTTCCTCATTTCTGTCGCCGGCCTTGGAGGCCTGCTTTACGGAATTGACGTCGGCATTATCGCCGCCGCGCTGCTCTACCTGAACAAGACCATCAACCTGACCGTCGAACAGACCTCGCTGATTGTAGCCGCCGTATTGGGCGGAGGCATGTGTTCGTCGCTGGTGGCCGGTATGCTGGCCGACTGGCTGGGCCGCAAGAAGATGATGATCATCAGCGGGCTGCTCTTTGTGGCGAGTGTTGGGCTCATCGTTATCTCCCAGGGATTTGTGCCGTTGTTCCTCGGCCGCCTGCTGCAGGGAGTGAGCGGCGGCGTGATTGCTGTCGTGGTTCCGCTCTATCTGGCCGAGTGCCTGGGGGCGAATAACCGCGGCAAAGGAACGGCGATCTTCCAGTTCATGCTCACTTTTGGAATCGTGATCGCTGCGTTAGCCGGATGGCTCTATACGCGGCAGGCGGAGTCGGCCGTCGCGGCTGCTGCGGGCAATCCCGTGCTCATTCTGGCAGCTGAGAATCACGCATGGCGCGGCATGTTCCTGTCAGTCGTCTATCCCGGACTGGTTTTCTTCCTCGGCTCATTCTTCCTGAGCGAAACTCCGCGCTGGCTCTTCCGCCACGGAAAGCCCGAGCAGGCGCTCGCCGCTCTGAGGCGTTCTTCGCCCGAAGAGGATGCGCAGCTGCAGATGCGCGAGATGCAGGCTCTCGCCACTGAAAACGAACGAAAGGTGGCCTCGTTTACCACTGGATCTCTGCTGCAGCGAAAGTACATTATCCCGTTTGTCCTGGCCTGCGTCATCCTCGCTTGCAATCAGACAACCGGTATCAATTCGATACTTGCGTTCCTGGTGATCATTCTGAAACAGGCAGGTATGACGGGGAGCCACGCAACCGATGGCGATGTGGTGGTCAAGGTCCTCAATTGCGTAATGACTATCATCGGGATCGCCTTGGTCGACCGGAAAGGGCGCCGTTTTTTGCTGAAGACCGGAACGGGAGGAATTGTCATGGCCCTGTTTGCCGGGGCTCTCATTTTCCATAGCTCGGAATCGCGACGAATCGATGTGCGAGCCAGGGTCGAAAACGCCGTGCGCGGGAACACACTGGATCTGCCGATCGAAGAGACTACGTTCGGCACGGCCGGGAAAGCCAAGGCCGTGGCCCTGACGGTGCTCTATTCCTATGGAAAGGGAGACAAACTGGCGACCGTGCTCGCCAGCGACAAGGAGCCGGTGCTGCACATTCGCCCGGACTTGGATGCGCCCAATGCACCTCTTGTAATTAAGCGCGCCTTCTTTGGACCCTTGCCAACCGAGACTGAAGGCTGGCTGGTAGCAGCCTGTATGTGCTTGTTCATTGCGTGCTACGCGTTCGGTCCAGGGGTAGTCGTGTGGCTCACTCTCTCCGAACTCATGCCCACCCGCATTCGGTCGACGGGCATGGGCATCGCGCTTTTGCTGAACCAGGGCGTGTCGACACTCATCGCCGCCGTCTTTCTGCCAGTTGTGGGGAAATTCGGATACTACGCGATGTTCGCCTTCTGGGCTGCATGCACGGTCATATACTTCTCCACCGCGACGCTCTTCCTACCCGAGACCAAGGGGAAGACACTGGAGGAGATTGAGCAGTACTTTGAGGGAACGAGTCGTGGCACACCGATCGAGGGTGGTGGTTAGCGATAGACAAGACTAATTGACCCTATGGAACTCTGAATTCCCGGCAGCATGGAGTTAACCGTTGCCTGGCAGCAACCGCAGCGCATTCTCACGGTAGATCTTCCGAAGAACATCCTCTGGGAGAAAGATCCCATAGACCATCCAGCGTCCTTGCCTCGAAGCATGGGACGGATATTCGAAATATTCATCTGCCGTTTCGAGAAAGCGATAGTGGAGACGATACATTCCAACATCAGGCAAGAGATCGGTGCCGAAGAGTATCCGGTCTGCAAACTTGAGAAAGAAATCGCGCGCCGAGTACGGCTGGCGGCCCAGTTCGGCGATGCGGGCGCTGATGTCGACCGATACGTTTGGGAAAGCCTCCAGCATGGCGGACACGGAGGCCAGGTCTTCGGCGCACTCCCCCACATGCGCGGCAACGAACCGCGTGTGGGGGTGCCGGGCGAAGACGCAGTTGCGCTGTTCTATGAGTTCGCGCCTGGAGTAACGAGCGCCATGAAAACTCCACTCCGGATGCGCGGCTAACTCTTCATACCGCTCGTTGAAGCGATCGATCGGCTCAAAGAACGCCAGTGGATCCGCAGTGTGAAACATGACGGGCACACCGAGTTCGCGGGCTTTGTCGAAGAGAGGATCGAGGCGCTCATCATCGACGCGTATCAGGTTTCCACCGGCGTCGCGAATGGTAAGGCCCAGATCTTTCCATATCTTGAACCCGACAGCTCCATGCTCCACCAGTCGTTCAAGATAGTCCACGGCATCCTGAAAGAAGGCGGGCCTGTCGATGCCCCTCCATCCCATCCATCCAATCATCTGGAATCGCTGCTTGGAAACCGCGGCAAATTTATCGAGGACCTCAATGGCTTCAGAGCCAACTTTCATGGTTATATTGACAATTTGTTCGACGCCACACTCATCCATGATTCGAAGCACGACGGCAGGCTCAAGGGAATCCAGGTGATTGTGGTAGTCGATCACCGGAAAACGTGGACTGGCCACTTCATGAACCGCCGTGGTGAGCATCGTACGCGGTTCGAAGTCACTGAGCGCCAGACTCACGTGTGCTTTGGCGCTGACCATGGCGACGAACGCATCGTCTCCATCGTTTTGCTTTCCTTTGTTCTGTGTCGTGTCGGTACTCAAATTGAACTCCGTGGTCATTATTATTCAACCAAAGTGT
>Ga0335072_10015427_pt1 | contig 10846 bp, 9 predicted proteins | sample Lox_Sample_21_FD_206725 | JGI IMG/M metagenome (GOLD analysis project Ga0335072, IMG submission 206725) | Soil microbial communities from Loxahatchee National Wildlife Refuge, Florida, United States - Lox_Sample_2.1 | ecosystem: Environmental > Terrestrial > Soil > Wetlands | place: USA: Florida... | reverse complement strand
TTCCATTAAAAGTGACGGTGCTCGTGCCTTGGGTCGAGCCGAAGTTGGCGCCCGAGACGGTCACCGGGGTCCCAGGAACCGCGAGGCTCGGCGATACCGCGGTAATCACTGGAGATGAGGTGAGTGGCACAAAAGTACTGGAGACGTTGTCGAACGTAGCTGTGGCCAGCGATGACGTGCTTTGGCTCGTCACCGCCAATCCCACCTCTATGTTCGTTCCCAGACTCACCGTCACGCTTGATCCCAGCTGTGTCCAGTTCACCCCGTCCGGCGAGCGATAGCTGGTCACTGTGCTTCCGTTCACCACCAACTTTACCCAGTACGGCAGCGTCGTCGACGCATCGCCCTGAAACCCTGCTGAGCCCCCCGTCGTCGTTCGGTCGTAAAAATATGCGTAGTCACTACTGCTGTTCTCCGCATACTGCACGGTGTAGGCGTCGATTGATCCTGAGGCCAGCGTCGACCGCACCATCACCCCGGCCATCGCCCCCGTACTCAGACTGGCCACCCGCGCCACAATGCTGCCGTTTCCTGTCACCGGCTGATACACAAAGTGAAACGAATCTGCTGTTCCATTAAACCCACTCCCTGCACCATTGACCGTGAATACCCCATTCGAGTAGCTCGCGCTGCCTGTCTTTCCAACTATGCCGATGTCCTGGTCCAACCACGCAGTTGGCAACGGCTCCGATGTCACCGTGAACCACACTGGATTGCTGTCGTCCATACTCGGGGCTACCGATACCACCAAGTACCCCGTCGTGGCACCCGTAGGAATCGTGGTCACAATTGTCGTGTTGCTCCAGGAATTGACCGTCACCGGCACCGCGTTCAGTGTCACCACACTGCCGCCTTGCGCCGCTCCAAAACCAGAGCCCGTGATCACCACCTGACTTCCTACGCTCCCCGTCGTTGCCGACACATCACTAATCACCGGAGATGGTGTCGCCGACGAATTAACCGACACGTTGTCGAATGTAGCTGTGGCCAGCGACGACGTGCTTTGGCTCGTTACCGCCAATCCCACCTCTATGTTCGTTCCCAGACTCACCGTCACGCTCGATCCCAGCTGTGTCCAATTCATCCCGTCTGGCGAAACGTAGCTGGTCACCGTGCTCCCGTTCACCACCATCTCTAACCAATAGGGCAGCGTCGTCCCGGTGTCGCCCTGAAACGCTGCTGAGCCACCGGTAGTCGACCGGTCATAAAAATATGCATAATCAGTGCTGCTATTCTCCGCATACTGCACGTTGTAGGCGTCAATCGATCCCGACGTCAGAGTCGACCGCACCATCACCCCGGCCATCGCCCCCGTGCTCAGACTGGCCACCCGTGCCACAATGCTGCAGCTTCCCGTCACCGATTGATAGACAAAGTGGAGCGAGTCCGCAGTCCCGACGAAGCCACTTCCTGCACCCTTGACAGTAAATACACCATTTGCGTAGCTGGAGCCTCCTGCCAGGCCGACCGATCCGATGTCTGTGTCCGACCATCCAGCAGGTAAAGATGTAACAGTAAACGAAGAACTATAAGCGGCCTCTCCATTCACGGTGACAGAGAAGGGTCCAGAAGTAGCCCCACTTGGAACAATTACGGCGACGCTGGAATCACTCCAACTCGTCGCAGCAGCATTGGTTCCGTTTAGCTCGACCGTACTATTGCCCTGGCTCGCACCGAACCCGCTGCCGGCAATCTGTACCTGCATGCCGACCGCGCCGCTAGAGGGGGAGATACCCGTGATCGTCGGGGATTGTGAAAACGCGGATTCTGATAAAGCTATCACTGAAATAAGAACTATGAAACTAACACCAAGCGATGATGATTTCACGCCCATCTCCTTACTGGGTATCACTGTGACCACGCCGCGCTGTTCATTACGACATAACTCCGGGGCCATTCGCCCATATCTATGATCAGTGCATCCGACACCTGCACAACAATGCCCTTAACATTTGAGCAAAACCGCTATCGGCTTATTGCACCCCCAAAATACAATTGCCTCCGCTGGTGTCGTAGGACACACTAACTGCTTCAGCGCCATCCGCCCTAACCGACGTGACCCCTCTCCCTAGCCAACCATATGCAGGCGAAAGCGGGCTGGAACATTGAAAATAAGTGTGCGACTCCAAAACCTTCCCGACACTGTCAAGAACAGCAGTAATCAAGTAACTCGCCGACGATGCATTATATTGAAACGACTTGGTTGTATTGTCGGGATAAGTTACCTGAGCGAGGCGTCCCAACCCATCGTAGGTGTATGCCAGGGAAACGCCTGCATCAGAACTCACCCCTGTAACCAAATAGTAGGGCCCGAAGATACCTTGTGACTGTTGTCCGTAGGTGAAATACAAATGACGACCTGCCGGATCCGTAATGGTCGTTAGCCGATACGAATCGTCATAGGACAGCTGTGTGGTGTTGCCATTACGATCTGTGATTGAAAGAAGATTTCCGGTTACGTTATCAAAGACGCGCTGCTCGCCATTTTGCAGGACGAGAGTCCAATTGCCAGAGCCCCAGAATAAGGCGGCAGTCATGCTGGCTGGCGCGACGAGCCTATAAGTAAAGATCGAGTTGGCGGGAGGAGCCGGATTAAACGAAGCAGAAGCGCCAAGAACAAAATTCCAGACGGCACCGTCTCCCCTCGCGTAAGCGATCGTGTAGTCGTCGTCAATGTAGATTCGCTCTTCGTACGTAGACCTCCAGTTTGGACCAAACATTCCGACACTGGAAAGGCTGGATCGAAAGATGCTGTTCCACGTACGAGAAAGGGATAAGCCGCCTCCGAGCCCAGGCAGTCTTATGTCGTCTTGCCGGATGTAGGTATTTCCGGTTGCGAGGTCAATTGGCCGTCCAGCTGAGTGTTTCTGACATTCTTCGCAGATGTGCGTGGAGCATTGAGGGTACTGTAGAACGGCAAAATCAGGAACCCCGTCGCTGATAACTTTATAGCCCGGCGCTATCGGAAATCCAGTCATGACTTCTTTTTGGACACTACAGCTCTGACTCTGGGCGGTCCCTGGATGACGTAGATAACCTAGACAAAGCATGCATAACGCGACAACAATATTCCTTTTTTTCACAGATCAACCTCCAGACTGCACTGATTCGCAAGAACCCACACATCACACTCGGCAATCCGCAATTGCGGGGAATGCAATCGCGCTAAGGCAGGGCGAGGGAACGATGACCCCGCGAAACACTTTGGTCGGCTGGATGCTTCTGCATAGGCATGTCTCGACTTAACATGGCCGGCGTAGAGTTCGTCGGCAGAAGAAATGTGATTGATGCGGTCTTGCAAAGCTGCCTAGCTTTCGGAGCTGCAATCCAACTCTTGTTTAATAATTCTGCACAACCAGGTGCAGCAATTCTGCGCGTGACCGCACATCACGTCAGTGACTGTCGACTTCGACGGCTGGCAGCGGTGAGACTACCCCGCCGCCTGGCACGATTCCTTGCACGATAATTGCGCGTCACAGTAAATGCTGTTTCTTTAGATGTCAAGAACTCAGATCTGTGGAAATCCCCAATAGTGCTCGGAATCACAAAGTCTTGTGTCCAGCGACACAGAGCGACGACGAACTGTTGTCGAAAAAGTGATCATCAACGTGGCGCCAACTGTGAATAGTTCAGTATGTGTTCGGATTATGTGACATCTCTGTGAGAGTAGGAGGTATTGCTCATAGTCATGTGTAAGTGGCATTCAACGAAGCAGATATGGCGCCATAAGTGTACCGGCTCAGTCTGACGACGGCTCACAATGGTTCTTCATGTCCCTTATCGTTGTTGAGATATATGTTACAAATTCCGAACATTAACAGTGTGTGAATCGGCGCGCAGCAAGATTCGCTCTGCGCCTCCGGCTTAGACTGGCAATAGAGTCAATTCTCCTAGAGCGTGTTTCAAAAATTGACTTCTCTGGTTCAGTACGTCCGCGGCGGCCCTGAGAACCTGTTGCAGATGACTCGGATTCGTTCCGGGAGGAAGGATGATGTGTTCAGAGCTTGGATCGCGTCAGGAGCAGCCAACCCGGACAATTCAATGACGCTGGTTTCCCCGTCTAAGCGACCCCATCGGAGGTACCGATGTATCGCTCCGAAGTTCCATCCGTCGGAACTCACATTCAGGGTCGGTCATGCGTGGCTGAAGCGGCGACAGATCGTGATATTGAATTCCAGTTACTCAAGGCATCACTCCGCTCTCCGCAGAGTACGACGCAAGGTCTGCTCCACTAGCGGCGAAGTACCGGGTCCAGAAACCTTTGATCGTCGTCCACGCTCGCGGGTTTCGCCCTGCCGTCGATGCCCCATAGATATTTATTTTGTAGTCCTTCAGCGGCACCAACAGTTCTTCAGACCTAGCCCGTTGCAGCATTCTCTCCGGTCCGAGTTCAATCAACTCTGGCATGTGAAATGCTTTGGTTTCGTTCACCATGTCCGAGAATATGAAAATGGATTTTGACGCGGAAGTGGTTGAGTCGCGTCCAGCGCCGGAGTCAAACAAAACCGTTATTCGCCAGAGTGCGCCGAAGATGTCGGTCGCCGACGCAAGTGGTGCGATTCCGGCGGCCTTCCTCTCGAATTCGGAAGCGAGCTGCAGGCGACCACGATTGAGGTCGTCGGTAAAGACGCCGCGCGCGTCCGGCGTCCAGCCTTTGAGAATTTCCTGTGCTCCACCAAACGAGTCGGACGAGATGCTCAGCACCCAAACCCGAGCGTTCGGCGGCTCAGTTAGAAGCAATTTCTTCACGGCCCTTAGATACTCTTGAAACAGCTCGTTGCTTCTGCCGCCCCGCGAAATCGAAGCACTTGTATCGATCAGGATTGCGTCATACCGCTCAATCTTTTGCGCCTGGAGCGCAAGCACAGACGGCACCATGACGATCAATATCAGCGTGAGCGCCTGATGGTACGGCGGGTGGCGGCGCGGCCGCCCATTCGCCGCCTTCAGAATTCCCGCAAGGCAGCAGTTCTTCGCGATCTCGGGCGCGGAGGTTAGTTGTGCCATTCTAGCGTGCACATCCAAAGATTCCCTTCCGAGTCTTTGAAGCTGCCGCCATGCCGTGTTATCGCCATCGCCATAGAGCTCGATCAACCAGCCTACGAGGAACAAGAGTCCCAACTCTGCGGCAAGCATGAAAAGGAACATGCCTTCGCCGAGCGTGCGTCGGATATTCGATTCCGAGCCTTCTGCGGGTTTCGTTTCTGGTGCGTTGGGCGTGTTGTCCGCATCTGCCCCATCTACATACGAGTTCACGGTTGGGGTCGTGATCGAGCGATCGATCAGCTCTTGACGGGCATGTCCCACGATAACAACGCCGGTTGCGGCAATCGCTACGGCTGTGAGGACGATTAACATCTTCATCCATCGGCTGGTCCCGATGATCCATTCGTAGGCCATATGTCCTAAACCGAGCGGCAAGGCCGTCATGCCAATCGCTCCTAGGAAGGGTATGACGGGGCCGAAACCCATGAGATAGAACATGGCCGTGTTACCAACGATGCACGCGATGGCGGTAAGGACTGCCAAGAACGCCACGATGCGGATTTTCCGAGAATGGGCGAGCATCTCGGCATCGCTCACTGGAACAGGTCGGTCATAGAGAACGCTATGCAAGGCAAGTGCCTGGGCCCTGATCTCTGCCAGTTCCGGCCGCAATGCTTCGAGCTTGGTCCGGATGGCGAGTTCATACCCTCGGAGGGTTGGAGTGCAGGTTTTTACGGCCTGCTCGATGTCGTAGCTCGTCAACATCGTTTCTTTCCCCAATTCCTCGAATTCTTCCGGTTTCACTTTTTCCAAACCTTTTTTCACGACTTATTCTCCTCTTCGCGAATGATGAAGCGGGCTTCGTTTCACGAGCGCCCGAGTGAGCACCCGCAGCGACGCGAGCGCCACAACGGCAACCAGCACGATGATGAGAGTCTTGAGCATCACACCCTTTAACCATACGAGACTGCAAATGAATATCGGTAACACGAGCACCTTCAGAAACCAGACGGCGAGGAATACGAGCGCAAGCAATGCAATGCTTCGCCGGATTGCGGTCCCGATCTGCTCCCATCCGAGGATCTGCATCATGATGAGCATCCCGGCGATCACGACTGCCAAGACGGCTGCGGTGAATAGAAGCTGAGGCATCCTGGCAACACTCCCTCTAAGAAAAACGGAGCGTGCCATTAGGCAAACTCCGTAAATAAGGTGCTAGGCAGATTCGAGGACCTTGCGAGCTTCCTCGAGTTTCTGCAATTGACGTTTGGCCTGCTTGAGTTCTTCTTCTTTCTTCGCCACGTCTTCGCGCAGGCGCTCGATCTGGCCGACAAACACTTCGACCGGACTTTTCTTTTTCCAAGGCTTACGTCCGGAGTCGCTCGCCGAAGCTTGCGTGCTCGCGGCTGAGGATCGGGACGAGCCTTGATCTGCTGTTTTTGCTGCTGCGGTCATTCATGCCTCCTGACGAACGTCGGTTGGGGTTCAAGACGCGCCGAGCGGGCGACGGTGTCGCGGCAGGCTCGGCACTTCTGGGCTTCTTCGGTCGCGTGTCGTTTGGTTTGATCGAGCACGAGAAACGAATGGCCCTCGCGTAAATGGCGCTCCCATGTTTCGAGGAACCTTTGGGCTTCCTCGGCACTCTGGTTATGAGCCACTAGGGAATACTCGTTGCGGTTGCGATCGTAGGCGACGATCAGTTTGAGCGGCGGTTGGTCGATCACATCGGAACACTCCTTTCGTCGGTAGTTGGTCACACTCGTTACGGAGCCGGATCACGAATCTGTGTTCGGCTTTTGGGTAGGGCTGAGGCTGGCCATGTGCGTGAGAAATACCCTTAGGCGGGCCATGTCATCGTCGAGACCGATGAATGCGCCCAGCGCGCCGAGGTGGTTCTCATCGGACAGGCAGTCGATCACTTCGTTCAGCTTGATCTCGGCTGCTTCCGCTTGGCGACGGCAGTCCTTGCGCATCAGCGCGACAAGGTTCTGGTCCGTGAATTCGATTGGGACCTGGTTCTCCATGCGGTTCTCCTTTCTCTTGGTTTTGTTGTTGCTGTTTCCTGCGTTCGGCTTCCACCCAGGCTTCGAGCTTCCGCATTGCTTCGCGCTTCGCGGGCATCTCGACGTGGGTATAAAGCGCGTGCGTGCCGCCCGGCGAGTGGCCCATCAAAGCCATGCGCACGTCCTGGATCACGCCTGCCTCCATCAACCGGGTGTTGAAGGTGTGGCGAAGATCGTGAAAGCGGAGATAGCGGATGCCGGCTCTCCGGATCGCTGCCTTCCAGGCGGTTTTGATCCTCTGGATCGGTCGGCCTTTGAAGGTGAAGAGCAATCCCTCGGGACGGTCGCGCAGGCTCGTGGCCACGAGTTCCGCGAGACGCGTGGTGAGCGGAATCTCGCGGGCTTCGCCTTCGGGCGTTTTTGAGTGCGTCACCGAGAGTACGCGCCGGTTGAGATCGATGTGCTCGCGGCGTTGGCTCAAGATCTCTCCACGCCGCATGCCGGAATCAAGCGCCGTGATGATGATCTCGCGGAGGTGCGGCGCGGCTGCCGGAAGCAGCCGGTCCTCTTCTGCGATGCTGAGAATCGGCTTGGGCTTGCGCCGCGGACGGCTCAGGCGAATGCGGGCGAGCGGATTTAGGGTGAGGAAGCCCTCGTCGACCGCCCAGTAGAGGACGTGGCGAAGCGCTTCCACGTCACGGTTGAGGGTGGTTTCCGAGAGCGCCGGTTTCTGCTTTCGCCGAGCCGTACGGTATTCCCGCACGGCGGGTTTCGAGATGCGACCGATGGGAAATTCCCCGAAGTACGGCAGAAGCACTTTGAAACGATCGAGGTGATAGGGACGCGGTGAGCCATCGGCCAGGAACCGTGCCGCCAAAACCGCAAAAGTCATGTCGGGAGATGCTTCGCGAATCTGATGGCGCTTGCGGTTCAGCTCTTCGCGAAACTCCCGTTCGATCGTCTCCGCTTCACGGCGGTTATTGGTTCCTGTGGATTTGAGGTGACGGACGCCATCGACCCAGAGCTGGATCGAATACATCCGCCCTCGCCGATAGAGAGTCACCGAGGCATTCCTCCTTTCGCACGTTGTCGTTTCTGAATCCAGGCGATCACTTGTTCCCGGAAGAAGACGAGCTTGCCGCGCCGGCTCGCTTGGAGATAGGGCAAGCCCTGCCTCAGATAGCATTGGCGGATGGTCCAAACCGAGCAGCCGAGCAACCGAGCAACTTCGTCAATCGCGAGCGGTTCGCCGAGCAGGAATCCTTGAGGCCGAGCGTCTTGGTCTGTCGCGAAGATCTGATCGCTATCGTTCACGGTCGTGCTCCTTTCGCTTGCGCCAGACGAGCCTGCGGAACCATTGAGGCAATTGGTTCCATGCCCACCAGAGGAGACCGATCAGGACCGCAATGATGAGAAGTCCGGCCTGAATCTGAGGCCTTTGAAGAAAGTCCACGAGCGCGGTGAGCGAGATGTAAACGAGGAAGACTGCGGCACCGATCTTCGCCAGAAATTCCAGAGCCTTCCACCAGAAGGAAACCTGAGGTTGTGCCTCGGAGAGCTCACGGGAACCGCATTGAGAGCACACGGTCGCCCAACGCGAGTTCTTATGGAGCCGAGGACAAAGGCGTACGTCGTAGCTCCGCCCGCACTTGGTGCAGAAGAGCGGATCGCCCGCCGATGCTTTGCCGCACTGGTAGCAAAATTTCATGGGAGTGTGAGCGTTTGCTTCTCCTTCCTGCGTGAGCCAATGGGTGGGCCGATGACGGGGCGAGCATTGGCCCGGCCTCCGCCTCGAATTGCTCTGCATTGCCAAGCCTTTCCGCGCCCGAGCAAAGTCCGACTAGGTATCTGTTTATGCCTCATAGAAGCGGTAGCCTCTGCACGCCGTTGGGGCGAAGCCAGATAGGAGCGGTAAGACTTTCGTTGCGGAGCTCATCCTGGGTTGAAAGCCAGAAGAGCTTGTCGGTTCTCTGAACAATGGTTGTGCGGACCTGTTCCAGTCTGCGCGAAGAATGGAGTACCACGAGCACACGAAAACGCTTCTCGTGGAACATCCGCTCGAATTCTCCGCTGATGGCGAGCCTGAGATAGAGCTCGACTTTGCGTTTCCAGACCTTCGAGGACTCCGTGCCAAGGTCTAATTCAAGAAACATCGAGTGAACGGTGCCGCCGTGGCCGATTTTGAGATAGGCATCGGGTGTGAGAGGAAGCGAGGCGCCGAGCGGCTCACAGAAGCTCATCCAGCGTTCGCACGAGGTTCCCTCGGGCAAGGTGCGGAAGCGCACCGGGACGAAAATCTCGTTTATCGCTTGCTGGTGTTCCAAGAACTGGCTGCTCGTGATCACGCGGTCCTGCTTCCACGGGATGAGACCGTGCGCGACCTCGCCGATGAGGTATGCCGCCTGCGGCGACAACCCATAAATGGCTTTCACTCCGCGGGCGCTGGTGGCCACGAACCAGCGGCGTAGGAGTCCGGCAAGCACGAGTTTGAGCAACCGGCGGTTAGCGCGCCGCATCGACGTAAATCCGCACACAACCATCGCCTGCTTGCAATCGAGGAACCGGGCGATGGAAAGCGCGCGGAACAGAACGAGATCGCGCGGCGTGACAATCGTTCCTTCATCCGGAAGCGTGCTCATTGGAGGTCCTCCTCAGCGCCCCGTCCGAGCCGCCTGCGGCGCTCGGCGATGTCCCGCTCGACGTGCGCCCGTACACGACCCCGCGTGTAGCGGACTCGATTCAATAGGTCGGTGTAGTCGACCGGCGGATCGTCGAGTGTTGGCACCCTTGCCTCAGTCCAGTCATCACTACCGGTTTTCACGATGAAGGACCGCTGGGGTAGGTTCTTCAGCCGTTCGGTAAGCGAACGTCCGCCGCCCAGTGATTGCGCAACCTGGGCGGCATCCTGGCTCGACAGCTGAAAGAAGGCGTGGGTGCCGACCGACAGCAGGGCCGCCCGCATCTCCGCCGGTAGCTGATCGATGAACTGATGGGCTGCACAAAAGCCGATGTGCATCTTGCGCGACTCCGAGAGCACCGTCTCGATCTCGCTCGCCTGAGCGACGAAGTTCTGCACTTCGTCGCAGTAGATCGTCGAAAGCCGGTCACCCGCGCGGGCGAAGAGCGCATGCTTCACCATCGTGAAAATCAAACTGCCGAGCGTGAGCGCTTGCGCTCCCAAGCGGCCTTTCGCGAGGTTCACAATGACCCAGAAGCCTTCGTCCATCGCTTCGCGGAGCGAAAAGCTTGAATGTGCCTGGCCCACGATGTGACGGAACTTCGGATCGGCGGTGAACGCCGACGTTTTATTGAGAATCGGCTCCCGCATCGTTGCCTGCATCGCTTCGCTCGCGAGGTCGTAGCGCAGGTTGAAGTACTGGCGCACTTCGGTATTGCCGACCTTTTCAAGACAGGCCGAGCGGAAACTCGCGTCGGCCAGCAGTGGCGTAAGCTCGACGAGGGTCAACTCGTTTGCCGATAGAACGAAGAGAGAATTCCGCAGAAGCTCATCCGTACGGGCGCCGAAATGATCGAGGCCCCAGTGACGCTTGAGGATTTCCGCGACCTCGGCGATACGAACAAAATCCTGGGATTCTTGTTCCAGTGGATTGATAGCTACCGACATGACCTCGTCGGCAGGATCGATGAGGATGACGCGGTCGCTCAGATGCCTGTGCTCGCGGCGTTCTCGAGCGTTGATCCTCCGCAAAAGGAATGGGGTGGCGTCACCGTGCAGGTCGAAATAGATGAAGCCGCGCCCCTTCTCGATATCCTGCTCACTCATATAGCGCAGGAGGTAACTTTTGCCGCTACCCGTCTTGCCGAGGACGACGATGTGCCGCATGCGTTCACGGCTC
>Ga0335072_10015426_pt1 | contig 10846 bp, 10 predicted proteins | sample Lox_Sample_21_FD_206725 | JGI IMG/M metagenome (GOLD analysis project Ga0335072, IMG submission 206725) | Soil microbial communities from Loxahatchee National Wildlife Refuge, Florida, United States - Lox_Sample_2.1 | ecosystem: Environmental > Terrestrial > Soil > Wetlands | place: USA... | reverse complement strand
TATCCGGCTGATGAACGAACTGGCGGGCGAGGTGGCTGGTTTTAATATTATGAGCGGCGGCGGGCCGTCGCTCGCGATTGAGTTGATCACGGAATGGAGCCGCCAGCGCACGCCAAGCGCGAATTCCAACTGAGGAAGCTATATGGCTCGAGACGAGACGTCAGCCGAACAGGCGGTCCGCACACTGCTGCAGCATATGGGTGAAAATCCGGAGCGCGAGGGGCTGATACGCACGCCCCATCGGGTGGTGCAGGCGCTGGAATATATGACGCGCGGCTATCAGCAGGATCCGAAGGTCGCGATCAACGGTGCGCTGTTCACGGAAGAGGATTATCAAGAGATTATCCTGTGCCGTGATCTCGACTTTTACTCGCTCTGCGAGCATCATCTCCTGCCGTTCAACGGAAAGGCGCATGTCGGCTACTTGCCCCATCGGAAGATCGTCGGGCTGTCGAAAATCGCGCGGATGGTGGAGATTTTTGCGCGCCGCTTGCAAGTGCAGGAGCGGCTGACGACTCAGATTGCGCGCACGATTATGGATGAGATCGAGCCGCTCGGGGTGGCGGTGGTGCTGGAAGCGGAGCATCTGTGTATGCGCATGCGCGGGGTTGAGAAGCAGAATTCGTATGTGACGACGTCCGCGATGCTGGGGGTGTTCCGGACGCACCAGGAGACGCGTCACGAATTCATGACGCTACTGCGTAACGGCAAAGGTTAGGACTTCGGCCAAAGGTTAAGCGGGGTGCGGGTGGGCGGCGCGTCGCGTTAGTGGAGTGCATGGAAGAAAAATCGCAGTCGTTGACATATCTCGAACCACTGGCGCAGCGGGCGCTGAAATTGGTCAAGCCGGGCACCACGATCGGGCTGGGGACGGGGCGCACGGCCACAGCCTTTATTCGCGCGCTGGGCGCGAGCGGGATCAAGATCCGTGGCGTGCCCACCTCCGAGGCGAGCCATCAGCTAGCAAAATCGCTGGGAATCGAACTGACTACTCTGCATGAAGTGGCGAAGCTGGATGCCGTCTTCGACGGCGCAGATGAAGTCGATCCTGACCTGAATATGATCAAAGGCCTGGGCGGCGCGTTGGTGCGCGAGAAAGTCGTGGCGGTGGCGTCGAAGAAGCATTACTACCTGGCCGGGGATGAAAAACTGGTCAAGCGGCTCGGTGAGCATGGGAATTTGCCAGTAGAGGTGATCCCGTTCGCGTCCGCGTTCGCGATCCGTGAGATCAAGCAATTGGGACTCGAAGCCAAGATTCGCAAGACCAAGGATGGATCTGAATATATCAGCGACAATGGTAACCTAGTGCTTGACTGCAAGATCGGGACGATTCGGAATCCGGGCAAGCTTGATCGTCAAATCGAAACGATTCCAGGCGTGCTGGGGACGGGGCTGTTCGTAGGAATCGCCGATATGGTGCTGGTGGCGTCGCAGAACGGCAAGGTCAAGACGCTGAAGCGTCGCGATTGAGGCCGGCGGCATATACAGCTAATCGAAGGGAATCTCCTCCTCCAACATAGTTTTAGCCAGCTAAGAGCGGCAGCGATCGCGTGATCGCGAGGCGTTGCTGCAAAGCAGCGGGGCCTGCGTTACGCTTGTGCCTAATGGAGCAGCCGGTCCCATCTCCGCGCTCGTTGGCTCGCGCGAATCTGCTGCGGATCTATGCGGCGGCGGTGAGTGCGGCGGATCCGCAGCGGGTGGTGGCGCGGGCGCTCGACGGCGAAGTTACGGGCAGCACTCGCCTGCCTGAAGCGATTGCAGAAGGGGCGGGGATACGGCTGATCGCGGTGGGGAAGGCGGCGCGCGGGATGGCGGACGCGGCGGTCGTGCGGCTCGCCGAACGCATCGTCAGCGGCGTGGTGATCGAGCCGAAGAACACGGTCGAAGAAGGTAGTGCGGCGCGGGCGGTAACTAATTATCCAGCGGAATTGAAGATTCTGAGCGGGGCTCATCCGCTGCCGGATGCGTCGTCGGAGCAGGCGGCGCTTGCAGCGCTGGAGGTGGCGTCGGCCACGCAACCGGGCGAACTGCTAATCGTGGCGCTCAGTGGGGGGGCGTCGGCGATGATGTGCGCTCCGGCGACCGGCATAACTCTCGCAGACAAGATAGCGGTGACGGCGGCGCTGATGCGCGCGGGGGCGGGAATCCGCGAACTGAATATCGTGCGCAAGCATCTGTCGGCGATCAAAGGCGGCGGGTTGCTGAGGGCGGTGCGGCCGGAGGTGCCGGTGATCGCGGTGATCTTGTCGGACGTGCCCGGGAATGATTTGGGGACGATTGGATCGGGGCCGCTGGCGGCTGACGCTTCGACTTTCAGTCAGGCGATAGGTGTGATGAAGCGGCGGCGGGTGTGGGGCAAGGTGCCGGAGGCCGCACGCGGCCGCCTGGAGCGGGGAGCGGCGGGCGAGATAGCGGAGACGGTAAAGCCGCATGATCCGAGCCTTGAACGGGTAACGAATCTGATCGCGGGCGATAATCGAATGGCGGTCGAGGTGGCGGCGAGTGCGGCGGCGGCGCTCGGCTATCGAGTGGAGCGATGGCGCGATCTGGAAGGAGAAGCGGATGAGGCGGGGCGGGCGCTAGCTGGGTATCTGGCGGGTTTGCCGAGTGACGCGCCGATCGCAGTGATCGCGGGGGGCGAGACGGCGGTGACGGTCAAGGGGAGTGGAAGCGGCGGGCGATCGCAGCAGGCGGCGCTGGCGGCGGCGATTGAACTGGCGCGGGTGGCGGCCGATCGGCGAATTATGCTGATGTTCGCGGGGACTGACGGGATCGATGGTCCGACCGATGCGGCGGGGGCGATCGTGACACCCGCAACGGTAGCGCGTGCGGCGGAAGGCGGCTTTGATGCTGGATCAATCCTGGCCGACAACGACTGCTACCGGCTTTTCAAAGGGCTTGGTGATCTCGTGATTACGGGCGCGACGGGCACCAACGTTGCGGATATAATGGTTGCACTGGTGAACTTCTGAAACGTCAGTAATGCGTTGTCTCGATTCGGTTTCAAAACAGAATCAGAGAGACTTGAGCTGCGTAGGCGCATGAGCGGCGGGGCTCGCATTCGCGCATCGGAGATTTGCGTGATCGGGATAAGTGAGGCTGGTTGATGGCGCGCAAGGCGAGCGATGGATTGGGTGGTAAGGCGAAGAGGAAGGCCTCGAAATGCGCGGCGCTGGAGAATGGTAACGGGGGCCATCGCGGGGCCGTAGCCGTGACGCTGATTCCCGGCGACGGGATTGGGCCGGAGGTGATGGCGGCGGCGGTACGAGTGATCGATGCGAGCGGCGTGCGGGTCAAATGGGATACGCAGGAGGCCGGAGCGGCTGCGCTCAAGCGCTACGATAATCCGGTACCGGCGGCGCTGCTGACCTCGCTCAGGCGGACGCGGATAGCATTAAAGGGGCCGCTGGAGACGCGGGTGGCGGAGGGCTTTCGCTCAATCAATGTATATTTGCGGAAGGCCTTTGACCTCTATGCCAACTTGCGGCCGACGCGAAGCCTGCCCGGAATTGAGACACCATTCCGTAACGTTGATTTGATCGTGATTCGTGAGAACACCGAGGATTTGTACGCTGGAATTGAGCATCAGGTGACGCCCGGGGTGGTCGAGAGCGTGAAGATTATCACGGCGCGGGCGTCGACGCGGATCGCGCGATTCGCGTTCGAGTTTGCACGGCGGAATCAGCGCAAGTCGGTCACGGCGATTCATAAGGCGAATATCATGAAGCTGTCCGATGGGCTGTTCCTGAAATGCGCGCGGCGGGTGGCGGCGGATTATAAAGATATCGAGTATCGGGAGCAGATCGTCGATGCGGCATGCATGAAGCTGGTGACGGCACCGTCGAGCTTCGACGTACTGCTACTGGAGAATCTCTACGGCGATATCGTCTCGGACTTGTGCGCTGGATTGGTGGGAGGGCTGGGGCTGGTGCCGGGCGCGAATTTCGGCGAACGCGGGGCGATTTTCGAGGCGGTGCACGGAACGGCGCCGGATATCGCCGGACGAAATATCGCGAATCCAGTAGCGGCGATATTGTCGGGGGCGATGCTGGTCGAGTATTTAGGCCATCCGCGGGTCGCGGAGCGAATCCGAACGGCGGTGCGGCGAACACTGCGGTCGGGTAAGGCAAAGACACCGGATTTGGGAGGAAAAGCGACTACCACGGAGATCACTGAGGTGATCCTGGAGGAGTTGAAACGGGCAACCTAAACTAATCCGTGTGGAGTTCTGCGCGGCTCTTTTGCTTCAGATGACGGTTCGCTATTTACTGAAAGGTCATGCAAAAGATCGCCAAGCAGCGAGAAGAGGATATGAAGGAGCGCCTGCCGCCGGGGCAATTTCTGACAGACAATTTTCCGGTGATGAGCTACGGGCCGTCGCCGCGTTTTAATCCGGCAAAATGGGATTTCAAGCTGATCGGACTCGTGGAGCCCGAGTTGCGCTTTACCTGGGAGCAGTTCCGGGCATTGAGGCGAACGACGCAGGTGTCAGATTTCCACTGCGTGACGACGTGGTCGCGTTACGATAATCGCTGGGAAGGGGTCAAGGTGCGCGACATTATCGCGATGGTCACGATCGACCCGCGCGCACAGTATGTCTTTATCCGCTGTGATGGCGGCTACTCGACTAATCTGCCGCTGGCGGAATTCCTCGATGACGACGTGATGCTGGCGTGGGGTCACGACGGGCGTGACCTCGAGCGTGATCATGGATTTCCGCTGCGGCTGGTGGTGCCGAAGTTATATGCGTGGAAGAGCGCGAAGTGGGTGCGGTCGATTGAGCTCACGATCAACGATCAGCGCGGGTTCTGGGAAGTGCGCGGCTATCATAACCATGCGGATCCGTGGACCGAAGAGCGTTACTCGTTTCAGGAAGAGCCCGAAGAGTAGCTAAATAGGCTTCGGAACCGAAGCCTGTCGTATGGACCCCGAAACATATCCGGCCCAAGCGGGACGCGCGGCAGAATCTGCGCGCCTGGGCGCAGAAATATTCGACGTTGCGGTAATCGGCGGCGGGATCAATGGGGCGGCGATCGCGCGAGATACGGCGTTGCGCGGCCTTAACATCGCACTGGTCGATAGAGGGGATTTCGCCGGGGCAACTTCGTCTCATTCGTCGAAACTGATTCATGGCGGTCTGCGTTACTTGCCACAGGGGCAAATCCGGCTGGTCTATCATTCGCTACGCGAGCGTGAGCGTCTGCGGCGGCTCACCGCGCCTCATCTGGTGGGGCCGATTCAGTTCCTCTTTCCATTCTACGCGGGACGACGGCCGGGCCGGTGGGCGATCAGTGCGGGCCTCGTGCTCTATGACCTGTTTGCGCGGACGCCGGTGGCCGAACGGAATCGGCGGCTGTCGAGCGATGAGGTGCGATTGTTGGAACCGGCGCTCGACGCAGATGGGTTAAGCGGGGGTGCGCTTTACTATGATGGTTGGGGTGATGATGCGCGGCTGACGATTGAGAATCTGGTAGACACGGCGATGCATCGCGGGACGGTGGTGAATTACGCCGAAGTCGTGAGTTTGGGGCATACAGGAGGACGGCTGGCGGCGGCGATCGTGAAAGATCGAGAGAGCGGTCAGTTAATCGAGCTGCGCGCCCGATGCTTCGTCAACGCGGCGGGACCGTGGCTGGATCGGGTGCGCATGCTAGACGATCCTGCAGCGCGGGCGAGTATGCGGCTAACCAAAGGGGTCCATCTGGTAGTGAGTGCGGCGCAATTGCCAGTCAAAAATGCGCTGGTACTGACCGACACAGCGGGGCGGATCGTATTCGTGATGCCGTATGAAGAGTGGACGCTGATCGGCACGACCGACACGGATTACCGCGGTGATCCGGCGCAAATGAGGGTAGATGCGGAGGATATCGATTATTTGATCGGGGTGGTGAATCAGGCGATGCCGGGGGTGGGGCTGGAGCGAGAGGATGTCGCATATAGCTTTGCGGGGCTGAGGGTGCTGCCCGCCAATGATGGCGGACAAGCGCCGTCGGCGGTCGCGCGCGAAGAAGTGGTTAGCGAAAGCGCGTCGGGATTGATTTCGATTGGCGGGGGCAAACTGACGAGCCATCGGCGAATGGGGGAGCAGATCGGCGCGATGGTGCTGAGGCGGCTGGGACGGCCGTCGGGGCCGAGCCCGACGCGAACGATGGCGCTGCCGGGGGCGCGTGCGATCGTAAATCAGATGGCGAATGGGAGAGCGCAGGAGCCAGTTGATGCGAGGGTATGGCGGGAGCGATGTCCGTGGCTGGAGAGACGTTACGGATCGAGAGCGGCGATGGTCCTGGTGATCGCGCGGGAACAGCCAGAATTGGCGCAACCGCTGTCAGCTGAGGCGCCGGTGATCGGCGCGGAGGTAGTCTTCGCAGTTCGCTATGAATGGGCGCGGACGGTGAGCGATTTTTTGATCCGGCGGACGGCGATAGCGTGGCGGAATCCGCCGGCGGCGATCGCGTCGGCCGCGGCTGTTGCGAAGATTATGGCGGAGGAGTTGGGTTGGGATCGGGCGAGGATGGAAGGGGCGCTCGCGTCATTCCTGATAGAGATGCGAAGCGAGCGGCACGGAGGGAAGCCGGAAAGTCGCGAGGCTGACGAGGCCGAACGTGAGTGAGAATCCGATCGGCGAGGGGGGCAGTCAAGTGGGCGGTAAAACGGCGCGTAAGGGTGCGCCGAAAAAACAGTCCGCCAACATGGGGGTGACGGGCGAGATCAGTGAGCCATCTGTTGCGCAGTGCGAGAGTGCGGAGGAAAAGCGCGAACGGGCTGGACGGATCGCGATGACGCTCGCGAAGCTCTATGCAAAGGCGCGAATCAGTCTTGATTTCACTACGCCATGGCAGTGTTTGGTGGCGACGATTCTGTCGGCCCAATGCACTGATGAGCGGGTGAATCGGACGACGCCGGAATTGTTCGCGCAGTTACCTGATCCGCTGGCGATGGCGGCAGCGCCAACGGAGATGGTCGAGAAGCTGATCATGCCGACCGGCTTCTATCGGCAGAAGACGCGATCGATCCAGGGGGCGGCGCGGAAGATTCTTGAGAAGTTTGGTGGCGAAGTGCCGTCGCGAATGGAGGATTTGGTGACGCTGCCCGGCGTCGGAGGGAAGACGGCAAACGTGATTCTGGGACACGTCTATGGCGAACCGGGATTGGTGGTCGATACGCATGTACGGAGGCTGGCGCGGCGGCTGGGACTGACGCAGAGCCTCGACCCGGAAGTGATCGAGATGGATTTAAGGGATTTGTTACCGGCGCGCGAATGGACGCCGTTCTCGATGCGTCTAATCTTGCATGGGCGGCAAGTCTGTCATGCGCGGCGGCCGCGCTGCGAGGATTGCCAGGTGCGGCCAGAATGTCCCCGGATCGGCGTTGCAGGAGCCTGATACGGCTTATTGGAGCGCCCAGTCACTGGCGGTCACGGCTATTTGAGCTTGATCGACGAAGTGTAATAATGCCGAGTTACGCCTTCAAGGGCGCGGCTGATTGAGTGAAGGTGGCGGGCCGTGAAACTCCGGGTCGATGACATAAGCGGCGAGGCGAAAGAAATCGCATTCGCAGAGGCCGAAGAGACGATCAACCGGACGCTGGAAGCAGGCCCGGTGCATGAGTTCAGGATTACCGGGCCGGTAAATGTCGAGATGTCGTACTATCGGGCCGGAACGGAGTTGTTTTTCGAGGGCGAACTGACGGCGATGACAGCGGCCTCGTGCGCGCGCTGCGCTGAGGAGTTCGTGACGCCGAGCACGCGCAGCTTCCGCTATATCCTGGTGCCGCGCGCGCTGATGAGCAGCGCTGACGAGCGCGCCGACGATCTGGAATTTGCTGTGTACGAGGGCGACGAAGTTGATTTGACGCCGCTGGTGCAAGAGCAGGTTTTGCTGGCGCTGCCGACGCGGCCGTTATGCAAGGAAGATTGCCGTGGACTGTGCCCGCAATGCGGGATTAACCTGAATGAGCATCATTGCGAATGCCGGACTGGCCAATTCGATACGCGGCTGGCGGTGTTGCGTCACCTCAAGCTCAGCCGAAATTAGCTCGCGAAAATCAGTGGTAGGAATTGAGACGCGGGCGTAGGCTCGTAGAGCGAAGCGCCGCGCAGACTATTTGAGAAAACGGGAAAGTTAAGCCGATGCAAGCACCCAAACGACGGACCTCCAGTTCCAAGCGCGACAAGCGCCGCGCCCATGACGCATTAAAGCCAGTCAATCCGATAAGCTGCCCGAATTGCGGCGAGCCTACGCTGTCCCATCGCGTATGCCGTCATTGCGGCGTCTACCGCGGACGCGAAATGGCGCCCGTACAGGAATAACCTCGCCGCCCGTGAAAATCGCACTCGATGCGATGGGCGGCGATCTGGCGCCCAAGGCGGTTGTCGAAGGGGCGGTGCTGGCGGCCCGCGACTTCGGGATTGCGATCGCGTTGATCGGCGATCGGGAGATGGTCGCGAAGGAACTGGGCGCGTATCGCACGCAGGGTCTCGACATCACGATCGAGCATGCGGGCGAAGCGGTGGCGATGGACGAATCGCCACTCGAATCGATACTGAGCAAACCGGACTCGTCGATTCATGTCGGGCTCGAGATGGTCAAGCAAGGGCAGGCCGACGGCTTCGTCAGTGCGGGCAATTCGGGCGCGGTGATGGCGGCGGCGATGGCGATTCTGGGCACGCTGCCGGGGGTTGACCGGCCGGCGATCGCGTCGCTGGTGCCGACCAGCGCGGGGTTAGCGTTGCTAATCGACGCGGGGGCGAATACCGAGGTCAAGCCGATCAACCTCGTGCAGTTCGGCGTGATGGGCAGTGTTTACTGGAAGCATGTCCATCAGGCGGAGCATCCGCGCGTCGCGATTCTCTCCAACGGCGAGGAGGAATCGAAGGGCACCGAGTTGACGCGCGCGGCAGCCTCGATGCTGGCGGCGATGGCGCCGGAGATCAATTACGTCGGCTATGTCGAGGGACGCGATATCAATCGCGCGCATGCCGACGTCGTCGTGACGGACGGCTTCACCGGTAACGTCGCACTGAAGACGATGGAAGGCTTTGCTGCTTTCATGCTGGGGAATCTGCGTGAGCTGTTCTCCACCGGCGTGATGCGGCGCATTGGTTATCTGTTGGTGCGCAAGAAGCTTTCAGCTATGCGTGCTCGGCTGGACCCGTCGGAGTATGGCGGAGCGCCGCTGATGGGTGTTGCCGGGGTGACGATAATCGCGCATGGCTCCTCGAACGCAAGGGCGATCCGCAATGCCGTGCGGGCGGCGGCCAATGAGGCGTTGGTCAACCAGGTGAACGCGGAGATCGTTGTGACACTGGCGAAAGCACCGGAGGCGTCGTCGCCGGGCAAGCCCGCAGGGAAGGGTATCCGCGCGCTGTTTGGACGGATGCGCGAACGTCTGTATCGCCATCGCGAGCCGGGCGATCGCAAACCCGATGGTGGGCGAAAGACGGGTCCGTTGACGGCGCATGAGCACGTCGAGAATCACAACCGGATCGATGTCGTGTTGCATCCTGAGGCGGTGCTCGATCCGCAGGTCTATGGCGTGAATCACCGTAAAGAGATTGCGTCGAACGGAGTGGCGAAAGGCAGTGGCGTGAGTAATCACGAGGGCGCGGCGGAGGCAGGAGCAATCGTGGTAAAGAATCTCAATCCGCCGGCGCCGCATGATCAGCCCGAGACGCCTGAAATCAAGAAAAACTGAGACCATCAAGCCTGGATGGCGGGCGGCCAAGCGGCCGAAAGTTAAACTTTTACATGAAGATAGCGTGGCTGTTTCCCGGTCAGGGAGCGCAGAAAGTAGGTATGGGCGCCGATCTCGCGGGAGTGTTTCCGGCGGCGCGGCAGGTCTTTGAGGAGGCCGATGAGGCACTGGGCTTCGGGCTGTCGCGGCTGTGCTTCGAGGGGCCGGAAGAGGAATTGCGGCTGACCGCGAATACGCAGCCGGCGACACTGGCGACCTCGATCGCGGCGCTGCGGGCATTGCAGAGTCAGATAAAACTGACGCCGGAGGTGGCGGCAGGCCATAGTCTTGGCGAATACAGCGCGCTGGTGGCGGCGGGAGCGCTGAGCCTGGGCGACGCGCTGCGGGCGGTGCGCGCGCGCGGCCAGTTGATGCAGGAGGCGTGTCCGGCAGGACAGGGTACGATGGCGGCGCTGATCGGGGTCGATCCAGCGGCGGTCTCACAGCTTTGCAACGAGGCCTCGCGCGACGGCGAGGTAGTGGTGCCAGCCAATCTCAATGCGCCCGGGCAGATTGTCGTTTCAGGTCATGCAGGCGCGGTGCGGCGCGCGCTTGAAGCGGCCAAGGCGGCTGGTGGGAGCGCGTCAGTGGAACTGAAGGTCAGCGCACCGTTCCATTCGCCGCTGATGGAACCGGCGCGCCGGGGGATGACGCCGGTACTCGATCAACTCGGCGTGCGGCCGCTGGATTTTGGGGTAATTGCGAATGTCACTGGCGAGGTAAATCGCGACGCGGGACGGGTCAAGGCTTTACTGCTGGAGCAGATCGTCGCGCCGGTGCGCTGGGAAGAGTCGATGGGCACGCTGGTGCGGATGGGAGGCGAAGAGGCGATTGAATTCGGTGCGGGACGGGTGCTGATGGGCCTGATGCGGCGAATCAATCGCGGCGTGAAGGTCTATCAGGCGGATACGCCGGCGGCGATCGAGGCGACGGTCAAAGCGCTCACTGCCAAAGCCTGAAATAGAGTGGGAAAGACTGGTAATGCGGCGCTAACTTTTGGCGCCAGAGCGGCAGCGGGTAACTTGCCTACATAGCCTCAAGTCCCTAAGCTGCCGGATAGAGAATCCGGGCATCGCTAAAGCGCAACTGGAAACGCGGCAAGTGAATGCGGCGG
>Ga0335072_10015425_pt1 | contig 10846 bp, 12 predicted proteins | sample Lox_Sample_21_FD_206725 | JGI IMG/M metagenome (GOLD analysis project Ga0335072, IMG submission 206725) | Soil microbial communities from Loxahatchee National Wildlife Refuge, Florida, United States - Lox_Sample_2.1 | ecosystem: Environmental > Terrestrial > Soil > Wetlands | place: USA... | reverse complement strand
GGCGACCAGGCTTCCCACTGAGATTTTCCAGGAGACAATTTCAGGCCGCAGATGTGCGAGTGATCCCCGATTTTAGTGGTGCCGGGTGAGAGGATTGAACTCCCGACCAACGGTTTACAAAACCGCTGCTCTACCGCTGAGCTAACCCGGCTTGTCGAACGCGTGACGCTTCGAACACGTGACACTTCGAACATACAGCATTTCGAACACGGCGTTCCGAACAGATTGCGTCCGAACTCATTGCGTTCCGGACACACAGCACTTTGCTCCGGCATTTTGCCGGTGCAGCCAGGGCACGTGTCCTTGCATTCGATTGAACGGGAATTGATAGGGGCGCCTTGCACAAGTCAAGGCCGGGATGGGATCGCCCGCAAACCTCCTGCGGTCGCCCTGCGATGCCCTAAGGTCGGCGCTATGTTATTGGTGCGTCGAGGATATTTGAGGCCTATATTGCGGTTGCGCGGTGTGTCGCGCTTGCGCTAGTGCGTCTTGTCCAAGTTTTCAATTCTGATCCGGAAAACCATGAAAGTCGTCATTCTTGCCGGTGGGCTCGGCTCGCGCCTCTCAGAGGAAACGCAGCTCAGGCCGAAACCGATGGTCGAGATCGGGGCCTATCCGATCCTTTGGCACATCATGATGCTTTATTCGCATCATGGGCTGAACGATTTCATCATTTGCCTCGGCTACAAAGGCTACATCATCAAAGAGTATTTCGCGAATTACGTCCTGCACCGCTCCGACATCCGCATCGATGTGGTGAAAAACAACATCGAATATCTCGGTTCGAACGATCTGCCGCCATGGCGCGTCACGCTGGTCGAAACCGGCGCCGAAACAATGACCGGGGGACGGTTGAAGCAGGCCGCGAAGTACCTGCCGGCCGACGAGCCGTTCTGCATGACCTACGGCGACGGTGTTGCCGACATCGACCTGAACTCCTTGATTGCCTTTCACAAGGGCACCGGGCTCGATGCGACGCTGACCGCGGTCCGGCCGCTGGCGCGGTTCGGCGCGACCTTGATCGAGAACAACCGGGTCAAGCGCTTCGTCGAGAAGCCGCTCGGCGAGGGCGGCTTCATCAATGGCGGATTTTTCGTGCTGCATCCCCGCGTCATCGATCGCATCAAGGGCGACGCAACGATATGGGAGGCGGAGCCGCTGGAAGGGCTCGCGCACGACGGGCAGCTTGGCGCTTACATGCACGAGGGCTTCTGGCATCCGATGGATACGTTGCGCGACAAGCAATATCTCGAGCATCTGTGGTCCGATGGCGCCGCGCCATGGAAGATCTGGAAGTGAACGCAGGATTCGAAGGCGAATGCATATTCCGCACCGGCAAGAAATCTGGGCCTGAATTTAATGCTGAATGAGGAATTCTGGGCGTCGCAGCGCGTTCTGCTGACCGGGCATACCGGCTTCAAAGGCTCGTGGATGAGCCTTTGGCTGGAAAAATTGGGCGCGGAAACCTTCGGCTTCGCGCTGCCGCCCGATCAGGCGCCGAGCCTCTATGCGAATATCGCGCCGGTCGCCCGGCTGCAGTCGATCATCGGCGATCTTCGCGACCTCGATGCCGTCGCCGAGGCGGTCCGCGCCGCCCGGCCGACCGTGGTCATCCACATGGCGGCGCAGCCGCTGGTGCGGCGGTCCTATCGGGATCCGCTGCAGACCTGGGCGACCAATCTGTCCGGCTCGGTCCATCTGCTCGAAGCCTTGCGCGCCTCGCCTGATCTCAAGGCGGTGCTGGTCGTCACGACAGACAAAGTGTACCGCCATTCCGGTCCCGCGCATGCCTTCAGCGAGCAGGACGGCCTCGGCGGTCACGATCCCTATTCGGCCTCAAAGGCGGCGGTCGAAGTCGCGACCGAATCCTACGCGCAGAGCTATTTCGATCCGAAGGGCATACCGGTCGCCACGGCACGCGCCGGAAACGTGCTCGGGGGAGGCGATTGGTCGGAGGATCGGCTCGGTCCCGATGTCTGGCGCGCGGCGAAAAGCGGCGAGCCGATCGTGCTGCGCTATCCCGACGCGACGCGGCCGTGGCAGCACGTGCTCGACCCTGTGGCCGGTTACCTGATCTTTGTCGAGCACCTGGTGCATGATGCGGCGCGCACGCCGCGCGCCCTGAATTTCGGGCCGGACGAACGCTCGCCGGACCTGACCGTCAAAGAGGTGGTCGAGGCGCTGGCGGCGCCGCTCGGCGCATCGCGCTCCTGGACCCGCGCCGAAGGTCCGCAACCGAAGGAGATGGAGAATTTGACACTGGACGTGCGCAAGGCGATGAAGACGCTGAATTGGCGGCCCAAACTTGCGACCGCGGATGCGCTCGCCTGGACCGCCGAATGGTACCGCCGCTTCGACCGCGGCGAATCCGCCCGCACGCTTGTGCGCGAACAAATCGAACGCTTCGAGTCTTTGCCGTGACCGCAACCGTTGCCACATGCCTCGCCTGCGGAGCGCCGATCACGACGACCGTCGTCGACCTCGGTCTGCAGCCTTTGGCCAACAGTTATGGGAAGCCCGGCAGCGCCGCGGCCGAACGCAAATATCCGCTGCATGCGCGGCTGTGCCAGGCCTGTCTGCTGGTCCAGGTCGACCGCGTGGTGCCGGCGGAAGAGCTGTTCTCCGACTACGCCTATTTCTCGTCCTATTCCGACAGCTGGCTCGCCCATTGCCGCGACTATGCGGCGAAGATGATCCGGCGCTTTCGTCTCGATACCGCGACCAAAGTCGTTGAGATCGCGAGCAACGACGGCTATTTGCTGCAGTATTTTCGCCAAGCCGGCGTGCCGGTTTTGGGTGTCGATCCGGCCGCCAATGTCGCCGCCGTGGCGCGCGAGCGCGGCGTGCCGACGGAAGTGGCTTTTTTCGGCGCCGAGACCGCGCGTCGGCTTGCGGCGCGCGGCGACGCGGCGGATTTGCTCGCCGCCAAGAACGTTCTGGCTCACGTCCCCGACATCAACGATTTCGTCGCGGGCCTTAGCATCCTGATGAAGCCGGAAGGTGTTTTCTCGGTCGAGTTTCCGCATCTTCTGAACATGATCGAACAGGTGCAGTTCGATACGATCTATCACGAGCACTTCACCTATCTGTCGCTGCTTGCGGTCGAGCGCATCTTCTCGCGCTGGGGCTTGCGCGTTTTCGACGTCGAGGAGATTCCAACCCATGGCGGATCGCTCCACGTCATGGCCTGCCACGACGAAGCGCGCCATGTGGTCACGCCGAATGTCGGCCTGATCCGCGACAAGGAGCGTGCGGCCAAGCTCGACCGGCCCGAGGGCTATGCCGGATTCGGTTCGCGCGTGCGCAAGGTCAGAACCGATCTCTTGGCGTTTCTGGCCGAGGTCAAATCTGCGGGCAAGACGGTCGGCGGCTATGGCGCGGCGGCCAAGGGCAACACGCTCTTGAACTATTGCGGCATCGGCACCGACAGCGTGGCTTTCGTCGCCGATCGCAGCCCCGCCAAGCAGAACAAGCTCTTGCCGGGCAGCCTGATCGAGATCAAGCCGCCGGAATCGATTTTCGAAGCACGCCCCGATTATGTGCTGATCCTGCCGTGGAACATACGAACCGAAATCGAGGTGCAGCTGGCCGGCATCCGCGCCTGGGGCGGGCGCTTCGTGACCGCCATTCCGGAACTGCGGATCAACTAAATTGCGCTTTCAGCCGACCGAGATCGACGGCGCTTTTTTTGTCGAGCTCGACACTCATGCCGATGAGCGCGGATTGTTCGCGCGCACTTTTTGCGAAGACGTGTTCGCCAAGGCCGGCGTCACGATGCGGACGGTTCAGGCCAATATTTCGCGCAATCCCAAGGCCGGCACGCTCCGCGGCATGCATTTCCAGGCGCCGCCGCATGAAGAGGCCAAGCTCGTCCAATGCGTTCGCGGCCGCGTTTTCGATGTCGCGGTCGACCTGCGGCGCTCGCTTCGAAGCTTCGGACGTTGCGTCGGGACGGAATTGTCCGCCGACGGCAATCGGCTGTTTCTCATTCCCAAGGGCTGCGCGCACGGCTTCCTCACTTTGGAAGACAACTGCGATCTCCTCTATTACATGGGCGACGCTTTCGTGCCGGGCGCAGGCCGGGGCGTGCGCTGGAATGATCCGGCATTCAAAATTCCCTGGCCCGCGGCGCCGCGTCTGATTTCCGAGCGCGACGCGGCTTATCCCGACTATGACTTGACCGGGCGCAGCGCATGACGCCGGCGCAAAAGCGAGCTCTCGTCACCGGCGGAACCGGCTTTATCGGCGCTGCAACTCTGTCGCGTCTCATCGAGCGCGGCTACGAGGTTCACTTGCTCGGACGCAAGGCGACCTGGGACGGTGCGGGTCTGCCTTGGGCGAAGTCGCCGCGCTTCCACCAAATCGATCTGCTGCAGCAGGATTGCCGCGATCTGCTTGCCGCAATCCGGCCGACTCATTTGCTGCATCTCGCCTGGTATGCCGAGCACGGCGCGTTCTGGTGGGCCTTGGAAAATCTCGATTGGGTCGCGGCATCCCTGCGGCTGGTCCGCGCCTTTGCCGCCTCGGGCGGAACGCGCGCCGTCTTCGCCGGCACCTGCGCGGAATATGATTGGAGCGCCGATACGCTCGATGAGGCGACGACGCCGTTGCGTCCGGCGACGCTTTACGGCGCCTCAAAGCTCGCGCTGTTCCAGCTGTTGCAAGCGGCGCGCGACCAGTTGGGTGTGTCGACGGCCTGGGGCCGGATCTTTTTTCCTTACGGTCCGCGCGATCAGGCGGGCAAGCTCTTGAGTGCGGTGATCGACGGTGTTCGCGCCGGCAAGGCCGTTGCCTGCAGCGATGGGCGGCAAGTTCGCTCTTTCATCTATGTCGAAGATGTCGCGCGGGCCTTCGTCGCGCTGCTGGACAGTGACGTCAGCGGCGCGGTCAATATCGCCACCGACGAAATCAGTTCCGTGCGCGATATGGTGTCGCTTGCGGCGCGGCTGAGCGGGGACGAGTCGCTGGTTCAGTTCGGCGCGCGGCCGATGCAGAAGGGCGAGCCGCCGCTGTTGCGCGCCGCCGCCCGGCGGTTGTTTGAGGAAGTCGGATTCAGGCCGCAGTTCAATCTTGCCGACGGCATCGCCGAAACCGTGCGGCTGCGCGCAGCGAAGGCAAATTAATCGAGACCGTTCCGCACGGCGAAGCGCGGCGGGTTGCCTGGGCTGCCGGGCGATGGCACTGTGGCCGCACTTCTCGCACCATCGGGCTTGTCGGCAAAGCCAGGGAACCGCAATACGCAATGAGTGACCGTTCCTCGATGCGGCGACACTTGGCCTTTGTCATCAAGATCTTGATCTCGGCTTTGCTGCTCTATTTCTGCCTCCGCACGGTCGACCTGCGGACCGTCGGCCGGCGGCTGGGCAGCGCCAATTTCGAATGGCTCGCGGCGATCTTTCTTCTCCTCACTCTCCAGGTCCCTTTGCTTGGCGTCCGCTGGCGCGAAATTGCGGCGGTCTGCGGCGCGAGACTGACCATCGCACAGGCCGTGCGCTACGTCTGGATCGGCCTGTTTTTCGGTCAGGTCCTGCCGTCGACCGCAGGCGGCGACGCGGTGCGGATCTGGCTAATGGGGCGCGGCGGGCAGGGCTGGTCGACAGCGATCTATTCGGTCCTGCTCGATCGTGTGGCCGGCGTGTCGGCGATGGCCGCGGTCGTGGTGCTGTGTCTGCCGTGGACGCTGCAACTCATTCATGATCCCGCCGCGCGATTAGCCTTGGTGCTGATCGGCTTCGGCGCGCTTGGCGGTGTTGCCGTCTTTCTGGCCTGTGGCACGTCGCCGCTTCGGGTGATCGAGCGATGGCGTCTTGGTCGCCACCTTGCCGCCGCCTCGCGCATGGCTTTGCATGTCTGCCGAACCGCAGTCGGCCTCCGCGTCGGGGCCTTGTCGGTCGCAAGCCATCTGCTGACAGTCGCGGCGATGTGGGCGGCTGCCATGGCGGTCGGCGGATCCGTCAGTTTTGCCGATGTCCTGTTGCTGGTCCTGCCGGTCTTGCTGGTCGCGACGTTGCCGGTCTCGATCGCCGGATGGGGCATCCGCGAAAGCGCGATGGTGCTGGCCTTTGCCTATGCCGGCTTGCCGCGGGACGATGGGTTGATGGTCTCGATTTTGTTTGGCCTGGCAAATCTGGCCGTTGGCGCCTGCGGCGGTACTGTCTGGATTTCCGGCCATTATTCCTCGCGCACGGCCGAGGCGGTTGAACCGATCGCGGGCCCGGCGACAGAGATGCCGCAAACATAAGTGAAGGAGCGAGCATCATGCAGATGGACGCGATCCCGGTGGGGACCAATCCACCCCATGAGGTCAATGTCATCATCGAGGTTCCGATCGGCGGCGAACCCATCAAATACGAGATCGACAAGGCCTCCGGCATTCTGGTCGTCGACCGCTTCCTCTACACGTCGATGCGCTATCCGGGAAACTACGGTTTCATCCCGCATACCCGCTCCGAGGACGGCGATCCCTGCGACGTGCTGGTCGTCAATACGCGCGCGATCACGCCGGGCGCGATGATGAGCGTGCGGCCGGTCGGCGTGCTGTTCATGGAGGACGAGGCCGGGCGTGACGAAAAAGTCATCGCGGTGCCGGCATCGCGGCTGACCCGCCGCTACGACGCCGTGAAATCCTATGCCGATCTGCCGCAGATCACCATCGAGCAAGTCCAGCACTTCTTCGAGCACTACAAGGATCTCGAGCCCGGCAAATGGGTCAAGGTGATCCGCTGGGGCGGCATCGAGGAAGCGCATCGCGTCATCGAGGAGGCATGCGCGCGTGGCAAGAAGTGACCACGGCCTGGACGCGAGGGGCGAATGTTGCAGGGGTCGAGCGGCAGGCCACTGAGCGGCAGGACATTGAGCGGCAGGACACTGAGCAGAAAGACCCTGAGCGACAAGACATTGGCGAAACGCGCCGCCATCGATCACAATGTCACCGCGATCGTGATAATCTTAAATCCATGACCAAATGGCCTTTGCCCGTTTCGATCGTATCTTGCCTCGGCCTCGCGGTGCTGGGGGCGGCCTTCGCGCCGTTGCCCGCGCTCAGCCAATCCGCGGATCTCGTTCTGTGCGACCGGCTGGCCGCCGATCCGGCCGACCCTGACAAGCCGGCGAATGTCACGGGCGTCGATCATGTGGCGCCGTCCGATATCGCGACAGCGATCAAATTCTGCCGGATCGCCTCGGGATCGTCGCGCCGCGCCGCTTATGAGCTCGGCCGCGCCTATGCCGCCGGCCAGCAATTGCCGGCGGCCGTCGCGGCCTTCCGCAAGGCGGCGGACAAAGGCAGCACGTCGGCGATGGTCGAGCTCGGCGTGATGTATGCTGCGGGAAGCGGCGTAGCCAAGGACAACGTCGAGGCGCGCAAATATTTCGAGCGCGCGGCGGCGGCGGGCAACGCCCACGGCGCCAGCAATCTGGCCGCGCTGTCGGGCGGCACCGGGGACAGCTCCGATCCCGCGCAGGCGCGGTCGCTTTTGGCGAAGGCGGCGGACGGCAACTCGGCCGAAGCGCAGTTTCAGCTCGGTTTAATGATGGCCCAGGGCATCGGCGGCCCGCAGGACGATGTCGGGGCGCGTGCCATGTTCGAAAAGGCGGCCGCGCAAAACCATCCGGGCGCCCTGGAATGGCTGGGCTCGTTCGCCGCCAATGGGCGGGGCGGCCCGGCCGACAAGGAGGCCGCCAAGGGCTATTACGAGCGCGCCGCGGCGCTGGGTGACGAGGACGCTAAGGCCGCCCTGGAGCGCCTCAAATGCCCCATGGTACTTACCACCAAGAAGGGCGACGTTCTCACCCATCTCTGCTTTTAGGACCTCCTCCCAGGGGGCTTCGGCCGCGGCGACCGGCCTGGATAGGCTCAAAATTCCGAATCGCCTTATCCCTTTGACGCCACCGGCGACTTCCGGCCATAGTCGCTCACCGGGGCGGGATTCCCATATGCCATTACGACGATCATCCGTTCGCTCTGTCGCCGTGAACAACGCAACCTTGGCGAGTTTCCCGCCGATTAGCGCCGACCAGAGCCTCGGCTATCAGATCCGCTATGCCTATCGCATTTTCGTCCGCGCGCTGGCCGACGAGCTCGGCCCGCATCGGATCACGACGGGGCAGTGGTCGGCCTTGCGGGTGCTGTGGCAGGAAGACGGGCTGAGCCAGGTTGAGCTGGCGCAGCGCATGATGGTCGAGAAGGCCTCGCTGACCGCAGTGCTCAAAGCCATGGCGGCGGAGGGCCTGATTACGCGGGTGCGCAACGCGGACGATCGCCGCAAGGTCAACATTTACCTGACCGCGCCGGGACGGCGCCTCAAAGGCAAGATCCTGCCGCTCATCGGCAAGATCAACAAGCGCGCGACGCGGCGGCTGTCGTCGGCGGACGTGCAGCAACTGCGCCGGCTGTTGGGACGGGTGATGATCAACCTGCAGAACTGATCAACGGCTTCGCTTCGGCGGCCATGATGCGCGCCATGAAGTCGGCGAACGTGCCGGCGATCTCGGCTTCGTAGGGCGCCCAGTCGGGGAAGGGAATGAGCGGAACGTCCTGATCCGTGATCGGCAGCCGGTGCAGTTCGCTTCCCGATATGGCATTGTGGGCAAACAATGCGCTCGCGCTCGAATGCGTCTTGTCGTTGCCGGGAATGATGATGGTCGGCGCCTTGATGGATTTCAGCTCCCGCTCGCTGACGCCCATCACCGGATATTTGCCGCCGGCGACGAAAATCCCGTTCCAGCGCGTCATGACCTCGACGAATTTTTCCGCCGACATTGCCATCAGGCGATCGCGCGTCGACGGGTTGGCGGCGATGCGTTCTTGCCATTGCTCGGTGGCACAGACCGCGGCCATGCCGCCTTGCTGTGCGGCGCGGATGAATTGGCCGTAATAGTTTTCCGGCAGCCGCCCTGCGGCAAAGGCGCCGCCGGTGACGCGCATCAAGAGCAGCCCGCGCACGGCCTGCGGATAACGAAGATAGAACAGGATCGACGTCCGCGCGCCGGACGAAGAGCCGCAGAAGAAGGCGGGTTGGATGTTCAGCTGCGAGGTCAGTTCGAACATGTCGCGCGTCCAGGGAATTTCCTCCCCCTCGTCGCCGTCGATCAGCACCTCCGAGGCGCCGGTGTTGCGCCGGTCGTGCAGCAAGACCCGATAGCCATGGGCCGCGATCTTCTCGGCCAGCGGGATGAATTCCTGATAGCTCCGCCGCCCACCGCTGGTCATGACGACCCAGGGGCCGCCATCGCCGATGGTTTGCCAATTGATATTGACGCCGCGAATCTTGCTGACCGGCATGAGGTTCTGTCCCGACCTGTGCTGCTTCCCGAAACGATTCCGATCAGCGTCGGCGGCCGTTGGCAAGAGCGATTTTCACGACCGGGTGAATTTTTAGCGAACTGAGCGGGGCTTCGGCGCTTTCGCCGTCGCGGAGCCGTACCTAGATTAAGCGGGCCCGCCCGATCCATCCGTTCGGATAAGGAATTCCTCATGGCCTCGACCCGCCAGCTTCATCTCGGCGCCTTCATGCGCCCCGCGAGCATCCATACTGGCGCTTGGCGCTATCCCGGCGCTTGGCCGGACATGAATTTCAACTATCGGCATTTGACGCAATGCATCCAGGCGCTGGAGCGGGCCAAGTTCGATGCCTTCTTCATGGCCGACCACATGGCAGTGCTCAACATGCCGATGGATGCACTCAAGCGCAGCCATACCGCGACCTCGTTCGAGCCGTTCACGCTGTTGTCGGCGCTGTCGCAGGTGACCGAGCGGATCGGGCTCGTCGCCACCGGGTCGACCACATTCGATGCGCCCTATCACATCGCCCGCCGTTTCGCCTCGCTCGATCACATTTCGCAAGGCCGTGCCGGCTGGAATATTGTTACGACTTCAAATCCCGACGCGGCGCTCAATTTCGGCCTCGATGAGCACATGGAGCATGGCGAGCGTTACGAGCGCGCGCGCGAATTCTACGACGTGGTCACCGGGTTGTGGGACAGCTGGGCGGATGATGCCTTCATCCGCGACGTCGAGAACGGCATATTCTTCGATCCGGCAAAAATGCACGTGCTCGGCCACAAGGGCGAGTTCCTGTCGGTGCGCGGCCCGCTCAATATCGCGCGGCCGGTGCAGGGCTGGCCGGTGATCGTGCAGGCCGGCGCCTCGGAATCGGGCCGCAAGCTCGCCTCGGAAACGGCGGAAGCCGTATTCACCGCGCAAAGCGATATCGAGGCCGGCAAGAAATTCTATGCCGATGTGAAAGGCCGCATGGAGCAGCTCGGCCGCTCGCGCGAGCACATGAAAATCCTGCCCGCTTGTTTCGTCGTGGTCGGCGACACGGTAGAGGAGGCGAGGGCGAAGCGGGCGAAACTCGACAGCCTGGTCAATTACGCCAACGCCATCGCCTCGCTGTCGATTGCGCTCGGACATGACGCCTCGAAATTCGATCCCGACGGGCCGCTGCCGGACATTCCCGAAAGCAACGCGTCGAAGAGCGGACGCGAGCGCGCCGTCGCCCTCGCCAAACGCGACAATCTCACCGTGCGCGAGCTGGCGCAGCGGCTCGGCGGCTTTTCCGGCCTCGCCATGGTCGGCACCCCGAAGAGCATCGCCGACGAAATGCAGCAATGGCTGGAAAGCGAGGCCAGCGATGGTTTCACCCTCATGTTCCCCTATCTGCCGGGCGGGCTTGATGACTTCGTGACGCGCGTCGTCCCCGAACTGCAAGGCCGCGGCCTGTTCCGCCGCGACTATGAAGGCACAACCTTGCGCGACCATCTCGGCCTGCCGCGGCCGAAGAATCGGTTCTTTGAGAATTGAGTTTGGGTTCGTTTCGCCAAATGCATATCATAAGTAGTGTAG
>Ga0335072_10015424_pt1 | contig 10846 bp, 11 predicted proteins | sample Lox_Sample_21_FD_206725 | JGI IMG/M metagenome (GOLD analysis project Ga0335072, IMG submission 206725) | Soil microbial communities from Loxahatchee National Wildlife Refuge, Florida, United States - Lox_Sample_2.1 | ecosystem: Environmental > Terrestrial > Soil > Wetlands | place: USA... | reverse complement strand
ACCGCGCTAGGGCGAGACCTGCTCGAGGACCCTGCCGCGGGTACGGGCGGTGAACTGGGCCAGGATCGCGGCGATGACCAGGAACGAGGAGATCAGCATCAGCGCCCAGAACACGGACAGGTGCGGGATCAGCGGTGCCAGGACCAGGATGCCGATGCCGCCGCCGATATGGCCGGTGCCGTCGACGAGGCCGAAGCCAGTTGTCCGGGCGCGGGTCGGGAAGCTCTCGGCGGTCAGCGCGTAGGTCGGGGTGACCCAGAGGTTGAAGCCGACGAAGATCAAGATCGCGCCGGCGAACGCGATGCTGGCCCGGCTCCCGGCGCTCGCCAGGACGAGCGCGCCGACGAGGGTCACGGCCGCAGCGATCGGCAGCCAGTGGCGCCGCTCCAGCTTCTCCACGAGGAACGTCATCGCCATTGCCTCGGCCACGAAGCCCAGGGTCCCGACGGCGGCGATGACCCCGGCCTCAGGCGGTGAGTACTTCAGGGAGGCCAGGACCGAGGTGAACCCGGCGGCGAAGGAGTAGACCGTGATGTAGCCGACGAACCACAGGCAGAACAGCAGGATCGCCCGGCGCAGGTAGACGGGGTTGGTGAGCAGGGCGGACAGCGGCTTGCGCGGGGCGGGTGGCCAGTGCGTGGGGACGTGCCCGGCAACCGGGTCTGGGAGCGGGCCCGCCTTCCTGTCACGGGCCTCCATCTGCCCGACGACCTTCTTGGCCTCGTCCAGCCGGCCCCGCTGGATGAGCCAGCGGGGCGACTCCTGCAGCTCGAAGCGAAGCGCGATGGCCACGAGGGCCAGGATCGCGCCGATGCCGTACATCCACCGCCAGCCGTCGGTGAACGTCGCGCTGGCGACCGCGAACGGCAGGCCGGCTGGCCACGGCCCCTTGGCGGTGGTGAGGAAGAGCCCGAGCCAGATCCCGGCGACCGCGCCGAGCGCGGAGTTGATGAAGATGACCGTGGTGAACTTGGCCCGCGACTTGAGCGGGGACACTTCGCTGATGTAGGCGTTCACGATGGCCAGGTCGGCGCCGATTCCGACACCCGTGATGATGCGGGAAATCGTGAAATTTACATAGTCAGGGGACAGCGCGCTATAAAGCGAGCCAAGCCCGGTGATGAGCATGGTGATCATCAGCATGCTCTTGCGACCGATCCGGTCGGAGACCGGGCTGAGGATAAGCGCGCCGATCACATAGCCGACGAGGTTGAGCGCCGCTGGCATTGGCAGCCTGCTCAGCGCGCTCGGGGGCGTGCAGCCGCGCACTAGCTGAGTACAGGTCTGCACGAAACTTACATTGATGTCGAAAATGTCGTAAAAGGTGAACAGGAAGCCTAGCCCGATGATCACCAGGAACGACGGGGATAGCGACCAGGATCGCAGCCGGTCTAGCCGGGCCATGAGCTGGCGCGATTCCTGCGGGATCGCCTCGTCAGCTAGGACGGGGGCCGTGTTTGCGGGGAGCATAACTGTTTACTACCACGCCGTGACTGTCGGTATTCATCGATGACGATGAAAGAATGCCTTGAGGCAGGGAGTGCGAGCGGTAACCCGAAACTTTCGAGAATGGGATTTCGAAATATTTCCGAAAGTCGTTGACAAGATCCATTTGATGATCCGACACTGACGTATGGAAGTCATCGGGGCGCAGGCACTATCGCCCTATTACCGCAGCCCCGGTGCGTGGCCGCGGCGAGAATACCTTGAGCTGAACGCGCTTGATACCACACCGGCCAGCGCCCGCGCGCACGTGGTTAACGTACTGCGAGAATGGCGATTGACGGAACTCGCCGAGGCCGCCGAATTGGTCGCCTCTGAGCTTGTCACCAACTCCGTGCTCGCGACGCGGGCGGTCGGCTGGCCGACCCGGCAGCCGCCGGTGCGGATGTGGCTGCTCAGCGACCACGCCAGCGTCCTGGTGCTGGTGTGGGACGCCATTTCCGCGTCCCCGGTGCCTGGCGAGGCCAGCGCCGATGACGAAAGCGGCCGGGGCCTGGCGATCGTCGCCGCCGTGAGCCAGGCCTGGGACTCCTATCCAGACCCGGTCTTCGGCGGGAAGGTCACCTGGGCACTTATCACCAGCCCCTGATCAGGAGCCAGTCGCCGTCTGCCGGGCACGGAAGGCCGCGACCGTCGTCCGGCTGGCGCAGGTCCCTGAGCAGTACCGCCGCGACCCGTTGCGGGTCGTGTCGGCGAACCAGCGACCACATCCGGCCGCCGCGCATCGGCGCAGCCGCTCCCGCCCGTTGCGGCACACGTAAAGGACCAGCCCTGATACGGCCATGGACGACATCCACTCCGCCGCCGGGGCATCGTCGCGCGCGTAGTGCAGGTGCGGCACCCCGTCATGCCGGGTCAGGTGCGGCCGACAGTCGTACGCCGCCAGCAGCAGCGACAAGGTGTCGATGAACTCGTCGCCCTCGTGGCTGAGCACGGCCGCGATCTCAGCGCCGAGCCGGGTGAGGGTCGCCTCGCAGTCCCGGTCCCCCGGCTGATAGCCGTGGTCGGTGAACATCAGCGCCTGTTCCCGCACGACCTCGCTGAAGCTCAGCACTCCGTCGCCCACGGACGCCAGGTCGAGGGCGAGGTTGAGCGGGTTCAGGTCGTAGTCGGCATAACTCACTTGACCACCTACATTCGGGCATGCTTAGGTAGGCGACGTTACCTGTCATACCCCCTACAGGCAAAGGAATCCGATGGCGGAGATCCCGGCCGGCCAGCTGGCGGCCGTCGCGCAGTCCCTGATGCACGCCGGCCAGTGGACACGGGCCCTGGACTTGCTCGACGCGGCCGTCCCGGCCGATGCCACCGAGCGCGCCGTGCTCGCGGTAGCCGCGGCCGAGGTGTGCGTGGAGAGCGACTTCTGGTGCCCTACCGTCACCGCCAGGGCGGCTCTGTCGCGGGCCGCCGAGGCGGTGGCCGAGGTCGCCGCGGCCGATGGGACGCTCGGCTGGGAACTGGACCTCCAGTCCCTGCGTCACGATTACTTCGCCGAGCTACTGACTCCCGATGGCCCGCGGTTCGGTCCCGACGGCCGCGACCCGGCGGTGATCGAGGACCTGGCTACCCGCGCCCGGCGACTGCGCGATGCTGCTCCCGACCAGGGACGGATGGCCGCCGCCACGTTCTGGGCCGGCGTGGTGGAAGACAACCTGCGCGGCGACAGCGCGGCCGGAGAGTCGCTGTTCGCCCAGGCGCTGGCCACGGCCGAGGAGGCCGGCGCGGACCTGGCGACGTCCGAGGCACTGCGGCACCTCGGCTACTGCGCAAGCCAGCGCGGTGACCTCGACCTGGCCCGCGAGCAGTGGGAACGTTCCATCCGACTGCGCCAGCAAGCCGGGGCCGTCCCCTACGTGCTGTCCCAGTTCCTCGCGCTGGCCGAAGCGGCCCGCGACTCCGGCGACGTCGCGGGGGCCCGCACGCTGGCCGGCGCGGTGCGCTCCTGGGCCGACGCCCTCGGCATCGGCCTCCTCGCCGCCCAGGCCGAGAGTTTCTGAAAATACTTTTATTAATTCATCCATTACCATTGCCTCATTTGCATCAATTGGCTAAATTAACGACGATCGGCAACCCTTTGCGGATGGCTTGTCAGCGGCCCTTGCTGTCCACGCTAATTGGCCGATTCGACACGGTTGGCCAATACTTGGAATGCCAGACGTGCGGGCCTTCGTATGGCATGATTCGTTTCATGCGGCATGGGGTGCAGAGTCCCCTCCAAGGGGATTACGGAGAGATGTGGCTGCGGACCGTGGCCGCGGGCAGCGGCCTGCTGCACGGCCGTCCAACTACCCTTGACCTCGAGAAGGCCGATGTCGAACTGGTCCACAAGGGAGCCTTGAACGGCGTCTGGAACCCGACGGTCAAGGTTCAGGTCAAGACGACCAAGAGCCTGCGCCAAGAGGACGGCCACTTTCTCTACGATCTGGACGTGGAGACCTACGACGCGCTGCGCCGGGACAATGAGACGGTGCGACGCGTGCTGGTGGTATTCCTGCTGCCAAAGAACGGCGAAAAGGTCAGGCTACTGAAAAGCACGCATGGGCGATGATGTCGACATGACCGTTCCCGAGTTGCATGCCTTTGAGGGGTACCTGCGTGCCTCGGGCTGGCGGCTCGAGGATCGGGATGCTCGGACGAGCCTGTGGCGCGCCACCACCGGCGCGGACGCTGAGCCGCTCGTCGTCGTCCTTCCCGCCCAGCAGGAGGCGGGCGATTACGCCAGCGTCGCCGAGGCCGCGATACGCACTGTCGCGTATGCCGAACGGCGACTAGCCGATGAGGTCCGGTCGGACATCAGCTTCGGCGGCGCGGACAGCGTCGCGGTTCGCCTGACGCCGGATGCGCCGCCGGGTGAGGCACCGCTGACTCTCGTCCGGCAAGCGGTCACAGCTCTCCACGAATTTGTCGTCGGCTCCGCCGCCGCGATGGAGGTTCATGACCTGGTCTTGCCCTCTCACCGGCCTCAGTGGGCAGAGTCGTATGCCGGTCGTGTCCGGCTGTCCACTCATCCGGGCAGCTTCGTTCTCAGCCTGGCCCTGCCGCTGGTCGTCGATCTCTCCGATGCTGCGGACGACGGGCAACAGGTCATGTTCGATCTTCCTCCGCAACCGTTCGGGCGACGGGTGAGCGGACGGATGCTCCAGGCCGCCCGCAGTGCTCAGCAGCTGGCAGACGAGGTGCTAGCCGGAAGCAAGCCGTTGCAGGCTTTTGGCGACGACCCGGCGGGTCCAACGGGCAACGCCACAGAACTGGCGGCCCTGAAGGCCCTGGGCGGACCTGACTATGCCCTGTACCAGCTGCGATTCACCCAGTCACCGCTCGCGGGGAAGCACGCTCAGCCCGCGACGCTGCGGGTGACTCCTGGCCAGCAGCGCATTCTCGGAGAGGCAGCCGACTTCCTGCGGACCCGTCAGCCACGGTCAGGCGTCACCGTTTCTGGCCTCGTGGTGCGGCTGCATCGAGCGGGAGCCTTCGGGCCTGGGGAGGTCGTCGTCGAGGGCATCGATGACGACAGCGGGACGACCCGCAGGTACCGCATGGAACTGACTGAGGAGGACTACAACGAAGCGGTCAGGGCTCATGTCAGGGGCCTGCGTGTCACCGTGACCGGTGATCGTGAAGAGCGCGGCACCCATCTTCAGCTGCGTAGGCTCACCTCGTTCTCCGTCATTCCCGGCCTGGAGTACGAGGACAACGAAGACTAGATGGCGGTGGCGGCGACGAGGCCCTCGAGGACTGCTTCCTCGACGGTGCGGGGAGACAGGCAGTCACCGATGGCGACGTGCGGCAGGTCGTGGGCGGCGACCTCGGTGAGCAGCTGGCCGTCGGGCTCGCTGCCGCAGGCGAGGACGAGGCCGGCCACGTTCTCGACCAGGACCGGCTCGCCGGTCAGGACGTGCTGCAGGTAGACCGTGTCGTCGTCAAGGCCGTAGGGCCGCGTCAGCGGGACGACGGTGATCCGCTGCCTGGTGATCGCGGCCAGCAGCCGGTCTCGTACGTACTGCTGCAGGCTGTCGCCGGCCGCGTAGCCGCGGACGGCCAGCGTGACCTGGTGGCCGGCCTGGGCGAGCAGCCGGGCGGTACCCAGGCCGACCCAGTCACCACGAAAGTCGGTCACCACGACCGGCCCGGCGGGCACCGACCCCGGATCCCTGATGACCTGCCAGGCGTCGGCTACCCAGCCGGTGCCCGCTACTTCCAGCGGCGGCCGGTAAGGCCGCGCGCCGGTCGCCAGGACAGTGAGGTCAGGCCGTTCTGAAGTAATGGTGGAGAGGTCGACGGGGAAGCGGAGCTTGACGTCCACCCCGGCCCGCGTGACCTCGCGGTACAGGTTGGTGATCGCGCCGCCGAACTCCTCGCGGCCCGGCAGGCGCTGGGCCAGCAGGACCTGGCCGCCGACCCGGCCGGATGCCTCGGCCAGCGTGACCTCGTGGCCGCGCTCGGCGGCGACCGCGGCGGCCTTCAGCCCGGCCGGGCCGGCCCCGACGACGAGGACCTTGCTGGGGCGCCCGGCCCGCCGCCTGAGGCCGTAGACCTGCTCACGGCCGGTCTCGGGGTGCTGGATGCAGGAGATCGGGAAGCCCAGGTGAAAGTGCCCGATGCAGGCCTGGTTGCAGCCGATGCAGGCCCGGATGTCGTCGGTCTGGCCGGCCTTGGCCAGCCGCGGCATGTCCGGGTCGGCGATCATCGCCCGGGTCATCACGCACGCGTCGGCCTGGCCGGCCGCCAGGATAAGCTCCGCGTCCTGAGGCTGGTTAATCCTTCCCGCGACCAGAACGGGCACGCCAGCTCTCCCCCGCAGCCGCGCCGCCACCGGAGCGAGGTAGCCGTTGGCGTTGGTCATGTCGGGGGCGATGTGATCGGATCCGGCCAGCGTGGCTGATGTCCCGGTGGTGACGTTGAGGTAGTCGGCGAGGCCCTCGCCGGCCAGGGCGACGGCGGCCGCCTCGGCGATGTCCTCGGGCAGCCCGGCCGGGTCGTGCTCGTCGAGCGAGATGCGCAGGCCGACCGGGAAGTCGTCTCCGCAGTGCCGCCTGACCGCCTGGAAGGCCTCGCGCAGGAACCGCATCCGGTTCTCCTGGCTGCCGCCGTAGGCGTCGGTGCGCAGGTTGGCGGCCGGGTTGAGGAACTGCGAGGGCAGATAGCCGTGGCTGGCGACGATCTCGGCGCCATCGAATCCGGCTGCCTGCAGCCGCCGGGCCGCCTGGCCGTAGCCCTCGATGATCTCTCTGACCTCGGTGATGCGCAGCGGGCGGGGCATGACGCGGAACCGCTCGGTCGGGACAGCCGAGGGGGCGACCGCGACGAGCAGGGTGCCCTCGTCGTAGTCCATGACCTCGCGGCCCGGGTGGAACAGCTGCCCGAAGAGCCGGGTGCCGTGCGGCTTGACCGCGTCGGCGAGCTTGCGGTAGCCGGGGATGGAGTCGTCGCTGGTGGCCATCAGCACGTGGCTGGTGTAGCGGGCCGTCTCGTGGACCCCGGAGACCTGCACGACGATCAGCCCGGCCCCGCCGCGGGCGCGCGCCTCGTGGTAGGCGACCAGCCGGTCGGTGACGTGCCCGTCGTGGGCCATCACGGTGTCGTGCCCGGAGGAGACGATCCGGTTGGGGATGGTGACCGAGCCGATGGCCAGCGGGCTGAACAGGTGCGGGAAGCTCATGCGGGGTCTCCCACCAGGTGACGTGCGTCACTGCACTGCACGGTTGGGGGGATGTTAATACCGTATTATTAATAAAGACAAGAGCCCGGAGCCTGAGAATGTGATCATGACGCTGCGCATGCCCGAAGTCCCCAGGTCGGCTGGGCGGCCCCCGCTGGCCGCCGATGAGTTGTCGCGGCGCAAGCGGGCGATCCTCGACGCCGCGCTGGTCCTGGTGGCCGCCAAGGGAGCGGACGCGGTGCGACTGCGCGACGTGGCCCGTGAGGCCGGGGTGTCGGTGGGGTCGCTGCAGTACTACTTCGAGTCGCGCGACCAGCTCATCCAGGAGGCCTTCAGCCAGCACGCCCGGCACGTGATCGAGGTGGTGCGGCGGGCCGATGACCCGTTGGCCGCGCCGTGGGCCCGGCTGACCGCCCTGCTCGAGGCGGCGGTGCTGCGGCGCGACCTGCGCCAGTCGGCCGCGCTGTGGATGGAGTTCACGTCGGCCTCGCTGCACGACGAGGAACTGCGCGCGCTGGTGAAAGGGACCTACGAGGCCTGGCGGGACCTGCTGGCCGAGATCGTGGCGTGCGGGATTGAGGCGGGAACGTTCTGCCCGGTGCTTCCCGCGGACCTGGTCGTCTCCTGCCTGGTGGCGCTGATTGACGGGTTCGAGCTCGCGGTGGCGATCGACGTGCACGACGCGACCCCGCAGGCCGTGGTGGAGAAGCTGACCGGAACCGCGCGGGTGCTGCTGGCCGGCCATTCCTAATAACTCGAAATTTTCGGCTTGACCCGAAACTTTCGGCTTTTGGGTGCTCAGGTAGTTTGTTTGCGTGCGGCGAAATATTTCGGCCGCCTCAGGGCATTGACCAGTATCTTTAGGGATCACTGCTGTTAACTCTGGTTACACTGAGATTATTTTTATTGTCGAAACTTTTCCGAAAGTAATTGACATAGAAGGGTGGTGATTTCACACTAACGTCACCTACAGTTAAGGAGGGAGCGCATGAAGGCTCCACCCACCCGGATCAGGCTGATGCTCGGCATCCTCGCCGCCGCACTGCTGGCCGTGGCCATGGCGATGCTTCCCGGCGGCATCGCGAAGGCCGCGACCCAGATCTGCTCCAACCAGACCGGCACCAATGGTGGCATGTACTACCAGAGCTGGAGCAACGGCCAAGGGTCGGCCTGCATCACGCTGAACTCGGGCAACAGCTACTCCACAACCTGGAGCGGCATCGGCGACTTCGTCGACGGCGTCGGCTGGAATCCCGGCAGCAGCAACACGGTGAGCTTCTCCAGCAGCCTCAGCGCGTCCGGCGGGACCTCGCTGATCTCGCTGTACGGCTGGTCGACTAACCCGCTGGTCGAGTACTACGTCACCGAGAACTATGTCGGCTCGCCGAACACGGCCGGCACCTACATGGGCCAGGTCACCAGCGACGGCGGCACGTTCAACATCTACGAACACCAGCAGGTTAATCAGCCCTGCATCACAGGTAATTCCTGCACGTTCGAGCAGTACCTGGCCTACCGGACCTCGCCGGTCAGCAGCGGGACCATCACCACGCAGAATTTCTTCAACGCGTGGGCCAGCCACGGGATGAACCTGGGCACGCTGAACTACCAGATCCTCGCGACCGAGTCCTACGGCGGCGGCAGCGGTAACTCCAGCGTCACTGTTAACTCGGGCGGCTCGTCGGGAGGCTCCGGTGGGTCGGGCGGGTCTGGTGGCTCGGGTGGCTCGGGTGGCTCGTGCACCGCGACGCTGTCGGCCGGATCGTCCGGGAGCAACTGGTACAACCTCAACGTGTCGGTCTCCGGCTCAAGCAGCTGGACCGTGACGGTGAACATGGTCGCCCCGGCGGTCGTGTACTCCACCTGGAACGTCAATGCCACGTATCCCAGTGAGTACGTGATGAAGGCGACCCCCAACGGCAACGGCAACAACTGGGGCTTCACGGTCTCGCCCAACGGCACATGGACCTGGCCGTCGGTGTCCTGTAGTACCGGGTAGCTGACGGCGCCCTCGACCGGTGGCGCGGCGGCTCTTAGGGGCGGCCGCGCCACGGGTGTTTTGTCTTTGTCTTGGTCTTGGTCTTTGTCTTGGTTGGCCCGGGCTGGGTTGGCTCGGCTCGGGTTGGCTCGGCTTGGCTCGGTGGCAGCCGTTACTCGGCTGCACCCGCGATCCGCAGCCAGTACTGCCAGCCGGCCTGCATCTGGGCCGGGGACCAGACCTCGGCCCGCTTGGCCACCGTGTCCTCCTCGCCGCCCCAGCGCTGCAGGGGGCCGGCCGCCATCGCCGTCAACTGGGTCCGGCAGGCCCGGTCGAGCAGGATGGCGGTCATGATGGCCGTGGGCAGGTCCGGCCCGACTGCTACCAGGCCGTGCTGCGGCATCAGGCAGGCCGGGGCCGGGCCGAGCGCGTCCGCGAGGGCCTGGCCCAGCGAGCGATCCCTGATCAGGCCGCCGGTCAGCGTGAAGCGCGGCACGTCGGGGTAGGCGAACAGCGATCCCGCGTGGCTGAGCGGGCGCAGCGGCACGTCCAGCGCGGCGAACGCGTTGGCCGCATCGGAGTGCGTGTGCACGGCCGCGCCTACGTCGTCGCGGCGGTTCATGATCTCGGTGTGAATCGGGTACTCGATGTGTCGGCGCCCGGTCCCTGCCAGCACGTCACCATCCGGAGAGACCAGCACGACCCGGCCTGCGTCGATCTCCTCCAGGCCCCACCCGGAGCTTTTCATCCAGGCTCCGCTGCCTTGCGGATCACGCACCGAGGCGTGTCCCCACACCATGTCGGCCTGCCCAGCGGCCGCTAGTGCCTGGCTGCCCTGCACGACGAGCCGGATGGCCTCATCAGAATCCCTGGGGGTATTCGCCACCGGGTCAGTCTATTAACCCGATAGCGGAACCCGCCCAGGGATATCGGCGGCGGCCAGGCTGGAGGCCAGGTCGGTCGCTGCCTCCTGCAGGCAGGCGGAAAAGCCGGTGTCTTCTGAGTGCTGGGTCCAGCGCTCGAAGGCCGCCTGGAAGATGGCCACGCCGACCTCGGCGAACAGCGCCGCCCGCGACGGCGCCGTGCCGCGCTGTTGCAGGGCACCGGCCACCGCCTCGGCCACGGCCGCGAACTTGGTCCGCTCCCGCTCCCGCAGCTCGGGGCTGGCACTGATGATCGCGCGCCGCTGCGCGGCGTGCGAGAGCCGGTCGACAAGAAGCTCGCCGGTGTCGGCCAGGGCGGTCAGCAGGGCGTCGAGCGGCGAGAGTTCCGGGTCGGCCTGCCGCACGGCGTCGGCAAGGACGGCCGGGAGCTGTTCTGAGCCGGCGAACAAGACGTCACGCTTGTCGGTGAAGTAGCGGGAGAACGTCCGGCGGGTCAGCCCGGCCCGCTCAGTGATCTCCGTGACGGTGACGTTCTCGTACCCGTGCTCAAGGTACAGCTCCAGAGCGGCCTCGCGGAGCCGGTCCTTAGCGCGGGGATCCCACCGGGGCATGGGCATGATCATACCGTGATGACCCAGAGAGTCATCACCGATGCTAGACTGATGACTCAATGAGTCATCATGTTGGCTCTGGCATTGGCCCTGGTACTGGCCCGGCATTGGCTCTGGCAGTGGCCTGGTACTGGCCCGGCATTGGCTCTGGCAGTGGCCTGGTACTGGCCCGGCATTGGCTCTGGCAGTGGCCTGGTGTTGGCCCGGCATT
>Ga0335072_10015423_pt1 | contig 10847 bp, 7 predicted proteins | sample Lox_Sample_21_FD_206725 | JGI IMG/M metagenome (GOLD analysis project Ga0335072, IMG submission 206725) | Soil microbial communities from Loxahatchee National Wildlife Refuge, Florida, United States - Lox_Sample_2.1 | ecosystem: Environmental > Terrestrial > Soil > Wetlands | place: USA: Florida... | reverse complement strand
CAAGGCGGTGGCCCAGTTGCAGCCGCTGCTGGCCGCCTATCCGGGCAACCTCACGCTACGTCTGGCCATGGCCGACGCGCGCCTGCAAGCCGGCGAACGCGCGGCAGCGTTAGGCATCTACGCCGCGCTCAACACCGAATCCCCGCGCAACAAGGCTATCGGCCTGGCCTATGCCAATGCGCTCACCTTCGGCGGCAGCAAGGAACAGGCCGCCCAGGCGGTCGAACTGCTGCGCCCGATGCTGGAAGACACGGACGAACCGAGCTTGTTCACGGCCTATGGCCGCGCTGCCGAACGAGCCGGTGACAAGGTGCGTGCCGGCGAGGCCTACGCGCAGGCCAGTTACCTGTCCGGGCGCCCGTTCGACGCCATGGAGCAGCTAAAGACCCTGCTCAAGCGCAACGACCTGGACTACTACGCCCGCGCCCGCATCCAGGCGCATATCGCCGAACTCACCCCGCTGGTGCTGGAACTGCGCAAGCGGCGGATTTCCACCGATGACAACCCTGACGGCAATGACCAGTCGCAGCAACAATTTGGCACCGGCTGCGCAGGACGGCTTTGCTTCGGCCTGGATGCCAACCGCTGACGTCATCAAGCCCTGTTTTCACCCAACCCACGCAAAAGTTCCCGTTCAACCACGCTCCAAGCCACTGTTTTCATACGGTGTCATCGGCACGTAACATTGCACCGCTGCAATAATTGCGTCATAGGCCACCCCTCCGGACCTTAGCGTGCACAAACGCATCCTGATTGTTGAAGACGAAGCTTCCATCCGCGACATGGTCGCCTTCGCCCTGCGCAAGGCCGGCATGGACACCTCGCAAGCCGCCGATGCCCGCACCGCCCAGATGTCCATTGCCGAACAGGTACCGGATCTGATCCTGCTCGACTGGATGCTGCCAGGCACCAGCGGCCTGGATCTGGCGCGCCGCCTGCGCAAGGAAGAGCTCAGCCGCGAGATCCCGATCATCATGCTCACCGCGCGCGGCGAGGAGATGGATCGCGTCAACGGCTTGGAGGCCGGCGTGGACGACTACGTGGTCAAGCCCTTTTCCACCCGCGAGCTGATCGCCCGCATCAAGGCCGTGCTGCGGCGCAGCCAGGGCGACGACGGCTCGGGCATGGTGGAACTGGGCAGGCTGCGTATCGACGGTCCGGCGCATCGCGTGTTCGCCGGCGAAGAACCGGTACCGATCGGCCCCACCGAATATCGCCTGCTGTATTTCTTCATGACCCATCCGGAACGCGTCTATTCGCGCGCGCAACTGCTCGACCATGTGTGGGGCGGCAGCGTGTACGTGGAGGAGCGCACCGTGGACGTGCACATCCGCCGCCTGCGCAAGACGCTTGAGCCGTGGAAGCTCGAGGACATGGTGCAAACCGTGAGAGGCGCGGGCTATCGCTTCTCGGCGAGCCCTTGAGGCAAAAGCCCTGATGAAAAACCCGGTCGAAAGCGCCTGGAAACGTCCCCTCGCGCTGACCGGGGGGCTGGTCGTGGGCGCTTTGGGCGGCTGGCTGGCCAACGGCCATGTGGCAACTGGTGTGGCGCTTGTCGCGGTCGCAGAAATTGTCTTGCTGCTGACGCATTTGCGTCACATTGCTAAGCCCATCATGAGCTTATCCTCCATTCCCCCGGATGGCCCATCCGACCCGTCCCGGCATGACCGATTCATGATGCGCTCCCGACGCCTAGCCGCCAATTTGCATGATCTACGCCGTGCCGCAGGCAACCTGCCGGACGCCATCGTGCTGCTCGACCAGGACCAACACGTACGCTGGTTCAACCACGCCGCCGAAAGCCTGCTCGGCCTGCGCCGCCCGCAAGATCGCGGCGTGGTGCTGAAGGAACGCCTGCACAACTCCGAACTTGCCAGCTGGCTGGAAGAAACCTCGCCCGAACCGCTCAACGACGTGAGCGCCCCCGGCGCACCCAGCCGCCACATCAACGTGACCCTGCTGCCCTTCGGCACGCGCCAACGGCTGCTGCTGGCCCGCGACATCAGTCACATGTCGCGGCTGGAACAGATCCGCCGCGATTTCGTGGCCAACGTATCGCACGAACTGCGCACGCCGCTCACCGTGATCCACGGCTATCTGGAACTGCTCGATCCGGAAGACGTGCCGCACCTGGCGCCCGTGCTCAACGAAATGCGCGCGCAGTCCAAACGCATGGGCCAGATCGTGGAAGATCTGCTCACCCTGTCGCGCCTTGAAACGCAGGACCATGTCAGCGAAGAGCGCGTGCCGATGGCGCCGCTGCTGGCCACGCTGCGCAAGGAAGCCGAGGCACTGAGCCAGGGCCGCCACAGCATCACCGTGGAAAACATGGCGGCCATCGATCTGCTCGGCTCGCCCAAGGACCTGCACAGCGCGCTGTCCAACCTGGTCAGCAATGCGGTGCGCTACACACCGACCGGCGGACGCATCACCATTCGCTGGGAACGCACCGCGGAAGGCGCCAATTATTCGGTCACCGATACCGGCTACGGCATTCCCGCCGACCACTTGTCGCGCCTCACCGAGCGCTTCTACCGCGTCTCCTCCAGCCGTTCGCGCGACAGTGGCGGTACCGGCCTGGGCCTGTCGATCGTCAAGCATGTGCTTGGTCTGCATCAGGCGCGGCTGGATATCCGCAGCACGCCGGGCCAGGGCTCCACCTTTACCTGCTGCTTTGGGCGCGAGCGCCTGATGTCGCCGGAGACGCACGAATCCACGTAAGGTGAGTGCATGGCCAAGTTGGGGGTCGGCTATGCCTCATCCCAACCTGCGCGCATTACAGAACGTTGAACGTCTTCTTACAAACGCATAGGCGTGATACCTATTCATGAGTAAGAATGGATGAATGCCGCGTCGCCAAGCCAACCAAGCCGTCGTCAACCACGAAACCTCCCAGCCCGAGCTGCTCCTCAGCCGCGAGCTGGCCACGCTCGAATTCAATTTCCGGGTGCTGGCGCAAGCGCGCGATATCCGCATGCCGTTGCTGGAACGCCTGCGCTATCTCAGCATCGTCGCCAACAACCTCGACGAATTCTTCGAAGTGCGCGTGGCGATGCTCAAGCATCACCACCAGTTCGGCTCGGCCGCGCCCGGACCTGACGGCATCCCGTCCGGCGAATTGCTGGCGCGCATCCGCGAGCGCGTGCTCGACCTGGTCAGCGCGCAATACACCACCTGGCAGGACGAACTGGGCCCCGCGCTCGCTGCCGAGAACATCCACTTCCTCACACGCTCGCAGTGGACCACGCGCCAGCGCCGGTGGCTGCATGGTTATTTCGAAAACGAAGTGCTGCCGGTGCTGTCGCCGCTGGGGCTGGATCCGGCGCATCCGTTCCCGCGCATCCTCAACAAGACCCTGAACATTGCGGTGGTGCTGCAAGGCCGTGATGCCTTCGGCCACGAAGGTCATCTGGCGCTGGTGCGCGCACCGCGTTCGCTGCCGCGCATCATCCGCATTCCCAACGAGGTATGCGGCCCCGGCGATCACTATGTATTCCTGGCCGAGCTGCTACAGGCCTTCGTCGACATGATGTTCCCCGGCTTCAAGGTCGCCGGCTCCTACCAGTTCCGCGTCACCCGCAACAGCGAGCTGATCGTGGAAGAGGAAGAAGTCGACAACCTCGCGCGAGCGCTGGCCGAAGAACTGCACGGCCGCGGCTACGCGCGCCCGGTACGCCTGGAGATCGGCGCCGATTGTCCGCAGTCGATCGTATCGATGCTGATCGGCAACTTCGAACTCGAGGAAAGCGACGTCTACCGCTGCAACGGCCCGGTCAACATCATCCGCGCCGGGCTGGTCTATGACGAACTCGATCATCCCGCGCTGAAATTCCCGCGCTTCACCTCCGCCCTGCCGGTGGCGTTGAGCGGCGGGCGGAAAATATTCGAAGTACTCGCCCAGCGCGACATCCTGCTGCATCACCCGTACGAATCCTTCAACGCCGTGGTCGATCTGCTGCGCGAAGCCGTGCAGGATCCCGATGTGCTGGCGATCAAGCAGACGCTCTATCGCGCCGGCAAGGACACGCCGCTGGTGGACCTGCTGATCGAGGCTGCGCGCAACGGCAAGGACGTCACCGTGGTGATCGAACTGCGCGCGCGTTTCGATGAGGAAGCCAACATCCGTTTCGCCACGCGCCTGCAGGAAGCCGGCGTGCAGGTGGTCTACGGCGTCGTGGGCTTCAAGACGCACGCCAAGATGATGTTGATCGTGCGGCGCGAGAACGGCCATCTGCGCCGCTACGTGCATCTGTCCACCGGCAATTACCACCAGGCCAACAGCCGGCTCTATACCGACATCGGCCTGATGACGGCCAATCCGGAATTCGGCGACGACCTGCACAAGATTTTTCAGCAGCTCTCGGGCCTCGGGCCGATGATCAAGCTCAAGTGCCTGCTGCATTCGCCGTTCACGCTGTACAAGAGCGTAATGGAGAAAATCGAGCGCGAAGCCGCGCATGCACGCCACGGCAAGCCGGCGCGCATCGTCGCCAAGCTCAACGCCATGAACGAACCGCACGTGATCGAAGCGCTCTACGCGGCAGCGCAAGCGGGCGTGGAAATCGACCTGATCGTGCGCGGCGCCTGCACCTTGCGCCCTGGTTTGCCGGGCATTTCCGAGCGCATCCGCGTACGCTCGATCGTGGGACGCTTCCTGGAACACAGCCGCGTGTACTGGTTTGCCAACGACGGTCAAGCGGAACTTTACTGCGCCAGCGCCGATTGGATGGAACGCAACCTGATGCGGCGCATCGAGGTGGCCTTTCCCATTCTCGACCCGCAGCTTGCCACGCGTGTGTATGAAGAAACGCTGGCCAACTATCTGGCCGACAACACACAAGCATGGCTGCTGGCTAGCGACGGACGCTACACGCGCGCGACGCCGGGTGGGGACAAGCCGCATTCGGCGCAGGATGCGTTGCTGGCCAAGCTATGCAGCGCGGCGGCGGCTGCGCCGGTTCGCGCATCGCTTCCCACCACGTTGCGTGAAGAAGGCTAGCAAGGCAGGGATGAAAGCCCAGCACATCAGGTTGATGCCCGACCGATACATGCGAGAATCGCCCGCAGTACCAACAGGAGCCCTGCGTGAGCCTCGGTGACCAGATGCAGATCAAGGACGGCGAGCTGATGGCCGCCGTCGACATCGGCTCAAACAGCTTTCACATGGTGGTGGCACGCATGGAGCATGGCGAACCGCGGGTGATCGATCGCCTGCGCGAAACCGTGCGCATGGCGGCCGGCCTGCGTGCCGACGGCACCCTGGATGCCGAGCACCGCGCCCGCGCGCTCAATTGCCTTGCCCGTTTCGGCCAACGCATCGCCGGCATTCCCACCGCGCGCGTGCGCGCGGTCGCCACCAACACGGTGCGCCGCCTCGCTTCGCCGCAAGCCTTCCTCACCGCCGCGGAGGCCGCGCTCGGGCACCCGGTGGAAGTGGTGTCCGGCCGCGAAGAAGGCCGCCTGATCTTCCTGGGCGTATCGCATGACCTGCCCACCTCGCGCGAACCGCGGCTGGTGATCGACATCGGCGGCGGCAGCACCGAATTCATCATCGGCCGCGGCCTTGCCCCGCTGCACACCGAAAGCGTGCAAGTAGGCTGCATCGCCACCACGCAGCGCTTTTTCCCCGGCGGTAAGCTCACGCGCAAGCGTTGGCAACGGGCGCGCGGCGAAATCGGCGTGCTGCTGCAACAGTTCTCGGAGGAATACCTGGAAGCCGGCTGGTCCGACGCCTTCGGCTCCTCCGGCAGCGCCAAGGCGATCGGCGCGGTGGTGCAAGCCATGAAGCTTTCCGATCATGGCGTCACCCCCACCTCGCTCGCTGCGTTGCGCGATGCGTTGCTGGAGCAGGGGCAGATCGGCACGCTCAAGCTGCCGGGCCTGTCGGACGAGCGTGCACCCGTGTTTGCCGGCGCCGCGGTGATTTTTGAAGCGGCCTTCGCCGCGCTCGGCATCGAACGCCTGCAAGTATGCGAGAGTTCGATGCGCGAAGGCTTGCTGTGGGACCTGATCGGCCGCGCCGGCGGCACCGACCCGCGCACCGCCAGCATCGATGCGCTGGCCAACCGCTACGGCGTGGACCGCGCACAGGCGCGGCGCGTGGAATCCACCGCGCTGATGCTGTTCGACCAGGTCAGCGCCAGTTGGAAACTGGACGGCGAAGCGCGCGAGTGGCTGTCGTGGGTGGCGCGCGTGCATGAAATCGGCCTGGCCATCGCGCACAGCCAGTACCATCAGCACGGCGCCTATATCCTGCGCAATGCCGACCTCGCCGGCTTCTCCAAGCAGGAACAGCATCTGCTCGCCACGATAGTGCAAGCGCACCGGCGCAAGCCAGACAAGGCCAGCTTTTCCACCCTGCCGCAACGCTACCGCCAGCTCGCCCGGTACATCACTGCCCTGCTGCGTGTAGCGGTACTGTTCCGCCGTGCGCGGCGCCCGGAATCGCTGCCGCCGCTGCGCCTCGCCGCTACCACCCAGCGCCTTGGACTGAGCCTGCCATCGGCATGGCTGGAGCAACATCCGCTCACCCAGGCCGACTTGGAGCAGGAAATCACGCCGATGGCGGAGCTGGGGTTGACGCTGTCGATCAGCGCGGCGTGATCCCATGCACGCGCTCCCTTGCCTACCGTGAAAAGCTAGCTGATGCCAGTCGTGCAGGCTGGGATGAAAACCCAGCATCGCCATTCCGCAAGGCCGGGATTTCATCCCGGGCCGCCCACCCGCGTATCATGCACGGATATTTCAGCCGTACCTCCCCTAATCATGCCCAAGTACCTGCTGACTGCCCTCTTCCTGCTTGCTGCCCCGCTCGCCGTTGCGCAGACCTCCAAGCCAACCGCCAAAGCCGCCGCCACGCCCTCCGCACCGGCACCAGCGGCCGACAATCCCGAGGTGACGATGCATACCTCCCAAGGTGACATCACACTGGAGCTCTACGCGGACAAATCACCCAAGAGCGTGGCGAACTTCCTGCGTTACGTGCACGAAGGGTTTTACGCCGGCACCGTGTTCCACCGCGTGATTCCCGGCTACCTGATTCAAGGCGGCCTCTACACGGCCGAGCTGCAACCCCGTCGCACGCATTCGCCGGTACCCAGCGAAGCGGAGAATGGCCTGTCCAACCTGCGCGGCACGATTGCCGTCGCACGCGGCGCCGATCCCAACTCAGGCACGTCACAATTCTTCATCAATCTGGTGGATGACCGCCGCCTCGATTACGTCGGCAACCAGAGCGGACTTACCTGGGGCTACACGGTATTCGGCAAGGTGATCAAAGGCATGGACGTGGTGGACAAGATCGCCGCGCTGCCGACGCATGCGCAAGGACCTTTCGCCGCCGACGTGCCCACGCCGCTGGTGACGATCGAAAGCGTCAACGTGATCGGCGAGGAAGCACCCGCCGCGCCCAGCACCACCGCCAAACCGGCTCCCGCTGTCGCACCACGCAAGTCGAAATGAGCACGCTGTTCATTTCCGACCTGCATCTGGACGACAGCCGCCCGCACATCACCGCACTGTTCGAGCACTACCTCGTCAGTGACGAGGTGCGGCGCGCCGATGCGCTATACATCCTGGGCGACCTGGTCGAAGCATGGGTGGGCGACGACGACGATGCCGAATTGCCCCGGCGCATCGCTCGCGCCACCAGCGCCGTGCGCGATGCCGGCGTGCCGGTGTACTTCATCGTCGGCAACCGCGACTTCCTGCTCGGCGAGGCCTTCGCGACACGCGCCGGCTTTACACTGGTCGAAGACGGCGCAGTACACGATCTGTACGGCACGCCCACGCTGCTGATGCATGGCGACGTGCTGTGCACGGACGATGTCGCCTATCAACAGCTACGCCGCCAGTTGCGCTCGCCGGAATGGAAAGCACAGGTGCTGGCCATGCCGCTGGATGCACGCCGTGCCCTGGCCGCCAAGGCACGCGCCGAAAGCCGCAACTACACCAGCGGCGCCGACGAAACGCTGATGGACGTCAACGCCGACGCGGTGGCCCACGCCATGCGCCATGCCGGCGTAACGCATCTGATCCACGGCCACACGCACCGCCCCGCGATCCATCATTTTGAATTGGACGGCCAGACGGCCGAACGCATCGTACTGGGCGACTGGTACGACCAGGGCTCCGTGTTGTACGTGACACCGGACGAACGCACCCTGCGCGGCCTGCCTGCATAAAGCCGTAAAACCGATCTACAAAATCGGCAACCTATACCCGTTTTCGGAAAAAGTGGCTTTTTCTCCCCGAATCAAGGGGAAATAGGCTGTTTTCGTCCACGCCGGCTTCACCTATGTGTATGCAGCATCAAATTGCCCGACCCCACTCATGTCGGCGTATTCACGCTTGTTCAGGGCCTCAGGTTGCACACGATACCGGCATGCATGAGCCGGTCGGGGGATAGTTGTTTGCATTTCACCGGGCGCACCCGGCCGGCGCAACGCCATGGCTGGAGCGCACGCATTCAAGGAGCGGCCAGTTATGCGAAACAAATCTTCGGGCAACATTTTCAAGCAGACCCTTTTGGCAAACCTGATCGCGGCATCCGTTTTGTCATTGGCGGCGTGCAGCGGATCAGGCGGCGTCCATCATTCATCGGGAGGACTCGCTGTAGGCCCTTCCAGTAGCGGCTCCAGCAGCACGGGATCCGGCGGCTCCGGCTCGGATGGTGCGGGTTCGGGCACGTCCGGGAGCAGCGGCAACAGTGGTAGTGGTGGCGGCAGCGGCAGTGGTGGCGGCAGCGGCAGTGGCGGCAGCAGCGGCAGTGGCGGCGGCGGCGGTGTCACCGGTACAGGTGGAAATGGTGGCGGCGATAGCGGCGGATCACCGAGCCCAACTCCGACTCCGACACCAACGCCCACTCCGACACCGACACCAACTCCAACCCCAACGCCCACACCAACCCCGCAACCCAGCACCTTGCTCGGCAGCGTAGCGACCGGCGCAGGCGGGGCCGTAGCCGGCCTTGGCGGGGCGGTAAGCACCGTGGGTTCGCAACTCACCAACCAATCGCTGTTGGGCAACAACGGCCTCACCCAGGGTCTCAGCGGTGTCGTTACCCAGACAGGCGACGCCGTGACCGCACTAGGCAACGGCGTAAGCGGCGGACTCGGCCAGCTCGGCAACAGCAAAGATCCGCTTGGCACTACCGTGCAAAGCGTGGGGGGCGTGGTCAACGACTCCGGCCAGGCGGTCAACGATCTAGGCAAAACGGTTCCCAGTGTCGGCTCTTTCCAGGGCTCGCCGATCCAACCGATCACCTCCACGCTGGGCGGTGCCGTGTCGACCGTCGGCAACGAAGTATCGGCGGCCGGTACGCCACTGGATCACAGCCTGAGTACGGGCCTGTTGAAGACCGTGACGCAAACCGCCAGCAACACCGTCACCCCCCTGGCGACGCTGGGCCAAACCAGCAGCAACGGCGGCGGCAATCTGGTCGCAGCGGTGTCACAGGCGGGTGGCAATGCCACCAGCGGCGTGGGCAACATCGTTTCCTCGGTGGGCGGGCAATTGGCCAGCACGGGTTCGTCGGTGCCTGGCGCAGCGCCGGTCACGCAACTGGTGGGCAATACCGTGCAAGGTGCCGGTAACGCCGTCACCACACTCGGCAATGGCGTCACCGCCGGACTGGGCCAGTCAGGCAGCATCAGCAATCCGGTCGGCGTGACGACGACCGGCGCCACCAATGCCGTCACCGCCGTGGGCCAGACACTGGCCAGTACAGGCCAGGCGCTCACCAACGCCACCGGTTCCGGCCCTGCTGCCGGGCTTGGCGCCGTGACCAGCGTGGCGGGCTCGACCGTCGCTGCCGCGGGCAATACCGTGGCCGCGGTCGGCAGCGGCGGCACCACCGCTGGCGGCAACGTCCTGCAACCGGTCACGCAAACGGTTAGCAATGTCGTCAACGGCGTGGCCAACCTGACCGGCACCAGCGGCACGGGCGGCTTGCTGGGCGCGGTAACGGGCGGTTCGTCATCCAGCAGCAACGGCAACAACAAAGGACTGGCCGGCCTGTTCGGCAAACACGGCCTCTGATCGAAGCACGGCATCGTGCAAGGAGCGAGGGCGATCGCAGGATCGCCCTCGCATTACCGCCGCGCGCGAACCTGCAGGGACAACCCTTTCGCGCTTGACCACCCAAAGAACCAGAGGCATCGCATGAAGGCATGGATCGGCCCGGCACTTGGCGTCTCGATGGTGATGTCGATGCAGGCGCAAGCACAGGTACGCCCTCCCGCTACCGCCAATCCGCTGCAAAACCTGCCGCGCGTGGAAACACCGTCAGCCCCAAAAATCAACACCAACGTGCAAGCGCGCGCAGCCAACCCTCGCCTGGCTGCACTGCTCGCCATGCCGATCACGCCACGGCGTTTCGACGTAGCCGGCGTACATGCGGTGCCATTCAAGGACGTAGCCGCCTTGTTCAGCCCGATGACCGGCAAGACCGTGCATGTTTCCGACGTGCTCAATGCCGCGGCGAAGATCAGCGCCCTGTACCAGGCACACGGTTACGCACTGTCGTTCGGCTATGTGCCCACCCAGGATTTTGCCAACGGCGATGTACGCATCACGGTGGTGGAAGGCTATGTGGCCGACGTGGACATCCACGGCGATGCCGGCAACATGGCAGCGAAAATCCGCGCCATCGCCGCGCACATCACGCGCGATCGACCGCTGCGGCAAAAAACCTTCGAGCGCTACCTGCAAGTGCTGGGCATGCTGCCTGGGGTGCATATCGATGCGAATGTACCGGCTCCCACCACCACGGACGGCGCCACGCATCTGGTGCTTGCCGTCAAGCGCACACGCTTCAACGCGACCACGGGCCTCGATTCACTCCCTGA
>Ga0335072_10015422_pt1 | contig 10848 bp, 10 predicted proteins | sample Lox_Sample_21_FD_206725 | JGI IMG/M metagenome (GOLD analysis project Ga0335072, IMG submission 206725) | Soil microbial communities from Loxahatchee National Wildlife Refuge, Florida, United States - Lox_Sample_2.1 | ecosystem: Environmental > Terrestrial > Soil > Wetlands | place: USA... | reverse complement strand
GAGGCCGGAGGGGCAATCCATCTTCCGATCTTCGGCCCGTCTATCCGGCCTTCTCCAGCAGGCAAAGCGAGAGATCGCGCCGTTCCACCATCTCGCGCGAAATCTCCAGGTCGCGCACCCGCTTGTTTGAGGGCAGGTGATACATCAGATCGAGCATCAGCTCTTCGAGGATCATGCGCAGGCCGCGCGCGCCGACCTTGCGGGCAAGGGCCTCGCGCGCGATGGCGCCGGTGGCGTCCGTGGTGAAGTGGAGGCGCACATTCTCGTATTCGAGCAGGCGCTGATACTGCTTCAGGATGGCATTGCGGGGCTTGGTCAGAATCTCGATCAGGGCCGCTTCATCCAACTCGTCGAGCACGCCCATCACGGGCAGACGGCCCACAAACTCGGGAATCAGCCCGTACTTGATCAGGTCCTGGGGCTCGGTTTTGCGCAGCAATTCGGTATCGCGATGCGAGCGCGTGCTTGCCGCATCCGCGTCGGCATCGACCGCCTTGAAGCCCAGCGCCTTCTTGCCGATGCGCCGGCCCACAACCCGTTCCAGACCCACAAAAGCGCCGCCGCAAATGAAGAGGATGTTCGTGGTGTCGACGGCCGTGAATTCCTGGTGCGGGTGCTTGCGTCCGCCCTGCGGAGGAACATTAGCCACCGTGCCTTCCAGGATCTTGAGCAGCGCCTGCTGTACGCCTTCGCCGGAAACGTCGCGGGTGATCGAGGGATTCTCGTCCTTGCGGCCGATCTTGTCGATCTCGTCGATGTAGATGATGCCCTGCTGGGTCCGGGCCACATCGCCGTCCGCCGCCTGCAGCAGCTTGAGAATGATGTTTTCCACGTCCTCGCCCACATAGCCCGCTTCGGTGAGCGTCGTCGCGTCGACAATCGCGAAAGGAACATCCAGCATCTTGGCAAGGGTGTGGGCCAGGAGGGTCTTGCCGGAGCCGGTCGGGCCGATCAGCAGGATGTTCGATTTGGCCAGCTCGACTTCGTTGTTCCGCATCCTGTTCATCTGGATGCGCTTGTAATGGTTGTAGACGGCAACGGCGAGCTTCTTCTTGGTCTGGTCCTGGCCGATCACGAAATCATCGAGGAAACTCTTGACTTCCTGAGGCTTAGGGAGGTGGCCGGCGGTCGTAGCCGGGTGGGCTTCCCCGCGGTCGTCCTCAAGGATGGAGTTGCAGACCGCAACGCATTCGTCGCAAATGTAAGCCCGCGGATAGTCGCTTGGCGACGAGATCAACTTGGCCACGGCATCCTGCGACTTGTGGCAGAACGAGCACCGTAGCGCCTCTTCGGGTCCCGTGCGCGTTTTCATGGAGACTACCCCCTGAGTAAGATACCGCGATTTGACTTCTGTTGCTACATGCCCTAAGTGCTAGACAGTAGGTGCCCTAAGTGCGGGGCCTATCGATGATTTCGTCGATGATTCCATACTCTTTAGCCTGCTGGGAGTTCATGATGAAGTCCCGTTCCACATCATGCTCGATCCGGTCCAGGGTCTGGCCCGTGTGCCGGGCCATCAGTGTATTGGTAATCTCCCGGATGCGCAGGATCTCCCGGGCGTGGATATCGATATCTGTGGCCTGGCCGCTCAATCCGCCCATCGACGGCTGGTGGATGAGAATACGGGAGTTAGGCAGGGCAAATCGCTTGCCCTTGGTCCCCGCCAGCAGCAAAAACGCCCCCATACTGGCCGCCTGCCCGATGCAATAGGTCACCACATTGTTCTTGATGAATTGCATCGTGTCGTAAATCGCCAGCCCAGCGGTAATCGACCCCCCGGGGGAGTTGATGTACAGCTGCACATCCTTTTCCGGATCTTCGCCTGAGAGGAACAGCATCTGGGCTACGACAAGATTGGCCACCTGGTCATCGATCGGTGTGCCGAGGAAGATGATGTTATCGCGGAGCAGACGCGAGTAAATGTCGTAGGCCCGTTCGCCCCGACTCGTCTGCTCGACCACCATGGGAACCAATGCCATTCGGCGCTCTTCTCGCTGTTCCGTCGGGGGATTGCTTCCCCCTCCCTTTAAGGGCTGCCTGGCCCGGAATCCCGGAACCGGCAGCGTTCAATTTGGCGACTCCGTGCCTCTACCCGTCGCCCGAGGGTCCGATTGCCTACGCAGGTAGTCTCTCGTAAAGCAGATTCGCGGTCTTTTCGCGTTTCATTTGTTCCCGGATTCTAACGAGGCCGCCATCCTCCGTCAAACGCCGGCGCAGCGCGTCCACCGGTTCCTTCGATTGCAGCGCCGCGAGCTGCACTTCGTTGTCCAACTCTTCGTCGCTTACCGTAATGCTCTCCGCCTCGGCAATCTTGTCGAGCACAAGGTTGGTTTTCACTTCGGCCAGCGCCCCGTCGCGCTGCGCCCCGCGCAGGCGCGCGAAGTCGAGCTTGCGCATCTGCTCGGTGGGCATCCCCTGCGCCGCCAGGGCGCGCAGCCCGCGCTCCAGCCGCGCATCCACCTGGTCCTGCACCAGCGATTCGGGTACCGCGAACGAGAACCTCTCGTTCAGAGCGGCAAACAGTTTCTCTTTGGTCTCCGCGGCCACGCTGCGGCGCTTGCGGTTGGCCATGTGCTCGCGAATGCGGTTCTCCAGCTCGGCCAGGCTCTCGTAGTTGCCGACTTCCTTGGCAAAATCGTCGTTCGCCTCGGGCACTATCCGCTTCTTGATCGCCTTTACCGTGACGTCGTAGGCAACCGTCTTGCCCGCGAGCTTCGCCTCCGCGTAGTCGGCGGGATAGATGACTTCCGCCTTCAGCTCCTGCCCCGGCTTTGCGCCCCGCAGCACCGCGTTGAACGCCTCTACGGTCTCTTTGCCGCCAATCTCCACCAGCGCGTCCTCGCCGTTGATCGGCGGCGCGTCCGCCTCGCCTTCCATAACCCCCGTATAGGAGATCTGCGCCCAGTCTCCATCCACGAGCGGCCGATCCTCCTCGACAGGCTCGATGGTCGCGCGCGATTCGCGCAGCTCCGTCAGTTCCCGCTGAAACTCTTCTTCCGTCACATCGGCCGAAGGCTTCTCCACCGTCACATCTTGGTAGCCGTCAATTGAAAACTCCGGCACAAATTCGAAGGCGGCCTTCACATGCAGCGGCTGCCCTTCGTCGATGGTGAGCTCGGTGACTTGCGGCTGCCCTACCGGCTTCACCCCCAGCTCGCGCACGCCCTGGTTGAAGCGCTGCGGCAAAAGGCCGTCGATCACTTCTTTGCGAATCTCCGTCGCGAAGCGCCGCTTCACCACCGACTCGGGCACCTTGCCGGGACGAAAACCCGGAATGCGCGCGTACTTTTGATAATTGCGCGTCACCGTGCGGAAGGCCTTCGCGACCTCGTCGGCGGGAACATCCAGCACCAGCTCGCGCGTGCAGTCCGGATTCAGGACCGGCCCGTGCGCATGCTCGTGTTCATGCTCATGATCGTGGTCGTGGGGGTGAGATGTCTCGGGGTTTTCAGTCGAAGCGTTGCTTTCGAGGGTGTCAGTAGAACTCAACTCTGTGCCTTCCAGGGCGCTGGATCGCGCCGAAAGAAACTGCCTCGCCAATCGGCAGCACCGTGTGGCTCGGGGATTCCTTCAACTCATGGTAAGAGGGAATGCCAGAAGGGTCAAACCGGCCTCGGCGAGGCCCGCGCGCGGCCTCGATGCGGAGGTCACGTTACTGCTCTTGCAACGTGACTACGCGCACGCACCAGGGGTACGAATGCACTAAAGTCCAGCGACGATCAGCTTGCCCCGGTTGACCACAGGCCTCGATGTTGAGACCCGGGAAATGACCCTCCCCGTCGATGCGCCTATGTGTTCAGAGTTCAGTCAATGCGGGCTTGCGCACGTAGGGCAAAAACCGCGGGTCGGCGGCGCCGCACTCCGTATACGAGATTCGCGCCTGCGTCAGGCTCAGGTGCCCGTTCACCGTCAGGCGAATCTCCGAGGCGTCGGAGTCTTCCTGCCCATCGTCTTCCCACCAGCACACGGGACACAACTGCATCGCGTCGGGCGATTCTAAAGTCCGGCATCCGCAACATGGACAGCGGTAGAGATTTTCCCTGTTTTCCACAATCATTCATTTGGACGACAACGGCACTGCCCGGATTACGCGCTGCGCGCTACCCGTCCGGCTTTGGAACATCCACCCTCCATCTTCACAAGCGCGTCGTAGAATCGGGGCTCGGAGGAATTCACGCCCGTGCCGCGCTTCCATTCTCTTGCCCCTTCATTCCGTGGGATGTCTTTCCTGCTTGCCGCCGTTCTTCTCTTATCCCCGTTTGCCGCGCCCGCGCAATCTTCTCCCGGTCCGCTGCGCGTCGCCATCGTTGGCCTCGTCCACGATCACGTCGCGGGATTCCTCGCCCAGCTTCCCAAGCACACCGATGTTCAACTCGTCGGCATCGCCGAGCCCGACCCTGCGCTGCAGGCGAAGTACCAGCAGAAATACCACCTCGACAACAATCTCTTCTTCAAAGATCCCGCCAAGATGATCGAGCAGCGGCGGCCGCAGGCGCTGCTGGCCTACACCACCATCGCCGATCACCGCCGCGTCGTCGAAATCGGCGGATACTACGGCATTTCCGTCATGGTCGAAAAGCCGTTGACGATCTCGCTCGACGACGCCCTTGCCATTCGCAAGATCGCGCGCGAAAAACACATTCACGTGCTGGTGAACTACGAGACCACCTGGTACACCAGCAACAAGGCTGCCTACGACGAAGTTATGGACCACAAGATCGGCGAGATCCGCCGCGTGGTGGTGGAAGACGGCCACCAGGGCCCCAAGGAGATCGGCGTCTCACCCGAATTCCTCAAGTGGCTCACCGACCCTCAGCAGAACGGCGCCGGCGCGCTCTACGATTTCGGCTGCTACGGCGTCGACTTGATGACCTGGCTCATGCACGGCCAGGCTCCCGAAACCGTCTCTGCCGTGGTCAATCACGACAAGCCTGAGATTTATCCGCACGTGGATGATGACTCCACCATCGTGCTGAAATATCCCCACGCCCAGGCCGTCATCGAAGGCTCATGGAACTGGCCCTTCTCGCGCAAGGACATGGAGGTTTATGGCGCCACCGGATATGCCATCACCCTGGGCCCCGACAAGATGCGCGTGCGTCATGAGCACGATCACGAGGAGCAGTGGGTTACGCCGCCCGCTCTGCCCGCCGACGAAAGCAGTTCTTTGAGCTATCTTGCCGCGGTATTGCGGGGTGAGATCAAAGATCAAGGCGACTTGAGCGCGCTCGATACCAACGTGACCGTGATGCAGATTCTCGACGCCGCCCGCCAATCCGCGCGCACCGGCCAGGCCGTGCACCTCAACAGCGTCGGCGATTAGCGGCGCGGGCAATCGCTACTTCTTCGCAGACGGCGGAAGCATTCCGTTCAGGCGCAGATAGCTCGCCATCTGCGAGTAGTGGTCTTCGAGATCATCCGTCAGCTCGAGGAGCGCGCGTGCCCGCGGCTTCTTCGCTCCGCGAAAATAGGTGATCGTCGCGCCGAGGCTCGAGTCCTGCAGCCCTTCCAGTGCCTTCTGACACGTATCGAACGATTGCTTGAGAACCGGGATCAGCTGGTCCTTCGAGCTCGTCTCCGTCACCGCCGGTCCCTGGCCCGGACCATCGCCCGAGAGCATTCCGCAGACGCCAAAGTTCCCCTGAATCACATGCGCGACGATTTTCCCGAACGTCCACTGCTCCGGCGTGGGACGGTAGCCGTACTTCTCCGCCGGCATTTGCTCGGCTGCAGCGACCATGAAGCCAGACTGGCGCTGAAAGATTTCCTTCGCGCTCGTCACCACGGGGTTCGCATCCTGCGCAAACGCACATGCCGAAGCCGCCAGCACCAAGCATCCCATTGCAATTCTCATCTCGTCACCTCAGACACATCCTACCTTCTGCCCTTGTGAGAAACGGCGCGCCGTTGAACAGGCAAGGAAAGCGCGGGAGCCTCCGAAGGGACTGACGGCTGACAACTCACAACGACTGCTGTCCGAAGAATTCAATACATCCAGCTGCATTCACGCGTAAAGTTCGTCGGATCGGCGCGACGCCACGTTTCGCCCGACTTCTCCGCGACGAAGATGCCGCCGCTGCCGCAGTCTTCCCCGCACATCTTGATGACCGAGACCAGCGCCCGCGTATGTGCGGGATTGAAGCCGGGCACGCCGAGAAATCGGATGTGCGCGATCTTCTGGTAGCTCGCGCAGCGCGCCGAGCTCTTGTCCTTGGCTGCCAGGCACGCCTGTGCCTCCGCGGTTTCGCTCTGCGACAGCAGCAGGTAACCCTGCGCGATGGCAAACTTCGCCTGCCAGGGATGGCTCCGTCCATTGGCCGCAACGAAGGCGTCTGTCATCGCACGCTCATCCGGTGTGGAAGGCTGCAAGCAGCTCCCATTTACCTGCGGAATATCGGCGACGCTGCGCTCTGCGAAGGCCAACGGCTCATCCATCGGAGTTTGATAAAGCCCCGAATAAACGCCATACGCATCGTCAGCCACCGGTCCGCCGCCCGGCAAATCCAGCGGGCTCGTTACCCCGCGGTCCGGGATCGCTGGACTCGGCCGGGTCGCATGCGCCGTGTGACGCTCTGCGACCCAAACCCAAACCAACCCCGCGATGAGCACAACCGCCGTAGCTGCTACCGCGAGTTGCCGAGAGGCGCGCATGCCCGTTCCCTAAGGGACGAAGACGTGCAACCGCACATGCCACTTGGTGCTCTGGTCCGGCTTCAGCGTCACCATGCCGGTGTTCATCGAGCCCCACTCCTTGCCGAAGGGATCGGCAAAGTTGAACTGGTCTTCGATGGCGACAAACTTCATCGCCGGAGGCGCGTACATTTGGATGGTCTTGATCTCGGGCGAAATGCCCTCGATGTCGACGCCGTAGTGGGCAGCGGGATCGATCACTTTCACCGTGACCACGCCGTTTTTCCACTCCAGCTTGCTCCAGTTGTCGTCATAGAAGTTGTGCGCCAGCGGCACTCCTCCGGCTGCCCGCAAATCATATTGCGTGCCATCCACCGGCTTGATCTTGCCCGTCGGGAAGACATTGTCGTAGTTGTCCACCTCGGCGAGGTTCGACCCGGGAATATGGATGCGCACCTGGGTGCGGTCGCCGGAGGGCAGATTGAAATACGGATGCCAGCCGATCGCGATCGGCTCCGATTCGCTGCCGACATTGTGCGCCACGATGCTCGCGTCCACGGCTTCGGCCGTGAGCGAGATGGTCACGTCGAGATCCGTCTTCGAGAGCCAGTGCCCGCCAAAGTCGCCCGCGTGGATCACGCCCGTGACTTCCTGGCCGCCGGGAATGTTTTTCACGCGCACATCGTCGGTCTTCGCTTTGAGAATCAGCCCGTGCATCGCGTGGCGCTCGGCTCCTGGATTCTTGCCGATGTTGTTGGCCGGCAGCGTGATCGTGTGGCCCTCCCACGAGGTGGTCAGCGTCTTGCCGTCGGCCGAGAGCTTCCCGCGGATCCGGTTTGGGTAGGGAACGAGAAAAGCCGCGCCAAGCCGGTAGCCCAGGTCGCCGTTGGCATCGTCCTGCTCGTCGAGCATCTGCTTGGCGCGGGCAAGATCGGGCGAAGCCAGCACATTCACGCTGCCTTTCCCGGGAAAGTTGGCGGTGATCTGAATCAGCTCCATCCCGCGGCCGGGCGCAAGCGTCACGCTGGTGAACTCGGGTTGAGTGGTGCTCACTGCGGTGCGCGTGAGCTCGACAACTTTCTGGCCGCCGATTTCGGTGACGGCTTGCGCGTCGCTGTTCATCGCAAAAAGGCCCCCCGTGCCAATGGGCAGTGCAATGGAAAGAACAGAAACTGCAAAACAGAGTTTTCTCATTTCGTCCATCCCTGAATGTGCAATCGGATTCCGGAATCGGCTTACGAAGCGGCGATTTCAGTGGCCAAGAAAGCGTATTCCGGAAGCCGCCTCATTCTACGCCAGCCAGAAGGGTAGCCTCCGCAGTGCATCCCTTGCCCGGTCGTCAGGGGGTCGGCCTGGTTGTGCCGGCCCGCTTCAAATCGAGAAACTGCTCTACCCGCGCCATCGCAGTTTTTGCCGTCTGTTCCGCGCTTTGCAGGCCGGCGAGAAGACGCTGCCCCGCATCCTTGAATACATCCTCGGCGCTTTTGCCGGCGGCCAGCGACAGGGTTTGAATGTGGCTCTCGAGATACCGGCTGAAGCTGACCAGCGCGGTCTGCTGCGCATTCATGCCCGCTTGGGGCGGATCGGGCGCGACCGCAGGCACGGCAATTGCAGCCGGCGTATCCGTCCTCGCACCGGTGAGTCCTGCTCCCAGGTAACGAGCAAAGCTCCTGGCTGCGCCGACGCGCGCCCCCAGGGAGCCGAGACCCCATTTGTCTGTTGCGTAGCGCAGAAGGCTCGTGTGGTCGAACGTGTCGCTCGCCACTCCCGCTTTCACCCAGGGCGAAACGAGAATTGCCGGCACCCGCGCTCCATACTGCGCAAACGAGAACTCGCTTACGAAGCTGTCAGGAGGCACCGCGGTCGGCGGCGCAACGTGGTCGTAGAATCCACCATGCTCGTCATACACGACCACCAGCAAACAACTCGCCCAAAGAGCCGCGTTGGCGCGCAGTGCGTTGTAGACGCTGGCCAGCAGGGCCTCGCCGCGCAGCACGTTGCTGGGGGGATGCTGATCGTTCTGCTCCTGCCCAAAGTAGTTGGGTTCGATAAAAGAGTAAGCAGGGAAAGCCGACGCCGCGCCCGCGGCATCGGCGTAAAACTGGCTCATCCTGTGATAGCTCGCCAGATGGTCCCATTGTGCGGTCAGCAGGATCGACTGCGGGAAGTCGCCATAGTAGATCGACCAGGAAACGCCCGCCTCCGACAGACGCTGGTAGACCGTCGGCTGGTTATACAAGTGGATCGCCGGGTCAAAGATGCCGCTGGGCATCGTAGTGTGGCCCAGCGAAGTTCCACTGTGCGCAAAAAAGCGGTTGGGCCATGTTGGCCCCGGCAACGAAGAAAACCAGCGATCGCAAACCAGGAATGACTTCGCCAGCGTGTAGAGAACGCTGAGCGACTGCGGCTCATAGTAGCCCATGACCTCCTGGCGCAGGGCGGCGGAGGATTGCGGATAGTGCTGGGCAAAGTCGGCGACAAAACCCTGGCACGGCCCGGCAATCTGGCGCAGGCAATCGTCCAGGTCATGCTCCGGGTCGAGGGGCATATTCGTTTCGGTGGTCGGCCCCTGCGCGACTGGAACTCCCGTGGGAAAGTCGGGATTGGTCTGAGGATGCGCAGGATCGACGCCGTCTACACCCGGCGCGAGACCGAGCATGCGGTCAAACGAAGCGTTCTCGAGCATCAACACAACGATGTGCTGGATCGGATCCACGCTGCGCTCCTGCATTGCCTCGATTCTGTCTGATTGTGGCGCGGGGGCGCGGGCGCGTCAACGAGCAATCCCATGTCGGCCAGGATTCGCCGCCAACGCCGCTCCTTCGGCGGACACCAAAACCTGCTGGGACGAGAAACACCGTCAGCGCAACAGAAACCAATAAACCTCCGGCGAGCGCACGCGCCAAGAGCGCATGGACTCGCTGCCCTCTCCGAATTTCAGAGCCATGGGAAGGAGACCAAGGATGGTCGCCAACGACGTCATCAGGATTGGACGTCGGCGCACCTGGCATGACTCGATGATGGCCTCAGCTACGCTTTTGCCTTCGCTGCGCCGGTCATGCGCGAATTCGACGATCAGAATACTGTTCGACATGGCGATGCCGGCCAGCATGACCACTCCCATCAGGGACATTACGTTCACCGTCGTTCCTGTGAGAACGAGCGTCACGAGAACGCCGATGATTCCGGAGGAAGAGCGAGCAGAACGATGCCGGGTCAACAAACAGGAGTTTTGCCGGAATCGCAAGAGTCGCCAGTGCGTTGCATCTGACATTTGCTCGAAGAAAAACGCACGCATTGCCTGCAGGCTTGGTCGTGCCGCCGGAGGGGCAAACATCGTTCAGGGCACTCGCTGAAGAGTGTGGGCTCGACCCTGACATCACCGCTGTCTTCGAGGACACCCTTTCCAGGCCCGGACGCTTAGCCTGGCGATGTACGGGTTGCTAAAATCTAGGCACCCCATTTGGCTTCCGTTGGAAGAGGACGGCCATTTCCCCAAGAGGATCCTCCATTGGCAGAGCATTCGGAGTATATCTTGGAGCCGCTTCGCCAGGAGGCGGACTTCAATTTCTATCGCGGCAGAGAGCGCGGCAACGAGTTGCCGATCTTAGCGGTGGGGGTCGCAGCTGAGCAGCCGTCGCCGCAAGCTCTCCGCCGTCTCGAATATGAGTGCTCGCTCGCGACAGAGCTCGACGCGGAGTGGGCTGCGCAGCCGCTGAGGCTGATTCGTCACAAAGGGCGAACAGTCCTCATTCTTAGGGATCCGGGTGGTGAACCTCTGGATCGGTTCATCGAGCAGTACAAGGAAAAGCCGATCGACCTGACCGGCTTCCTGCGCATAGCAATCAGTTTGACGGCAGCGCTTGGTCGAGCCCACCGGCGAGGCCTCATTCATAAGGACGTCAAGCCCGAGAATGTGCTTGTCGACGACACTGGCCATGTGTGGCTCACCGGATTTGGCTTCGCATCCCGGCTGCCCCGTGAGCGCCAGGCACCGACGTCGCCGGAGATCCTTGCTGGCACACTTGCCTACATGTCCCCCGAACAGACCGGGCGCATGAACCGTTCGATGGATACTCGCAGCGATCTCTATTCTTTGGGCGTCACTTTATATCAAATGTTGACCGGCGTGCTCCCGTTCACTGCTACCGATCCTCTGGAATGGATCCACTGCCATATCGCACGTCAGCCGGTGACTCCGGCGGAACGCAGCGCAGT
>Ga0335072_10015421_pt1 | contig 10848 bp, 9 predicted proteins | sample Lox_Sample_21_FD_206725 | JGI IMG/M metagenome (GOLD analysis project Ga0335072, IMG submission 206725) | Soil microbial communities from Loxahatchee National Wildlife Refuge, Florida, United States - Lox_Sample_2.1 | ecosystem: Environmental > Terrestrial > Soil > Wetlands | place: USA: Florida... | reverse complement strand
TGCGATCGCCGTGGCCGTGAGCGAAGACGGCGGCCGGGTCATCGTCGCCGGGCGTCACCCGGACGAGCTGACCGCGGCGTATCGCGGCATGGACATGGGCATCGAGCAGGTCGACGTCACCGACGAGCCCTCGATCGCCGCGCTCGCGGGCCGGGTCACCACGCTGGACCACGTCGTGGCCACCGCTTCTGCCCGCGCCCGCGGCGGTTACCTGGACCTGACCGCGAGCCTGGTGAACGCGTCGTTCGGCACGAAGGTCACCGGACCTCTGCTGCTGGCGAAGCACCTCGCGGCGAACCTCGCACCAGGCGGGTCTTTCCTGTTCATGTCGGGCGCCACCGCGCTGAAGCCGGCCCCGGGCATGCTGGCGGTCGCCGCCACCAACGCGGCCGTCGACACCATCACCGCCGGCCTCGCGGTCGAGCTCGCCCCGATCCGGGTCAATGCCATCGCTCCGGGAACGATCGACACCGGTGCCTACGACGCACTCGGGGACGAGCGGAAGGCCGCGCTGTTCAAGGCCAGGTCCGCGGCCAACCCGGCCCGGCGCATCGGCACGGCCGGCGATATCGCGGCCATGGCGGTGGCTGTCCTGGCCAACGGGTTCCTGACCGGGGCGTCCATCCCGGTCGACGGCGGCGAGCACCTTGTGTAGGTGGAGGGAGCCCGCTGAATGCCATTCACGACAGATACGCCGGGAGCTGCCTGGCAGCCCCTCGGCGAGCGAGGCAACGTCATGACCGCTGTGCTCAGTGACTCCTTCAGTGGATCGCGCGGGAGGGTCGGACCGCGGCAGGGGCCGGCCGGCCGGGAGGTCCTGCGCGGGCGTGAGCCCGAGCAGAAGATCGTCGCTGAGTTGCTGCGGCACGCTCAGCGGGGGGCGGGCGGCGTGGTGCTGGTGGACGGGGAGCCGGGCATCGGCAAGTCGCTGCTGCTGCGCGACGCCACCAGCGAGGCTGCGGAGCAGGGCTTTTCGCTAGCCGCGGGGGCAGCGGACCAGCTTAGCCAGGAGATTCCGTTCTTCGCGCTGCGCGCGGCGCTGCGCGAGCCGTTCGCCGGACTCACTCCCGATCATCCTGACGCGAGCGCGTGGTGGATCACCGAGATGCGAGCGCACCTGGAAGAGCGGGCAGCGCGGGTCCCGGTCCTGGTATGCCTGGACGACCTGCACTGGGCCGCCCCGGCCACGCTGGCGGTGCTGCGGGCGCTGCCGCGGTTGCTGAAACGGCGGCCGGTCGCATGGCTGCTGGCCCGGTCAGCCACCGCGCAGGGCGCCGCGGACTACCTGTTCGACCTGCTAGAGCAGGAAGGTGCCGCCCGGGTCGCGCTGGCCCCGCTGGAGCAGGACGCGGTCGCGGCGATGCTCACCGACGCGTTTGGCGCGCCGCCGGATCAGGCCCTGGCCGACCTGGCAGGCGACGCCGCCGGCAACCCCTCGCTGGTCGCGGAGCTGATCGGCGGCCTGCGCGACGATCACGCCGTCCAGGTGACCGCCGGGCGCGCCGTGCTGACGTCGGCCCTGCTGCCGCGGCGCATTCACCGGCTCGCCCAGCAGCGGCTCGACGGGCTCAGCAAGCGGGCCCGGCAGCTGCTGGTGACGGCGGCGGTGCTGGGCCCGGCGTTCCGCCTTGAGGACGCGGCGGAGATGCTCGGCGAGACCCCGGCCATGCTCTTGCCCGCGGTCGAGGAGGCGATGGGCGCCGCGATCGTGACGGCCACGGAGCACTCGTTCGCGTTCCGCCAGCAGATGCTGCGCCGCGCCGTCGGCGAGATGATCCCCCGGCCGGCCCGCAAAGCGCTGCACCGCCAGTACGGTGAGATCCTGCTGTCCCGGGGCGAATCGGCGGACCGGGCCGCCGGTCATCTGCTCCAGGCGGCGCAGGCCGGCGATCCCGCGTCGCTGGCCGGGCTGGACCAGGCGGCGGCGCGGACGCTGCCCGCAGCGCCGCAGACCGCGGCCGACCTGGCGCTACGGGCGCTGGAACTGACCCCACCGGCCGAGCCGGCCGCGCTGCCGCGCGCGATGGCCGCCGCCGAAGCCCTGGCCGCCGCCGGACGGCTGGACCAGGCCGCCCGGATCACCCGGGACATGCTGGCCAGGCCGCTGCCCACGGAGGCCGAGGACCGGCTGCGGTGCACGCTCTCCTCGGTCCTGGGCGCCGCCGGCCAGGCCCGGGACGCCGTGGAAGAGGCACGGCTGGTCCTGGCCCGGCCGCAGCTGCCCGCGGGGTTGCGCGACCAGGCGCTGACCGCGCAGCTGCAGGCCATGACCGCGCTGCGCGACGAACTCGCCGCCCCGGCGGCCGGTGCCGTGCTCGACGCTCCCGGCGAGCACGACAGGCACGTGACGGCGGCGGCCCGGGTCACCCGGGCGGCCGCCGCCTGGGCCGACGGCCAGCTCGGCGACGCGCTGGAACTGCTGCGGGACGCCGCCCGCCACGACGCCGGGCTCTCTCCGGACGCGCGCCATGTCCAGCCGCTGCTCGCACTCGCCGCCGCTCTGGTCGACCTCCGCCAGCTGGAGGAGGCCGAGAGCTTCCTCCGCGCCGCCGGCCATCCGGCGCTGCAGGGGATCCCGGCCCAAGCCGGCTGGTCCGTCCTGCGCGCCCGCGTGCACCTAGCCGCCGGCCGGGTGGCCGACGCCGACGCCGCCGCCCAGGCGGCGCTGGCCACCGCCCAGGCCCGTGGCGCGCATGGGTACGCGGCGACCGCGCACAGCGTCCTGGCCGTGATCGAACTGCGCCGCGGCGACATCGCCGCCGCCGCGCAGCACATCGCCTGCCGTCCCGCCGCCAGCCCGCAGTTCGCCGACATCTACGCGCGCCCGGAAGCGATCATGGCGGAGGCGCGGGTCATCGAAGCGCGCGACGGACAGGCCGCCGTCCTCGGCCACCTCCGCCGGATCGGCGCCGACCTCCCGGCCCGTCCGGGGCTCCTGCTGGGGGACCCAGCCGCCGCGGCCTGGCTGGTGCGCACCGCGCTCGCGGCGGGTGACACCGGGCTGGCCGCTGCCGTGGCCGACGCCGCCCAGGCCCTCGCGGACGCCCACCCGCAGTTTCCGGCGCTGACCGCGGCCGCCGCGCACAGCGGCGGCCTGATGGGCCGGGACCCCGCCCGGCTGGCCGACGCCGAAGCCCAGCATCCGGATCCGTGGGGACGGGCGTCGGCAGCAGAAGACCTCGGCGTCCTGTACGACGGGCACGGCGACCGGGATCAGGCGATCGCCCGCCTGAAGGAAGCCCTCAGCGGATACCTCCAGGCCGGTGCCGAGCGTGATCAGGCCCGCGTCCGGCGGCGGCTGCGCCGGCTCGGCATCCGCCGCCGCCACTGGGCGACGCCCGCCGCCCGGCCCGTCACCGGCTGGAACAGCCTGACGGAGACCGAGCAGGTTGTCGCCCGCTACGTCGCCGAAGGACTGAACAACAGCCAGGTCGCCGACCGGATGTACCTCAGCACCCACACGGTGGCCCACCACCTCCGCCAGGCCTTCCGCAAGCTCAACGTCGGCTCACGAGTCGAACTCACCCGCATCGTCATCCAGCAAGCGACCGACGGCGCGGGCGTCCCCGGCTGACCATCCGTCCTGACGATGTGGGGCTGACCAGCGATGACGAGGCTAGACGGTAAGGAAGCAGCGGGCCTGCCCACTGCGCATCCAGCCGAAAGGAACGTTGAATGAGCATCAACTGGCTCGAGGGCACCGACCACGAGGCGATGGGAGACGGCGGCCAGCCGATGGCCAGGCCCGTTTTCGCGGGGCAGAAACTGGTGGTCGTCGGCGGTACCAGCGGGATGGGGCGGCAGACCGCCGCGGACGTCGTAGCCGCGGGCGGCAGCGCCGTCGTCATCGGCGATCACCAGGGCAAGGTCGACGACACGGTCGAGTCCCTGTCCAAGGACGGCACCGCTTACGGCATCACCGCCAACCTCGCGGACCGGATGGAGGTCGAGGGGGTCCGCCAGCAGTTGGCCGACCAGCACGCCGACGCCACCCTGCTGGTCAACGCCGCTGGGCTCTTCATCCCCAAGCCCTTCCTCGACCACGACGGCGCGGACTACGATTCCTACGCCGAACTGACCCGGGCCGTCTTCTTCATCACCCAGACCGTGGCCCGTGGCATGGTCGCGGGGGGCCGCGGCGGGTCCATCGTCAACATCGGGAGCATGTGGGCCAACCAGGCCATCGGCGCCACCCCGTCGTCGGCGTACTCAGCGGCCAAGGGCGGACTGCACGCGCTCACACGCAACCTGGCCCTGGAACTGGCCCCGCATCAGATCCGCGTCAACACGGTCGCCCCGGCCATTGTCGCGACCCCGATCTTCGGGAGGTTCGTCCCCCAGGACAAGCTGGAGGAGACCCTGCAGAGCTTCCAGGCCTTCCACCCGCTTGGCCGCTCGGGTACGGTCCGCGACATGGCGAACACCATCACGTTCCTGCTCTCCCCGGCGACCAGCTGGGTCACGGGCGCGATCTGGGACGTCGATGGCGGCGTGATGGCGGGACGCAATTAACCATCCCGGGCCGCCCGTGCGCCGGCCGACACACCTGGCGCACGGGCCAGGTCCGGTTCACATCGAACTTAGGAGGACCCGATGGCAGTGGTGTGGGACCCCGTGACGCGCGACAACGTGGTGCGCGCGCTCCAGGAGTACGACCGGCTCGGGCCGGAGGCGTTCTTCGCCGCCCACGGTTTCGCCCCGACCACGACGTACCAGCTGGTCTGGGACGACCGGCGTTACCCGCCGAAAGCGATCCTGGGCACCGCCTATGAGTTCGCCACTGGGAAGCGCCTGGCCTCCGGTGATTTCGAGGGTGGGAAGTCGGGCGCCGTCAAGGTGCTCGGAAAGCTCGGTTTCACGATCGAGCACACATAGCGACTAGCCACCGAGAACCACTCAACCGCACGCTCAGCCGAAAGGAAAACGTTTCGATGTCCCAGCGACCGGTCGTCGTTTTCGACGTCAACGAGACCCTGCTCGACCTGGAATCGATCCGCCCGTTCTTCGACCGGGTCTTCGCCGACCCCGCCGCGCTGCGGCTGTGGTTCGCCAACCTCATCACCTACTCCGAGGCGCTGACGCTGGCGGAGGTGTACGTGCCGTTCACCGACATCGGCGGCGCCGTGCTGCGGATGCTGGCCGCCACCCGCGGCCTTGCCATCACCGCCGCCGACGCCGCCGAGCTGACCGACCGGTTCGCCACCATGCCGCCGCACCCCGAGGTGCCGGCCGCGCTGGGGCGGCTGCGCGCGGCTGGCTTCCGGCTGTTCTGCCTGACCGACAACACGCTGGCGGTCCAGGGCCGCAACTGGAACATGGCGGCATCATCGAGGATTTCGAGCGCCGGTTCAGCGTCGATGAGACCGTTAAGCGGCACAAGCCCGCCCAGGAGGCCTACCACTCGGTCGCCGCCGCCCTGGACCTGGACCCCGCCGATATCTGCCTGGTCGCCAGCCACGTGTGGGACACCATCGGCGCCAAGGCAGCCGGCTGGCAGGCCGGCCTCATCTTGCGGACCGGCAACGCCCCCCTCGACGCCGGCCCGCAGCCCGACTACATCGGCGACGACCTGGACGCCATCGCCGACCAGCTCATCGAGCGGTACCCGGCAACGGCGAACGCCGGCTAGCCGGGCCGGTGATCCCGAGCTGGCCGAGCGCCCGCGGAGCCCGCCGGCGGGTGGCCGACGCCGGCTGGAGCATCGTGCAGACCCCGGTGGCCGCGGGGCTGGCCTGGTACATCGCGCATACCCTGCTGGGCCACCACCAGCCGTTCTTCGCTCCCTCCGCAGCGGCGCTCTCGCTGTCCAAGAACCGGGTGCTGCGCGGTCAGCACGCCATTCAGCTGATCGTCGGCGTGGTGATCGGGATCGGCTCCGGCACCGCCGTCAGGGCGGTGGCCGGCTCGGCTCCTGGCGCATCCGGCGCGGTCGCCATCGCGGTGGCCGCGTTGCTCGCGTTCGTGGCCGCGCTGGTGCTTGGCGGCGGGTTTTTCGAGCAGGGCACGCTGTTCGTCAACCAGGCCGCGACCTCGGCGATCTTGATGATCGCCGTGGCGGGCGTCGCCACCGGCCCGGAGCGGCTCTCCGACGCGCTGATCGGCGGCGGGGTCGCGCTGGTGATCACCGTGGTCTTGTTCCCCGCCGATCCGCTGCCGCTCATCCAGGGCGCGGCCCGGCAGGTGTTCGCCGCGCTGCGCGATACCCTTACCCGCCTGGCGGAACTCGCCGGCACGGACCAGCAGCCGAGCCTGGACTGGGTCCTCGCGGCCGGCCAGCGCATCCACAGCCGGCTAGCGGGGCTCCAGCAAGCCCAGTCGGCCGCCCGCCAGGTCGTGAGCCTCGCGCCGCGCCGCTGGCCGCAGCGAGCCCGGGTCCGGCAGGCCGGCGAACAGAACGCGCCGCTTGACCTGCTCGCCGCGACCGTGCTGAGCCTCGCGCACGCCAGCACTTCCCAATTCTCGGCGCGGCAGCCGTACCCCGGTGCCCTGCGCGAAGCGCTCGGCGAGCTCACGTCCGCGTTCGCGGCCCTCACGGAAACAAGCGATGCCGGCGACCCGCACGCGGCCCTGGCGGCCCGGCACGCCGCCAGGGCCAGGGACCTGGCGACCGGCGCGGAGCAGGCGCTCGGCCCGCACCCGCAGCTCATCGCCAGGCTGGTCGAGACCTGCGCCGACGACACGCTGCTGCTCACCGGCGCCAGCCAGTTGCGTCGAGAGGTCCACTGTTGACCGGCCATTGACAGGCGCGGGGGACGCTTTTCTCTGCGGGAGGACCGAAACGACGGAGGAAAGCATGGAAAAGGACGTACGCGCGATCGTCGAAAATTACGTCTCTGGTGTTACCAAGCCCGACGTTGACCTGGTCCGGTCGGCGTTCCGGCCTGACGCGCACATGTGGGGCTATCTCGGCGGCGTGTTCATGTCCACGCCCGTCGAGGACTTCCTGGGCATCGTCGCGCAAACTCCGGATCCAGCCGGCTGGGCCGGCAACTACTCCTCTCGCATCCGTTCGATCGAGGTCACCGGCGATGTCGCTGTCGCCGTCCTCGAGGAAACCGGCTACCTCGGAGCTGACTTCACCAACTACTTCTCGCTGGTGCGTGAGGACGGGGTGTGGGCGATCGCCAGCAAGACCTTCTTCCTCACTGGCGGTGAGATCCCCGCCCCGCCGGCGTTAAGTGCCCGAGACGACGATGTGCTTGGCCTCCGCCATGTAGCGCCCGGCGCTCTCGGCGGCCTCATCCGGGGAGCTTCCGGCCTCGCGGGCGGTCATGTACGCCGCGTACCAGTCCCACCAGTCGTGCGGCGGGGCGACCGCCTCGAAGTGACCGTGATGCTCGGCCGTCTCCTGCAGCAAATGTGCCAGGGAGGCGACGCTCGTGGCAGGCTCCCATTCCCGGCCCGGGAGCCGGGTGGTGATCTCCTGGAGCAGCCAGCCGTTGCCGTCGGGGTCGCTGAACGACGCGTACACCCAGTAGGAACGTCCTCTTTGCGGGTCGGGGCCCGGGACGCGCGAGTCATGTTCGCCGGTGTGGCCCGGCCGCCGCTCGTAGTGGTAGGCCTCGCTGACGTCGACACCGCGGCTGATGAGGTCATTTCTGGCGGCGTCGATGTCCTCGACGGCCAGGATCAGGCGGTCGACGGAGCCCGGCTTGGACGCCGAGACGCCCTTGCCGAAGTGGATCGAGCATCCCGAGTGAGGCGGCGTGAACTGGACCAGCCGGAAGTAGTCGCCCGCGGCGATGTCAGCGTCCAGCCGCCAGCCGAGGCTCAGGTAGAAGTTCTTGGCCCGGTCGACGTCGGCGACCGGCAGCGACACGACCTCGAGGTTCATGTCGGTGCCGATTCCTGACGGCTCGTTCGTGGTGCCACTGTTGGCGTCGGCGCCGGCCATGGTGACCTCCATTGATTGCGGCTGCTAGCAGAGTCGCGCATGTCGCCCTCAGTCTGCGCCAGTGAAGTCCCTGGTCGAAACCCTGGTCGTCGGCAGCGGTCGGGGGAGGCTGGCCACACCGCGTATCAGAGGGCAGCACCCTCGCCAGCGGTCACCAGCCCGGTGACGCTGGAACCGTGACAGACGCCAGGATCGCGGGGCTCGAGGCGCATCTCGAGACCGTGCGTTTCGCCGAGGGGGACTGCCTGATGCGCGAGGGCAGCCCTGGTGACGCGTGCTACGTCATTGTCGCGGGCGAGGTGCGGGTCGAAGTCGAAAGGCCAGACTTCGACAGCAACGGCGTCGTGTCGTTCCTGGGGCAAGGCGCGGTGTGCGGTGAGCTCGGCCTGCTCGACGACAGTCCGCGGTCCGCGAGCGTCTACGCGCACACCGACGTGACCACCCAGCGTCTGACCGCCGGCGCGCTGCGCACGTTGTGCGACCGCGACCCGGCGGCTGGGGTCATGGCGCTGCGCTGGCTGGGCCGCCACGCCGCGGAGAAGGCCCGGGCCTTCTCCAAGGGGCTTGAGGAGTTCATCTTCACCGACGAGCCGGATCCAGCAGCGGACGCGGTGATCGCGCGGTCCGCCGCGGCGCGGCAGAGCATCGCTGACTGGCCCGAGGACAAGATCGATGCCCTTATCACCGCGCTCGCCGCGCAGATCGCGGGCCACGCCGATGAGCTCGCCGCCGCGACCGTGGCCGAGACCAGGATCGGCTGCGTGACGGACAAGGTGGAAAAGAACCTGTTCGGCAGCCTTGGAGTGGCGGAGTCGCTGGTCGGGAAGCCGGGGGTGGGCGTGCTCGGCGAGGGGGAGTCGCTGACGGAGATCGCTGATCCCGTAGGCGTCGTCCTCGGGCTCATCCCGGTCACCAACCCGGTTTCGACGCTGGTGTTCAAGACTCTGATCTGCGTGAAGGCGCGCAACGCGCTGATCGCGAGCTGCCACCCGCACGCCGCGAGGACCGGCGCCAGGACCATGGATCTGCTCCGCGAGGTCCTGGTCCGGCACGGTGCGCCGGCCGATCTGGTGCAGAGCGTGCCGCGGCGCCCGACCCGCCGCACCACCGCGGCCCTGATGCACCACCCCGGTGTGTCGCTGATCCTGGCCACCGGCGGGACGGCGATGGTCAAGGCGGCGTACAGCTCTGGCACGCCCGCGATCGGCGTCGGGCCCGGTAACGCGCCCGCCTGGATCTGCGGCGATGCCGAGGTCGAGGCCGCGGCCCGGATGGTCGTGGCCAGCAAGGCATTTGACCATGGCCTCATCTGCGGTTCGGAGAACAACCTGGTCGTCGACCGGTCGGTGCGTGAGACGTTTATCGGGGCACTGCGCCAGGCGGGGGCGGCGGTGCTCGACGCCGCGGAATGCGAGCGCCTGGCGCGGGTCGCGTTCGACGGTGAGCACCTGAGCCGCGACGCGCTGGGGCAGGCGGCCACGGCCATCGCCGCGCGGGCCGGCATTGAGGTTCCGCCCGGCGTTCGCCTGCTGGTCGTGCCATTGCCGCGCGGAGCCATTCAGGGTCCGTTCGGCATGGAAAAGCTCGCCCCGATCCTGTCGCTGTTCACCGCCGACGGCGAGGACGACGCCATCCAGCTTTGCCTGCGGCTCCTCGGCAACGGCGGCGCTGGTCACTCCGCGGTCATCCACACCCGCAGCGAACGGCTTCCGCTGGTCTTCGCCGCGCGGATGCCGGTGAGCCGGATCATGGTCAACAGCCCGGCGGCTCAGGGCTGCATCGGCTGGGGCAACGGACTGACGCCGTCGCTGACGCTCGGCTGCGGGACCTACGGCGGCACGTCCACCACGGACAACGTGACGTACACCAATCTGATCAACGTCAAACGGATCGCGCGCCCGCTGGCCGGCATCGGCCGCCCCGTCGCCGTCTGAAGCGGGCCGGCCTGCTACGCGCGGGCGGGAAGCTCGGCCCGCACCTGGAAACCGCCGTCCTCCCGCGGCCCGGCGTGCAGCCGCCCGCCGAGCGCGGACACCCGCTCCCGCATGCCGATCAGGCCCAGCCCAGTTCCCGCCGATGTCGTGCTAGAGCCCTTCCCGTCGTCATTGACCTGCACGGTCAGGGCATCCTGGGCGTAGTGCAGGTGAACGGAGGCGCAGGCCCGTCCGGCGTGCCGGCTGACGTTGGTGAGCGCTTCCTGCACGATCCGGTACGCCGCCTGCTCCACGTCTTGTGTGAGCTCCCGCCGCGCGCCGGTGACGGTCACGGTCACCGGCAGCCCGGCGGAACGCGCGCGTGCCACCAGGCTGTCCAGCTGGCCGAGGCCGCTGCCGTCGTAGTCCTCGCCGTCGTCGGGGCCCTGGCTGCGGAGCACGCCGAGCGTGGCCCGCAGTTCCCTGGCGGCGTCCGTGCCCGCCTCCTGGATCGCCAGCAGCGCGGGCGGCACGTCCTCGCCGCGCTTGCGGGCCAGGTGCACCGCGACGCCGGCCTGGACCTGGATCACCGAGATGCTGTGGGTCAGGGAATCGTGCAGTTCGCGCGCGATGCGCAGCCGTTCTTCGACGGCTCGGCGCCGGGCGACCTCATCCCTGGTCCGCTCCGCTTCTTCGGCGCGCTGCTCGACCTCCCGCAGGTGCAGCTGCCACATTCCGGCCGCGACGGCCATCACCCCGGCCGAGATAAACCAGCCGGCCGCGTGGAGCTTTCGCCAGTCGCGATCCGTGCGCATGCTCCGAGCCTACGCGCCAGGCCCGCGGGCGCATCGTCTCGTCGTAGGCATTTTCCGCTACTCCCAGCGTCGTACTCAGGAGCGCCGCCGTATCCGGGTCGGCTAGGCAGAAGACGGGTCCGCTGCCCGACGACAAGACCGCCGCCGGACGGCAGCATCGACGGCATGACGATGACATCCGAGGTGCCGCTGGCGATCGAGGCGCGCGGACTGGTCAAAGCGTTCG
>Ga0335072_10015420_pt1 | contig 10848 bp, 10 predicted proteins | sample Lox_Sample_21_FD_206725 | JGI IMG/M metagenome (GOLD analysis project Ga0335072, IMG submission 206725) | Soil microbial communities from Loxahatchee National Wildlife Refuge, Florida, United States - Lox_Sample_2.1 | ecosystem: Environmental > Terrestrial > Soil > Wetlands | place: USA... | reverse complement strand
CGGCTCGCTCGTTTGGGTTGAGATTCGAGCTGGACTCTGAGCACAAGCAGTTACCCTATCCTGGCGGCAAGGCGGCTGCGTGTCCGGCCCCAATGTTTACACCCCCACCAGCCCCTGCGCGAACTCCACCGCATCGAACGGCCGCAGATCCCCTGCTTGCTCGCCGACTCCCACCGCGTGCACCGGCAGCCCGAACGTCTCGGCAAGAGCGATCACGATGCCGCCGCGCGCACTTCCGTCGAGCTTCGTCACTACCAGCCCAGTCACGTCCACCATGTCCTTGAACACGCGCACCTGCTGAACCGCGTTCTGTCCGGTAGTGGCGTCCAGCACCAGTAGCACCGAATGCGGCGCCGACGGGTCCTGCTTGCGCAGCACGCGGATGACCTTGCGCAGTTCCTCCATCAGCGCAGCCTTATTGTGCAGCCGACCGGCGGTATCGATCAGCAGCACATCGGCGCGCTCCGCCTGGGCGCGCGTCAAAGCATCGAACGCCAGGCCCGCAGGATCGCCGCCGGTGCCGCCCGCCACCACAGGGGCGCCGACGCGCTCGCCCCAGATCTGCAATTGCTCCACCGCTGCCGCGCGAAATGTATCCCCCGCGACCAGAACAGGCCGCTTGCCCTGCTCCCGGTACTGCCGCGCCAACTTGCCGATGGTCGTGGTCTTGCCTGTGCCGTTCACGCCTACCACCAGGATCACATGCGGTTGCTTCGACGGATCGAGTTCCAGCGGCTTCGCGACCGGGGTCAGGATGGCAGCGATCTCTTCTGCCAGCGCCTGCTTGATTTCATCATCGGTGACTTCCTTGCCGAAGCGGGAGCGGCGAAACGCGGCGATGACGCGCCTGGCGCCCTCGGTGCCGAGATCTGCCGAGATGAGAAGGTCTTCGAGTTCCTCCAGCGCCGCGTCGTCCAGGCGGCGCTTGCGGAAGACAGTTGTGATGCCGTCAGTCAGCTTCTGCGTCGAGCGCGAGAGCCCTTCCTTGAGACGGGAGAAGAAGCCGACCGGCATGATGGTACCTACACCTCTCCCACATCGCGGGCGGGGGTAATGGCTACCAATCCGTTATCTGTCGCGTCCACCACGCTCGCGGTCACCACCCGCCCAGCACTCGCCTCTCCCTCCAGCCGAACCGGCGCGAAGTGTTCGGAGTGCCCAACATTCCCCGCTTCCACCAACACCGACACTGTCCGCCCCATCTGCGTGTCAAAGAACCGCCGTGCGGCACGCCGTCCCGCCTCACGCAACCTCGCGGCTCGCTCTCGTCGCAAAGTCACCGGGACAGCGGGCATGCGCACGGCCGGCGTACCGGGACGCTCACTATAGGGGAACACGTGCAGGAATGGCACCTCCGCCTCTTCCACGAACGCCAGTGTCTCCGCGAACAACGCTTCCGTCTCGGTGGGAAATCCCGCGATCAGGTCGGCACCGATCGCAATCCCTGGGCGCAATGACCGGGCGCGTCTTATGACCACCTCCGAATCCGCGACCGAATGCCGCCGCTTCATCCGCTTCAGGAGCAGGTCGCTGCCCGCCTGCAGTGACAAATGCAGATGCGGCAGCAGCCGAGGCTCCTCTGCCAGCAGCCGCCACAGGTCATCGTCGATCGCGGCTGGATCCAGCGAGGACAATCGCAGTCGCGGCAACGCCGGCACCAGCATCAGCAGCCGCCGCACAAGCTGGCCCAATCGTGGCGCGCCGGGCAGGTCCGAGCCATAGGAGGTAATGTCGACCCCGGTCAGCACCACCTCCTGGTAGCCGGCCTCCACCAACGCGCGCACCTGGGCGACTACGGAGCCCATTGGCACGCTGCGCGAGGGGCCGCGGCCGAATGGGATGATGCAGAATGTGCAACGGTGGTCGCAGCCCTGCTGCACCTGGACGAACGCCCGCGACCGGCCAGCGAAGTGTGTCACCAGATGCGGCGCGGTTTCGCGCGCCGCCATGATGTCGGATACAACCGACCCTGCGTCCGCCGCCCAACTCTCCGGCTTCAGCTTGTCTTGGTTGCCCAACACGCGTGTCACGCCTGGCAGCACAGCCCAGGCCGCCGGATTGAGCTGCGCCGCGCAGCCGGTGACGACGATTCGTGCGCCGGGTCGTTCTCGGGCAGCACGACGGATTGCCTGGCGCGCCTGGCGCTCTGCTTCCGCGGTGACGGCGCACGTGTTCACGATGATCGTGTCCGAGCACGCCGCGCGACCGCCGGGATCCGCGCGAGACGACAAGTCCCGCATCACCTCGGATTCATAGGCGTTCAAGCGGCAGCCGAAGGTCAGCAGGTCGGCTGTCATGATGGAAATGCGTCCAGCTCAACTTCGCCGAGGAAAGCGGTTGCGACGGGGCCGGTCATCAACACATGGCCATCGTCATGCCAGGCGATTTCAAGCTCGCCGCCATCCACCAGCACTATCGCACGCCGGCCCGTCAAACCGCGGCGATGCGCATTCACCAGTGCAGCGCAGGCGCCGGTGCCGCAGGCGAGCGTCAGCCCGGCACCGCGTTCCCAGACGCGTAGGCGAAGGCGGTCGGGCGAAAGCACCTGGGCGAAGCCAACATTGGCACGTTGGGGGAACAAGGGGTCATGTTCCAGCCGCGGGCCGAACTCTGCCACCTGGACGCCGTCGAGGTCTGGCACGAAAAAAGTCGCATGGGGATTACCCATGCTGGCTGCCGCCGGATCCGCCAAGGCACCAAGAGCCAAATCCAGGTGCAGCGTGTCCATCGGGCGCGCCAGTGGGATGTCAGGCCAGTCGAGCCGCGCTGGCCCCATGTCCACCGTTACCCGTCCGTCCGGCAGTACATCGGCCTCCAGGTCCCCGGCGGCCGTTCGGACGACCTGGTGAGTGTGCCCCGTCTGTTCCGCCAACAGCCACGCGACGCAGCGGGTGGCGTTGCCGCAGGCGCCTGCCTCGGTGCCGTCGGGATTACGAATCCTCATGAAAACATCGGCGTCAGAATCGGGTGGCACTTGTTCCACCACAATGAACTGGTCGCAGCCGATGCCCGTGCGCCGATCGGCCAGTGCCGCCGCGCGCGCCTGCGTGAAGCCAAGCGCGCCCGCCCGATCGTCGAACACGACGAAATCGTTGCCGCAACCATGCATCTTGCGAAAGCGAGTGCGCATAGCGGTGGATATAGAACCGCATAGGACCCGGCGCCACGTGTGACGGCCGTCCTGCGGGGCCCGTCGCAGGCGGCGAAATCGGTTCAGCGCTGGCGAACGTAGCGATTGCAACGCAGCACCAGTAGATCGCGGAAATGCGGACGGATTCGCCGTGTCCATTCGGTATTCGCGGCCCTGGTCCACGCCGCCCCCCGCGTTACCTCCGGGCCGGCAAGGTGGTAGAGCGCCAAGTACTTGCGCTCGCTGGCCTCATCCGACCGCCGGAAGCGGCGTGCGCACAGCACGCCCGGCACGGCCGCGAGCTGCGGTAGATGTTCGGCGTTGTACCATTCATTGAACTCGGCTTCCGCCGCGGCGTCGACGTTCATCGTCGCGACCAGTAGCGACGCTACGCCCGGCGGGGCAACGGCATCGCCCGGCACCAATTGCTCGCCTTCATAGCGCATGATGCGCTGGCACATCGCGGTGACGCGCCTGGTCCAGACCGTCGAGTTGTCGCCGCCGACCGCCTGGTATGGCGCGCTGTACAGCACGTGCGGACTGACAAGATCATAGGCGGCAACCGCGATGCTGCGGTTCTCATCGCCGATCCAGCGTTCCGCGTTCAGGAAGCCGGGAACGCGCAAGCGCTCGGGGATATGTTCCAGGTCGTACCAGTCGTGGAATTCATCGGCATGCGCGCCGGAGAAGTCGAACGATGCGAACAATAGGCCATTGGCCATGGCTGTGTCCTCCCGGTGTTGTTGCGGACGAAGCGCGGCAGTCGCGTGACGATCCTTGCACGCGATGCCGCTTTGTTGCCAGCCTCGGCGCTTTGCTGTCTTGTGGCGGCGCCACATGCAACGAGGCCGCCATGCCCTTCCTGACCGAACCCGAGCCGGACCGCGGCGCGGTGCTGCCGGTGCTGCCCGGCATTTCCCGCATCGTCGCCGCCAATCCCGGCCCGATGACGTATTACGGCACCAACACCTATCTCATTGAAACGCCCGACGGTATCGCCGTGCTGGATCCAGGCCCGGAAAACCATCCAGAGCATGTTCAGGCGATCATGCAGGCCACGGGTGGCAACGTCTCGCTGATCCTGGTGAGCCACACCCACCACGATCACGTCGGCGCGGTGCCGGAACTGAAGCAGGCGACGGGTGCGCCGACCGCGGGTTTTCGCGTCAGTGGCAGCGACAGCTTCGAACCGGACATCAGGTTGTCGGATGGCGACATCATCGCCGGCATGACCGCCGTGCACACGCCGGGCCACGCCTCCGATCACTTGTGCTTCGCGTTGCGGGTGACGGACGGCAGCAAGGTATTGTTCTCTGCCGATCACGTGATGTCGTGGTCCACCAGCGTGGTGAGTCCGCCAGGCGGCAACATGGCGGACTATTTCGACAGCCTGCGCCGGCTCCTGGCGCGCGACGATGAGGTCTTCCTGCCGGGCCACGGCCCGCAGCTTCCCGATCCGCGGCGCCTCGTGCGGGAGATGCTGCATCACCGCGAGCAACGCGAACAAGCGATTCGCGCCAGGCTGGAAGAAGGCGGCGCGGCGACGACGTTCTCATTGATGGACACAATATATTCGCAAGTGCATCCGCGCCTGCGCCGCGCGGCGGAACGCAATGTGCTGGCGCATTTGATGAAGCTGGAAAGCGAGGGCAAGGTGGTGCGCGACGGGGAGATGTGGCGCGCTGCATGAGTCGCCCGCGGCCGTCCCGGCGCCAAGGTTGGCCCGCGTCGGCTGTTCTGGTGACGGTGGTCACCAACCGGCCATCCCGCAGACGAGGCGAACGTTCAGCTCAAGCGGTGCCGGGGCCGTGCCCCATGCAGCCAGGCAAGTCAGGTCACCACAGATTTCATTGATCACACAGAATACCGCGCGGATAAAAAACCTCGATCCTGTCGGCCTTCCTGTGCACGCGTGCCGCGGGCAGCGCCGTCCGGCCGCCGTTCCGGAGGTTTCCGCACAAGCCCATTGATCGGGCGCGCCCGGCATGTTTGGCTGCCGTGCGATGGCAAAACGCGCGTCGAAAACGGGGGATTCGGCCAGGACCGGAGACCGGCTGAGCATCCGGATCGATCTGGCCTCGGGCGCCAGGATCGGCCCCGGCAAGGTCGCCGTGCTGGAGGAGATCGGCCGGTCCGGCTCGATTTCCGCCGCGGGACGCGCATTGCGCATGTCCTATCGCCGGACCTGGGAACTGGTCGAGGAACTGAACCGAAGCCTGGGAACCCCTGTCGTCGAAACCGCGGCAGGCGGCAGTGGCGGCGGCGGCGCAATACTGACGGCGGCGGGCAAGGCGGTCATAGAACGCTACCGCGCGATCGAAATGGACACTGCTCTCGCGGCACGGAAGCACCTGCTGGCGATCAACCGCGTTTGCGGCGGTCGGTAACCCCGGGCCGGCACATGTCGGATGGCGCGATTGAGCAACACCATTTCGCGGTCTCGACAGACCAGATCCACAATGAAGTGGAGGCCTAAACTAAGTTTCCCATGGAACCTGCAGCACCTTCGGATGTGGCGCGCTCTGCCCGAGCCGTTCTCGATCTGCTCACGGCGCGTTCCCCGCCTCTCGGATTACCGCCCCAGACATCGTAAAGCATTCCACCCCGGCCGCGCCGAGCGTCAGGTGCGGCCCAACGCGTCTGGCGGGCCTTATGCCATCGCGCGCGGGGCTGGCGATCCGCGGCGCCGCCCGCGCGCCAGCGCAACGCCAGCCAGTCCCAACGCGACCAACCCGGCTGAGGCCGGTTCAGGGACCGGTGCAGGAGGATCGACGGCGGTGAATGTCGCGTCATTGTTCTGCAAGCCGTAGGAGCCATCCACGCTGGTGTAGAACGAATACCCGCCAGGGCCGCTGAAATTGCCCCATATGTTGCCCTCCCCGCCGGCAAGCGCGAACAGGATGCCGCCGGTGTCGAGCAACGCACCATCCGCGGAGTTCGACGTCGGGTACAGGATGTTGTCGTAGATGAAGGCGCCGGACGGTGAGTACGCCTCGCTACCGCCCGGCTGGCCGCCCAGGAGGCCGGTGATCGCGCTGCCGTCGATGTCGCCGGCGAAAGACGTGATGTCGAACCCGCCGTTGTCAGCCGCCCCGGTCGTGAGGAACCCCGATCCGAAGTCGCCGCCGCCTGACAGGGTCCAGGTGTAATAGGCCGCCGACGCCGGCGTCGCCATCAATGTGGCGCCCGCCAGCGCCAGGGCCAGGGCGCAGGCACCGGGGATGGCATTGAGAAGTCGCATGGGTGGAAGTCTCCGGTCTGGGCAGGACTGCCCTTGGCTTGCGATAGGGCAACTTTGGCACGTCTGCTTGTACAAAAAAGTTTCACACAGCAAACCTATTTTTAGACAATCCTGTTTCTTGCGGAGTTTGGCGCCGCTGACCGGAGGGACGAACCCTCCGCCTGGCCTCGGTTCCCGAGGCGGAAAGGGTGCACTTCCATGTCATCGAACGCTACCGCGCAATCGCAACGGACACAGCTCTCGCGGAGCGGAGGCGTCTGCTGGCGATCAACCACACTTGCGGTGGGCGGTGAGGACGCGGGTAGTGCCGTACAGTGTCGACCGCCACGCCCCCACTCTCGTCGATCCACAACAAGTAGAGCGAAAAACTAAGTTTCCCATGGAACCCGGACTCGGGGCGACGGACGAGCAGAGCGCGGCGAGGCTCATGGCTCGTACCTCGCGCCGCGGTCCAGAAATGGCGTGCGGGGCGCGTGCGCACGCTTCGGTGCCGGAGTGCTACTGGCCGCACACCGGCGTAGACCTGTTCGGCCTCGTACATCGTGGAAACACTGCCCTTTGCCCGTCCCCAAATTCCGCGCTAGCACGTCGCCAATATTGATAAGATGCATGCAATCTTCTTTCGGTGCGTTTCGTCAAACGGCTTTCGGGGTTCTCTCATTGCTTGACGCATCACAACTGAGACGGCGTATAAGGCCAATGAAACCCGTAATTCTTGCTACTATTATTTCTGGTTGACGACTATGGTCCATCTCGTTTGCTTACCTTGGTCCGCGTGGACCCTACCGGTTTACACCAACGATCTGGAGTATCAATGCAGCATCGGGATGAATCCGCACCCAAACGCCGGCATGCGCCCCCGCAAGGCGCGGTCGCAACTGGCTCGAGCACGATGGGATGAGACCGCAAGGCTACATCGACGACCTCACGCGATTTTCCGTGGTTGGCTGGGCGGCCAATCTGGATGACTTAACCACACCATTACGCTTCGGCGTATTCGTAAATGGCCGCGGGGCCGCCACAATCACAGCGGACGAGTATCGGCCAGGCCTGGAGAAGCTCGCCGAGGGTGCGAGCGGACGGCACGCCTTCAAGTGCTATTTCCCCGTGCCATTGTCGCCGTACCAGCGCCACGAAGTGGAGCTGCGGTGCACCTCGGTGGACCTCACCTTGCGGATGGATCTCCCTGCGCTGCAGCCGCCGGGAGCACCCCGAGCGGACGACCTGTACCGGCCGCACGGACCGATTTTGCTGACCAGCGGCGGCCGCTGCGGGTCAACCGCCATCATGGAGATGCTGCGCAGGCATCCGCGGATCGTGGTCGCAGGCCAGCCGCCGTACGAAATCGAGATGGGCTGCTACTATGCCCATGCGCTGCGCACGCTCACGGCCACGGCTAATCACGAACGGTCGCTGCGACCGGACCGCATAACCGAAGTGGAGCAATATTACCATATCGGGTTCAATCCATACCTCGAACCCTTCGCTTTTGAGTCCAGGCAGGTAATGCAGGAGTTCGTTTCCGACAACGTTGCCGGTCGCGTTGCACAGGCATTTCGCGGCATCATACTGGATTACTATCAGGCTCTGGCGCGACAGCAGGGCAAGTCCTCTCCGGCGGCCTTCGCCGAAAAATCGCTGCCGGAACCGGATTCGCGCCTGGGAATTCGTTATTTGTTTGGCAACATCCGAGAGATCGTGCTGGTGCGTGATCCGCGCGACGTCATCGTCTCTTTTATGAGCCATGGCCGCGCCCCGTTCGAGAAGGCGCTAAGCGGTGCTATCAGCACGACGCGGCGCTGTTTGCAAATTAGGGCGGTAGCGGATGAGGGTGTGCATTTCCTGCGATACGAGGATTTCGTGATGCAGCCTCGAGAAACGGCCGAGGCGCTGTTTCGGTTTTGTGGGTTGGCGCCAACGCCATATGACGACGCCGGCATGAAGCAGCTCTTCGTCAGTCACGGCACCAGCCGGACGCCTGAGCAGTCGATTGGGCGGTGGCGGCGGGAACTGACTGCGGAGCAGTTGGAGGTGTGCCTGGACCTTAACGGATTCCTGGGCGCATTTGGTTACGACGCCACCCGTCAGCCAAGCTCGACCGAAAGGTGATCAGCTCTGCGCCACGGATCATAAATTGCGCCGGACGCCACCGGCCGGCATGCCTTCGAATTCTCACGTCCCCGCGTGCGTTGCCAACGCATCTTTCTTAACTACTATCAGGAGGTAGCACGCCAGCAGAACGAACGGTGTCCGCGGGCGTTCGCCGAAAAGACGTTGCCTGCGCCAGACTTGCGGCCGGGAATCCGCTATCTGCTCCCGAACGTAAAGGAGATCGTGGTGGGACGGCGGCGGCGGAACCTGAGCGCGGCGCAGCTCAAAGTCTTCACTACCGCACTTGAAGGCTTCGGCTATGAAATTGGGTAATCCCCGCCGATCACCGATTCTTGGCTCAGTCACCATAAGTTAAGGGGTTTTGCATCATGGCGCTGGCAGATCGATCGTGGGTTCAACTACGATATTCGCAAGCTCTTCTGCGGCCAGAAGTTCGATCCGCGGATCCGCAGCCATGGTATTCGCCCTCGGTCTCCGCCGAACAGGCGAGTCCTCTGATGCCGGCAGAGACGAAACGATGACGGCTGCCATGTCAGAATGTTTAAGCGACACCATTCGGTCCTCCTGCCTGGCCGAACTTGCGTTCTGGCGCGCTAGGCGCCTGTCATATGCTGATATCTCCGCGGAACACCGTCGACTGAACCAGGCCCGCCCCTGGAGCTTCATCTTCCAAGTTCGCGACGGCCAGGTATCGATCGCGGAAAAACCGGCCGATCAGCCACGGGATCGGGAATCGCAGCACCGCGCCCGCCTCTACCTTAAATTTGTCCAGAACGCAGTAACTTATCACAAGCTGGATGTGGAGACCAGCTTTGTCGTCGATGTGAGCGATGGCGGCCATCGCAGCGAGGTCGCGCCAATTTTCGTATTCCAGAAGCGTATCGGTAGCAACGCAGTATTGTTCCCCGACATCGATTTTCTGGGCGTCGGCAATTTCTACGCCAGTAGCGAGTACATTGACCGTTTCGACTACGACCAGAAATCGGCGTCGGCCATGTTCGTGGGCTCCACCTCGGGCGCAATAAACACCGAGAAGGTGGTGCGTACGTTGGCGTCGCCTCGCTTGCGCGCCGCCGAGTATTTCCGCAACAGTCCGTACGTTCAGTTTCTGCTGCCCCTGATCGTGCAATGCGACAGCAAGGCCACCGAAGACCTGCTGCGCGAAATGGGCCACGGCAACGGTGAGCGAATCCAGTGGAACCGACAGATGATGCACAAATTCATCATCTCAATGGACGGCAACGGCGCTACCTGCTCTCGCGTCGCGGTCGCGTTGAAAAGCAATTCGGTGCTGCTTAAATACAACTCACCGCAGGTGCTGTACTATTTTTCCCATCTTGTGCCGTGGCGGCACTATATCCCAATCGCCGCCGACGGTGATGTTGACGGGATCATTCAGTTGGAACAGGACCAGCCGGGACTGTTCCGCTTCATCGCGGATGCCGGGCGATCGTTTGCCGAGCGCTACCTGACCAGGGAAGCTGTGACCGCCTATGGGGCCGAGTTGATAGGGTTTTATGCCGAATCCTTCCGTCGTGATGCCGCCGTGGCAGTGCCGGCCCCCGCGCCGGTGGAAACGGCGGACGACACCGCCACCACGCCCGTCATGTTCGACTGTATGGCCCACATCCAAAACCGTGGCGACATCTGGGCGCCCGGCGGCACGCTCCTTGGCGAACCAGGCAGCAAGCTGATGATTGAAGGTATCGTGTTGCAGTGGACTGCGGATATCGGCGACCTGTCATACCAGGCCGTCCTCCCAGATGGCACCCTGACCGACGTCGCGCATCGCGGTGAGTTCTGCGGCACGCGGGGACGCAACGCCCCGCTCGCCGGCATACGCATTGTGCTGGGCAGCGCGGCGGCAGAGCGCTTGCAGTGCGAGTGTTCGGCGACCTTCGTCGATGGGTCATCCTGTGGTCCAGTGCCGGCGGGGCAACTCTGTCAGTCGAGTACGTTGGCGCCGCTGGAATCGCTGGAGATCAAACTCAGCATGCGCGCGCGGTAGGCTGGATCAACCGCCAGCAAGTAAAGCCTCCCGCCACCTCGACACGGACGTACCACAAGTTGGGCAGAATGAATGCGTCCCTTGCACTCCTCCTTGCCATCGCGACGGCGCCGGATGATTTCCTGATTTCCGAGGAGAGTGGCGAAGCCAGTCGAGCCGAGCCGTCTATTCGTTCTGTTCATCTACCTCAGGTCTGTTTGGCGTCTGGATAGCCACTCTCGGTGCATCTTAGCTCGGCTTTGCGCATTTCAGGCAGCGAGGCAGAGAGTCTGGAAGACTCGATTTAGCAGGGAGGTAGGAATTTCGATGGTCTCGGTCGATATCCGCGAGATGGAAAAATCCGGTGGGCACCACAGC
>Ga0335072_10015419_pt1 | contig 10849 bp, 8 predicted proteins | sample Lox_Sample_21_FD_206725 | JGI IMG/M metagenome (GOLD analysis project Ga0335072, IMG submission 206725) | Soil microbial communities from Loxahatchee National Wildlife Refuge, Florida, United States - Lox_Sample_2.1 | ecosystem: Environmental > Terrestrial > Soil > Wetlands | place: USA: Florida... | reverse complement strand
AGCTCCGCTGCGTGGCAACCGGATTGGCCCAGTTGTGCGCCAGCAGGAGATAAGCGCCGAAGCCGCCGTTCGATTGCTGCCATAGTCGCTCGATCTGCGCGGCGCACGCATCTGGCGTACCGATGGCGCCGAGCCCCGAGCCGTTGATGAACTCGATCATCTCGCCGATCGAATTGCCGATCACCGCCATCTGCGGAAATGCGGCGACCTGCTGGAAGTAGCGGAACCAATGTTCGATACCGTATTCGACGTCGCGATACGCCTGCTCCTTGGTTTCCGCGATGTGGCACAAGCCGACGAGCCGCCACTTGCTGCGGTCCACAGTCTTGCCATGGGCCTTTGCCTCGGCGGTCAGCACATCCCAGTGCAGCGCCAAGGCGTCAAAACCGGCGGCGGTCGTGGCGCCGACCGACAGCAACCCGACGCCGTGACGACCGGCGAGCTTGGCACCCGTCGGCGAGGCGACGGCGGCGACCGCGATATCGAATAGCGGCTCGGAGTAGGGATGCAGATGCAGCCGCGCGTCGCGCAGATCCCAGCGATCGTTTTTGAACGTGACCGGCTGATCGCTGGTCAGAAGCTTGGCGATAATGTCGAGCCCGTCTTCCAGAAGGCCGCGCGTTTGGCTCTGCTGCAGCCCGATCATCACGCCGTCGGTTGGCAGCGAGCCCGGGCCGAGGCCGAGCATGACGCGCCCGCGGGTCAAATGGTCGAGCAGAACGATGCGCTCGGCGACCCAGAGCGGATTGTGATAGGAGACGCTGACCACGCCGGTGCCGAGTTTGATGTGACGCGTACGTTCGGCCGCCGTGGCAATCATGATCTCCGGAGAGGCGGAAAGTTCCGTGCCGGCGGAATGATGTTCGCCAAGCCATGCCTCGTCGTAACCGCAGCGATCCAGCCATTGGATCAGATCGAGATCGCTTTGGAGGGCAAGTGTCGGGTTGATGCCGGGCTTATGGAAGGGCGCAAGAAAAATGCCGAAGCGCAGACGCTGACGCATCCGAGGTTCCTCCGCTTTTTTGTCGCGAGGCCGTTGTTGGCCTTCTCCAATCGCATCAGCTTAGCGCCGGATCGGGCATTTTCAATTCAAGACAGTGTAATCGCGACGCGAAGTCGCTGGATGCGTCGCAGCCCACGGCCGCCGCTAGCGAGTACGCTTACTCGGCCGCCGGATAGTCGGTGTAGCCGCTCGCGCCGCCGCTGTACCAGGTCGCCTTGTCGTCGGCTGTGAGCGATAAGCCTTCGGCGAAGCGTTTGGTCAGATCCGGATTGGCGATGAACGGGCGCCCGTAGGCGATGGCGTCGGCGTTGCCTTCGTCGAGCGCGGCCTGCCCCTTCTGGAAATCGTAGTCGGAGTTCAAGACAAAGACGCCGTCGAAAGCAGCGCGCATCAGCGGCGCGATCGGCGGCCGTTCGGCGCGGCCATTGGTGCCGTCGAAGTTGGGCTCACGCACCTCGAGAAACGCAATCCGCAGATCCGACAGTGCCGCGGCCGCCGTCGCAAACAGCGGTTCGGGATGACGGTCGTTAACGCCGTTGCGTTCCTCATTCGGCGATAGCCGCACGGCGGTGCGATCGACGCCGACGGTCGCGGCCACGGCCGACGTCACTTCAACGAGAAAGCGGATACGATTTTCAATCGAGCCGCCATAGGCGTCTGTCCGGAGATTGGCATTGTCGCGGAGAAACTGATCGATCAGATAGCCGTTGGCGGCGTGAATCTCGACGCCGTCGAAACCCGCATCCATGGCGTTGGTGGCGGCAGCGCGATATTCGGCAATCACGGCACGAATATCATCGTGCGTCATCGCTTTGGCTTGTGCGTAAGAATGCTTGCCGTCGTAGGTTCGTGCCAAGCCCGGCATGGTGGTCGCGGATGGCGACAAAGGTTGGCCGCGTCCGGGCAGGCTCGGGTGCACGAGCCGTCCCATGTGCCAGAGCTGGGAGAGGATAAGCCCGCCGGCGGCGTGCACCGCCGCGGTGATCGCTCGCCAGGCCTCGATCTGCTCGGCATTCCAGATCCCCGGCGCGTAGGGCCATCCCAGTCCCTGTGCGCTGATGCCGGTCGCTTCCGAAATGATCAGACCCGCACCGGCGCGCTGCCGATAATACTCGATCATCATCGGTGTCGGCACATGGTCCATGGTGGCGCGTGCCCGTGTCAGCGGCGCCATGAAGATGCGGTTACCCGCCGTGACGGCTCCCAGCCGGATGGGATCAAAAAGCGACGGCATGCGATCTTCCTATCGTTGCGCCTGCTATTGGCGGGGACACGCTGGAAACCGGCACCGGTGGGAATTTTCGGATGCCGTTCTCCAACATCGGTACTGGCGGATAATTTGCAAGGTAGGCGTTGCCGAGGGTTGGGCTCCCTGACATTGGCCGCTCACGGCAACGGCCTTCGTTAGCCGATCTTTCGGCTCAGCAAGCGACGAACCTCAAGCCGCCTGCCGCATTGGCAGACGGCGGATTCGGTGCGACATATCGGGCCCAACATCCCTACGTCGCGCGAGGACGTATGCCAGCACCAAAGCCGCCCGCCTTCGAAACATTGAGCCTGCATGCCGGGCAACATCCGGATCCGGTCACGCGCTCGCGCGCGGTGCCGATCTATCAAACAACCTCGTATGTGTTCGACGATGCCGATCACGCCGCAGGCTTGTTCAATCTCGAGCGCGCCGGCCACATCTATACGCGCATCTCCAATCCGACGACGGCCGTGCTCGAGGAGCGGTTGGCGGCGCTCGAGGACGGCGTCGGCGCGGTGTGTACGGCAAGCGGCATGGCTGCGCTGCACCTCGCAGTGGCGACGCTTCTGAATGCCGGCGATCACATCGTCGCGTCCGCTTCCCTCTATGGCGGCACGATCAATCTGTTGACGCATACGCTGCCGCGCTTCGGCATTCGCACGACGTTCGTCAAGCCGCGCGACCTTGCCGGCTTGCGCGCGGCGATCGGCGAACGCACGCGGCTCGTCATCGCCGAGACCATCGGCAACCCCGGCCTGGAGGTTCTCGACATCCCGAAGGTGGCGGAGATTGCACACGGCGCAGGCGTTCCGCTCCTGATCGATAATACGTTCGCGACGCCGTATCTGTGTCGTCCGCTCACGCTTGGCGCCGACGTCGTCATGCACTCGGTCACCAAATGGATCGGCGGCCACGGTGTCGCCATCGGCGGCGTGATCGTCGACGGCGGCCGCTTCGACTGGCAATCGGCGAACAAATTTCCGACCCTGACGGAGCCTTATGCCGGCTATCACGGCATCGTTTTCGCCGAAGAGTTCGGGCCGGCCGCCTTCATCATGCGGGCGCGCGCCGAAGGCTTGCGCGATTTCGGCGCCTGCCTGTCGCCGGCCAATGCGTTTCATCTGCTGCAGGGCGTGGAAACGCTGCCGGTGCGGATGGAGCGCCATATGACCAACACGACGGCCGTGCTCGATTTCCTGAAACAGCATCCGGCCGTCGATTGGGTGTTGCATCCGTCATTGGAGACGCATGCGGATTTCGCTCTCGCACAAACCTTGCTGCCCAAGGGCGCCGGCTCGATCGTGAGCTTCGGCATCAAAGGCGGCCGCGCTGCCGGCCGCAAATTTATCGAAGGGGTCCGGCTTGCCAGCCATCTGGCCAATGTGGGCGACGCCAAGACGCTGGTCATTCATCCGGCGAGCACCACGCATCAGCAGATGGACGCGGCAGCGCTGGCGACCGCCGGCGTCGGCGAGGAACTGATCCGCATCTCCGTCGGTCTCGAAGCTGCGGGGGACATCATCGAGGATTTCGCCCAGGCGCTGCGCGCCTCGCAAAAAGGTTGAGCCATGCGCATTCTGGTCAACGGCGACGACACCTATGTCGCCACCGGCGGCAAGGATTTCGACTCAAAGCTCCCCGCGGTCGTGTTTTTGCACGGCGCCGGCATGGATCATACGGTCTGGGCTTTGCTCGCGCGCGCCTTCGCCCATCACGGCCATGCGGTTCTGGCGCCGGATTTTCCCGGCCACGGACGCTCCGCGGGCGCGCCACTCACATCGATCGCGGCGCTTGCCGATTGGACGGCGGCGCTCATCGATGCGGCGGGCGCAAAAGCGGTCAGGCTGGTGGGTCATTCGATGGGATCGCTGGTCGCCCTGGAAGCGGCGGCTCGGCGTCGCGGCAAAATCACCGGTCTCGGACTTATTGCGACCGCCGCGGCGATGCGCGTGTCCGACGATCTGCTCAATGCCGCCAAGACCAACGATCATGCGGCCGTCGACATGATCGCACTCTGGGGCGAAGGCTATCGGGCCACGCTCGGCGGCTCGCAAGCGCCGGGCTTGTGGATGCTGGGCGGTGCCGAGCGGCTGCTCGAACGGGCCCGGCCCGGCGCCATCTTTGCCGATTTGTCGGCCTGCAACGCCTATCAGGACGCGCTTTCGTCGGCCGCCACGATCGACGTTCCGTCCATCGTCATTCAGGGGAGCCGCGATCTGATGACACCGGCCAAAGGTGGCAAGGCGGTCGCGGCCGCAATCGCCAATTGCCGCCTCGCTCTCATCGAGGGGGCCGGCCACATGCTGATGACGGAACGACCGGACGACGTTCTTGCTGCACTGCGGAACTAACGCCCTATAGGCGGCCATGCCGCGATGATGCATGATCCAAAAAGCCAGAAGCGCCTATGAAGCGCCTATAGGCGTGCCGGGGAGCGTTCAACGTGAACATTGAAGAATTGGTCGCCATCGATGTGCACACGCACGCCGAGGAACCTTGCGGCACCCATCCGGACGACGGCTATGACGAGCTGCAGGCGGCGATGGCGGTGTATTTCAATCAACCGAATAACCGGCCGACCATCGAAGAGACCGCCGGCTACTATCGTGAGCGCAAGATCGGCGCGGTGATCTTTCCGGTCGATGCCGAGCGCGAGACCGGCTATCGGCGGTACCCGAATGAGGAAGTGGCCGAAAAGGCCGCAGCCAACAGCGACGTCCTCATCCCGTTCGCGAGCATCGATCCGGCCAAAGGCAAAGCTGGCGCCCGCGAGGCGCGCCGTCTGATCAGAGACTTCGGCATTCGGGGGTTCAAATTTCACCCCTCGATGCAGGGATTTTATCCGAACGATCGCAGCGCCTATGTGCTTTACGAAGCGATCGCGGAAGCCGGCCTGCCAGCGCTATTTCACACCGGACAAACCGGCGTCGGTTCCGGTATGCCGGGCGGCGCCGGGATCCGGCTGAAGTTTTCGAATCCGATGTTTATCGATGACGTCGCCGTAGATTTTCCCGAAATGCCAATCATCCTCGCGCATCCGTCTTTTCCCTGGCAGGAGGAGGCATTGTCGGTGGCCCAACATAAGCCGAACGTCTATATCGATCTCTCCGGTTGGTCCCCCAAATACTTCCCGCCAATCCTCGTCAGGTACGCGAACACCTTGTTGAGGCACAAAGTGTTGTTTGGTTCCGATTGGCCCGTAATCCGCCCCGACCGTTGGTTGAGCGACTTCGAGAAGCTCGACATCAAGCCGGAGGTACGCCCACTGATACTGAAGGAGAACGCCATCAAGCTGTTGGGCTTGGCTGGGGCCAAAGCGTGAACGCCGGGATCGCCTCGGCTTTCCCGGCATTATCACGGGTGCGGCGTTGTTGTCCTGCGACTTTCAGCCCGCGTTCATGAAGCGATAAGCATTTTGCGCCGGTACCGCTGGCGTGGCATTGGATTTGGTAGATTCACTTGATTAGATCGAACGATGCGAAGGAAACGATAGGGATGCCTGCGCGGGCAGCAGGTGCGATCGGCTTTCTCCAATTGGGTGTCGATCACTGTTACGAGGCCGGGCGCCATTTGCGGCACGCGATTCGCGGACGGCTGGCGCGCGCCGATCGTTATGATGCCGTGGCGGCGCTTCTGTTCGGCGTGCTCGTGGCGCTCGTGGCGTTTACGTTTCGCGACTATGCAATTTCCAACGATGAAGAAGTGCAGCAACGCTATGCCGAACTGATCGTTGCTTATTATCAGAGCGGCTTCGTCGATCAGTCGGTATTCCACTTCAGAAATCTTTATCTCTATGGCGGCCTGTTCGATCTCGTTGCGGTCGGCTTGCAAAATCTTCTTCCGCTCGAACCCTATGCGGTCCGCCACTTGCTCACGGCGTTGACCGGTGTGGGCGGGATTGCCGCCGTCTGGGCGACCGCGCGTGCCATCGGCGGCTCCCGCGCCGCGCTGCTCGCGGCGCTTGCGATCGCGCTGTGCGGCACCTGGTACGGCGCGATGTTCAATCACACCAAAGACATTCCTTTCGCCGCCGCCATGATGGGCGCGGTCTATTGCCTGTTGCTGATCGGTCGCGAATTACCGCGTCCGCGCTGGCATTTGATCGCGGCGTTCGGCGTGCTGTGCGGCTGCGCGCTCGGCATCCGCGTGCTCGGCGCCTTGTTGGTGGCTTATACAGGCGTGGTCGTGCTGATGTACGTTCCGATCGGACGTGGCCGATCCTGGCGCGACGTACTCGCGTTTATCGTCCGCTCCGGACTTCGCCTGTTGCCGGCTTTTGTTATTGCCTACGCGATCATGATCGTGGCGTGGCCGTGGGCGGCTCTGGCGCCGCTCAATCCGTTGCGCGCCATGACCGCGTTCGCCGACTTCCACTATCAGATCAAGACGTTTCTCGACGGTCACGTCTACTACATGGCCGACGTGCCACGCTGGTATGTTCCGACCTACATGGCGATCAAGCTGACGTTGCTGCTGCTCATCGGTGCGGCGCTGGCGCTGGCGTTCGCGATGTTGCCGCAAGGCGCCGCCAGCGGAAAACAAGGCGCCGCCAGCGGAAAACAAGGCGCCGCTAGCGGAAAGCAAGGCGCCGCCGGGGTCAAAAACGGAGCCTACCGCAAAGAGATCGCGCTGATAACCTTGGCGGCGTTCTTTCCGCTGCTCTGCGACGTGACCGCCGGCGGTCCGGCATTCAGCGGCATGCGGCACTTTTTGTTCACGGTGCCGCCGATCGCGGTCCTGGCCGGCCTGGGTCTCAATGGGCTTCTCGCACGATTGCAAGTGTGGCGACCGCTGGTCGCCGCCTTCGCGCTGACGCTCGTCCTCGCCGACCTGGGCTGGAACGCGACCACGCTCTATCGACTGCATCCGGACGAGTATCTGTATTTCAATCCGCTGGTCGGCGGTCTTGCCGGCGCTACCCGCCGATACGACACCGATTATTGGGTCAACATCATGCCGGAAGCGGTCACCGACCTGGAGCATTTCCTCGATCGGACCGAAGGCGGAGCCGCCAAGACCGGACCGCGGCATCATTATTTGGTCGCGGTGTGCGGCGAGCGCTTGCCGTTCGAAAAGGAAGCCGACGCCCGCCTCGAATGGACGCGCGACTCCAAACGCGCGGAATTTTTCATCGCGCCGACGCACATGAATTGCGACCGCGCTCTCGAAGGCAAAGTGATTGCCAGCATCGAGCGGATGGGCGTGGTGATCGGCGTCGTCAAGGACCGCCGCGCCGTGATCAACCGCAGCGTCGCGGGATTGAACTTGCGGCCCTGACCGGCCGATCCTTGGCATTCGCCCCGTTTCTTGTGCGCTGCAAGATTGACTCCGTGCCGGTCAGCCCTGACAGTTTCGTCGCGGCAAAAAGCGTTGCTGCTGCCGAAACAAATAGGGTTCTCCGCCCCGCATGAGTTCCGTCGAAGACTATGTCGCGATTGATGTATCGACGGCACAGCGCGTCGGTGGCGTCGGCCTGATCGGCGACATTGGCGCCACCAATGCGCGGTTTTCGCTGGTGCAGCCGGGTGGTGCCGCAAGTCCGCCCCGCGTTTATGCGTTGAATGACTATCCGTCTCTGCCGGATGCGATCGAAGCCTATCTGCGTGAGGAAAGGCCCGAGCAAAAGCCGATCCAGGCTGTACTCGCCGTCGCTTCGCCGGTGACGGAAAATCAGGTCACGCTCACCAATCACCCGTGGACGTTTTCGGTCAAGGCGCTACGCGAGCACCTCGGCCTGCGGCGGTTGCAGGTGGTCAACGACTTTGCCGCCAATGCGGTCGCGGTTCCGCATCTCGGTGCGCAAGACGTCCTCCAAGTCGGTGGCGGCGTGGCAGTCAAAAATGCGCCGATCGGCGTGATCGGGCCGGGTACGGGGCTTGGCGTCAGCGCCTTCGTGCCATCGGCCGACGGCGGCGCCATGATTGCCGGCGAGGGCGGTCATGTGACCATGGCGCCGACGACGGCGCAGGAAAGCGCGCTCCTCGATCTGATGCGCTCGCGGTTCGACCATGTCTCCGCCGAGCGGATATTGTCCGGCCCCGGACTGGTGAATCTATACAACGCGTTGTGCGAGCTGGCTGGAACGCCAGCCGCGTCCTATTCCGCCGAGCAGATCAGCAATCCAGGCATCTGGAACGCGGATCCGCACACGCATGAAGCCACCGCGATGTTCTGTGCCATGCTCGGCACCGTCGCCGGCAATCTGGCGCTGACGCTCGGCGCACGCGGCGGCATCTACATTTCCGGCGGCATCGTGCCGCGCATGAGCGCCTTCTTCACGCAATCGGAATTTCGCGCCCGCTTCGAAGCCAAGGGGCGGCTGAGCGACTATGTGGCGACGATCCCGACTTACCTCATCACCCGCCCGCTGCCGGTATTGCTCGGCGCCGCCGCGCTGTTGCGGCATGAGTGCTAGAGAGCATGATCCCGAAAAGTGGAGGCCGATTTTCGGAAAAGATCATGCTCCAACAAGATATCTAGGCCATATCCAGACCATGGCCCGATTCGACTTAATCGAATCATGGCCTAGGCGAGGCAACAAACAAGCTGGCGCCGATTATCTGCCCGCGAGCACGTCAAGCTCCACATGCTTCACCAGCCGCGCGACGTCCTCGGGCTGGCAAAGCTCGGTGCCGGGCATGAGCAAGGCGGCGGAGCCGCCGGCGATGCCGTAGCGGAACGCATCGTCCAGCGTGTGTCCGCAGGTGAGCGCCCAAATCATCGCGCCCAGAAAGCTGTCGCCGGCGCCGACCACGCTTCTCGGCTCGATCGGCAGCGCGCGGGCGCGCAGCACCCGATCGCGGGTCATCAGGATCGCGCCCTGCTCGGCCAGCGTCAGCGCCACCACCTCGGCCCGTTCCTGCTCGATGAGCGCGCGGCAGGCCTTGATCTGATCGGCACGTATATCGAACGGCACGCCGAAGAGCTCACTCAATTCGCTCGCGCTCAATTTGACCAGAAAAACACCGGCCTCCAGCGCGAACTTCAATGCTGCTCCCGAACTGTCGACGACCATGCGCCGACCGGCCCCGCGTGCCGCTTCCACGACGCAGCGGTAAAAATCGTCCGGCACGCCCGGCGGCAGGCTGCCGCTGCACACCACGAATCGCGCTCGCCCTTCGAGCGCGGCAAAGCATGACAAACAAGCGCGCCACTCCGGTTCGACGAGCGACGGCCCGGGCACCACGAAGCGATATTGGAAGCCGGTCTCGCGCTCGTTGACGGTGAAATCCTCACGCGTCTCGGTGGCGATCGGAATGGTGATTTGCGAAATTCCTTCCTTCTCGACCAGTTCGCGCAGCAATAGGCCCAGCGTGCCGCCGGCCGGATAGACGGCCGTGACATCGGCACCGAGCCGCTTGAGCACGCGCGCCACATTGATGCCGCCGCCGCCCGGATCGCGCCGGTTCTCCGACGCGCGCAGCTTATGAAACGGTGTCACCCGGTCGACCGCGACCGACAGATCGATGGCCGGATTCATGGTGAGCGTGACGACGTCAGCCATGCGTTTGCGCCTTGCCCTCGTCTCGTCAATACCGCGGCGCCGCGCCGGCGGCGCGGGCTTTGAAGTGCCTTCATTAACGGCGCGCTACCGGCGCCGCCTTTGCGAAGCAGCCCGGCGAAGATTATAGCCGCCGAATGTCCGCCGGCGGCAGGTGGCGATGAAGTCGCTGCCGTCGAAGCCAATACGCGGCCGCGGAACGGGGACGCGATCATTCATGCATTCATCTCTTATCGGTTCGGCCCGAGCCTGTGCTTAACTGAGCGGGATTTGAAAGCGTTTTGTAACGACGGCCGAAGCGCGGCCAGGAGACATTCCAATGACCAATGTTCCACCCCAAAATGCCATTGTCACCGGCGCCTCCCGCGGTATCGGCCGGGCCGTGGCACTGCGGCTTGCGCGCGATGGCTTCGCCGTGGTCGTCAATTATTCCGGCAGTCGCGACAAGGCGGCCGAGGTGGTCGCTGCGATCGAAGGCCAAGGCGGCCGCGGCACCGCCGTGCAGGCGGATGTCGCCGATCCGGCGGGGGTTGCGCGGCTGTTCGATGCGGCGGAGCAAGCGCACGGCCGCATCGGCGTCGTGGTCAACAGTGCCGGCATCATGAAGCTCTCGCCGATCGCGGCCATCAGCGTCGAAGACTTCGACGCTCTGTTTAACGTCAATGTGCGCGGCACCTTCAACGTGTTGCAACAGGCGGCCAGGCGCCTCACCGATGGCGGTCGCATCATCACCATGTCGACCAGCGTGCTCGGGATGAATTTTCCGGGCTACGCTCCCTATGCGGCCTCGAAGGGTGCCGTCGAAGTGCTCACCCGCATCCTCGCGCACGAACTGCGCGGCCGCGGCATCAGCGTCAACGCCGTGGCGCCGGGACCGACCGCGACCGATCTGTTCCTCGAAGGCAAGACGCACGAGCAGATCGACCGGCTGGCCAAACTGCCGCCGATGGAGCGGCTCGGCACGCCGGACGATATCGCCAATGTGGTTTCCTTTCTGGCCGGCCCGGAAGGCGGCTGGGTCAACGCGCAGACCCTTCGAGCCAATGGCGGCTATACTTGAGCCGTAGATATCCTCCCCCTGAAAGGGGGAGGGTAG
>Ga0335072_10015418_pt1 | contig 10849 bp, 12 predicted proteins | sample Lox_Sample_21_FD_206725 | JGI IMG/M metagenome (GOLD analysis project Ga0335072, IMG submission 206725) | Soil microbial communities from Loxahatchee National Wildlife Refuge, Florida, United States - Lox_Sample_2.1 | ecosystem: Environmental > Terrestrial > Soil > Wetlands | place: USA... | reverse complement strand
CGGCCGCGAAATGCTCGCCCGTCGCCACCGAAGCGGCGGACATACACCGCTCACTCTCATGCATCTCACCACAAACAGAGGAACAGAACTGTGGTACGCAGCCACACGGACTCCACCGCTTTTAAAATTCAGGAAGTTCGCCAGAACGAGGTTCCCAAGGGCCGCGAAGGAAAACACAAGAAGACGATTGAGCAACTTTTAGAACGAATTGATCAATTGGCCCCCGGCGCCGCGCTCAAGGTCCCGCTGGCGGGCCTGCCTGCCACCAAAGCCAACATTCGCGCCGCGCTCAATCGCGCCGTTCACAAACGAGGAGTCGCTGTCGCCACATCGAGCGATTCGAGTAATCTCTATATTTGGAAAGCGGCGAAGGGAAAATCGTGAGACGGCTTTCCCATTGCGCGGACGACTACCGTGGATGCAGTACGCATGGACAAGTGGCTCTGGGCGGCGCGATTCTTCAAAACGCGCTCACTGGCCTCGCGCGCCTGCGATCTGGGCAGAATTGAATCGAACGGGCTGAGAGCCAAGCCCGCGCGCGAGGTTCGCTGCGGCGACAAGCTCGTGATTCAAAACGAAGGCGGCCGTTTTGAAATCGAGGTCCTTGCGGTGAGCGACATTCGCGGTCCGGCAGCCATTGCCCAGACGCTCTACCGCGAGACGGATGCGAGCCGCGAAGCGCGCCTGATGGTTGCCATGGAGCGCAAAGCCGTGCAGCAATTCGTCCCCCGGTTCCCGGGCAGGCCAACCAAGCGCGACCGGCGAAGGATTATTCAGTTTCGGGAGCGAACCTAAGCCCGGCGCGGAAACACAAAAAACCCGGCGCATCGCCGGGTCTCCTGCATGGAAAAACTGCTCAGCGAAACTTCAGCAGGCGATCAACCGCTTCACCTTCTCTTCAATCACTTCCTGCGGTACGTAGCCGACGATCTGGTCTGCAACCTTGCCGCCCTTGAAGAATAAAAGCGTTGGAATGCCACGAATCCCATAGCGAGACGGAGTTGCACCGTTTTGATCTACATTCACTTTGGCGACTTTGATCTTGCCCGAGTAAGCTGCTGCCACACCATCCACCATCGGGGCAATTGCTTTGCAGGGACCGCACCAGACGGCCCAGAAGTCCACCAGGACGGGCTGCTCGCTCTGCAGCACTTCCTGATCAAAATTTGCATCACTCACTTCGAAAACGCCTTCTCCAGCCATGATCCTCCTTGCGGACCCGCACCCGATCATTGTACAGGAACCGGTATATCCAATCGGATGCGGATGAGATCGTCAAAGTCGCAAAGAGGGGCGCGGTGGGCTGAGGCGCACCAGAGGCGGTTGCGGGCTTCAAGGCTTGCCAGTTTTGCACTGAGTTCCGTGCAAATAGAAGCGCCCGGATCCGCTAAGGATCTCGGGCGCTAGAGCAGCCCTCCCCCAGAACTGCTCACGGAGCGAATGTAAGGTGTTTAAAGGATAAATAGCAAGGAATCTTAGGTAATTGCACAAGTAATCAACAGATAGGTGACTATTCACCTGATCACCCGACTTAACTTACTGATAACGCGTGGGATCGCGGTCCAGCGGCGTGAAAGAAAACCCCAAGTCATTTGATTTCAATGGATTGGCAGGCACCTACCCGCGAAAAGCGGCAAGATATCAGTTCCAGGGGCGCATGTTTTTTTGCTGCTCTGCGAATCGCCACCGAGCCCGTCGTTAGATGACTTTCGTGCTCAACGACCAGCAGCATGGCGGGGCCGGCGCCACTGAGCGCCGCTCCCGCGATGCCATGCTTTCCCACCAACGGAAGCAGCAGCGGCAACAGGCGGCAGATGCGTTCGCGGTACGGCTGATGAATTCGATCTCGCATCGCGAAGCGCAACAGATCGGGTCGCTCCTCAGCAAATGCCAGAGCAAGCGCAGCCACCGATTGCAGGTTTGCCACCACGTCCCTGGTCGCATAAGCCCGGGGCAGCACCGCACGTGCCTTGCTGGTGGCAACAGCTTCGGCGGGGAGCGCGACCACAGCCCGCCAGCTGCGGGGAGGATCGACTCGCGCGGCGCGCACATGGGCGGACTCGCACACAACGCTGACGAACCCGCCCAGCCAGCAAGCCGCGACATTGTCGGCATGTCCTTCGAGCGCGTAAGCCTCCTCGAGAATGCGATCCGTGCTCCAGCCGAGCCCGCCGAAGTGACGTGCCAATGCAATGGCGGCCAGACGCGCCGCTGCCGAGGAGCCGCATCCCATGCCTAAAGGAATCTCGTTCCGCATGCGAATTTTCAACGGCACAATTGGCCTTCGATGATCGCGCAGGATTTTCTTGTAGGTTTCCAGGATCAGATTGTCCTTGAGCTGCGCGCAGCGGTCCGCATCGCGGCCGGTTGCGGTGATGCAGAATTCCTGCGCCGCCCTGGCTTCGATTGCGAGGAAAAAGTCGAGCGCCACAGCGACAGCGTCAAAGCCGGGCCCGAGATTGGCAGAGGTGGCAGGTAAGCGCATCCGCAACACGCCTGAGACTGTGCGCGTCCGGGACGCGCGAGACTTCGCTTCCGCGTTCATGCCTGATGGTCCTTCAACGCCGCCAGCACTGCGGCGGGCGTCGCTTCCACTGGCACCGCGTTTCGCCGCAGAGCTTCAATCTCCTTGTCGGTTCCCTGCTTTTCCTCCTCCGTAAGCAAGGTTCCGCGATGAAAATCGATGGTGTAGTCCGCGTCTTTGAGAGTATGCCCCGTCAGTACAAGCACGACGGTGTCTGCCGAGCGGACCTTTCCGCCCGCGCGCAGCTTTTTCAATCCGGCCAGGGTCACCGCCGATGCCGGCTCGCAGCCCAACCCCTCGGCGCCGATCTCCGCTTTGGCGATCGCAATCTCCGCTTCCGTCACGTCCAGGCACTGCCCGCAAGTCTCCTCGATGACGCGCGCCGCTTTTCGCCACGAAGCCGGGTTCCCAATGCGAATTGCCGTGGCGCGCGTATGCGCTTCCACCGCCTCCAGCACGGCGCCGTGATTGTCTCTGAGGCTGCGCACCAGCGGGTTCGCCCCAGCCGCCTGGATCACGCTGATCTTCGGCAGGCGCGCCACCAGTCCCAGCTCCCGCAACTCGCGAAAACCTTTGCCCAGCGCCGAACTGTTGCCCAGGTTCCCGCCCGGCACAATCACGTGGTCCGGCACATTCCAGTCAAAAGCTTCGGCCATCTCAAACGCCGGCGTCTTCTGCCCCTCCAGCCGGTACGGATTCACCGAATTCAGGAGATAAATCGGCGCCTGCTTCACCACCTGCGTAAGCACGCGCAGGCATCCATCAAAATCCGCCTTTACCTGGCATGTCAGCGCGCCGTAGTCCATGGCCTGCGACAGCTTGCCCCACGCGATTTTCCCCTCGGGAATCAGCACCAGGCTCTTGAGGCCGGCGCGCGCTGCGTAGGCGGCCATCGATGCCGATGTATTGCCTGTCGACGCGCATGCTACCCACTCGAAGCCACGCTCGCGCGCCACGCTCAGTGCCGCTGTCATGCCGGTATCTTTGAACGAGCCCGTGGGATTCATGCCCTGGTGCTTGGCGTAGAGCTGATCGATCCCAAGTGCCTTCGCCGCGCGGGGCAGATGATACAGCGGAGTATTCCCTTCGCGCAGCGAAACCGCGTTACCAAAGCTTTCAAGGATCGGCAGCAGCTCGCGGAAACGCCAGACCCCTGACTGATCGAGTGCCTCGGATGAGCAGCGCCGCTCGCGCCACAGCCATTTCAATGCGCCCGGATTCGGCCGGTCGTGCCCGCCGCGCTGGCTCCAGCCCGGATATTCCACCTCAAACAGATCGCCGCACTGCGCGCACCGGAAATCCGCCTGCGCATCAGCGCCGGCGATCCGGCTGCCGCATCCAAAGCAGCGCAACTGATGCAGATTCTCACTCATAGCTAGTGTTAGCCTACCAGTGTACGGCCGCTGCTTGCTGTGGATGGGAGGAGCACCGCGCGTGCCGAAAGGTCTGAAATTCGCTTTCTGCCTGCTCGCCTTTATCGCACCGCTTTGCGCGCAAACGCCCTTGCGCGTCGCCGCCGCCGCCGATCTGGAGCCGGTGCTGCCGCCCATCCTCACCGAATTTCAGCTGGCCACCGGTATCCATGCTGAAGCCACCTATCAAGCCTCGGCCATGCTCACCACCGAGATCGAGAACGGCGCGCCTTTCGATCTGTTTCTCTCCGCCGACCTGAGCTACCCCAAGCGCCTGATTGATGCCGGCCTTGCCGATGCGGCCGGCTCAGCCGATTCCACCACGCCCATCACCTACGCCAAAGGCACGCTGGTGCTTTGGGAACGCCAGGATTCGCATCTGCCGCCTCCTTCGCTCGAGCTTCTCCGAGATCCACACCTGAAAAGTCTTGCCATTGCCGACCCCGACCGCGCCCCCTACGGCCGCGCCGCGATTGCCGCACTGAAAAGCCTGCGCCTCTACGAAACCCTCAAGCCGCGCATCGTGACGGCGGAAAACATCGCGCAGGCCGCCCAGTTTGTCGATTCCGGCAATGCCGACGCCGGCCTCATCTCGCTCACCTCTGCCCTCACTCCACGCCTCGCTTCCGCCGGGGCCTACTTCCTGATTCCGCGCGATCTCTATCCGCCCATCGAGCAGGGCGCGGTCATCGTCAGCAAGACCACGCAGCGTGCTGCCGTGCACAAGCTGCTCGCTTTCCTCCTCTCAGGTTCCGTTCAGGCTCAGCTCGCCAGGAGCGGTCTCACGCCGGTGAGGTGACAGAAGCGGAGTTAGTGGGTTAGCGGGGTTAGCGGAGCCAAATCGGCTGGCGCAGGCGAAATCGATTGGGATTCCCTGCGCCCGAACGATACTCTGTTGATTGACTCTCATGGACTGGCAAGCACTCGCATTGTCGCTTCGCCTGGCAACGGCGACCACGATCATTCTGATGCTCATAGCAGTGCCGCTCGCCGCACTCCTGGTGCTGGGCCGCAGCCGCTGGCTCGCCGCTATTGAAGCGGTCGTCACGCTTCCCATGGTCTTGCCGCCCACCGTGCTGGGCTTCTTTCTTCTCGTCCTGCTCGGCCCCCGCACAGCCGTCGGGCGCGGCATCACTGCGTTGCTCGGCCACCCGCTCGCATTCTCCTTCGATGGCCTCGTGGTCGGCTCGGTCATCTACAGTCTGCCCTTTGCCGTGCAGCCGCTCGTCGCCGGTTTTGCTTCCGTTGACACCGCTCTCGTCGATGCCGCCCGCCTGCTCGGCGCCGGCTCGGTTCGCCTCGTCCTCAGTATTCTTGTGCCGGTCGCCCGCCGTTCGCTGCTGGCCGCGGCTGTGCTTCCCTTCCTTCATACCGTCGGCGAATTCGGCGTCGTTCTCATGCTCGGCGGCGACATTCCCGGCGCCACGCGCACGCTTTCCATCGTGCTCTACGACCAGGTGGAAAACTTCAATTATGCGGCGGCCGGCCGTACGGCCGCGGTCCTCATGGCATTAAGCGTCTTCGCTCTCGCGGCGATTTATTCCACCAGCGTCACTCGTGGAGCGCGCCGTGCTTGAACTCGCCCTCGATGCGCACCGCGGCAGCTTCCATCTTCAGGTGGAGTGTCGCCTCACATCCGAGTGGACCGTCATCTTCGGCCACTCCGGAGCCGGCAAAAGCACGCTACTCCGACTTCTCGCAGGCCTCGACCGCGCTCGCCGCAACGAACCTGTCACCGCTCGCGTCACCTTCAATGGCCATGCGCTGACCGATACGAGCCGCGGCCTCTGGCTCGCGCCCGGCCACCGCTTCACCTCGCTGGTTACACAGGAGCCGGCACTCTTTCCGCACCTCGATGCCGCAGGAAACGTAGCCTACGGCCTGCAAGCGCTCGACCGCGACCGCCGCAGGGCTCACGTCGACCAGATGCTGGAGCTGGTCGGCGCCGGTGACCTCGCCCGCCTCCGCAAGCACGATCTCTCAGGCGGGCAGGCGCAGCGGGTCGCCCTCGCGCGCGCCCTGGCGCCCGGACCGCAATTGCTGCTGCTCGATGAGCCTTTTTCCGCGCTCGACGGCGCCGCCAGCGATGCCCTCCTGCTGCGTTTGCAGAACTGGCTTCGCCAAAACAACGTGCAGGCCGTCATGGCCACGCACGACGTGACTGATGCGCTCGCCACCGGCGCAGATGTCCTGCTTTTGCGCGAAGGCCGCCTCATCGCCCAGGGCCCCGCCCCTGCGGTGCTCGCCGCGGAACGTAACCGCCTGCAGCATCGCCTGCAATCAGTCTGACTGAAACCTGACCCCTGATCCCTGGTCCCGGTCCTTTGGAAACCCCACCAGCTCCGGCTCTCTTTCGAGCCGGATGCCAAACCGCACTTCGACCTCCGCAGCAATCCGATCTGCCAGGGCAAGAATCTCCTGCGCAGTCGCGCCGCCGCGATTCACAATCGCCAGCGTGTGTTTTGTTGAGATGCCCGCCGCGCCGATCGCATATCCCTTGGCAAACCCCGCCTCCTCGATCAGCCACGCCGCGGGAATTTTCACGCATTCCTCGTTCTCTGCGCCCGAACCCGCGGGGAAACTCGGCGGCGCCATATTGCTTCGCTCGGCAATCTCCCTGAACCGTTCTCTGCTGACAACAGGATTCTTGAAGAAGCTGCCCGCGCTCCGGCAGTCCGGGTCGCCCTCGACGAGCAGCATGCCTTTCCCTTGCCGGATCTGCCGCACGGCGTGCGCGACTGCAGCAAGGCTCGGCCCTTGCGGCGCTTCGCCGCCGGCCAACACGGCCTCCCGCACGTCTGCATACCGCATCGTCGGCGCGCCGTCCGGCGTCAGCCGGTAATCCACGCGCGTAACGATGTATCGCCCCCGGTCCGTCGTGTTGAACCGGCTCCGCCGATAACCGAATCCGCACTCGCCCCCTGACAACTCAACGAATGTCCGCATCTGCAGGTCGTATGCGCGGACGCGCTCGATGACCGAAGCCACCTCCTGCCCGTACGCGCCGACATTCTGCACCGGCGTGCCGCCCACGGTGCCGGGAATCCCGGCGAGGCACTCGATTCCAGCGCAGCTAGTCGAAACACCATGCTCGACGAACGCGTCCCAGTCTTCTCCCGCGCCCACGCGAAATAACCCGCCATCGCGCTCGATTCCCTTCACCGCGACGCGCAAGACCAAACCGTCAAATCCGGCATCCGCGACAAGCAAGTTGCTTCCGCCGCCCAGCACGAAAAGCGGCACCCCGCGCTGGCGCGCCCAGTCATTCGCTTCGACAATCGCGTCCTCGCTCGCCGCTTCAACAAACCAGCGCGCCGGCCCGCCAATGCCAAACGTCGTCCACGGCGCAAGCGAAATGTTCTCGCGCATCTGCAAAATCCAAGACTACAGGAATTCGATGATTTTGGAGGTTCCGGAACATCGCGCGGAAAAGCGGCTGCGCTCCCGCAGAGTAATCCGGGCGACTCGCATTTCGGGCACTCCATCCCGTAAAATAGTCACAGGCAGCTTCTCCTGCCGGAGGCAAACATGTACCCAGAAATGATGGTGATTCCCATGCGCGAGGAGCTCACGCGCGCCGGAATCAAAGAAACCCGGACGGCCGAAGAAGTTGATGCAGCGCTGGCCGCGCCCGGAACCACCCTTGTCGTCGTCAACTCCATCTGTGGCTGCGCCGCGGGCAAAGCCCGTCCCGGCATCCGCCTCGCTCTCGCCAACTCCGCCAACCAGCCCGATCACAAAATTACTGTCTTTGCCGGCCAGGATCGCGAAGCTACCGAACGCGCCCGCGGCTACTTTGACGGTAATCCGCCCAGCTCGCCTTCGGTTGCCATCCTGCGCGACGGCAAGCTCGCTTACTTCATGCCGCGCTCTGTCATCGAGCAGTCCACCGCGCCGGAGATCGCCGCCGAGCTGGTGCGCGCCTTCGACGAGTTCTGCGCGAAAACGACTGCGTAGCGCGCATTCAGACACGCCATAAACAAACCGGCCTCCCGCAATGGGAGGCCGTGGTTCTTGATGGCCGTGTTCGGCCGCTCAGTCGGCCGCCTGCACCTTCTTGAGCGCCCTCACCTTGCTGTGCTTCCGGCTATACGTGAAGTAGATGATCTGTCCCAGCACCAGCCAACTGCCAAACCCGATCCACGCCGGCGCATCCAGCGAAAGCATCAGCGCCACAGAAACGATCATGCCGCAGATCGGCACGACGGGAACCAGAGGCGTCCGGAACGGCCGTTTCAAATCGGGATGCCGCACCCGCAGCACCCACACGCCGAGACACACAATGGTAAACGCGAGCAAGGTACCCAGGCTCACCAGCTCTCCCAGCAGAGTGATGGGGAAGAACGCCGCGAGAAACGCCGCCAGGCACCCTACCACAATCGACGTCAGGTACGGCGTGCGAAAGCGCGGATGCAGTTTGCCGACCCAGTTCCAGAGCAATCCGTCGTGCGACATGGTGTAGAGCACGCGCGACTGGCCCAGCAGCATCACCAGCATCACCGACGCCAGTCCCGCAATCGCGCCCAGGTCAATCAGGATGACGGCCCAGCGCACGCCAATTGCCGCCGCGCCATCGGCCACCGGGGCCGGAACATTCAACGTGGTGTACGGCTTGATCCCCGTCAGTAGTCCAGCCACGAAGATATAGAGCGTCGTGCAAACGATCAGGGAACCCAAAATCCCGAACGGCATGTCCTTCTGCGGGTTCTTGGCTTCCTGCGCCGCTGTGGAGACTGCGTCAAAACCGATATACGCGAAGAACACCACGCCTGCGCCCCGCATGATGCCGGACCAGCCGTATTGCCCGAAGTGGCCCGTGTTTTTCGGGATGAACGGATGCCAGTTGGTCATCATCTGTGGCCAGTGGCCCAGCGCAAAAGTTGCAGCCAGGCCAATGAAGAAGATCACAATCGAGACCTTGATCATCACCGCTGCGCTGTTGAAGTTCGCAGACTCGCGCACGCCGACCACGAGAACGATGGTGATCACCACAATCGCCGACAAGGCGAAAACATCCACCTGTGCCTTGAAAGGGTGACCGAAGATTGACAGCGCCAGACCCGGAGTCGGATTAAACGGGAGCTTGGTGCCGAAGAAGCCGACAAGGCTGTTGACAAAGCCGCTCCAGCCCACAGCCACGGTGGCCGCGCCAAACGCGTATTCCAGCACCAGCGCCCAGCCGATGATCCACGCCACAAACTCGCCCATGGTGGCGTAGCCGTATGTGTAGGCGCTTCCTGCAATCGGCAGCATCGACGCGAACTCCGCATAACAGAGTCCTGCAAAAATGCAGCCAACGCCGGCGATGATGTATGAAATCACAATGGCCGGGCCCGCAAACTGCGCCGCTGCTGTGCCGGTCAAGACGAAAATTCCCGCGCCGATGATTCCGCCGATCCCAATCGTGATCAGATTGATCGGCCCCAGCGCGCGCCTGAGCGTGTGCCCGCCCGTTTCATTGGCCTCGGCAAGAATGGTGTCGATCGGCTTGGTGGCCAGGAGTTCGCTCGGCATCAGTTCCCTCCTCGACACTGTTGTGCGCTCGCCAATCGACCCGCCAACGTCTCCACCGTGATTCTGTTTTGGCCGGCTTCCCGCAACAGCATCGACGAGAGTTGAATACGCAGTAATCTAGATTTCAATGCGAACTTCCTCCGTAACAGATTGGACGGGGAACCAGCGCCAGCCCGATTTTACCTGCCGGAACTCGTAACGCCATCATACGACACGCGTCGCGATGCCCCCGCAGATATCGATAAGTGCTCAGCCGCGTGGCGCCCCTGCCTTTGACTGTCGTGTTTTCAGCCAATCGACTGTGCCCATTCAGGCCAGATTGCCGTTTGTTGAAACAGAAATGTCTCGAACCGAGACAAAGAATGACTCGTTTTGCGACACCGGAGGGACCGAACAGCTATGCCAGGACTTTGATCCATCGGCGGAACTCGGCCACCGGATCGGCTGCACAGAAGATCGCCGCAGCGACTCCGAGGGTGGTTGCGCCCGCGGCCAGAACAGCAGCCGCCGTCTCGAGCGTGACGCCGCCGACGGCGACAAGTACTGCATCCGCGCCTGCTTCGTTGCGCAGCCTACGCACGCCATCGATTCCAACGGGCGGCTTTGTGGTCTGTTTGGTGGTGGTTGCGAAGACAGGACCGATGGAAAAATAATCTGCCGGCTCCCTCAAAATGCCGGGCAGCAACGCTTCGGTCCCACCGTAGGTGCCGACGATGCGATCGGGGCCCAGCAGCCGGCGCGCCTCTGCGGGCGCCGCATCGCCAGCATCGACATGGGCTCCGTCAAAGCGTGTTGCTTCAACCAGATCGACCCGGTCGTCGAGAATGAGCTTCACTTTGCCAGATGGCAGAGTCTCACGAAGAACCGCGGCGTCGGCCAGCAACTCCTCGTCGGAGCCGGTCTTGTTGCGGTATTCAAGCAGCGTTGCGCCGGCTTCAGCCAATCCGCTGCCGAGCCGGCACAGGAATTTCGCCCGCCCATCGCTCGGGATCACCGAGCGATCCAGAATCGGATAAACCTTCGGAAAAGGAAACGGCATGGAACAAGAGTAGATCAGGGGTCAGGGATCAGGAGGGCACGGGCCCGAAAGGGAGTCGAGCTGCGCCATGCCGATCGGTCGATGCGGCGTGCTGTGCGCGCAAGCCAGGGAAAAAGGTTCAATGGTAAGGAGCGCTGAAACCTGATCCCTGATCCCTGATCCCCGACCCCTGCCTTTCTCACATCTCGTCCGCGCTCGGCCCGTAGGTTCCCGGCACCTTCGCGCTGAGCATGCGCAAATAGACGCTCATCTGGCCGCGGTGGTGAATCATGTGATCCAACACTGCCTCGCGGAACACCTGGTGTTTCGGCTGGTCAATGTAGGCCGTCCCGGCCCAGATAAACTTCCAGTTCCGATCCC
>Ga0335072_10015416_pt1 | contig 10849 bp, 5 predicted proteins | sample Lox_Sample_21_FD_206725 | JGI IMG/M metagenome (GOLD analysis project Ga0335072, IMG submission 206725) | Soil microbial communities from Loxahatchee National Wildlife Refuge, Florida, United States - Lox_Sample_2.1 | ecosystem: Environmental > Terrestrial > Soil > Wetlands | place: USA: Florida... | reverse complement strand
GCCAGCGGATGGTGCACCATGAACGGCCCGCCAAAGCAGGTACTGAAGGTCATTTCTGGCTCGATGCCCAGTCCGATTTCCGTTCCGGCAATTTTGCTGGTATAGCCGGAGATGAAATGGTAGATGGCCTGATCTGGATTCAATCGTGAAATGGGCGGCATCACGCCCGAAGCATCGCAGGTTAGGAAGATGACGTTCTTGGGATGTCCGGCGCGTTTCTCGGGCATGCAATTCTCGATGTACGCCAGCGGATACGCCGCGCGAGTGTTTTCCGTGACGGAATAGTCGTTCAGATCGAGGCGTCGTGACACTGGATCGAACGTGACGTTCTCCAGCACCGTGCCAAATCTCCGCGTGCAAGCGTAAATCTGCGGCTCAGCCTCGGGAGAGAGGCGAATCACTTTGGCGTAGCAGCCGTCCTCAAAATTGAAGACGCCGTTATCGCTCCAGCCGTGTTCGTCGTCTCCGATGAGGCGGCGTTTCGGATCGGCGGAAAGAGTAGTTTTTCCAGTTCCAGAGAGTCCGAAGAAAATCGCGACGTCGCCCTCGGCGCCCACATTGGCCGAGCAGTGCATCGAAAGAATGCCCTGCAATGGCAAGAGGAAATTCAGAACGGTGAAGATCGTTTTCTTGATCTCTCCCGCATAACTCGTGCCGCCGATGATGGCCAACCGTTCGCGGAAATTGATGATGATGAATGTTTCCGTGCGCGTGCTATCGACCATGGGCGAAGCCTGGAACGAGGGCACCGCAATCACGGTGAATTCCGGGATATGGCGCTGCAGCGCGTCCTGGCTGCGGATTTTCAAAAACATGGTGCGCGCAAAAAGGCTATGCCAAGCTTTCTGCGTAATGATGCGCACAGGAAGGCTATGCTCGGGGTCGGCGCCGGCAAAGCAGTCTTGCACGAAAACGTCGCGGCCCTGCAGATATCCCTGCAGGCGAGTGAGAAGCGCGCTGAAGCTCTCCCCAGTAAATGGACGGTTGTACTGACCCCACCAGATTTTTTCCTCTGTCGAGTGTTCCCGCACCACAAATTTGTCGGCTGCAGCTCGCGCGGTATGTTTTCCCGTCGACACGATAAGAGGGCCGAGATGCGACAGGCTCGCCTCCGAGCGGAAGATGCTTTCCTCGTAAAGGGCGGGCGTAGGCAAATTCCAATAAACGCGTCGCAGGTTGACCAATCCATGATTCTGCAGGCCGTAGCTCGATGCCAGCTTTCCAGCTTCTTTTACCGCGGGAGATTGAACGTCGAGATAGATGTTCATACCCACTCCCTCACCAGTTTGCGGTCGCCAAGATATAGTTCGTTCGCCGAATTCGTGTCGAGCGCCCACTTGATGCGATCCAAGCCCTCGGTGATGTCGCGGACGGCTCCGCAATAACTGAGTCTCAGATGGCCTTCGAATCCAAATTCTTTTCCCGGAACCGTGACCACGCGTACTTTGTCGAGCAGGAAGTTGGAGAGCTTCTGCGAATCCTTCATGTAAGCGCTGAAGTCAGGGAAACAATAGAACGTCCCTTCTGGCTGATAAACCTTGATTCCATCAAAGGCGCGCAGGCGGTCCATCATCACGTTGCGGTTGTTTTCGAGCGTCACGCGCAAGCTGTCGATCGGCGATTGCACGCCATTCAACGCGCCGACAGCCGCCCATTGCGATGGCGCCGACGGACCGGAAGTTTGCTGTGACTGAATCGTCGCCATCGCTTCGGTGAGCGGCTTGTTGGCAATCGCCCAGCCGATGCGGAATCCTGTCATGGCGTACATTTTCGAGACGCCGTTAATCACAACCAGCTTCGATTCTTCCAGCGGCTGCCGGGCGAACTCGTAACAGATCGGCGCCGTCTTGCCATCAAAGATCAGCCGGTTGTAAATGTCGTCCATGATCAGGTAGATTCCACGCTTCTCGCAGAACTCGACCATCTCCTGGATGAAATCTTTCGAGTACATCGCTCCCGAGGGATTATTGGGGCTATTCAGGATGATGGCCTTCGTATATGAACTCACCACGTCGACGATTTCCTTGACCGTCGGAAAGAAAGTCCCATCTTCCGCAGTCACCGGCACGGGAACGCCGCCCGCCAGCTTCACCATCTCTGGATAGCTGACCCAGTAGGGCGCAGGAAAAATCACTTCTTCCTTGGGGTCGAGAATGGCGTGCAGCAGCACCATAAGCGCCTGCTTGGCTCCTCCGCAGGCGATCACGTTATCGGCGGAGACCAGCTTCTTGTAGTGCTCCTCGGTGTAGCGGATGATGGCCTTCTTGAGCGCGGGAATTCCGTCAGGCGGTGTGTAGCGGATTTCACCCGTATTGAGCACGGCCGCACAATTGATGACCGCATCCACGGGACACTTGGTCTTGGGCTCGCCGCCCCCCAAGTGGATCACCGGCTCGCCTTTGTCGCGCAGCAGCGCAGCCGTTTCATTCAGCTTGAGCGTTGCCGACTCCTTAATGGACCGGGCTAGCTGACTGAGACTCATGACTCACCTTCTCTTTCCGCCATACTTGACGACAGGCTTCAGTGGGCGTTTATTCTAGGAGCAAAATTTTCAGGCACAGACGCTCAGCGCATTTTCAAAGGCGGCCGGTTGCCTTTATAGCGCGGCTGATTCAGCGTATCGGATGGTGAATTTCCCGCAGTGATTAGAATCACGTGACCTGATTCAGCTCATTGGGGTGCGGCCGGTAGGTTTCCTACAGAATCTTTCCGGACAAATTCCTTGTATGCTCTACGTTTATCTATTACCCCAAGGCTGGCATATCACGTGTTGCCGTTCTGTCGCCCGCGCCCTCGCGCAGGTGAGAAATGCCAGCAGTAAACGATTCCGACGATCAGTAATAATCCGCCCCACCAGACATTAGCGTGTAACTGGTAGAGCACGACTTGTTGTTCCGGCGGATAGAGGATCTCCCAAATCCCGCGTGCAAATATCAGCGCGCCATTGACCAACAAGGATAGGCCGATGAAGAACCATATCGAGAGCGAGCCGCCGGATTTCATGCTTTGCTTTTCTCCTACCAGAAGATGATCTGCACGATAACGAAAGCGATGGCCACGACCGCACCCCAGAAGATGGGACGATGCAGCAGCGGAACGTTTTCGGTGCTCGGAATCGGCGTCAATCCGTAGACCAGGCCGCTCAACTCCGCCTCGGGTTTTCGCTTCGTCATAAGACTTACGATTACCGTAACCATCACGCAAATCAGCCAGCACCACAGTGCGCGGAACATGTTTTGCGCCTGATCCTGCGCGTGATTCGACAGCGCGACATAACGCACGGCGTTAGGATCGACTTTGGCCCACACATACATGCCGATGGACGACAGCGTTCCCGCGAACAATCCCCAGAAACCAGCGGCCGGGGTGGTCCGCTTCCAGAGCATTCCCAGAATCACAGTTCCGAAAAGGGGCGCGATGAAGAAACTGAAGAGCGCCTGAACGTAATCCATGATGCTCTGCGCGTGCATCACGAGATAAGCTGTGCCGATGCTTACAGCCACGCCCAGCAGTGTGCACCAACGGCCCATCCTGACTTTCAAATCGTCGGAGGCATTCCTGTTGATGAGGGCACCGTAGATGTCGTAGGTCCAGACGGTGGCGAAAGCGCTGACATTTCCCGCCATCCCCGACATGAAACCGGCGATCAATGCCGTAACCCCGAGGCCGAGCAGACCGGGCCCGCAATAGCGAGCCAACATTAACGGTAAAACCTCGTCGTAGCTGTGCAGACCGCTTGCCCGACCAGCTTCGGACCAGGCCACATCCCCAGGCACAAGCCGCAGCAAGTTGCCGGTATGCGGATCGCGGAGAAGAGCCAAACCCAATAGGCCGGGAAGAATGACGATAAATGGGACCATCATTTTGAAGGCGGCTCCGATAATCGGAGCCAGTTCGGCGGAACGCAGGTCTTTGGCCGCGAGAACGCGTTGAACCACGAGAAAATCTGTGGTCCAGTATCCCATCGCACTCACCACCCCCAGCCCGAAGACCATGCCGACCCAGTTGATTCCCATCGGATTGTCAGAAAAATTGCCTAAGGTGGACCACAAATGGGTGTAGGCGCCGGGATTGGCCACGTGCTGCTCGGTCAGATTCTCGAGAATCTTGGCCTGCAATCCGCTCCATCCACCGGCCTCGATCAAACCCATGATCGGAATGAGCAAGGCTCCCGCCCAGATCAGAAAAAACTGGAGCACTTCGTTGAAGATCGCGGAGCGCAAGCCGCCCAAAGCCACATATACGGCCACCGTGATCGACGAAACCCAGATGCTGAAATGAATGTCCCAGCCCAGGACGACGCGCATCACGACGGCCATGGCATACATGTTTATGCCGCTCATCAGCACCGTCATCAAGGCGAACGAGATGGACGAGAGTGCCTGCGTGCTTTGTCCGAAACGCAGCTTGAGATAGCCCGGAACGGAATGCGTTCGGCAGATGTGGTAGAAGGGCATCATCACCAATGCCAGAAACAACATGGCTGGAATGGCGCCGATCCAGTACCAGTGCGCGGCCAGGATTCCGTACTTGTAGGTGTTCCCCGCCCATCCCATCAGTTCAAGCGAACCGAGATTGGCTGACAGAAAGGCTAAACCCGCGACCCAGGCCGTCATCTCCCGCCCTGCCATAAAAAAATCTTCGCCGGTATTGGCTTGGCCCTTCAGATACACACCAATGGCCAATACGAGCGCGAAGTAGAAGAAGATGATGATCAAATCAAGCGGGGATAAGTGAACCAGTCGTGGCGTGACGATCAGCAGAGTAGCTGTCATTTACCCCTGTACCTGTTCATTGGAGTTGCCTTAAATTTGCTTCGAGCTCAACCCAAAAGCACACACCGGTTCACGGCAAGGCAAATAGAAAAACCGTTGGCGCGCCGGTGATGTCGCCGATCCAGAATCTTGATGGTTTGCCCGACATCACGGCTACGTATTGTTTTCCGGCTTCTTCGTAGGTGACCACCCCGCCTCCGATGCCGCCGCCAGTATTGAAGCGGTAAAGCACCTTCCCGGTCTGCGCGTCCAAAGTCAGAAAGTCTCCGGTCAACTCGCCGGTGAAGACAACGTTCCCCTTCGTTGCCGTGACAGCCGATATCATGGGCCGTTCCGACTGATACTTCCATTTGACTTCTCCAGTCGTTGCATCGATCGCAGTGAGCCAACCCTGCGACTGCGCTCCGAATTTCACGGTCCCACCCATGTACGTACGTCCCGGTATGTACCGCACTTTCTCGGCACTCGCCATGGTCATGCACCAATCGACTGCGTTCACGAAGAGCATGTTCAGGTCCCGATTGAGTGCTGGTCCATTCCATTCAACTCCGCCGAGCGCGCCCGGACACGCCTCCACACCGTCGCTGGTCAACGGCACGTCGGCGTTCTTAATAGTTGTCACGGGCGTGGAATAGATGACTTCATGACTCTCGCGATTCAGCGTGCGGAGAAAGCCGTCCTTTCCCGCGGTGGTCAGGAGGGGAGTGTCTTGCCCGTTAATCTTTTCCTCGAACAGCGGACTCACCTGGGTCAAATCCCAGTCGTGAAAATCGTTTCGCACCATCTGCCGATACCACAGCAGTTTGCCGGTGTGAACGTCCAAGACAACAACTGAATCCGAATAACGGTTATCGCCCGGCCGCAGGTTCGCGGGCAAATCGGGCGCGGGATTGCTGACCGCTACGAAAAGTTCCCCCTTCTCGGGGTCGAGCGAGAACGGCGTCCAGACCGCTCCGCCACCGATCTTGATTCCTTTGGGATTGCCCCATGATTCCGAACCCGCCAGCGTTGCTCCCGGTACCGTCTGAAACTTCCATACCGGCGATCCATCGCTTAGGCGGAAGGCGCCCACCCATCCAGAAACGGCATTTTCGCTGCCCGCCGGCCCGATCAAAATTAGATCTTCAAATATGAGCGGCGGCATGGTGAACGTCTCCCCCTGCGCCGCATCCGCCGCCTTGACGGCCCACACTAATTTTCCGGTATCCGCATTGAGAGCCAGAAGATATCCATCCGAACTTCCACGAATCAGATAACCGTCTTTGATGGCGACGCCACGGTTGTTCGTCCAAACCTCGCCCGCACGAGGCTCCCAGCTGTAGCGCCATTTCGGCCGGCAGTCGGTCGCGTTCAATGCCAGCGTGCTGCGGTTCGTGGTGATGTACATCGTCCCTTGATACACAATCGGACCGGTCTGGAAATTTCCCTCGTCGCCAACCTGGAACACACAGACCGCACGGAGTTGGCCGGCATTTTGATTGTTGATCTGATCGAGTGCCACATAGCGTGCGCCGGCATAGTCGTGAGTGTGATAGAGCCAATTGCGCGTCGAATCGGCGGCGTGATTCAGTTCTTCCTGTGTCGGCCCTCCGCTTTTCGGAACCGCTGCCGGATCGCCAGATATGCGAAGCGGCGGCGGTTTGCTCTCTGATTCCTGCGCCATTCCGAAGCGCAGGCGCGCCTGCTTCATCTGCTTCGAGCCCGCGAGCAAAGGAACGGTCCCGCCCGATTGATATCCATTTTGCTGCAGAACATAGGTCAGCACTGCCGTGTATTCCGCCGGACGCAGCGTTCCCGGCTCGCCCTTCGGCATGGTGTTGCGGATGATGAAGTCGAGATCATCGATGGTGAGCTTCGCATCGCCCCAGCCCGAAGTCCAGCGCGCCGCAAAGCCAGGTCCAGCCAACGGGTTCGCTCCCCCATTTTTCAGATTGTCGCCGTGGCACATGGCACACTTCGCGGCATAGAGCGTTTTGCCATGCGCCACTTGTTGCGCGGTGAACAGCGGGGCCTCTTTTATTGCGTGGCTGGTGGTCTGGCTTCTTACCTGGCCCACAGCTCCAGCAATCACTCCTGCTAAGGTGATCACCGCCGCTCGATACCACGTCGTCATGCGCTGGCTCCTCCAACCGTCGTTCTTGAATTCAGTGGGAATGCTCCGCGGAGTCTGTACACAGGTTTTTCTTTACGCCCATAGCGCAGTGACTATACGCCTCGGTGGCAAGCGCCGGACGCTTGACGCCATGACTATTTCTGTTCGATCGTCGCATTCAAGACAATCGTCAGTGGAGTCGGACGGTCTGCTTTGACGAAGCGGTTCACCAGGAACCGCTGGCCGTCCTTGGTGACGTCGTACGTATATTGATCGGTGGAAGAGACATGCGGGCGGCCACGAAGCTGGAACAGCGGCGCCGGCGTGCCGCCCGAAAAGCCACCATCCGTGGACACCGTAGCCGCCATCAGCATGCCGGATTGTCCGATGTAATAAAGTTCCTTGCCATCGCCGCGCCAGCGCGGTTCGGTGCCCCCTCCGCGGGACACTTGCCATTTGCCCGCCGCACCGGGAAAAGTCGTGACATAAATTTCCCAGTCTCCGGATTCAGTGGAAGCATACGCCGCCCACTTTCCATCGGGGGAAATCTGGCCGGTGCGATCTGAACCCCGCGTCTCAATAAATGGCTTCATGGATCCGCCGCTGGCGGGAACCAGGAACAACCCGGTGGCGCGGCCGCTAGCACTGTTCGCCAGCCAGGCAGTGCAGAGAATCTGCTGGTCATCCAGTGACCACGAGTTGGCCAGAATGTCCTGTCTGATGTCGATGGAGAGCACGGTTTTCTCTCGCTCCAATCCGGATGCGGCTTTGGCCAGCAGTTGCGCTTGCTCTCCTACCGATCGGTACGCAATGGTCTTCCCGTCACGCGACCAGACTCCACTCACGTCTTCGCTGGAGCCAAACGTAAATCGCGTGCTCGTGTTGCCCTGTGCTGCCTCCAGCCAGATGTCCACGTTATTGGCTTTCAGGTCCGCAATGTCTACCGCGACCCGCTGATTGTCAGGCGAGAGAATGGGATTCGACACGGTTCCCGGTTCACCCACATGCCCAAGTTCTTTGCCGCTGCGGTCGAGCCACGTTAGCTGCGATAACGCCGTCCCCGTTCCCGTGGAATACACGAGGCTTCCATTCGCTCCAACGGAAAACGCCGCCATGATGATCGAGGGCGAATACTGAACGGAATCTGCCACAACCTGCGGTTCACCCGAGACCGCACCCTTGGAGACGTCGAACGACGAAGAAACCAGGCGGAGCTTCGGGTCCAAATAGAAAATGTGTCCCTGCGCCACTCCGACGTTAGAGTGGGTCAGCACGATCAGTTTCTTCTCTTTTGCGTCCAGCGAACTTTCATAGATGCCACCAATGCGATCATCGAGGTTGTTGACAAAATTGCCGACCCAAAACAAGAAATGATCGCCATCAGGCAGGAATACGGGCCAGCGGTGCGATTGCTCTCGTTTTCCGTACAGGCTCGGACTCAGCGGAGCCGCGCCCGTGCCGTCCGCATTCACACGCCACATTCCGCCCTGAGCTTCGGGAGTGTATACGATTACGTTCTTCGATCCCCATGCTCCCCCTCGGCCTTCATGTGCGCCCGCGACGGCCTGTGGCGAACCGCCGGAAGCGGGAATCTTCAGCAGCCTGGATTTGGCGAAGAAACCGATGTACGCATTGTCCGGCGACCAGAAGGGATAACTCGCACCTTCCGTATCAGCCAACTCATTCGCTGCGGGATCACCCACACGCTGCACAAACAATTCCGGCACGCCCGTGTTGTCATCGGGCGAGACGAAGGCCAGCATCCGTCCATCCGGCGACAGCGCCATCTGGCTGACCTCGCCCGGAACCGGCAGCGCAAATTGCATGCGGCGGGCGACTGGAGTCCGGCGTATGAGCATGCCCAGAAGAACACCCGCGACCAGCAGAACGATTGCTGCCACAAATGCCCAGATCCATCGCGATGACCTCGGTGGTGCAGATGCAGCCCGAACCGCTGCGCTGGCATCGGTGCCCGAAAGCGTTCCCAATGCAAACGCCAGGTCCCGCGCCGATTGAAACCGCTGCTCGGGCGCCTTTTCCAGGCATCGCCGTACAATCCGCTCCAAGGCCGGAGAAACCATCTTGGAATCCGTCGCCCACTCCGGCAGTTCTTCCTTGAGAATCGCCGTCATCGTCTCGGCTGCGGTATCGCGATGAAAGGCGCGTTGACCGGAAATCATTTCGTACAGCACTGCGCCGAAGGAAAAAATGTCGGTGCGATGATCAATCGCCTCTGCCCGCACCTGTTCCGGCGACATATACCCCGCAGTGCCCATCACCACTCCCGCCTGCGTTGGAGAACTGGTGACCGTAAGGCCATCGGGATTGGTCGTTCCCGACGCGGTGGGCTGCGTTAATTTCGCCAGTCCGAAGTCGAGGATCTTGGCCCGGCCCTCCCTGGTGATGAAAATGTTCTCCGGCTTGAGATCGCGGTGCACGATCCCTTTCTCATGCGCCGCAGCCAGTCCGGAAGCCACCTGCACGGCATAGTCGCCCGCTTTCCGGGCCGGAAGCGCGCCCTCCCGCAGAACTTCGCGCAGGCTCTGCCCTTCCAGCAGTTCGGAGACCAGATACGGTCGACCGTCCTGCGAGCCGATGTCATACAGCGCCAGAATGTTGGGATGATTCAACGCTGCGACCGATCGCGCTTCTTGCTCGAAACGCCGCAACCGGTCCGCGTCATGCGCGAATGATTCGCTCAGGACCTTGACTGCCACATCTCTTCCGAGACGCTGATCGCGGGCGCGATACACCTCGCCCATTCCTCCCGCACCAATCAACGCAGCTACTTCATAGGGGCCCAGCTTGGTGCCAATGGTGAGCGGCATAAGTGCGCAGAATTATATCCGCACAGGCGCCATCCGCGATGGAAGAAAGGATTGGCGTTGGACTTACTACGCCGGAGAGAGAGTTTCGGGAATCATTCCGCGTTGCTGGCGAAGGGCCGCGTGGAAATCATCGGCCGCCAGGGGCTCGCCATAGAAAAGTTGCAACAGAGGATCGTCGGTTTCCGACGGATTCTTCGCATTCACGCGCGATTCCAGGCCCTCCGGCTCGACCAGCATTTCAGGAGTCGCCGATCGATTCTGGGAAAGCACTTCGAGAAAGTGTTCCAGAGAGGCGCGATGTCCAAGCGTTTTTTGCGTGAACTCGACTCCCATTCCCGTCTCCGGATGCATGACCCGCACAAGCCCTTGGGCGCGCATCTCCACGCCCGCCGCGCGCATGGTCAATAGCACCCGCGTTGAAACCGGAAAGGGAGATGCTATTTCCAGATAGCATCCCCCCAAACTCAGATCGGTCAGCTTGCAGCTGATCGGAGGATCGTCCTGCTCGACGTCTGCGGAGTTCTTGCTGAGCCACTCGCGCAGGCGGAATGCCATTTCGAACGGAAGATCGACGAATCGCACTCCCGCCAGCGTTCCAGTGCCTTCCCAGGCGAACTCGGCCAGAAGCTGCAGAGACGATTCTGTCCCGGGAAGAGTAAAACCGACCTGCCAACGTCCGCGGGGACGCTTGCGGCCTGTAACGCGCAACGCCATGCCGCCTTCGCTCAGATCTGCACTGGTCAACTTCATCTCGCCCGCACTTTCGACGCTTTGCAGGGATACGGGAATCTGCACTGCGACCCGCACATTGCGCCGCCGCTCGCTCTTCATCAGCGCGCGCGCTGCGCGGAAACTCGATCTCGCCCGTTCGCTGGAAACCGGCTTATAAAGAACGAAATGCGCTCCAATCCCAAAGACCGCGCTCAACCCGACGGTGGGCTCGACAATAGCCATCGCGACCGCCTGCCGGTTGCAGGGAGCATTGCGCGAGCTGCGCAGCACCTCGGCCGCTCCATCACCGGAGCAGTCCACAATAATGGCTTCAAATCGCCGGCGCGTGAGTTTCCGCAGTGCCGTCGCGGAATCGGAGCACAGTTCGACGGCTATATCGAGGTCGCCCAGAGAGCGGCGCAGCACTCGCACGATCTTGTCGT
>Ga0335072_10015415_pt1 | contig 10850 bp, 8 predicted proteins | sample Lox_Sample_21_FD_206725 | JGI IMG/M metagenome (GOLD analysis project Ga0335072, IMG submission 206725) | Soil microbial communities from Loxahatchee National Wildlife Refuge, Florida, United States - Lox_Sample_2.1 | ecosystem: Environmental > Terrestrial > Soil > Wetlands | place: USA: Florida... | reverse complement strand
GTTCGACGACGACGCGGACGCGGCGATGCGGGCGGCAGTGGAGGCGCAGGTCGAGGCAGAGTCGCTGCCGATGTTCCTGTCCGGCCGGATCTACGACGACGGCATCATCGATCCGCGCGACACCCGGACGGTGCTCGGGCTATGCCTGTCAGTGATCCACGGGGCACCTGTCCGCGGCACTTCCGGCTACGGCGTCTTCAGGATGTGACGGCGATGATCACGCGGGTGCTGGTAGCCAACCGGGGCGAGATTGCCCGCCGGGTCTTCCGGACCTGCCGCGACCTAGGGCTGTCGACGGTCGCGGTCTACTCCGACGCAGACAGCGGTTCGCCGCATGTCGCCGAAGCTGACCTCGCGGTCAGGCTGCCCGGCGACGCGGCCGCCGACACCTATCTTCGGGAGGACCTTCTGGTCGACGCGGCGCGGCGGTCCGGCGCGGACGCCGTCCATCCCGGTTACGGTTTCTTGTCGGAGAACGCAGCCTTCGCCCGCGCGGTCCAGCAGGCCGGGCTGACCTGGGTCGGACCGCCGCCAGGCGCGATCGAGGCGATGGGCAGCAAGATCGAGTCCAAGCGGCTGATGGCGGCGGCGGGCGTTCCGGTCTTGCCGGAGATCTCGCCTGACGCGCTGACCCCGGCTGACTTGCCGGTGCTGATCAAGGCGTCGGCGGGCGGCGGCGGCCGGGGCATGCGCGTCGTCCGCACCATGGCTGAGCTGCCCGCGGGGCTCGCGGCCGCGCGATCCGAGGCCGCTGCCGCGTTCGGCGACCCGACAGTGTTCTGCGAGCCGTACCTGGAGGCCGGCCGGCACCTCGAGGTCCAGATCCTGGCAGATACCTTCGGCACCGTCTGGACCATCGGCGAGCGCGAGTGCTCGATCCAGCGCAGGCACCAGAAGATCATCGAGGAGGCGCCGTCGCCGCTGGCGCAGCGCATCAGCGGCATGCGACAGCGACTGCTCGACGCAGCGCGCGCGGCCGCTTGCGCTGTCGGCTATATCAATGCGGGAACGGCCGAGTTTCTCGCCGATGACGCAGGCCAGTTCTACTTCCTGGAGATGAACACCCGGCTTCAGGTCGAGCACCCCGTCACCGAGTGCACGACCGGGCTGGACCTGGTCGCGCTGCAACTGCAGGTGGCGGCCGGCCAGCGGCTGCCCGCCACGCCGCCGGATGTCACTGGCCACGCCATCGAGGTTCGTCTGTACGCCGAGGATCCGGCCGCGGGCTGGCGGCCGCAAAGCGGCACGCTGCACCGGTTCGAGGTGCCCGGAGTGCTGGCCGAGTTCGCAGCGTTGCCGGCGCAGTCCGGGCTCCGGCTGGACTCCGGAGTTGTCGGCGGCAGCGAGGTCGGCACCCGCTACGACCCCATGCTGGCCAAAGTGACCTGCTGGGCGCCTGACCGGGACCAGGCGGCTAAAGCGCTGGCCGGCGCCCTGGCCCGAGCCCGCGTTCACGGCCTGATCACCAACCGGGACCTGCTGGTGCGCGTACTGCGCCATCCGGCGTTCCTGGCGGGCCAGACCGACACCGCGTTCCTGGACCGGCACGGCCTGGATAGCCTCGCGGCGCCGCTGGCGGACAAGCAGGGCGCGGCCTTGTCCGCGCTGGCCGCAGCGCTTGCCGATGCCGCCGGCCGGCAGGCACGGTCCCTGGTGCTCGGCGGCCTGCCGTCCGGCTGGCGCAATGTGCCATCGGAGTTCCAGTGCAAGGAGTACGTGCAGGCGGGCACCCAGGACCAGCACCAGGTGCGCTACCGGATCGAGCGCCGCGGCCTGATCACCGATAGAGGTGACGACGTCCGGCTGGTCTCGATGACGCCGGATCAGGTCGAGCTCGACGTGGCCGGCCTGCTGCACAGGTTCGAGGTCTGCGACTATCCGGGGCTGACCTGTGTTGACTCAGTGCTCGGGCCGGTCGCGCTTGCGCCGGTCAGCCGGTTCGCCGACCCGGCCGGTCAGGCCATCGCAGGATCGCTGCTGGCGCCGATGCCCGGGGTCGTCGCCAGGGTCGGCGTCGTGGCCGGCGACCAGGTCACGGCGGGCCAGCCGCTGCTCTGGCTGGAGGCCATGAAGATGGAGCACGTGATCTCAGCTCCGGTCGCCGGGATCGTCACTGAGCTGCCGGTATCGGCCGGCCAGCACGTTGAGGTGGGCGCTGTGCTCGCCGTCGTCAAGCCGCTGGAGATCTCGTGAAAGGTGACCAAGCACAGTGAATTTCACCGAGACCGACGAGCAAGTCGCGCTCCGGGCTGCGGTGGCGGAGCTCGGGCGTAAGTACGGGTACGCCTACTTCACCAGGCAGGCTCGCAGCGGCGGCAGGCTGACCGAGTTGTGGCAGGAAGCCGGCAAGCTGGGCTTCATCGGCGTGAACCTGCCGGCGGAGTACGGCGGCGGCGGCGCTGGCATGTACGAGCTGTCCATCGTGCTCGAGGAGCTCGCCGCGGCCGGCTGCGGCCTGCTGATGATGGTCGTGTCGCCGGCGATCTGCGGGACGATTCTTGCCAGGTTCGGCACGCCCGAGCAGAAGCAGCGCTGGCTGCCGAAGATTGCCAGCGGGTCGTCCATCATGGCCTTCGGCATCACCGAGCCGGACGCCGGATCGAACTCGCACAAGCTGACAACGGTGGCGACCCGCGATGGCGATACGTGGGTGCTGACCGGCCGGAAGGTCTTCATCTCCGGCGTCGACGAGGCCGAGGCGGTGCTGATCGTCGGCCGGACCGCGGACGCGAAAACCGGCAAGCTGCGCCCGGCGCTGTTCGTGGTGCCGACTGACGCTGCTGGCTTCAGTTTCCAGCCGATCGACATGGACATCGTCATGCCGGAGAAGCAGTACCTGCTGTTCCTGGACGACGTCAGGCTGCCGGCCGACGCTCTTGTCGGCCAGGAAGGCGCGGCGCTGCTGCAACTGTTCGCCGGGCTCAATCCGGAACGGATCATGGCCTCCGCGATGGCCGTCGGCTCCGCCAGGTACGCGCTGGACAGGGCAGTCTCCTATGCCAAGGAGCGGACCGTGTGGGGCGTGCCGATCGGGGCCCACCAGGGCCTGGCTCATCCGCTCGCCCAGGTCAAGATCGAGCTCGAGCTGGCCCGGCTGATGATGCAGAAGGCAGCGGTGCTGTACGACGCCGGTGACGACATGGCCGCGGGCGAGGCAGCGAACATGGCCAAGTACGCGGCTGCCGAAGCCAGCGTGCGCACCGTGGACCAGGCCGTCCAGTCGCTCGGCGGCAGCTCGATGACCAGCGAATTCGGGCTTGCCGCGATGCTGGCTAACGTGCGGACAACCAGGATCGCGCCAGTCAGCCGGGAGATGATACTCAATTTCGTGGCGCAGCACTCTCTCGGCCTGCCGAAGTCCTACTAAGGAGGCGCCCAGTGCCGGACCAGCTTGTGCAGTACTCGGTGGACCGTGGCATCGCCCGGATCGCTCTCGACTCGCCGCGCAACCGGAACGCGTTGTCGGCGGCCCTGGTGGAGCAGCTCACCCAGGCGCTGCGCGCGGCAGAAGCGCAGGACGACGTACGCGCGGTCGAGCTGACGCACACCGGGTCCACGTTCTGCGCGGGCGCGGACCTCAGCGAGGCCAGCCAGGGCGGCATGAAAGCTGGCGCGCAGCGGGTCATGGCGCTGCTCAAGCTGCTCGTCAGCCTGCCCAAGCCCGTGGTCGGCAGCATTGACGGGCACGTCAGGGCGGGCGGCCTCGGCCTGGTCGGAGCCTGCGACATCGTGCTGGCCGGGCCAGCGTCGACGTTCGCATTCACAGAGGTGAAGCTTGGCCTGGCGGCAGCGATGATCTCGCTCACTACGCTGCCGAAGATGGAGCCGCGGGCAGCGAGCCGTTACTACCTGACCGGCGAGAAGTTTGACGCGGCGACAGCGGCCCGGGTCGGGCTGATCACTGAGGCGGTCGACGACATTGACGCCGCCACGCTGGCCGTACTCGACTCGCTACGGGCTGCGTCGCCGCAGGGCCTGCGGGAAACGAAGCCGCTGCTGACGGCCGCTGTGCTCGACGGCTTCGACACCAAAGCCGCAGCGCTTGCTGAGTTGTCGGCACGACTGTTCGGCTCGGCGGAGGCCGCGGAGGGCATGGCCGCGTTCCTGGAAAAAAGACGGCCGTCCTTCGCGGCTGAGTAGTTCCGATGACGAGTAGTTCCGATGACGAGTAGCTCAGGGACAAGGGAGCCGCGGCAGGACCGGGGCTGGGCTACCCGAGCGCGACTGCTTGAATCAGCAGTCAGCTGCGTTGCAGAACTTGGCTGGAGCGGAGCCACCGTCGCCGTCATCGCCGCGCGGGCAGGGGTGTCCCGAGGCGCCACGCAGCACTATTTCCGCACCAGGGAGGACCTGCTGACCGCGGCGCTTGCGTACACGGCCGATGTCCGGGTCGCGGAGATCCGGCGCGAGGCGGCGCTGTTGCCTGCCGGGGAGCAGCACACGAAGGATGTCGTCGGGCTCCTGGTCCGGCTGTACACCGGGCCGTTGTTCCGCGCCGCGCTCCAGATCTGGGCGGCCGCCGCCACCAGCGACGTGCTGCACGAACTTGTCCTGCCGCTTGAGGCCCGGCTTGGCCGGGAGGCCCACAAGACCGCGATCGAATTGCTCCAGGCGGACGAATCCGTGCCAGGCGTGCACGAGGCCGTCCAGGCGACGCTCGACCTCGCTCGCGGGCTCGGCCTGGCGGACACGCTGGCAGACGATTCCAGGCGCAGGGAACGCATCGTCGCCCAGTGGGCGACGATGCTGGACGCCGTCATCAGGGCTGATCAGGTCGTCAGCTGATCAGTCTCGCTTGACCAGATCGCTGAGCGGAAGTGCACCAGGCGACTGGAACGCCGGCACCAGCAGTACCGGCAGCGCCGGGGCATCGGTGACTTTCAGCACCTCAGCCAGGTTCGGCTGGGGTGCCAGCGCCGTCGTCGGCGGCCCCAACGCACGCGCTGCCGATTTGCCGGCCTGGTCGACGTCGATGCCGGGGCTCGAGCAGGCGAGGTGCTTGGCGTCTCCTTGGTACACCGCGTAGGTAACGGCCACGAACTTCGTTGGTGCGCCAAGGGCCTGGACTTCGAAGAAACCCTTCGAGTTCGTGTGCGGGGGGTGAGGCAGCGTTCCCCAGTACGAGGTTCCCTTGTCGTTGTAGACGATGTACACCGTCTGGCGGGGGAAAGCTTTCCATGACTTGCCGACGAGGACCTCAAGCCGGCCCTTGATCGTCACCTTGGTGCTGTAGGACTCCCGGCGCGGGCTGATGCTGAAGGAGACGATCCTGGTCTGGTACTTCCACGCGTGCACGACATTGCTGTGCGCCGCCTGGAAGCTATACGTGGCCGCGAAAATCGCCCGGTAGTAGGCGTTCGCTAGCTTTGCCTTCGGGGCACCGCTGAAGTACGACTCATCCGCGCCGGGGCAGGACCGGAAGCTCTTTGGATGACTGTTCAGCGGAAGAGTTGCCAGCCACTTCCACCGGCCGTGAGCGCCGGCCGAATACTGGATGTTGATGGTTGTCTGCGGTGCCGGACCTGTCGGTGCTGTCACCTCGACGCAGCCCTTGACGCTGATTTTGTCGTTCGTCCCCAGGCTGGCGGAGAATGACTTCACGGTCAGCGGCAGCGCAATGCTCAGATTGCGCATCACCGACGTCTCCAGCGTCAGGGCGCCCTGGTTGACGGTCGCGGTCCAGCCGGGGCCGTGTGTCGACGGCAGCTTGGCCGTGAACACGCCGCCGCTTCCGGTGGTGACGGCCGGCAGTTTTGTCTTGCCCTCGGCGAGGGAGACCGTGACTCCTGGCAGCGCCGTCCAGGTGGTGCCGCTCAGGTACTGAACAGTGGCCTTGAGCGTCGCAGTCTGGCCGTATTTCAGATGGGCAGGCGTTACCCCGATGTCGGTTATCCGGGTCTGTGCCTGACTGACGCCGACCGTCACGTTCTCGGTCGCCTGGGTGTATGTGGTCGTGCTGCCCACGCTGAAGGCATAGACAGTCTTTGCCGAGAGGCCACTCACCGTGTAGGAGAAGTCGCCGTTCACGTCCGTTGTCTTGATCTGCGCCGGCGTGCCGCCGTTCACGCTGACGTCGACCGGGGCGTTCGGGATGGCCACGGCCGTCGAGCCACCGGGTGACACTCCTGTCAGGGAACCGGAGAACGTCACGCTCTGGGCTCCCTTGGTGACGCTCTCCGGGCTCGAGGTGACCGTCAGCATGGACTGGACCTGGTTCTGCCCGATCGGGAAAGAGTTAGATCCCGCGGTGTACCAGGTCGAGCTATTGACCGTGAAATCGTAGTCCGCAGGCGTCGTGACGTCGTGTGCGGTGTACGTGAAGTCGCCGCTCGCGTCGGTGGTGTGCGTGACAGGGCTGGTGGAGCCGTTGAGGTAGACCGGGACCCCGGCACCTATCCCGGTGGCCGTGGTGCTCCCGAACGGAGTGACGCTCACCGTGCCGGTGAAGACCACGGTCGAGGAGGCCAGGTTAATGTCGGGCGGGGTGGCCGTCACGCTGACCGCCGTCGTGCCCGGATCGACGTTCACCGGGACGTCGTCCGACGCGCCTGAGTAGATGCTGCTGCCGGCCACGCTGAACGCGTAGTCGGTATCACCGGTGATACCGCTGGCCGAGTAGGTGAATTGTCCGTCCGAGTCGGTCGCGCTGCCGATCGGCACCGGGGTCGCGCCGCCGATGCTGACGTCAACCTGCGCTCCCTGCACTGGCACCGGAGTCGTGCTGCCCTGCGGCAGCGCGGTCACGGTGCCGGTGAAGGAAGCGTTCTGCGAGCCGAACGTCAGGACTACCGGACTTGGCGTGACAGCGATCGTCGTCGGTGCCGCTTGCGCACCCACCGATGCGGTCGCGGACGCGCTGCTGTAGAGGTCCTCGGCGCTCTCGTTCACGCTGAATGTGTAGCTCCCCGGCTGAACGCCAGTGGCGGTATAGCTGAAGTCACCGTTCGCGTCGGTTGTCTCAGCGACCGGGGTGCTTGACCCGTTCAGGTAAACAGGGATGCCGCTGCCGATGCCTACAGCGGTCTGCGTCGCCGGGGGCGGCGGGGTCACATCGACATACCCGCTAAATGTGACGGCCTGCTCGCCTTCGGTCACTGTCGCCGGGTTGGCCGCGACAGCTATCGACGTGGCGGCTTCCTGCGCGGTGACCGATGTGCTCGCGGTGGCGGCTAGGTAGGGGTTGGTGGCGGCGACGCTGAAGGTATAGGTACCCGGTGTGACGCCACTGGCCTGATAGCTGAAGCTGCCGTCCGTGCCGGTCGTCGTCACCGGGTTGTTCGTGGCGCCGCTGAGGTCCACCGGCACGTCGGCAACGCCCGTCGACGTGCCGTCGGGCGCCGTTGCGATCAGCATTCCGGAGAACACAACGGTCTGTGAGCCCTGGGTGACGGCAGGGGGAGCGGCCGTCACCGTCAGGCTGTAGGTCGTAACAGAGAACGACCCCGGTGCCGCCAGTCCGCTGTCCGTCCCGTCAATTGAGTCGGAAGCGTCCACCGTGACGGTGTAGGTGCCGGCGGGCAGCGCGGACTCGGCGATTGGCGGTGACGCGACCCAGACCTGGTCGCTGGGCGGGCCGGAGACGTAACTCATGCTCGGATCGGCTACGTCCTGCATGCTCGCGCTGTAGACATGAGCGGTCATGGTCTGGATCTGCACGCCGTTGCCGTCGTCGGCAGTGACCGTGAGGTTGTACGGGTCCCCGCTGCTGTCGGGTCCGGCCGACAGGATCGTGATGTTGGGCGGCTGATCTGCCATTGCCGGGCTGACCACGGCGAGCGAAGTAGCCAGTGCGACTGCGGTCAGCGCGGCGCCGATCCAGTAAAGGTGCCGGCTGGCTCGCCGTCGCGGGGCAGCCACCGAGAGTATGCGAGTGGGGCGGCGAGGCAACGCGGGGCCTCCTGTGGCGATGCGAGCGAAACGGATCCTGACGCGACCTTAGCGGCGCAATTCTTCCTGAGAGGGCGGTTAGCGAGATCTTGATCTACCTGAGATCCTGGCGCGCCATCCCGGCGTTCGGTTCGTCTTGGCCCATACTGACCGGGGCAATCAAGGCAGGACGGATCCGATGCGCAGTAGAAAGTACAGCGAGGACGTGCTCGCGGCTCCGGTCCGGCGGCCCGCGCCGCCGCCGCGGGTCGCCGCCGAGCGCGGGCTTGTCGTGGAGGACAGCGCGGGTGACTTCTGCGGCGCCGTGGTGGCGTGCGAGAAGGACGCGGTCACCCTTGAAGACCGGCGTGGCAAGCGCCGGGTCTTCCCGCTGGCGGACACCTTCCTGCTCGAAGGCAGGCGGGTGATCCTGGTCCGGCCGGTCCGTAACGATGGTGGCGGGCGGGCCGGCCGGCCCGCGCGCACCGCGTCGGGCTCCGTGGCCGCTCCAGTCAGCCAGGCAAAGGTGGCAAAGGCCAGCCGGATCTACGTCGAGGGAAAGCACGACGCGGAACTGGTGGAAAAGATCTGGGGAGATGACCTGCGCGACGTCGGCGTGGTGGTCGAGTTCCTCAATGGCATCAACGACCTCCCGGCGATCGTGGCCGAGTTCGCTCCGGACCTGGGGCGGCGCCTCGGAGTGCTGGTGGACCATCTGGTCGACGGCTCGAAGGAGAGCCGTATCGCGGCACAGGCGAACTCTCCGCACGTCCTCATCGTCGGCCACCCCTACATCGACGTCTGGGCCGCGGTTAAGCCAGCTGTCCTGGGTATCGACCGGTGGCCGGACGTGCCGCGTGGCACGCCGTGGAAGGAAGGCGTACTCGCCGCGATAGGCTGGCCGCCCGATACGTCGGCCGGCTGGCGGCGCATTCTCGCGGGCGTCCGGTCCTACACCGACCTTGAACCGGCTTTCCTCGGCCGGGTGGAGGAACTGATCGACTTCGTCACCGCGCCGGGCAGCCACTAGCAAGGGAACGGCGGATGACTGAGCAGGCCGAGATTGCCGCGTTGCGGGACCGGTGTACCCGGTTCATCCACGGGCACGGCCGCGCGACAGCCGCGTCGATGCTGGCGACAATCCCGCCAGGGGCGGCGCTCGACACCTACGGCGATGGCGGCGTAGTCGCCGAGCTCGAGGCTGAGATCTGCCAGTTGCTCGGCAAGCCGGCCGCAATGTTCTTGCCCTCGGGCACGATGGCACAGCAAGCAGTGCTGCGCGTGCACGCCGATGACCGGCATCGCCAGACCGTCGTCTTCCATCCGATGTGCCACCTGGAACAGCACGAGGAGCAGGCCTATCAGCGGCTGCACGGCCTCATCGGGCGTCCGGCTGGCGGCCGGGACCGGCTGATGACGCTGGCCGACCTCACCACTATCGCGGAGCCGCCTGCCGCGCTTCTGCTGGAACTGCCGCAGCGTGACCTTGGCGGCCAGCAGCCGGCCTTCGACGACCTGGTTGCCCAGGTTAACTGGGCCCGCGAGCGCGATGCCGCTGCGCATCTCGACGGCGCGCGGTTGTGGGAGTCCGCAGCCGGTTACGGCAGGACCCCGGCCGAGATCAGTGCCCTGTTCGACACGGTGTACGTGTCGTTCTACAAAGGCATCGGAGCGCTTGCGGGCTGCTGCGTCGCGGGATCGGAAGACGTGATCGCGCAGGTCCGGGAGTGGCGGCGGCGGATGGGCGGCACGCTGTACGGCCTGTGGCCAGGCGCGGCGTCGGCGCTCAGCTGCCTCGCCGAGCGGTTGCCGAAGTTTCCTGCTTACCTTGAGCACGCCCGCGCCATCGCGGCTGCGCTGGCCGCGGTACCCGGCGTCGCGGTGATCCCGGACCCGCCTCAGGTTCCGATGATGCACCTGCTGCTGAGGGCGGCCCGCGACGATTACGCCAAGGCAGTCCGGCAGCTGGCTGAGGACAGTGGCATCTGGACATCGCCGGAGCCGATGGCCACCGTCGATCCTGGTGTGCAGCGGCTGGAGTTGTCGGTGGGCGATGGCACGCTCGGGTTCACGGCTGACGAGATTGCCGGGATATTCGCCGGCCTCACCGGCTCCTGACCGCGGCTTCCAGCTCGGCCGGCTCCGGGCCCCGCGCGCTGGCCGTGAACACGCTCAGCACCACTGCGAGCGGCCATACCGCCTGGTCCACCGTGACTGCTCGCTCGGCCAGGCCGAGTAGCGGGCCGTTGAACAATTCGATGGTGAACCATGCCAGCAGTCCGAGGTTGACCAGCACGGCGAGGTAAGTGACTCGCGGCCGGAGGCAGTACGGTGCATCCGGGTCCGGGCGGGACGCCGCGACCGGCCAGACAGTCATGACCACGACGCCCGCCACTGAGAAAGCCTCGTGCGCCGGTGATCCGCTGTGGATGTGCTGCGGGTACACGGCGATGAGCATGCTGCATACCCCGCCGAGGATGAGCAGGATCCGGCCAGCCTCAGCCGCTGGCCGCAGGGCGAGCCCGGTGATGAAGTTGCAGATGCCAACTCCCAGCAGCGCCGAGGTGATCAGCCAGCGGTACGGCATACCCTGCGCTGCGAGCGCGCTAATGGATCGCGACACCGCGTCGAATGGCACTGGCTGCAAATGAGCCGCCACGGTCCAGCCACCGACCAGGAGCACCGGCGCCAGTACCGAAGAAGCGACTCCCCACCATGGCACCCGCACTACCCAACAGTAACGCGGCGTGCCGCATTATCGGAGGCTAGCCTCCAGTTTAGTTTGCATGGAACGGTTAATGGACCGTTTTAAGGTAGTTTGGCAGAACCGGTCCTATGACGGATTGGCGCCAGCGTGGCTCCCTGCGCCCGGACCGTCGCTGAGGGCCGGCACCAGGCACGCAGGTGAGGCGGTGGGATGATCGGTGCATGACCGTTGTGAAGATCAACGCGATCACGGTGCCGCCTGACAGCGGTGACGAGCT
>Ga0335072_10015412_pt1 | contig 10851 bp, 10 predicted proteins | sample Lox_Sample_21_FD_206725 | JGI IMG/M metagenome (GOLD analysis project Ga0335072, IMG submission 206725) | Soil microbial communities from Loxahatchee National Wildlife Refuge, Florida, United States - Lox_Sample_2.1 | ecosystem: Environmental > Terrestrial > Soil > Wetlands | place: USA... | reverse complement strand
TAGGGCCGCCGCCGCGCCAGCTCCGCGTCCGGCCCCTCCGCGTCCGGCCCCGCGCTGCCGCCGCCGAGGAAGACGACGGGCAGCACGGGCAGCACGCACGGGGACAGGCCCGTGATAATGCCGCCGACAAACCCGATCAGTACCAGCGTCACGCCACGACCTCCCGCCAAGCCGGGTTACAGCGGGGTGGAGTAGCTGGTGAGCCAGTGGGTGTGCAGCCAGGCGATGGCGGACGTCCACGCGCCCGTCACCTCGAGGACGCCGACGACCACCAGCAAGGCGCCGCCGATCCTGCTGACCAGCCGCGCGTTGCGGCGGAAGAAGCCGAGCGCGTTCACCGCGCGCTGGAACGCGGCCGCGACGATCAGGAACGGGATGCCGAGGCCGAGCCCGTAGACGAACGCGAGGAACGCGCCGCGCGCGGCGGTGCCCGACGTCTCGGACAATGCCAGCACGGCGGTCAGCGTGGGGCCGATGCACGGCGTCCAGCCGAAGCCGAACATCACGCCGAGCAGCGGCGCCCCGGCCAGCCCGGCCCGTGGCCGCGCCGAGGGCCGGAAGATCCGGCCGGCGAAGCTGAAGCGGTCGAACGCCCCGGCGAACATCAGCCCGAGCAGGATCGTGATCACCCCGAGGACCTGAGTGAGCCCGGTGTTATGGGCGCGGAGCAGGTGGCCGAGCCCGCCGAACGCGAGCCCGTAGACCGCGAAGACAGCGGAGAACCCGAGGACGAACAGCGCGGTCCCGGCGACGGCCCGTCCTCCAGGGGGATACGGAGGGCTGGACAAGCCCCCCGTGCCGGGAGCAGCCGCAGAACCTGGCGCGTTGGCGGCCGTGACCGTCGCGGTCGTGACGCCGCCGCTGCCGCCATCCGCGACCGCGACGGCGGCGGCACCGCCGCCCTCCACTGTCGCACTCTCCGCGGCGCCGCCGGGGCGCCGGGCCTCGCGTCCGCCCGCGCCCGCGCCGGCGCCGGACATGCCGGTGATGTACGACAGGTAGCCGGGCACCAGCGGCAGGCAGCAGGGCGACAGGAACGTCAGCGCGCCGGCCGCGGCGGCGACCGGTATCGCCAGGATCAGCGGCCCGGAGGAGACCAGGTTCTCGACGCTCATCCTTGCCGCTTGCCGAGGGGGATCACCAGGTTGGCGGCGTAGCAGAGCATCGCGACCGCGGCGGCGATCGCCATGCCGAGCGAGGCGCCGCTCGCGCCGTTCCTGGTGAACGCGGACCCGGCGATGCCCGCGCCGATAATCGCCACCAGGCCGACGATGGACGTGGCCAGCACCGGCCCGGACTTTGCCTGCACTGCGCGGAACACCAGCACGCCGGCGGCGATGACCAGCAGGATGCCGAGGACGGAGTGGAGGATCAGCAGCGGGCTGGAGCCTGGGTCGACGGGCTTGGCCGAGGTCGGGGCCGTGCCGTATAGGTTGTACGCGGTCCCGATCACGGACTGCAGGATCAGCATTGTCAGGGCGCCGAAGCTGGCCATGCGGATCCGCTCCAGCCGCTTGGCCAGGTCGGTCCCGCTCCCGGATTCGGTCAGCGTTGACATGCCACCCAGTATGACGGACGTACTCGCATGCGAGACCAAGCCGGGTCGGTGAGCCGATATCGTTACCCTGTGAATTCGGTCGCTGCCAAGCCCGCGGGGTCCCGGCTGCTGACAGTCGGCGTCGTCGCGTTCGTGGCCGTCGTCGCCAGCTGGGTGATCTTCGACGTCCTCAGCGGCAAGGCCGGCGCGCTGAACCCGGTGGACCTGACCGTGTACCGGGACGGCGGGCTGATCGTCAGGCACGTCCAGCCGTACTACGACCCGCACGCGGCCGCCCCCCTCTACGACTGGGGCGGGTACAGCTCGCTGGCGCTGAAGTTCACCTACACGCCGTTCGCCGCGATCGTATTCGCGCTGATCTCGTTCGTCCCGATGAAGCCGTTGCTGGCGCTGTCGGTCATCGTGAACATCGCGAGCCTGGTGGCGGCGCTGTGGTTCACGTTCCGCGCCCTCGGCTACGCGGACCGCCGGGTCCGGCTCGGCGCGACGCTGCTGGCCGCGGCGGTCACGTTCTGGCTGCAGCCGGTGGTGCGGACGATCTACCTCGGCCAGGTCAACCTGATCCTGATGGCGGCCATCATCTGGGACCTGACCCAGGTGGAGTTCACCGCGAACGGAAAGCGGCGCTGGTGGGCGGGCGCGGTGACCGGCGTCGCCGCGGGGATCAAGCTGGTGCCGCTGATCTTCGTTCCGTACCTGCTGCTCACGAAGCGGTTCAGGGAAGCGTCCATGACCGTGGCCGGCTTCGTGGTGACCGTTCTCATCGGGTTCGTGATCCTGCCGGGCGACTCGTCCAAGTGGTGGCTGCACGGGCTGGTCTTCTCCGACGGCAACAGGACCGGGTTCACCGGCTGGGCGGGCAACCAGTCGCTGCGCGCGATCATCACCCGGTTCGCCGGATCCATCAACGCGGGCACCAAGCCCTGGCTGGCCGCCGCCCTGGTGGCCGTCGCGGGTGGCATCGTGGCCGCGGCGCTGCTCTACCGCGCCGGCTACCCGATGGTGGCCCTGCTCACCACCGCGCTGACCGGGCTGCTCGTCTCGCCGATCAGCTGGGACCACCACTGGGTATGGGTCGCCCCCGGCCTCGCGGTCGCCGGCCACTACGCGATCCGCGGCTGGCGGGCCGGGGAGAAGTGGCGGGCCAGCTGGATCGCCGCGATCGGCGCCGGCATCATCATCGTGTACGGCGCCTGGCCGGACGCGCTGTGGGAGCACGCCCGCAACCTCGGCAAGTTCTCGCTCGGCTTCCTGTGGGCACAGAAAAACACCAGCCCGATCCTGTTCAGCCAGCACGGCGACCAGCCACAGTACGTCGAGTACCACTGGCATGGCTTCCAGCTGCTGTGGGGCAACATCTACATCCTCGGCGGCATCGCCCTGCTGCTGATCCTGTTCGGCATCGCGATCAGGCTCCGCCACGCGGCGCCGGCGCCGCACAGTGCCGAGCCGTCCGGCGTCCCCGCTGAAGTCCCCGCGACGTAGCCGGTGCCCGATGCGTCGTGCCGTGGCGGTGCCGATCATGGCGGTGCCGATCGTGGTAGGGGCGCTGGCCGGCATCGTGACCGCCACGGCCGCGCCTGCCTTCGCCGCCACGCCGGCGCCGCTCAGCGGGACCGCGGACGCGCTCACCCAGTCCGCTAGCGATCCGGGCACCTGGACGACGACCGCTTACCTGAACACGGCGGCGCTGTGCGCGGAACCGGTCACCTTCGCGCTGCAGCTGACCCCGTCGCCCGGCAAGCCGGTGCCAGCGACCCCGGCCGGCAGCGTCACCGCGAACTGCGGCGCGGGGGAGGCGGCGTCGCCGATCACCGCGGTCATGCTCAGCGCCAGCCTCGCCGAGGTCCCGCTGTCCGCCACGCTCGTCGTCACGCCGTCCCCGCTGGCCGCCGCGTCAGAAGCGCAGCTGGACGTCGCCCTGGCCGTGCACCGTCACGTGTCCGTCTCTCAGTACCTGGTGATACCGGCCTGCTCCGGCGCCGCGCTCGCCGCGCTGCTCATCATCGCCACGGTGGCGTTCGGGGTGCCCCGGTCGAGGCGGCCGGCGCGGCCGCCGCGGTCCGGACGCCGGAACGCGCACCTGGACAAGGAGGATTTCTGGCGCAGGCCGCTGTACGCGGCCTCCGCGTGGACGTGGGGCGACAGCTGGGTCACGAACATCACCGCGGTCGGCACGCTCATCGGCACCGTGCTCACCGCGTCGAGCGGCGTCGCCGCGCTGCTGCCCGGGGTGGACCAGGGCCGGTTCAGCCTGCTGCTCGCCATGGCCGGCGGCGTGTCGGTCATCGCGCCGCTGGTCTTCGCCCTGCTGAACTACCGCTTCAGCAGGCAGAACCCGGCGACCGCCCGGATCATGCAGATCAGCCTGCCGGCGGGGCACGGCGCCTTCACGGTCACCATGCCCGTCGGCGGCAGCGTCACGGTGACGAGCGGCGGCACGCTGGACAGCGGCCAGGCCCTCAGTCCTGGCACCACCCTGGACGTGCCGGTCAACGGGGCGGTCGAGGTGGCCGCGCCGGAAACCGGGCAGGACGATTCCACGATCCTGGTGCTGCCGGGCAGCAACGACATCGTGCTGCCGCCGGAGCAGCGGATCACGCTGAGGCCCGCGATCAGCGTCCCGCCGAGCGCCATCCAGGGCGCCCAGGCAGCCCGGGTCACCCAGGCGATCCGGGCAGCACGGCCGGGCTTCGCGAGCCGCGTGAAAGCGCTCGTGCCTGGCGCCGCGACGACCACGACGCCGGCGCCCGCGGCGCCGGCCGCCACGACCGCCGCCGCCCTGACGGTGCCGGACGGGGCCAAGCTCTCGTTCACCGGGCTGGCGGACATCACCCTGCCATCGGGCAGCCGCGTCTCCGCGGTGGGCGAGCCGAAGAACGAGGTGACGCTGAGCGAAGACCGGACGTTCACCTTGCCGTTCGCTGGCGAGGTCATCTCACAGCTGTGGTCGTTGCTGCTGGCGTCGTGCTTCACGATGTTCGGCATCGGCGCCGACCTGGCCATCGCCGGCTGGGTGCTCGGCTACGACCTGGCGGCCGCGCCGCTGTGGGCGCGCGCCCTCATCGTGGCCGTCGCCGGCGCCGCGGCGCTCATCGTCGTCTGGTACGGGGTCTTCGCGATCCGGTCGCTCGCCGACACCCGGGACGGCTCGGTGCTGAGCGGCCGCCGTGACGCGTCCTTCATACTCTGATCCCATGGCGAGCATGAACGAGGCCGTCGCCGGGCTGCTGCGGGAGTACGCGGAGCTTCTGGCCATCACCGGGGGCGACCCGTTCCGGGCCCGGAACTACGAGAAGGCCGCCAAGGCGGTGGCCGGGCACCTGGCCGTAACAATTTATACAACAAATCGGCCCCGCACGTTGCATCCGTGCGAGGCCTTTTTGCGTGCTATTAGGCTAGCGGGATAATCCTGTCGCGCTGGTCTTCCGGCTGCGATTCTTATTTGCTGCCACCCGCCGCCCGCCGCCCGCCGCCCGCCGCCCGCCGGTCGACGTGGACCTCGGTGAGCTGTTCCGCGTGTGCGCCCGCACCGGCACCGCGCTCGAGGTCAACGCGTCGCCCGCGCGGCTCGACCTGCCGGGCGACTACATCAGGCAGGCCAGGGACGCGGGCGTGAAGTTCGCGATCGACACCGACGCGCACTCGTTCGGCGACCTCGAGAACATGAAGTACGGGGTGGGAACGGCGCAGCGCGGCTGGCTGACCTCAGACGACGTGATCAACACCTGGCCGCTGGACATGCTGCGGGAATTTCTACGCAAGGGCCGTGCGTCATAAAGGTTACTGGCGAGTAGCATAAGCCCGTCAGGCGCAACCGACACGCCAAGGAGCATGGCAAAATGCGGGCACGCGATGTGGTCTTCGTCGACGGCGTCCGGACGCCGTTCGGCAAGTCAGGGCCGAAGGGCATCTACGCCGAGACCAGGGCCGACGACCTGGTGATCCGGGTGATCAGGGAACTGCTGCGGCGCAACCCGGACCTGCCGCACGACCGGATCGGCGAGGTCGCCATCGCGGCCACCACGCAGATCGGCGACCAGGGGCTGACGATCGGCCGCAGCGCCGCGATCCTCGCGGGCCTGCCGGTGACCGTGCCCGGGTACGCGATCGACCGGATGTGCGCGGGCGCGATGACCGCGGTGACCACGGTGGCCGGCGAGGTGGCGCTCGGTGCCGCCGACGTCGCGATCGCGGGCGGCGTCGAGCACATGGGCCGCCACCCGATGGGCGAGGCCGTCGACCCGAACCCGCGGTTCATCGCCGAACAGCTCGTCGACGAGTCCGCGCTGTTCATGGGCATGACCGCGGAGAACCTGCACGACAGGTACCCGGCGGTCACCAAGGACCGGGCGGACGCGTACGCGCTGGCCAGCCAGCGCAAGGTCGCCGCCGCCTACGAGGCGGGGAAGATCCAGCCGGACCTGGTGCCGATGGCGATCCGCACGAAGGAGCTGGGCTGGGGCTGGGCGACGGTGGACGAGCCGCCCCGGCCGGACACGACGCTCGAGGGCCTCGCCGCGCTGAAGACCCCGTTCCGCCCGCACGGCCGGGTCACGGCCGGCAACTCCAGCGGCATCAACGACGGCGCGACCGGCTGCGTCATCGCCGCCGAAGAGGTCGCGGCCGAGCTGGGCCTGACCGCCAAGATGCGCCTGGTGGACTTCCAGTTCGCCGGCGTCGAGCCCGAGGTGATGGGCATCGGCCCGGTGCCCGCGACCGAGAAGCTGCTCGCCCGCAACTCCCTCACCATGGACGACATCGGCCTCATCGAGATCAACGAGGCGTTCGCGGTGCAGGTGCTGGCGTTCCTCGACCACTTCAAGATCGATGACGCCGATCCGCGGGTGAACCCGTGGGGCGGCGCGATCGCGATCGGCCACCCGCTCGCCTCCTCCGGCGTCCGGCTGATGATCCAGCTCGCGCGGCAGCTCGCCGAGCGCCCCGATGTCCGTTACGGGCTGACGACGATGTGCGTGGGCATGGGCATGGGCGGCACGGTGCTCTGGGAGAGGATCTGAGATGAGTATCCAGAACGTACGCGGCTTCCTCCCAGGCGAATCCGCGCTGCCCCATGAGGTGGTGACTCGCGCCCTGGTCCGCGACGTTGACCTGGGCGCGGTCGTACCGGGCGAGGGGGCCGGCGTCATGGCGCTGATCACGCTGGACAACGGGCACGACCACACCAAGCCGAACACCTTCGGCGTGCGCGGTCTGCTGTCGCTGAACGCGGCGCTGGACGCGATCGAGGCGCGGGTGGCCGCCGGCGAGGTGGCCGCGGTCGGCGTGACCGGCAAGCCGTTCATCCTCGGCGCCGGAGCGGACCTGGACGGCGCCGCTTCAGCGCTGGCGGCGGCGGGCGCGGACCCGGGGGCGGCGCGCGAGCGGGCGCTGGGGATCGCGTCGCTCGGCCACGCGGTGTTCCGGCGACTGGGGGAGCTGGGCGTCCCGTCGTTCGGGTTCATCAACGGCGTGGCGCTCGGCGGCGGCCTGGAGGTGGCGCTGCACTGCACGTACCGGACGATCTCCTCCGGCGTGGCGATGGTCGCGCTGCCCGAGTGCTTCCTCGGCCTGGTGCCCGGCTGGGGCGGCGCCTACCTGCTGCCCCGGCTGATCGGGCCGTCCGCCGCGCTGAAGGTGATCATCGAGAACCCGCTGGCGCAGAACAAGATGCTGCGCGGCCCCGAGGCCTTCGGCCTGGGCATCGCGGACGCGATGTTCGAGCCCGCCGACTTCCTCGAGGAATCGCTGCGCTGGGCCGCGCGGGTGCTGACCGGGGCGGTTACCGTGCCCTCGCGTGAGCTGGCGCCCGCCGGGGAGTGGGACGCCGCGGTGGCCGCCGCGCGCTTCCTCGTGGACGCCAAGCTGCACGGCGCGGCGCCCGCGCCGTACCGGGCGCTCGACCTGGTGGCCGCGGCGCGGACCGCGACACGCGACGAGGCGTTCGCGGCCGAGGACGACGCGCTGGCGGACCTGATGCTGTCCGACGAGCTGCGCGCCGGGCTGTACGCGTTCGACCTGGTGCAGAAGCGCGCCAGGCGGCCGGCCGGCGCGCCGGACAAGTCGCTGGCCCGGCCGGTGACCAAGGTCGGCGTCGTGGGCGCGGGCCTGATGGCGGCGCAGATCGCCCTGCTGTTCGTCCGGCGGCTGCAGGTCCCGGTCGTGATGACGGACCTGGACCAGGCACGGGTGGACGCCGGGGTTTCCTCCGTGCACGCGGAGATCGACAAGCTGTTGTCCCGGGGCCGGCTGTCCGCTGACGCGGCCAGCCGGCAGAAGGCCCTGATCACCGGCTCGGTATCCAAGGACGGCTTCGCGGACGCCGACTTCGTGATCGAGGCGGTCTTCGAGGAGCTGTCGGTCAAGCAGCGGGTCTTCGCCGAGGTCGAGGCCATCGTCTCGCCGGAGTGCGTGCTGGCGACCAACACGTCGTCGCTGTCGGTCTCGGCGATGGCTTCCGGGCTGGCGCACCCGGAGCGGGTGGTGGGCTTCCACTTCTTCAACCCGGTCGCGGTGCTGCCGCTCGTGGAACTGGTGCGGGGGGCGGCGACCGACGACGCCGCGGTCGCAACGGCGCTGGCGGTCGGCAAGGCGCTCAAGAAGAACTGCGTGATCGTCGCGGACCGGCCCGCGTTCGTGGTGAACCGGCTGCTCACCAGGTTCCTCGGCGAGATCACCCGTGCGGTCGACGAGGGCACCCCGTTCGAGGTCGCCGAACACGCCGCCGACCCTCTCGGCCTGCCCATGACCCCGTTCCTGCTGCTGCAGCTGGTCGGGCCCGCGATCGCGCTGCATGTGGCGGAGACAATGCACGCGGCGTTCCCCGACCGGTTCTTCGTTTCGCCCAAGCTGCGGGCGCTCGCCGAATCGGGCAAGACGTCGGTCTACGGCGCTGACTTCTCCGTGGACCCCGAGGTCGTGGCGCTGCTCGGCGGCGGTGATCACCCGTCCACTGGCACCGAGGTGCTCTCGCGCGCCCTGGAGGGGCTGGCGCAGGAGATCAGGATCATGCTCGACGAGGGCGTCGTCGCCGCCCCCGAAGACATCGACCTGTGCATGATCCTCGGCGCGGGGTGGCCGTTCCACCTGGGCGGCATCACGCCGTACCTGGACAGGACGGGGATCGCGGCCAAGGTCAACGGCGCGCCGTTCCGCGGCTAGCCAAGGGTCCGTCACCTGCAAGACAATTCCAAGATGGCGGACAACTGGGTGCACGACGCGGCGCGCCGGGCCAAGGCGGCGGCGCTCGTCGACCCCACGATGCCGAACCCGGGCCGGGTCGGGGATCACCTGACCGGCGGCCGGGACAACTTCGAGGTCGACCGCAGGGCGTCGCGCTCGTTGATCGCGGCTTCCCCCGTGACCGCCGCGATCGTGCCCGCGGCGCGCGCCTTTCACCGCCGGGCGGTGCGCTACCTGGTGGCGGAGGCGGGGATCAGGCAATTCCTCGACGTCGGCACCAGGCTCACCATGTCGGGCAACACCCATGAGATCGCGCAGTCGCTGGCGCCGGACTGCCGCATCGTGTACGCGAGCAGCGACCCGGTCGTGCTGTCGCACGCCAGGGCGCTCGCGATGTCGACCAACGCCGGCGCGGTGGCCGTGCTGGACGCGGACGCGCACTATCCCCGCACGATCCTCGCGGGCGCGGCCGAGACCCTGGACTTTGACCGGCCGGTCGCGATCCTGCTGATGGCCACCCTCGTGTTCGTCCTGGATGACGCGCTGGCGGCCGAGATCGTGCGGTCGCTCACCGGAGCGGTTCCCGTCGGCAGCCATGTCGCGCTCTATCATCAGGCGAGCGACCTGGACCCGGAGGTGATCGTGGGAGCACGGCGGTGGAACGCGATGTCCGACAGGCAGATCACGCTCCGCTCCCGCGCGGGGCTCGCCGGCCTGCTGGCCGGCCTCGACCCGGTCCCGCCCGGGCTCGTACCGGTCACCGAGTGGCGCCCCGAACCCGCCGATCCCCGCTTCGAGCATGTCGTCCCGGTCTATGGCGCGCTAGCACGCAAGCGGTAGGCCCGCGGTGCCGGACGAATGGCTCAGGAAGGCGACCCGGCCGGTCAGGATCGCCCGGGTCGATGCCACCGCGCCTAACGTGGCGCGGGTATGGAATTACCTGGTCGGCGGCCGGGACAACTTCGAGGCCGACCGCGCGGTGGTCAGGGAGGTGACGGCCCTGGCGCCGGTGGTGGCGGACGTGGCGCCGGCGTCGCGGGAGTTCCTCCGCCGCGTGGTCAGGTTCCTGGCGGCCGAGGCCGGGATCAGGCAGTTCCTCGACATCGGCAGCGGGATCCCGACGGCGGGCGGCACCCACGAGCTGGCGCAGGCGGTGGACCCGGCCTCCCGGATCGTCTACGTGGACAATGACCCCGTGGTGAGCGCGCATGCTCGCGCGCTGGTGCTGTCCCGTCCGGAAGGCGTCGTCAGCTACCTCCAAGCGGACGCCCGCGAGCCCGCCGCGATCATCGACGCCGCCCGGCACACCCTCGACCTCGGCCAGCCGGCCGCGATCGTGATGATCGGCATCCTGAACTTCATCGAGGGCCCCGGCTTGGTCGCGGCGGTGCTGCGCGCGCTGATCGCGGCGCTGTCCCCGGGCAGCTACCTCGCCATCGCGCAGCCCGCCCCGGCCGAGCAGTGGCTCGCCGCCCAGCGACGGTGGAACCAGCTCGCCCCGGTGCCGGTCTGGCTGCGCGACCGCGAGGAGGTGGCTTCGTGGCTCACCGGCCTGTCCCCGGTGGCGCCGGGCATCGTCGAGATTCACCGGTGGCGTCCTGACCCGGGCGGCCCGTCGTACCCCCAGGGGATCCCGGTCTACGGGGTGGTCGGCAGGAAATCGTAAAGAAAATCTGTACCCGCAATCCTGTGCGGCTGGTGGTCCGTACGTAGTAGACCGGCACCGATGGCCTTTTCGACGAGAGGGGGCGTCCGGATGGCGGACCGCTGGCTGCTCGACTCGACCCGCCGCGCCAAGGCGGCGCTCATCGATACCACGATGCCGAACTGGGCTCGTGTCGGGGACGCCCTCATCGGCGGCCGGGACAACTTCGAGGCCGACCGCAAGGCCGTGCGGATGCTGGCCGCGGCGGCGCCGTACGTCGCCGCCATCCCCATCGCGGCTCGCGCCTTCCGCCAGCGCGTCGTCCGTTACCTGGTCACAGAGGCCGGGATCAGGCAGTTCCTCGACGTCGGCACCAGCCTTGCCATGTCGGGCAACACCCATGAGGTCGCGCGGTCGCTGGCGCCGGATTGCCGCGTCGTGTACGTCGACAACGACCCGATGGTGC
>Ga0335072_10015411_pt1 | contig 10852 bp, 3 predicted proteins | sample Lox_Sample_21_FD_206725 | JGI IMG/M metagenome (GOLD analysis project Ga0335072, IMG submission 206725) | Soil microbial communities from Loxahatchee National Wildlife Refuge, Florida, United States - Lox_Sample_2.1 | ecosystem: Environmental > Terrestrial > Soil > Wetlands | place: USA: Florida... | reverse complement strand
CAGGAGGCAATCAAGGGCTTTCCCGGTCAGGTCAGCCTCTATGCCAAAAATCTCGATACCGGGGCCAGCTATTCCCTCCGGGCGGATGATCCTGTCCCTACGGCGAGTACGATCAAGGTTCCCATCATGGTCGAGCTGTTTGCCGAAGCGCAGGAGCGCAAGCTCGACTGGAATCAAAAACTTGAGCTCACAGACGAGGACAAAGTCTCCGGTAGCGGCATACTGACGGAGTTTTCTGGAGGGGACCTCTTCCCCATCCGTGACCTCATGCACGTGATGATCGTGGTCAGCGACAACACGGCCACGAACATGATCCTGGGCAGGATCGGCGGCGACGCGGTCAATCACCGGATGACCGAACTGGGGCTCAAGCAAACTGCTGTGATGCGGCAAATCATGCAGCCCAAAATCTTCCCGAATGCCAAAACGAGGCTCGAGCCGCAAGGCGTGACCGCCGAAGGCCGAAAACCCGGCAATGAGAAGTGGGGTACCGGCAGAAGTTGCCCGCGTGACATGGTCATTCTGATGGAAAAGCTCTATCGCGGGGAATTGGTCTCAAAAGACGCTTCTCAGGAAATGCTCCGCGTGATGAAGCGGCAACGCGACCTCCAGGGTGTGGGCCGGGATATGAAGAATACGGTCGTCGCCAGCAAGTCCGGAGCTCTTGACCACCTTCGAAGTTCTGTTGCCCTCGTTTACTCCAAGAACGGACCTGTCGCAATTTCGATCACTGTTAACGGCATACCCGAGGTCGACTATGGAGTCGACAATCCAGGCAATCTGCTCATCGCCAAGATTTCCAGCATTCTGGTTGAAGAACTGGCGCCGGCTCCTTGATAGCCCGCCACGCTGCTGATCAAGCGTCCATAGACGGAGTCATTAGCTGTTTTCGTTCGTTTGCCGAACTTGAACGGTAGATCAAAAAAAAGTTTTTTCCTCAACAATCATGCTTGCATTCCCTTCAACCTGTGGATATATTACGGTCACTGAAGTAAATCCTCGGTGGAAGAGCAGCCTGTTTTAAGAGTTGCCACGTTTTCCTGTCGGGCCCCGTTCGACATTTGTTTGGTTTTGGAGGCGAGTATGAAAAGAGTCACCTTATGGGGCTTAGCCCTCGTAATGGTACTGGGGCTTTGCAGCCTCAGCCCGTCCGCGTTTGCTCAGCAAATCACAGCCAGCATCACCGGCACCGTTGAGGATGCTTCAGGAGCTGTGTTGGATGGCGCCACGGTCACCGCCAGGGACACGGAGCGCGGGACGACGTTCACCGCCAAATCCAGCAATGGCGGGGTTTTCAATTTCAACAACCTTCCCATCGGCACCTATGAGGTGAAAGCAGAATCACCAGGCTTCGATACCGAAGTTCTGCCGCCCCTCACTCTCGTGCTCAATCAGAGAGCGCGTCTTGAGTTCAAGATGAAGGTGGGCGCGGTCACCAACACCGTTCAGGTCTCGTCCGAAGCGCCGCAGTTACAGTCGGACACTACGCAGGTCAGCACCCTGATCGATGCCAATACGATCGTTGGCATCCCGCTGGCCACACGCAACTACGTGGAACTCACACTGCTGGCGCCTGGGAGTATCACCCCGGATAACTCCACCTTCAACAACGGTGACAACACCGCGAGCGGCGGTCGCCCGTCCATCGACGGACATCGTGAGCAGTCAGACAACTTCATCCTGGACGGGATGGATAACAACCAGACCTCGGAAAATCAGTTAGGTTATACGCCCTCCCCTGATGCGATTCAGGAATTCAACCTGATTACCTCCAATGCACCTGCGGAGTTCGGAAACTTCTCTGGCGGTATCATCAACGCCTCGATCAAATCGGGCACCAACCAGTTTCATGGCGATGTCTGGGAATTCTTCCGCAACGACGTGCTCAATGCCAACCAGTGGGAAAACAAGTTCGGTGGGCCGGGGAATTTCCTGCCGAGGGGAACGCTTCGTTGGAACATGTTCGGTGGCACGCTTGGCGGCCCGATCTGGAAGGACAAGCTGTTCTTCTTTGTCGACTATCAGGGGCAGCGTTTCGACCACCCGACCACCAGCAACTTCATAACCGTCTTCACGAATGCTGAACGCAATGGTGATTTTTCGCAGCTTTCGACTCAGCTGAAAAACCCAATCACGGGTGTGCCGTACGTCAACAATCAGATTCCAATGTCGCAAGAAAACGCCGTGGCCGCGGCTCTGTTTGCGTCTAAGTACTATCCGACACCGATTAACAGTAACGTCACCAACAACGCGATCAACCAGACCAACTCGGCGTTCAACGCCGATCAGGGCGATGCCAAGATCGACTGGAACATAACGCAAAAGGATCGTCTCAGCGCCCGCTGGGCGCAGGAATATCAAAATGATCCTTCGACTAACTCGCTGGCGATTCTGGCCAATAGCGCCGAACATGCCCCGGTCCACAATGCTGTCGGGACGTGGACCCACACGTTCGGCCCCAACATATTGAACGAAGCTCGTTTTGGCGCCTCGTGGATCGGAATTATCACGGATACGGCATTTATTCCGAGCATCGGCAATCTGGGAACAGAGCTTGGCATTGCAAATGCGAATACTGCCGGTCCCGGCCTGTTACTCCTGGGCTTTGGCGGCGGCACGGCCCCGGCTCCTGGCAACGGAACGCTGAGTAACGTCGGTAACAATGTCGTGAATCAGAATTTCAACGATACCGTCATTCAATTCGACGATGGTGTCACCATCACTCGCGGTAAACATGTATTCAAGACCGGCTTCCAGATGTGGCGGTTCCGTTTGAACACCTTCTATAGCGGCAACAGTGGTGAATACGGTTCGATCCTCTTTGGCGGTTCATTCAGCGGCGACCCGGCCAGCGACTTCTTCACTGGCTACCCAGTTGCGACCGGAAAAGGCGTCAGCACCGGAGGTACCTGGCACCAGATGGCATGGCGCTTTGGCGGGTACGGTCAGGATGACTGGCGCATCACCCCGACTCTGACTCTGAATCTCGGCCTCCGCTACGAAGCGAGCACGCCCTGGGTGGAGCTAAACAACCGCCAGGACAACCTGAACCTGATCAGCGGGCAGATTGAGTATGCCGGTGTCGATGGCAACAGCCGTGCACTTTACAATTCCCCCTACGGCTTGTACGACTTTCAGCCCCGCGTAGGCTTCGCCTGGTCGCCAGCATGGCTCGAGGGAAAGACGGTTTTGCGCGGAGCCTACACCATCTCTTCGTACCTGGAAGGAACGGGCACCAATCTCCGTCTTGCTCGTAACCCTCCCTTTACTCCTACGGAGGTTTCTGCCGTTTACAGCACGCCGACCGTTCAGACACAGTCAGGTCCAGGAGGTGCAGTCGCGTCTGATCCGTTCGCCGGCGCGATCATGTACGTCTGGGCACCCAAGATCTACCCTGAGATGAATCAGGAATGGAACATGACCGTCCAGAGCGAAATCAACTCAACCACGACTTTCCAGGCCGGTTATGTAGGCGATCACGGAACGCACTTGATCGTGCCTACTCCTTACTCGCAGCTGACCCTGACAAACGGCGTTCCCACTCCAGGGCTTTACTTCCAGGGTAATCCTGCTTTGCTGGCGGACATCTCAACGGTCTCCGGAACCTCCAGCGGAGGCTTCCAAACCTATCATGCGCTGCAGGCTGTTTTGCAGAAGCGCATTTCGAACGGCCTCGAGGGACAGGTGGCCTACACCTGGTCTCATTGCATGTCGAACAACAGCGGTTACTATGGCTCGTGGGGCTCGGCTACGCAAGCCACACCGGGTTCCCCGTACTACCAGAATCTGTACGATCCGCATGCTGACTACGCGAGCTGCTACTTTGACTCGAGGAATATTCTCTCTGCCTACGGTACCTACGATCTGCCGATCGGCAAGGGGAAGGCGATCGGTTCGAACATGAATTCGGTAGTCAACGCCGTTGTAGGCGGCTGGCAGGGTTCCGCAATCGTTAATCTCCACAGCGGTTTCCCGCTGGCGGTGTACGAAGCGACGGACACCTCCAACACCGGCGGCCGTGGACCTCGTCCGAACTGCGATCCGAACCAGATGCAAACGTTCGGTCGCCATCCCTTCGTAAACAATGGGGCTTTCCAGGGATATCAGTACTTGAGCGCGTCCGGATATTCTGAACCGGCTATCGGGACCTTCGGCAACTGCCCGCTTCAGGGACCGCAAACGGGAGCGGGTTATTCCGATACCGATATCGGGGTAATGAAGGTCTTTCACGTCACCGAGGGCAAGTACTTCCAGTTCCGGGGCGACTTCCTGAATGCATTCAACAACGTTCAGTTGGGCCACCCCAATACAAACTTCCCCAGTTCAACCTTCGGATTGATCAACACCTCGCAACCTGCAAGGAATATACAGTTCGCGCTTAAGTTCTACTATTAGCTGCGCCTGATAAACTCAGGGGCAGACGCTATCAACACGGCGTCTGCCCCTTTTCTCTTGTCACCGAAAATGCAGCTTCGATTCACGAACCTGGTCTTCTCTCTCTGCTTATCTTTCGCGGCTGCGCTTCCCGCTTCCGGGCAGGTTGCCGGCAAAGCGGCGGGTGTACCCTCCGCCGCTGCACAGCATGCTGCATCATTAGCGGAAAGTGGGCACTGCCAGGAAGCACTTCCGCAGCTTACGAAGACGGCCGCCCGCATTACCGATAAAGACCTGCAGAAGCGCGTGAGTCTGGATGGCGTCCGCTGTGCCACCGCGTTGCAGCAGCCGGATGTGCTTCTGGACTTTCTGAAGATCCTGAGCCGGCAGTTTCCTCATGATCCAGAAGTCCTCTATGTTCTGACCCATGCCTACTCCGATTTGTCCTCTCGCGCCGCCCAGGAGTTGGCAGTCAGTGCGCCCACTTCGATCCCCGGCCTGGAGATGGACGCGGATGCAAGTGAGCAGCAGGGCAAGTGGGACGAAGCGGAAAAGGACTACCGCAAGATTCTGGAAAAGAATCCGCACTATCCGGGCATTCATTTTCGGCTCGCGCGCCTCATCCTGTCGAGGCCGCATCCGCCTGCTGATTTTGCCGAGCAGGCCAAGAAGGAACTGCAGCAGGAGTTGGAAATCGATCCCGCCAATGCGGGCGCGGAATACGTCCTTGGAGAACTTGCCCGGCAGGCGCAGGATTTGCCGGAAGCGGTCAAGCACTTCTCCAAGGCGACCGCACTTGATCCCAATTTTGGGGACGCGTATCTCGGACTAGGCATGTCGCTGCTGGAGCAAAAGAATTACACGGAAGCAGTTTCGCCTCTGGAAAAAGCCGTCAAACTGGAACCCGGCAACCCCGCAGGCCACTACAGCCTGGCGACTGCCTACGCGCGTACAGGCCGCAAGGAAGATGCGGAGCGTGAGTTCGCTCTTCAGCAGAAGACCTCCGCACCCGGAGCGGGAGCCCAGCCGCCGCAGTGATGACAGGTTTAACCCGCCGCCGCTTTTTTTGGACCCTCGCCGGCTCGGGTATGTGTGCCGCCGTGCCGCGCTTGGCCCACGCCACCGCAGCCTATCCCTTCGAACAAGTCCCCGCTTCTTCCAGTCACATTACCTGGGTACATACCGCCGGCAAGTCGCCCCAAAAATACCTGCCCGAGACTACCGGCGCCGGCTGCGCCTTCCTGGATTACGACAACGACGGCTGGATGGACATCTACCTCGTCAACAGCGGCAAGTGTGACTTCTACAATCCAAATCCGCCGTTGCGCAACGCGCTCTATCGCAACAATCGCGACGGTACCTTTACCGACGTAACCGAGAAGGCCGGCGTTGCGGCCGGAGGCTACGGCCAAGGGGTCACAGTTGGTGACTATGACGGTGACGGCTTTCCCGATCTCTACGTAACCCAGTATGGGAGAAGCATCCTTTATCACAATAACGGTGACGGAACCTTCACCGACGTGACGGAAAAGGCGGGAGTTGCAGCTCCAGGGTGGGGCTCGAGTGCGGTCTGGTTCGACTACGACAATGATGGCCGCCTCGACCTCTTTGTGTGTAACTTCGTTCAATTCAGCAAGGAAGCGAGTCTACCCTGTGTTGCCTATAACAAGCCGGGCTATTGCATCCCCACTCTGTACAAGCCATCGGCGAGTTGGTTGTTTCACAACAATGGCGACGGAACATTTACCGATGTGAGCAAATCTTCCGGTATCGCCTCCCACCTGGGAAAGGCCTGGGGTGTCGTGGCCGCTGACCTCAACAATGACGGCAGGATGGACCTTTTCGTTGCCAACGACACCGTGCAGAATTTCCTCTACATGAACCGTGGTAACGGCAAGTTCGACGAGATCGCGGCGCTGGCCGGCGTGGGCTTCAGTGAAACCGGCCGCCCCCGTTCCGGCATGGGCGTCGATGCAGCAGACGTCAATCAGGACGGCTGGATGGATCTGTTCGTGGCTAACATTGACCACGAACGATTCTCGCTCTACCAAAACAATCACGACGAAACGTTTGATGATCAAGCCAACTCGACAGCCATAGGCGCGGCGACCCGCTTGATGAGCGGATGGGGATTGAAGTTTTTCGATTATGACAACGACGGGAATCTCGACCTGTTTTTGGCCAACGGAAACCCTGATGACATGATCGAGACCATGCAGAAAGATGTGACTTACCGCGAGCCGCTCATGCTGTTCCATAGTGATGGCAAGACGCTACGGAATGTCAGCGCGGAGAGTGGACCTCTCTTTGCCAGGGATTTCTCTTCCCGCGGCCTGGCCATTGGTGACTTCAACAACGATGGCGCTGTAGATGTGCTGGTCTCGGTAAACGACGCCGCGCCGCTGTTACTGCGCAACACCGCGGCCCAGGGCAGCCACTGGCTGGGAATCAGGCTGGTGGGCAAGAAAGCAAACCGCGATGCCGTCGGCGCCCGCATCACCTACCAGTCCGGAGAACTGAAACGCAGCAGAACCAAGGTCGGTGGAGGAAGTTATTTGTCGTCGCACGATCCGCGCATCGTACTGGGGTTGGGCTCGCGGACGAAAATCGACTGGGTGGAAATCAAGTGGCCCGAGCCCAGCGGGAAAACAGAAAGATTCACTGGGCTGCCCATCGATAAATACATCACCCTCACGGAGGGCGAGGGGAAAGCTGTCGAGAAGGGCTGAAGGATGCCGCACGCAAAGAAACCGCAGATCTCCGCACTTCGCAACGCTCCGGTCGAGATGACAATTCCGCCTAGCGGAGTGGAGAGATCTGCAGTTTGTTTCCCTGAGGCGGAATGCATAGGCTGAGCTCCCTCGACCTCTCGCTCGTAGCCATCTACCTCGCAGGCATCACTCTCTTCGGGCTGCGCTTTCGCAGCAAAGACCGCTCGCTGAAAAACTACTTTCTGGCTGACCGCAGGATCCCGTGGTGGGCCATCGCGCTCTCCATCGTGGCTGCGGAAACCAGCACCCTGACCATCATCAGCGTGCCCGGCCTGGCCTACACCGGAGACTGGGGTTTTCTCGAGATCGTTCTCGGTTACCTTCTGGGCCGGATTGTCGTGTGCATTATCTTTCTGCCGCGCTATTTTCGCGGTGAATTGCTCACCGCCTACGAAGTGATCGGCCAACGTTTCGGACCGCGCCTGCATCGGCTCACGGCTTTTCTCTTCTTATTTCTGCGGGCCGCGGCCGAAGGCGTGCGTGTGTTTGCAGTCTCCATCGTGGTGGGCATCGCGATCGGCACCGGCGATGTCGTTTCCATCGCCATCATCGTCGCCCTTACTCTGCTGTACACCCTCGAAGGCGGAATGGCCGCCGTCATCTGGACCGATGTGGTGCAGATGGGCTTGTACCTGGCGGGCACGGTCTTAGCAGTGATTGTACTGGGTCATCGAATCCCGGGCGGCTGGCCGGCCATTCATGGAATGGCTTCAGTCGCCGGCAAAATCACCATCTTCCATTTCGCGTTGAGCCTGAGCCAGACCTACACTTTCTGGGCGGGCCTGATTGGAGGATGTTTTCTAACCATGGCCAGCCATGGCACCGATCAGCTCATGGTCCAACGTTTGTTAGCAGCAAAGAATCTGCGCGACTCGCGCATCGCCCTGCTCTCGAGCGGCCTGGTGATCCTGGTGCAGTTCGCGCTCTTTCTGGCCATCGGCACCGGCCTCTACTATTTCTACGGTAATGTGACCCATGGCGCTCCAGGAGGTGGACCGGACCGCGTCTTTCCATCATTCATCGTGAACGAGCTGCCACACGGAGTTGCCGGGCTCCTCGTGGCAGCCATTCTGGCGGCCGCGATGTCTAACCTCAGTGCTGCCGTGAATTCGCTCAGCTCCAGCAGCATGGTGGATTTCTACATGGCGTGGAAACCCGGCGCGAGCGAACAGGAGCGCGCCCGTCTATCGCGCGCGATGACGTTCTTCTGGGCGCTTCTTTTGTTCGCGCTTGCACTCCTCTCCCGCGGGGGAGGCCACGTGGTGGAAGTTGGATTGTCGATAGCCTCAGTAGCGTACGGCGCGCTTTTGGGCGTTTTCCTGCTCGGTACTCTTACCAGGAGCGCAACGGAACCGGGAGCCATGATCGGCATGATCGGCGGCCTTGCTGCCAACATCCTGCTGTGGAAGCAACCCGCATTTTTACCCAAGATTGCCTGGACCTGGTTTGTGCTGATCGGGTCCCTGCTGACCTTTGTACTCGGATGGATTATGAGCAAATTGTTGCCCGGCAAGAGATATATCGCCGCTTTGATCCTCGTTCTCTTCGCCTGCCACCTCAACGCGGAGGACGCGGAGTTCCACCAGATCGACCGCATTGTGGAAGGGGGCATCGCAGCCAGGAAGTTTCCCGGGGCCGTGGTGATCGCGGGTCACGACGGCCGCATCATTTTCGAGAAGGCATATGGCAACAAATCCCTGAACCCGGCTGAGCCGATGACCGAAGACACCGTGTTCGATTGCGCCTCCCTGACCAAGGTTCTGGCCACCGCGCCGGCCGTCATGCAGCTTTACGAGCAGGGACTCTTTCGATTGAATGACCCCGTTGCGGAGTATCTGCCCCAGTTCGCTGCCAACGGCAAGCAGGACATCACCATCCGCCAGTTGCTCACGCATTATTCCGGCCTACCTCCCGATGTTTCGCTGGAAGATACGTGGGAAGGCAAGGAAGAAGGGCTTCGCCGCGCCTTTGCCGCAGTTCCGGTTACGGCTCCCGGAGTCGAATTCCGCTACAGCGACATCAACTTCATCGTTCTCGGCGCGCTGGTTGAGAAGCTGTCGGGCATGACGCTGGACCAATACCAGCTCAAATACATCGCGCAACCATTGGGGGTAGAGTACATGCGCTTTCTGCCTCCGGAGAGCTGGCGCAGCCGCATTGCTCCCACGCAATATGAGCACGGTGTGTTGCTTCGCGGAGTGGTGCATGATCCAACCTCCCGCCGCATGGGAGGAGTTGCCGGTCATGCGGGATTGTTCAGCACTGCGGGCGACGTCGCTGTCTATGCCCAGAATCTGCTGGACCGGCTTGCCGGGCGGCCGAGCAACTTCCCGCTACAGCGGCTCACCCTCGAAAAAATGACGGTGCCCGAACAGCCGGCCACCGGTACAGCGCTTCGTGGCCTCGGCTGGGATATCGAATCGCCGTTTTCCAGCAACCGCGGCGAGTTGTTTCCCGTCGGCTCTTTCGGCCATACCGGATTTACCGGCACCTCCATCTGGATGGATCCGACCAGCGATACCTACGTGATCCTCATGTCCAATGCTGTTTACCCCAACGGACCCACAGGGATTAACGCGATCCGCGGCCAGGTCGCGAATGCCGTTGCCCGTTGGGTCAAAGTACACTCCGATGACGGGAGCGACATCGCCAAACTTACCGGTTACAACGAATCCATCGCCGGCGAGCGTCGCTGGCAGGATCGCAACGGTACTGTTACGACGGGAATCAACGTGCTCGAAGACGAGCGCTTCGTGCCCCTGACGGAGCTTGCCGCGAAGCATGGAGGTCCTGTGCGCATCGGGTTGCTGACGAATCAAACCGGGCTCGATGCGCAAGGGCGCAGAACCATCGACGTGCTCGCCAAAGCTCCTGGGGTTCAGCTCAAGCTGCTCTTCAGTCCGGAACACGGCATTCAAGGCAAGCTCGATAGACCGGGCATTCAGAATTCCAAGGATGAGACGACTGGCCTTCCGGTGATCAGTCTCTATGGTGAGCAACGAAGACCATCCCTGGATACACTGCGCGGCCTTGATGCCGTTGTCATCGACCTCCAGGATGCCGGAGTCCGTTTCTATACCTACGAAACCGTCGTTCGCTACTTTCTGGAAGCGGCAGGCAAAACCGGCACCAGGATTGTGATCCTGGACCGTCCCGACCCGCTCGGCGGCTCGTTCGTACAGGGCCCAGTGTCAGACTCCGGCAGCGAAAGTTATGTCGATGTGGCGCCGATACCTGTTCGTCACGGCATGACGTTGGGCGAGCTTGCGCGCTATCTCAATGGAGAATACAAGCTCGGTGCACCACTTACCGTAATCGAGATGAAGGGATGGCAGCGCGGCGACTGGTTCGACGACACCGGAGCCGCCTGGACCAATCCATCGCCTAACCTCCGCAGTTTGCGCGAGGCAATCGTTTACCCCGCCGTTGGTCTGATCGAGACCAGTAATATTTCCGTCGGCCGTGGAACGGACACACCCTTTGAACACCTGGGAGCGCCGTGGATTGATGGGCCCGCTCTTGCCCGCGCCCTGAATGCCCGGTTTTTACCTGGAATTCGCTTCGTGCCAGTGAGCTTCACACCGGATGCTCCTTACCCCTATGCCGATCAGCTCTGCCATGGAGTCGGACTAATCGTTACCAATCGTAACGTTATCGATTCGCCCGAACTGGGGCTGGAGATTGCGGCCGCATTACACAAGCTTTAT
>Ga0335072_10015410_pt1 | contig 10853 bp, 7 predicted proteins | sample Lox_Sample_21_FD_206725 | JGI IMG/M metagenome (GOLD analysis project Ga0335072, IMG submission 206725) | Soil microbial communities from Loxahatchee National Wildlife Refuge, Florida, United States - Lox_Sample_2.1 | ecosystem: Environmental > Terrestrial > Soil > Wetlands | place: USA: Florida... | reverse complement strand
TTCGCAAGTTCAGAATCGGACTTGGCTCGCAGGGTCCGTTACCAGGCTTCGCTAGCAGGCTTCGGCTGCGTAGTCCTTCAGCTTGCGATACAGAGTTGTTTTCCCAATGCCCAACAGTCGCGCCGCCTGCAGCTTGTCGCCGTTCAGCTCCGCAATCGCATTCAGGATCGTCTGCTTCTCCAGTTCGGCGATGGGGACGATTTTGGACCGTCCGTTTCCGTTGCTGGATTCCGGAATGGGCAGCTTTGCAATCTCGCGCGGCAGATCGGTAGTGTGAATCAGGGGACCACTGGTGAAAGCGAAGGTGCGCTCCAAACAGTTTTCCAGCTCCCGGACATTGCCCGGCCAGTCATAAGCGAGCATGGCTTTGAGCGCATCGTCGCTGAGCATCTTCTCCTGTCCCGAGCTGCGAACCATCCGCTCAAAAAAATGACCAATTAACAGAGGGATGTCCTGACGGCGTTCGCGCAGGGGCGGAATGCGCAAGCTCAGCACATTGAGCCGGAAATACAGATCTCGCCGGAATGTGCCCTGCATGACGGCCTGCTCAAGATCGCGATTCGTGGCGGCAAGAATGCGCACATTAATGGGCACTCGTCGCGTGCTGCCGACCGGCCGGATCTCTTTCTCCTGAATCGCTCGCAACATCTTCGCTTGCAGATCGACGGGAAGTTCGCCAACCTCATCGAGAAAAATGGTTCCACCTTCTGCCATCGCCATAAGGCCATCTTTTGACTGGTTTGCCCCGGTGAATGCGCCCTTTATGTAGCCGAAGAGTTCGCTTTCAATCAGCGTAGGTACGAGCGAACCGCAATCGACAGGGATAAACGGTTTGTCGCGGAATGGGCCGGAATAGTGAATGGAACGAGCTACCATCTCCTTACCCGTACCGCTTTCTCCCAGGATCAGCACAGGATGCACGCTGTTGGCAGCCTTGGCGATAATGCGATAGAGCTTTTCCATCTCGGGAGCGCGCCCAACGATGCCGCCAAATCCCTGCTTCGATTTCACTTTCTCACGCAGCAGACGGTTTTCCGACTTCAGCTTCAAATGGCTGGCCACCCGCTCCAGCAGCAGCTTCAACTCGTCTACGCTGAAGGGCTTGGTCACGTAATCATAGGCTCCGTTCTTCATGGCTTGCACGGCGGATTGCACGGTGCCGTATCCAGTCACGACGATTACGACCGACTCGGGCCGTCGTTCCTTGATCCGGCGCAGCGCCTCCAGTCCGCCGGCGCCGGGCAGGCGAAGATCGAGCAGCACAGCGTCGAAGACTTGTGAATCCAGCAGCCGATAGGCGTGCTCGGCGGAATCGGCGACATAAACGGTATATCCGAGCGATTGCGAGACCTCGCGACAGGCCTCGCGAATGGATCGCTCATCGTCGACGATCAACAGGTTGAGAAAGTTGGCTGGCTCAAATTGTGGAGTAGCGGTGATCGGACTTACAGCGGCTGACGTCATCGTGTTTTATTCCTCGTGAGTTACTGGGAATTCTCCCAAGTTTCGTTCTGGCAGGAAATCGTCTTCGTGGCGGTGCGCAGGCGAATCGCTACTCGCCGGCAGAATCACTGTGATGCGCGTACCGCATCCCGGCGTGCTGTCCACATGGATGAGGCCCCCGTTTCGATTCACAATGTCGTGAACCGTGGTGAGCCCGAGACCGGTACCTTTGCCGGGCGCCTTGGTCGAGAAAAAGGGTTCGAAAAGGTGCTCTCGGGTTGCAGCGGTCATGCCGGTCCCGTTATCCGAAACAATCAGCACGCCACAGGGAAACGATGCTTCCCCGCGGAAGAGCGGCTTATCTCCGATCATCTCCAGCTTGCCGCCACGAGTCTCGATCGAGATTTTCCCGCCGCCTGGCATGGCATCGCGTGCGTTCAGGATCAAGTTCAGCAAAATCTGCTGCGCCTGCGCGGGATCCATGTGGACGAGCCCCAGATTGGGATCGAGGTCCAGCTGCAGTTCGATGTTCTCCCCGATTAAGCGCACCAGCAAGGTTCGCATGCCCTCGGCAATCTCGTTGAGCGAGAACAACCGCGGCCCAGGGTTCGTCGGCCGCGACAAAGTCAACAACTGCCGCACCAGTCCGCTCGCCTGTATTCCGGCATTGCGGATTTCTTCCGCGAATTTCCACGCTCGCTGCCCGCGGTCCAGGCTGGCCAGCAATAAGTCGCTGTACAGCAAGACTCCGGTGAGCAGATTGTTGAAGTCGTGAGCAATGCCACCCGCAAGCCGTCCGATAGCTTCCAATTGTTCGGCCTGCCGAAGACGCCGCTGATTCTGCTGGTTGGCGGGCGTGTCCACAGTCATCGCTACCACCAGATTGGGACTGCCGCTGCTGCTCACTCGCCATGCGTTCCAACGCCGCGGGCCTTCTTTGGCGGTCGCAGGAACCGCCTCTAGTTGGGTGGAGTTTCGCTTGCCGGAAAATAATTCGCACAGCAAATGGTCAGCCTGAACCTGTTCCTCGGGCGCGACCAGGTCGCCGAAGAGCGCCGGGCGAATTGACTTCGGCCGATTCTCAAGGAGTTTTCCCATCGCGGCATTAAGGGCACAGATTTCCCCCTGCTCTCCAATCTGAGCTACGGGAAAAGGTGCATTCTCCAGCAGCAGCCGCAAATCCGGATGGGGCTTCTTGGTCGCGGCAGCGAATTCAATAGCAGCGCTCATGCCCCTACTCTCGCGCGGGATCGTTCCCGAAAGAAACGGCAAAGACGGGACAATCCGCCCTTGGTTTTCCCGAAATGGGACTGAAAGCGACTTCTATCTCCCATTTCGGCCCCAACTATAGAAAGTCGAGCCTGTGCCTGCGAAGTGCACATGTCACCAAAACGCAGAAATCTTCTGTGGAAAACTCGGCCGATTGGACTATTCGCAGGTTTTTCGGTGGATTACGGGACGAGATTATCTTTTTGGCTAGCCAGAACGACTGGACCGGAGAGCTGGAATGTGAACCGACGTCCTTTACTGACATAGATCACATTGTCAGGCCCATCGCTTTGAGAGCGAGCTTTGAGATTTGCCTTGGCGAAAAGACTCGAAGTTTGCACGGGAAGGTTGTGCCCGGCGATGTAGATGGAGGAAAGCTTCAGCCGGACGTAGCTGCCATTGCTCTTGATTTCGGAACTATGAGCGGACTCGACGAATCCAATCGCCCTCGCGCCTTGCGGAATCACGGTAACTCCATCAAGAACAACGGGATTCTCCAGGATGGCGTCGAACGGGTTGTGGCTCAATCCATCCGCCGAGATCGCATTTGCAAGCCGCACCGTGAGCAGGGTTCCAGCCGGAAGATTCAGCGAATCGCGAAAAGGCGGAACGTTTTCCTTCGAGCTGAAATCGCCACCATCGTTGGCCATCGGGCTGGCCGCCTGACGGACCTGGTTGCTCTGGTGTTCGCTTCCGTTGAACGGGATCTGAGGCTGACCGGCGGGCGCAGTGTTGAGATCCTGCAGGCTGGCCGGGCGGGAACAACCCCAAGCGAGCAGCACAGGAGCTAGCAAAATCGACGAGGGCAAGCGGCGCAAACGACTCATCAGCAACATCCTGTGCCCTCTTTCCCCGGCATGGGAGTGGCAAGCCGAATACCACTCACAATTGCAGTAAATCAAGGACTTGGCGATAGCACGTTCGGGGAGGTGCGTGTAGTTTTTTCCACAGGCAGCCATATCGCGGTCATCGAAGCTGATGGGAGGGCAGAAAAAAATCGCGGAGAGCAAGGCGCTCTCCGCGATCAAGCATGATGTTACGACTTTGGCCTACTGCTTCTTCTTTGCCGCTTTCTTCCTCGCAGCCGCCTTGGATGCCTTGTATTCACTTTCCCTGCCACCGATCAGAGTCATGGCATCTGCGGCATTGAATGGGAACTGGCGAACCGAGTTTTCGGTTTGTCCCGCCGCGTTGAGCGTGACGTCGACGCGCCGGTTGCTGGCCAGCTGGATCACATTGATTCGCGCCAGAGCCCGCTTCCGTTCTTCCGTCGTCAGATCCGGATTGTTGTCAATCGAATCCTTGACTTCAGCCGTGGTCAGGTTGCGTTCTTTCCCATAGGCCTTAGTTTCGATGTCAGCCTCGGGAACTCCCTGCTCCACCAGGAAGCTCTTCACGCGCGCTACACGACGCTCGGAAAGCGCCTGATTGAACTCCGCCGAGCCGCGCATATCAGCGTGTCCGGCCAGGATCAAATGAGCATCCGGCTTGGCTTCAAGATACGTTTTGAAGTCATTAGCAAGCGTCACCAGCGTCTTCTGCTGGCTCGGAACCAGGCCCGCATTCGGATCCTTCACCGGCGGCATGTTCGTCGGGAAGTAGACGCTGTGCAGAGCCAGCCGCGCTTCCAGTTCCTTATTGACAGGCGGCGGTGGTGGGTTCTCGATATTAATCTGTGTCGAGCTCTGCGCCGTCAACCCGCGAGAATCCGTACAAGTAGCGTTCACTGTAACCGGACCCGGAGGCAGCTCGGCGGTACTCAGGCTGGCCGAATTTCCGTTTCCGGAAACTGTGCCCGAAGACGCTGTCCAATTTGCTACCGAAACCGGAACGCTATCGGGACTGGTGCAGTTCGCCGAGAGATTGACGCTGCCGCCAGCGACGAGGCTGGTCGGGCTCGCAGAAATCGACATCGTCGGCGGGTTCTTCGGAGGAAGCGGCTTGATGGTGTAATTTGCCGTGCAGCTGGCTTCGTTGTTCTTCTTTTCCTTCGGATCGGTCACGTGCGCCGTGATGGTATAGCTGCCCGGGGTGGCGTTTGCGGTATCGATGCTGGCGGTTGTGTCTTTGCCCGTAACCACCCCTCCGTTGCCACTCCAGCTATAGGTCACGATGTGCTTGGGTTTGAAGTTGCTGGCAGTGACCGTGGCTGTCATCGGCTCGCCAACCATCACTTCCGTTGGCTGCACGGTACAGGCAGCCGTTGGAGTGACCGGTTCGGCTCCTCCCCAACTGAAAACAACGCCTGTGCGCAGTCTCACGCCCTCCAAGCTAGGACGACGTAGCGTGGGAAACTGCGAGTCAACGTAATCCGCGTAGTTGTGACGCGCCCAGACATAGTCCACCTGGAAGACGCGCCAAGCGATGGTCTTCGTTATGGGCAGATCCATACCTCCGCCGACAATCGCGCCGATGCCGCTGGATCCATTACTCAGTCCACTGACGCCCAAATGGTTGTAGCTGAGTAACGCGTGGAGGAAATAGTTGCCGTCATCGGTGCGCCACATGAAACGAGGACCGGCTGAGACGGTCGTCTCGCCATCGCTGCTGCTGTCCCAGTTGTGGCCCAAATCGGTTTCCAGAGCCCAGTGGGGATCAAAGTTGTAACCGAAAGCGCCGCCAAAGCCCCGGCTCATGTCGGGAATCTGGTATGACGTGGGATTGGCGGGGTCTCCCAAGGGAACGGTAGCGCCCGGATGCAGATATTGATAACCGACAAAAACATCGTACTTAGGATTTGAATCCGCCTGGCCCAATGCGCTTCCGGAAATCAAGAACAGTGCAGCTAGGATCAAGAAACTCGCGCATAGCGGGCGTCTTGAACTTGGATCGCAAACTATTGACATGGAGTCCTCCGTTAAAGTGCGGACACTTGCCGCCGCCTGAAATCAGGTGTCTACGAAGTAAACTTGTTATGCGAGAAGCACGTATGATGAAAATCGGGAACCAAAAATTTTAACCTACACAAGCCCAAAAGCGAAAGAATCGAGTTAAAAGTATTGCCAGGTTTGACAACGGTGTAGAATCTGTCGTCTCAAATTGAAATTGCCGAGGGACGTCCCAGCCAGACCTTGCCGGGCAGGAACGGGGCCGCGTATCGTGGGATTAAGTCCGACTGACCTCCCGAGAATCGGCCAATCAAGAGCAGCAAGCTAAATTCAGCGCGTTGAAAGGCAAATGAACAACGAACGGGTACTGATCGTCGAAGACGAAGAGAACGAGCGCACCGGTCTTGCCGAGATCGTGTCTTCCTGGGGCTATCGCGTCGAAACCGCTACCGACGGAGTCGAAGGTGTGGATAAGGCAACACAGTGGTCCCCTTCCATCGTCATCACCGATTTAAAGATGCCTCGCATGGGCGGAATCGAACTGCTCGGCCGATTGGCAGAGGAAGCGCAGACGATCGCCGTCATCATGGTGACGGCACAGGGCAGCATCGACAGTGCCGTACAGGCCATGCGAATGGGCGCCTATGACTACATCACCAAGCCGATCGATACCAATCGCCTGCGCACGATTCTGGGAAATGCCTCGTCCCTGCTCGGTACGAGAGCAGAGTTGGAAGTCACCCGTCGCCGGCTGCGTGATACGGGATCGCTTGGCCGGCTCAGCGGTTCCTCCAAGAAAATGCAGGAAATCTTTCGGCTCATTGAAATGGTCGCTCCCAGCACCGCGTCCGTGCTGATCACCGGCGCGAGCGGCACGGGCAAAGAGTTGGTTGCACGCACGATTCACGAATTGAGTTCCAGAAAAGACCGGCCTTTTGTGGCGATCAACTGCGCCGCCATCCCTGAAACTCTCATGGAGAGCGAAATCTTTGGCCACGAACGTGGTGCCTTCACAGGAGCGCTCGAGCGGCGCACCGGCTGCTTCGAACTGGCCGAGGGTGGAACGCTTCTTCTTGACGAAATTGGCGAGATGCCAGTTGCCACCCAAGCGAAACTGCTGCGCGTGCTGGAAGACCGAAAGCTGCGACGCTTGGGCAGCAAAGTGGAAACATCGGTCGACGTACGCGTGCTCGCTGCCACCAACAAAATTCCCGACGAGGCAGTAGCGCGCGGCGAGTTGCGCAGCGATCTTTATTACCGGCTCAACGTGTTCAACATCCACATGCCGCCGCTGCGGGAACACAAGGAAGACATCCCCGGTCTGGTAGACCGTCTTCTCGCCGAAATGAGCGAGAAGCACGGCCGCAAGGTAAGCGCGGTCAGCGAAGCGGTGCTGAACCAACTGAACGCTTATTCCTGGCCGGGCAACGTACGTGAATTGCGCAACACGATTGAACGGGCGGTCATTGTCTGTGACAGCAGCGTGATTGAGACCAAGCATTTGCCGCCGGGATTCGGCCAGCCCCCGCTTCGGACTTCGGCCAATGATCCGGATGCAGTCCGCCTCGGAGTCGGCACTACGGTGGAAGAAGCCGAGAAAATGCTCATCCTGAAAACGCTGGAGGCCACCAGCAACAACAAGACCCGCGCGGCTGAAATCCTGGGGATCAGCCTGAAAACGCTGCACAACAAGCTGAAGGAGTATGGCAGCGCGAGCCCGGAAGCGGTGGCCGGCAAGGAGGAGACGATTAGCGGCCCATAGTTTGCGTTCGAGGGAGCCGTTTCTGCTGCGCCATGCTGCGAAGAAAGACCATCATCGTGCTTGTCATCACCCTTATGGTGACCATGATGGTCTCTGCCTTTTCCTACCTCTACATCTCGCAAATGATGCGCCTGCGCATCGAAAACACGAGTAGTACCGCGACTAATCTCACACATCAACTGGCCTACGCGGCAGGAAATGCCGTGCCAGACTTCAGCAGCACTCCTGTCGACACCAACAATCCGGTCGCGTTACGGCGGGCGATTGAGGAATATCTGCAAGAAGATCCCAACCTCAACAACATGATCCAGTCCGATACTGGCGAATTCCGATTCATCTATGACGTTGCCATTGTGGATGTGAACGGGCGGGCGATACTGCACACAAATAGTGGACTGGTGAACAAGGTAATCCCGCCGCGACCGTATTTTCGACAGGTTGTCGCGGCTCATTTGAGGGATCAGGTACGACTGCTGTTCGCCACACCTGCGGTTTATGACGTGACTTACCCGCTTCAATTCAATGGCCAACCGTTCGCCACGATTCGCATTGGAGTGGAGATCGCCTTTTTGAAAAGCGAAGTCGCAGCGCACGTCATGAAAGCCCTGTACATCTCGATTGCATCAATCTTTCTTTCGTTCATTCTGGCTGCGGGCATTTCCAATCTCGCGTTGGGACCACTGAAGGAAATCAGCCGTAATCTCGACAGCGTCAGTTCAGGCGATGCCGATGCGGTTTCCGGCGATGACTCGCAGCACGATGAATATGGCCTCGTCACCCTGAAGATCGCCAATCTCAGCCGCCAAATCCGTGACAGCAAGGAGATCTTCTCCGCATTAAAAGACAACGTAGATCAGCTCATGTCAAAGCTGCAAGACGGGCTGATGCTGTTTGCCCGTGACTCGCGGGTTGTGCTGGTCAGCGCACCCGTTGAGGGATTCGTGGGGCGTCCACGCGCGGCGTTGCTGGGACACACCGTTCAGGAGATCTTTGACCGCAACACACGGCTGGGAGCAGCGCTGCTCGATTCTTTCGAGCGCCGTCGTCCGTTATTGCAGCGCGAGTTTGAAGTTACTGGCGGAAAACACGTGCAAGTCTCGCTGGATTTTGTGCAGGAGAAGAATTCTCAGATCGGCGCGTTGCTGATCATGCGGGATACGGAATCGGTGCGCCGTATCGGCGACGAGATCGAGATGTCGCGGCGCCTTTCCGCCAGCGGACGGCTTACGCGCGGCGTGGCCCACGAGGTCAAAAATCCGATCAATGCCATCGTGCTGCATCTGCAATTGCTGCGAAACAAGCTGGCGCAGACGGATCCCGATACGCAGCGTCACATGAACATTATCGACAGCGAAATTCGCCGCCTGGATCGCGTGGTTCAGACGCTTGTGGATTTTACCCGTCCCCGCGATCTTCATCTGGAAGAGGTCGACTTGCGCCGTGTGCTCGACGACGTAGCCCAACTGGCCAGCCCCGATGCCGCGCAGCACGGCGTCACCATCGAACGCCAGCGCGCGACCGAACGCCTTTCCGTAAAAATCGATGTGGACCTCATGAAGCAGGCGCTTCTCAACGTAGTGATCAACGGCGTACAAGCCATGCCGCAAGGAGGAACGCTGACCATCTCCGCGCGGCGCGACGAAAACGCCATCGTCGCCGAAGTTCACGACGAAGGCGGCGGAATCCCCGCTGATGTACACGACAAGATCTTCGAACTGTATTTCACCACGAAGAAGGAAGGCAGCGGCATCGGCCTGGCGCAAACCTACCAAATTCTGCAATGGCACTATGGATCGGTTGATTTCGAATCAGTCGATGGCGTGGGCACGACATTCCGATTTCATGTTCCTGCTTCCGGACAATCACTTGCTCCGGGTCGTGAGCTCGCGCCGGCGGATGCTGCGGCGTCATAGGCGCAAGAGCCTGTTCGCGCGCGGCCTTTCCGCGAAAATCCATTACAAAAGCGTAAAATTGGGGTGCTGTTTGTGTTTGTAGGAAGATCCATGATTTTGGCCCGCATTTGCGTGATTGGCGCTTTCCTCAGTGCCCCCGTGGGGTGGTCTGCCCCGCATGGAAACCTTTTTCAGCCAACAAATGCGGCTCAGGCTACTTCGGGCGCACAAGGCCAGCAGGATCAGCAGCAGAATAAAACACAGCCGCAGCAAAGCTCAGGGTCGGTTTCGACCACAGCGCCTGCCCCGGCGAATGCAAATCCAAAGCCGGCAGCCGCTAACAAAAGGAAGAAAAAAACTGCCGCGGCCGATTGCCCCGATGCGTCGCCGAACTCAACCAATTCGACGAATGCGAGTAAATCGACGGCTGGGAACTGTCCTCCGAAGATAAAGGTCGTGCCCCACGGTGGAACTTCCGAGCCTAGCATTCAATTGGCAGGGGGAGATCAGGCCAACCAGCAGCGGGACACAAACCAGATGCTGCAGTCGACGGAAGACAATCTGAAGAAGATTGAGGGAAAGCAGCTCACCTCGGATCAGCAGCAGATGGTCAATCAGGTTCGACAATTCATGGATCAATCCAAGTCTGCCGTTCACACGGGTGATCTCGATCGCGCCCGCACTCTTGCCTGGAAGGCACAGGTACTCTCCGAAGAATTAGTCAAACCCAAAGAATAATCCTCAACCACTCTGCTCTCGATCTCTTACCTCCCTTTCGCCCGCGCGCTATTCACTTTGGCCAGCAGATCCTGCGACATCGACTGCCACGGACTCTGAATCTTCACCGCTTCGCTTAGTACCTCGCGTGCCTCGGTGAGCTTGCTGAGCTTGCCATAGGCGAAGCCCAGCCCATACAAAGCCCGCGCGTACTGCTGTTCGTCCTCGCCTTTCAGCAAGGATGCCGCAGCCTTCAGTTCCGTAGCCGCAGCCGCAGTCTTCTCTTGCTTCAGATAGGCGTAACCAATTGTGTTATGCGCCGCGCCACCGGCGATTATGTGCGCTTTGTCGGCGTCGGGAGCATCCGGTTTCGCAACCTCGATGGCTTTTTGCGCGTAGCTGATCGCTTTGGCCGCACTGCCGGGCTTGTTTTCATCTCCATAGAAGTTCGCCAGCAACAGCAGCGCCGGAAGCGAATTCGGATTCGTCACCAGGGTCTTCTCGCCGTACGACACCAGCCGGGCGGAATCATTCAACTGCCCCGGGCCCAGGGTGTACATGGCATAGCTCGACACCTGGTCCTGAAATTTCGAATCCGGAAAAGCTGGACTGAATTCCTCGATCTCCGCCATGCGCGCCTTGGGATCGTTCTCGCTCGCGATGGCGTTGAAGGCCGAGGTTTCCAGAAAGTCACAGTTGCTTTGTACCGCGGCCTTGTCATCGGCGACCTTGCGGGCGAATTCTGCGTCGCTCATGCCGTCGGGCTTGGGCTGTTTGGCGATCGATTGGCAGACGGCTCCGCCTTTGGCGGCATACTCCATGAGCTTGGCATCGTTTTTCGTCTGCTGCGCCAGGCTGACCTGTGCAACCAGAATGTCGAGATTATGCGGAGATCCAACGAGCGCCTTGTCGCCATACTCCAGCGCCTTCTGCAAATCTCCC
>Ga0335072_10015409_pt1 | contig 10854 bp, 7 predicted proteins | sample Lox_Sample_21_FD_206725 | JGI IMG/M metagenome (GOLD analysis project Ga0335072, IMG submission 206725) | Soil microbial communities from Loxahatchee National Wildlife Refuge, Florida, United States - Lox_Sample_2.1 | ecosystem: Environmental > Terrestrial > Soil > Wetlands | place: USA: Florida... | reverse complement strand
GCGCGATGTCCATCCCGGCGGTGAGCACGACCAGGCCCCGCACCCCGCAGGCCCCGCACGACTCGGCGATGGCGACGACCGCGGGCGGCGGCACCGCGACCACGGCCAGGTCGGGAACCTCGGGCAGGTGTCGCACGTCAGGGAAGCTGGGCACGCCGCTGATCTGCGGGGCATTCGGATTCACCGCGTACAGGCGGCCTCGGAAGCCGCCCTGGAGGATGTTGTCGATGACCGAGTGGCCGACGCTCTCGTGCCTTCGGCCCGCGCCGATCACCACGACCGACTGCGGCTCGAACAACGGGCGCAGGCTGGCGACGTTGGCCTTCCGCTCCCGGCCGGCCACCGTGTCCAGGTAGGCATCGAGCGCGGTACTGGTCTCATCGGGCGGCAGCGGGATGGTGATCGTGACCACGCCGTCCGCTCTGCGGCTGGTGACCGGGAGGCCCGCGTCGGAGAACACCCGGATCATCGGGGTGTTCTCGGACAGGGTCTCGGCCACGAACGAGTGCAGTCCCTGGGCCCGGGCCAGCGAGACGAGGTGCTCGAGCAGCAGCGTGGCGATGCCCCGGTGGTGCATGCTGTCGGCGACCGCGAACGCGATCTCGGCGAAGTCGGCCAACTCGCCGGTCGCCTCATCCGTGGCCACCTCGTAGCTGGCGCTGCCGGCGACCGCCCCGCCGACCAGGGCGAGCAGCGCCGCGTGGTCGCGAGCCGGGGCGCGGGTGAGCCGCCGGGCCTCCCGGTCGGCGGCCGTCCTGCTCATGCTGAAGAACCGCATGTAGGTGTTGGCCGGGGACATCGCCTCGTGCATGGCCTTGATGGCGTCGAAGTCGCCCGTGTCGGCCGCGCGGATCTGCACCGTCGTCCCGTCGGCCAGCAGGGCGTAGACGCTTCCGCCTGGATCCGGAGTTGTCCCCAGCTTGCCCACACTCATCCACACCTTTTCAACAGGCAATCCCCAGCAGTTGTCAACAGGTTGCCCACAAGTTATCCACAGGATCGTCGTCCCGGCTTACATCACCTCTCCTATCTGTTTCCCCTTGCGGGAAAGGTCCTATAACGCGAACGGCGGGCTGCCACTGGGTGGCAGCCCGCCGTTTCGCGGTCAGCAGCTCGTTACTCGCTGCCGAAATTCTTGATCTCGGCCAGCTCGGCCTCGCTGAGCTCGCGCGGGGCCTCGCCCTTGGCGACCTTGGCGCTTTGCACCTGCTGCCGGATCTTCTCCACCACCTCGGGGTTGGCCAGGGTGGTGATGTCGCCGGTGTCCGCGAAGTTGGACGCGGCGGCGATCACGCGGCGCATGATCTTGCCGGACCTGGTCTTGGGCATGTCCGGGACGATCCAGATGTTCTTCGGCCGCGCGATCTTGCCGATGTCGGTCTCGATCGCCGTCTTGACCTTGGCCTCCACCTCTGGCGAGGCCGCGAAGCCCGGCTTCAGCGAGACGTACATCTCGACCACGCGGCCGCGGATGTCGTCAATGACCGGAACGGCGGCGGCCTCGGCGACCTCGTTGACGGTCAGCGCGGCCGACTCGAGCTCCTTGGTCCCCAGCCGGTGCCCGGCCACGTTGATGACGTCGTCGACCCGGCCCAGGATGCGGAAGTACCCGTCGGCGGACTGCGTCGCGCCGTCGCCCGCGAAGTACGGCCAGTCGCGCCAGTCGGTCGACTTCGGGTCCTTGTTGTACTTGGCGTAGTACGTGGACACGAACCGGTCAGGCTGGCCCCAGATCGTCTGGAAGACGCCCGGCCAGGGGTTGCGGATGACGATGTTGCCGGCCTTGCCACTGCCGGCGGGCAGCTCGTTGCCGTTCTCGTCCAGGATGACCGGGAGGATGCCCAGCGCGGCCGGGCCGCAGGAGCCGGGCTTCATCGGGTCGATGCCGGGCAGCGTGGAGCCGAGGAAGCCGCCGGTCTCCGTCTGCCACCAGGTGTCGACGATGACCGCCTGGCCCTTGCCGACGGTCTCGTGGTACCAGCGCCAGACCTCGGGCTCGATCGGCTCGCCCACGGTGGTCATGTGCTTGAAGTGGTAATCGAACTTGGCCGGCTCGTCCGGGCCCACCTTGCGCAGCATCCGGATCGCGGTCGGCGAGGTGTGGAAGATGTTCACGTTGAGCCGGATCGCCTCGCGCCACGGGCGGGCCGCGTCCGGGTAGTTGGGCGTGCCCTCGTAGAGCACGCTGGTCGTGCCGAGGGCCAGCGGGCCGTACACGATGTAGGAGTGCCCGGTGATCCAGCCGATATCGGCCATGCACCAGTAGGTGTCGTCCGGGTGGATGTCCTGGTAGTACTTCGACGTGCCCGCCACGTAGGACAGGTAGCCGCCGGTCGAGTGCTGGCAGCCCTTGGGGCGGCCGGTGGTGCCGCTCGTGTACATCAGGAACAGCGGGTCCTCGGACTTGACCGCAACCGGGTCGACCCGGGCATCCCGGTACTGCGGCAGCAGGTCGTTGACGAAGAAGTCGCGCCCCTCGACCATCGGCGTGGCCGCCGAGTACTTGCCCGGGTAGCGCTGGAACACCAGGACCTTGCTGACCTCCTGGCCTTCCTTGGCGGCCGCCTCGACCGCCTCGTCCGCCTTGACCTTGTGGTCGAGCAGGTCGCCGCTGCGGTAGTAGCCGTCCATGGTGATCAGGACGTTGCTGCCCGAGTCGGCGATCCGGTGCCCGGCGGCCGTGCCTGAGAACCCGGCGAAGACCTGGGAGTGGATCACGCCCAGCCGCGCGCAGGCCAGCATCGCGACCGGGAGCTCGGGAACCATCGGCATGTGCAGGGTGACCCGGTCGCCCTTCTTCAGGCCGGCGAAGTCGCGCAGCAGGGCGGCGAACTCGTTCACCCGGTTGTACAGCTCGCGGTAGGTGATCGCCACGTGAGCCTCGGACTCGGGCTCGGGGATCCAGACCAGCGCCGCCTTGTTGGCCTTGTCAGCCAGGTGCCGGTCGACGCAGTTGTAGCAGGCGTTCAGCTCGCCACCAACAAACCACTTCCAGAACGGCGCGTTCGAGGTGTCCAGAGTGGTGTCCCAGGGCTTGAACCAGGTCAGCAGGTCCGCGTAGGCATCGAAGCACTCGGGGAACTTATCCTCGGTGAACTGCTCCCTGATGGCAGGGTCAGCCGCGTTGGCTTGGGCGACGAAGGCGGCAGGCGGCTGGTAATAATCCTCTTCTCGCCAGTGCACGGCGATGAGCGCCTCAGAGGTCTCCTCTGGACCAAGTTCGTCTTCGACAGGTTCCGTCATGTTCCTCGTCCCTCCGCTGGCAAGATTGCCGCACTTGTGCTGGCCAGTCCCAATCTAACGCGCCCTGCGCACGGTCACCATGGGCATGCGCACGGATTCAGGACTGCCGAGGCGGAAGATCGTACAACGTGACGGGGAACGGCCTTACTCGGCGGCGGCGGTCTGCCGCTGAGCCGACACCATGGTCAGCACCGGGGTCCGGATCTCGGGGAACGCGGCGTCCATCCCGGTGATCCGCATGATGCGCACGAGGGCCGGGCGGGGCGCGACCAGCCGCAGCGAGCGGCCCGTGCGCCGGGCGTAGCCGGCCACCTTGGCGAGAACGCCAAGGCCGGCGGCGTCGCAGAAGGTCAGGTCGGCTAGGTTCAGCGTGACCTTCCCCTTCTTCTCGCTCTCGAGCACCGCCCTCAGGTAGGCGTGCGTCCGCGCGGCGGTGGCGATGTCAAGCTCGCCATGCGCGGTCACCAGCGCGTGCCCCTCGGCGGTGCGCTGGTACCGAAGCTCAAGTTGCGTGCCAAGCGGGCCGTCGTTGGCCCTGGCCAGGTCGGCCGCGGTTGCCCCCATGGCTCCCGTCCCCCCGTAAGGCGCGGCCTTGGTCCCACCGATGCGGCCTGCGCGAACAGTCATGTAGTTAACCCCTCCGTTATGTTAGTAAGTCCCGCTGTCCTGTGGTGGCGGATGGTCATGTCGTTATATTTGGCCTCTTTGTGCGATCATTCGGACACTGATTGTTTAACGCCTTGTCGCGGGCTAGTATGCCCGTCGCCAGAGCGCCGCGTGTACCTGACCCTTCCAGTGAGCCTCGGCTACCTTGCGGTGACTCTGGGGTCTCGCTGAATAAAACGTCAGAGCGGCGCTGAAGGTTCGTATTTTCTCCATGAACTTCACTGTGCGATGTGTCACTCACGAAGCGTCAGTTGGCTTCTGAGGTCACGGAGATGGCCCGCGCGGGGGCGCCGGGCGGCACGGCGTCCATGATCCTGGCCGCGCGCCCCGCCGGAGAGTAGGCGCGCCGGCCCGCGCGCACCTTGGTGCGCGCGGGCCGGCGCTCGTTGTCAGCTAGCTGACGTTACATCGCTACCTGCGCCGCGAGATGTGAGCCTCGGCGACCAGCCAGTCGGCGTCCCAGGCCGCGAACCGGCGCCGGTTCAGCTCAAGCCGGGCGGCCGCGCGGCCCCCGGCCAGCACCAGCAGCAAGACGGCCACCGAGGCGGCGCGCCCGATCGTCGTCAGGTCGTTGACCTGGCTGTTAAGCAGGGGCGGTGCGGTGATGCGCCCGCCGAGCGAGGTCCACAGCTGCTGCTTGGCCCCGGCGGCGACGCCCAGGACGACGGGGATGTACCCCGACACGGTCTTACCGTCGGGTGCCGTCCACTGGGCCCGCACCGGGACGTAGGCCTGCCCGTAGCTGGTGGTGGGGGCGACCGCGGGCTCGGTTGTGGTCGCGGTCACCTCGCGCTCGGTGGCCCGTTGCTCCTGCTGGAGGTGTCGCGCGAGTGCGTTGGAGAAGCTACCGCCCGCCAGTGCGGCGAACGGAGCGCCTATCAGGAAGACGGCAATCAGCCCAGCCATGATCCAGGTCTCCGCCCGGTCGGAGGGGCGGCGCAGGGGGTTGTTGTCGAACCGTCGTCCCCGGACGAGGCGGCTGATGCAGCTGCCTCGCGGTTCCCGCCGGTTTATCATCGTTCTCACCTCGTGGGTTTCCGGCCTGTTCTTGAGTCCCGCGGCGGCCCGTTCTCGGTCAGGGCCTGGGTGCCTCGGTATGCGGGACCTGTGGGCTGCGGTTACCCGGTGAGCGCGGGTCGATGCGGTCAGTCCCGGATTTTGTCGCCGACATGGACGACATAGGCGGCGAAGCTCCCAAATCCGGCAACCGGGACGGCGGGCGCGACCGGCCACCGTTCGGTCACTTTTGATAACTGGTTGACATCGGCGAATGGCGTGGATGATCCCGACCTGGGCGGTCCTGGATACTGTGTTATGGCGCGTCCGCAACTGGGCAGGGTGGCAGGCGCGAATGCCGTAACGGGACAGAGGTAGAGGCATGCGTATCCGCGGTAGCGTCGCGATAGACCTGGGCACGGTCAACACGCTGATCTGGGTCGCGGGTCGCGGGATCGTGCTGGAGGAGCCGTCGGCCATCGCTGTCGACACCGTGGCCGGGTCGGTCGTGGCCATCGGCACCGGCGCTGACGTCCTGGCGGACAAGGAGCCCAAGGACATCAAGGTCATCTACCCGCTGCGCGATGGCGTGATCGCCGACATGGACGCGACGGCCGAGATGTTGCATTCCTTCCTGCGCAAGGCCAGGAGCCGCAGCGGGCCGTTGCGGCCGCGCGCCCTCGTCTGCGTGCCGGCCGGCTCGACGTGGGTCGAGCGCCGATCGATCATGGCCGTCCTGAGCACCCGGCGTCCCCGGTACGCCGTGCAACTGGTCGACGAGCCGGTGGCGGCGGCGGCCGGGGCGGGCCTGGACCTGAGCAAGGGGCAAGGCGGGTTCATCGTCGACGTGGGCGGCGGGACAACCGAGGTCGCGGCGGTCGCGGGCTGGCGAGTGGTCCGCGCGGAGTCCCTGCGGATGGCCGGCGTGGCCATGGACGAGGCGATCATGAACGCCGTCCGGTCCAACCTCGGCCTGATCCTGTCAAGGAGCGCGGCGCGGCAGCTCAAGATGACCCTCGGGCTGACCGGTGGCGAGGACGGCTGGGCCGAGGCGGTCGGCATCGACTCGGCCCGCCGCACGCCCCGGGTGGAGAAGGTCCCCGGCGATCTCGTGGCGGGCGCCCTGGACCCGATCGTCTCGGCGGTGGCCACCACCGTCCACGAGATCCTCTCCGACATACCGGCCGGCCTGGCCGAGGACGTGGTGCGCGGGAAGATCCGGCTGTGCGGGGGCGGGGCGCTGCTGCCCGGGCTGGGCAGCCGGCTGGAGTCGAGCACCGACATCGGTGTGCTGGTGGTCGATGACCCGCTGCGGTGCGTGGTGCGCGGAGCGGCCGCCCTGCTCGAGAAGGACGCCGCCGACGGGGCACCGGGGCCGGGCCCGGCCTGAACCAGCGGCCCAGCGGCTGGCTTGAGGCGCCCTCGGCGGGTAACCGATCCTGATAACTGGGAAGAATTTCGGCGGGGATCGCGGCGTTGAAGGTGGTGGAGCTTCGTTAGAAGCCCGCCCTGTGGGAAAAGGGAGATTCCTGTGAGCAAGCAGGCCGCGACTCCGCCGCCCAACGACAAGCAGTCGGGCGGCAACCAGCCGCCTCCATCGCAGCCACCCGGCTGGCGGCACTGGCTGCTGCCCGTCGGCCTGCTGATCGCCTTCTTCCTGTGGCTGGTGCTGCCGTTTCACTCCGGCGCGACCAGCAGCCTGAACTACAACCCGCAGTTCCTCAACGACGTCAAGGCCCACCAGGTCAAGACCATCGAGATCCCCCAGGACGGCGGCACAAGCACCGGCACGCTGACCAACGGGACCAGCTTCACGGTCAACCTCCCGTCCCCTGTACCACAGTCGACGATCAATGACCTGACGAACGCGCGCACGACGGTCTCTTACGGGACTTCGTCGCCCGGCTTCGGCTCTGAGGTGCTGGGCTGGCTGATCCTGCTGGTGCCGATCCTGCTGGTCGTGTGGTTCTGGATCCGGCTGTCGCGGGGCGCGTCCGGGCAGCTTCAGGGCGTCCTGGGCGTCGGGCGGAACCGGGCCAAGGTGTTCGACATGGAGCGACCCTCTACGACGTTCGCCGACGTCGCCGGTTACGAGGGTGCCAAGGAGGAGATCAGCGAGGTCGTGGACTTCCTGCGCCGCCCGGACCGCTACTCGCGGGCCGGGGCGGTCGTGCCCCACGGCGTGCTGATGGTCGGCCCGCCTGGAACGGGCAAGACGCTCCTCGCGCGGGCCGTGGCGGGCGAGGCGCAGGTCCCGTTCTTCTCGGTGGCCGGGTCGAGCTTCGTCGAGATGTTCGTGGGCGTGGGCGCGGCTCGGGTCAGGGACCTGTTCGCCGAGGCGCGCAAGCGCGGCTCGGCCATCATCTTCATCGACGAGGTCGACGCGATCGGCCAGCGGCGATCGGGGAGTGGCGCCGTGGTCGCCAACGACGAGCGCGAGCAGACCCTGAACCAGCTGCTAGCCGAGATGGACGGCTTCGACCCGTCGACTGGCATCGTTGTCCTCGCGGCCACCAACCGGCCCGAGGTGCTCGACCCGGCCTTGCTGCGCCCGGGCCGGTTCGACCGGCAGGTCACGATCCCGCTGCCTAACGTCTCCGAGCGGGCCGCGATCCTGGGCGTGCACAGCCGCGGCAAGCGGCTTGCTCCCGACGTCAACCTGGACGCGATCGCCCGGGGCACGCCCGGCTTCTCCGGCGCTGACCTGGCCAACCTGGCCAATGAGGCCGCGATCTTCGCGGTCAGGGCGGGCCGTGAGGTACTGACCGCCGCCGACTTCGACGACGCCCGCGACCGGATCATCCTGGGCCGCCGCGAGGGCTCCAACGTCCTGCTGCCCGACGAGAAGCACGCCGTGGCCGTCCATGAGTCGGGGCACGCCCTGGTCGCGGCGCTGTCGCCGAACGCGGACCCGGTCGCCAAGGTGACCATCCTCCCGGCCGGGCAGGCGCTGGGCGTTACCGAGCAGCTGCCGCTGGTCGAGCGGCACATGTACGGCGAGGACTACCTGCTTGACTCGCTGGCCGTCCGGCTCGGCGGCCGGGCCGCCGAACTGGTGGTCCTCGGCCAGGGATCGACGGGAGCGGCCAACGACCTGGCCGGAGCGACCGAGCTGGCCACCAAGATGGTCAGGGAGTTCGGCCTGTCGCCAGAAGTCGGCCCGGTCGGGTACCCGGAGGGCGGGTCGGTCTTCCTCGGCGCGGGCGGGCCTGGGATGTCCAGCCGGCCCTACTCCGAGGCCACTCAGCTCGCGGTCGACCACGAGGTGGCCCGGCTGCTCAGGGAAGCCGAGGAGCGGGCGGTCAACCTGCTCCGCTCGCACCGGCAGGAACTCGACGGGCTTGTCGGCCTGTTGCTTGAGCAGGAGACGGTGAACGGCTCGGACGTCTACCGGCTGGCGGGCGTGCCCGACCAGTCGGCTGACCCGGGCGCGGCCACGGTGGCCGATGCCACCTCGGCCCACGACCCGGTCCGCGGCTATTCGGCCGGCCAGTCAGGGTCGGAGCCGGGCTCGTTACCAGCTCTGGCGGGTCCACATCGGGGCGGTGACCACCCAGTCGGCGTCCCAGGCGGCCAGCCTGCGCCTGTTCATGATCATCCGCGTGATGCCCGCCGCAGTTGAGCAGGTCACCAGGGTCAAGACGACGGCCATGACGGCCGCGAACGTGCCCTGGCCCGCCGCCTGCTCCTCGGTGGCGGGCGCAGTGGTCACGTCACCGGTGGCGTCGGTCCAGATCGGGACCAGCTGGCCCTTGACGCTGGCCGCCGAGACCTGGATGTCACCGGTGCGGGCGGTGCCATCAGGCGTCGTCCACCGGGCCGTGGCCGGGACCAGGCTGGTGACCGTGTAGCCGCCCGACGAGGTCGAGGGCGAGGCCAGCAGCCGGGCCGTCGTCTGGTGATCAGTCCGCTCCTGGACTCGCGCCACCCGCAGTGAGTCCACGTACGTCACGTGGCCCGCTTCGATCGCGGCGACCGGTGCAACACTCAGGGCGGCCAGCACCAGGCCACCAAAGATGAACGTCTCGGCCCGGTCTATCCGCCGCCTGAGCGGATTGGAGTCCGGGCGCATCCCGCGCAGGGCCCTGCTGGGCCACCGACCAATCGTCATCGTTAATTCGCCCTCATAACATCCGCCACACTGTCGGCTACAAGGCACAGCGGTATCCGACAGCTACGATGCGGCCCCTGTCTGTAGCAAGGGTATGAGGCATTTCGGACTCTTGGGTGGCACTTTCGAGAGTGATCACCATCGCATTACGATCTGGTATCTGAGTGGCTACGAATGGCGGGACGGGACCCAGTCCCCGTGTGGGAAGCCAGATGACGCCAGGGACTGGCTCGCGGTTGGCTACCGGGCGGTTGACCCAGGCGGGTAACCTCGGCGTCATGGTGCATCCCGCGGTCGCCCTACCGCAGTACATCCCCAGCCCGCCGATCGACGGCTTCCACGTCGGGCCGTTGCTGGTGCACTTCTACGCGCTGGGCTACATCATCGGGATCACCCTGGCGATCCTCATCACCCGCCGCCGCTGGGCCGCGCTGGGGGGCAACCCCGACGTGGTCACCGACATCGCGCTGTGGGTGGTCCCGGCCGGGATCATCGGCGGGCGGATCTACTTCGACATCACGACCCCCGACGACATTCCGCACGTGTGGTACGGCGCGTTCGCGGTCTGGACCGGGGGCCTGGGGATCTGGGGCGGCGTGGCGCTGGCGGCCGTGGTCGGCGGGTGGCGGCTGCGCAAGTGGGGCCTGAGCGTCGGCCCGTTCGCCAACGCGATCGCCCCGGCGCTGCTGGTCGCGCAGGCCGTGGGACGTATCGGCAACTACTTCAACAAGGAGCTGTTCGGGCGGCCGACCACGCTGCCGTGGGGGCTGGAGATCCCGCTCGGCTACCGGCCGGCCGGCTACACGCAGTTCGCCACGTTCCAGCCGTCGTTCCTTTACGAGCTGATCTGGGACCTGGCCCTGGCGGCCCTCCTGGTCTGGCTGGGGCATCACGCCAAGATCAAGTACTGGGGCCTGTTCGCGCTCTACATCGCGGGCTACTCGGGGTACCGGATCTTCGAGGAGTCCATCAGGATCGACTCCTCCGAGTACTTCTTCGGCCTCCGGCTGAACATGTACGTCGCCATCATCGGGACGCTGGCCGGCCTCATCTGGTTCGCCATCATCCAGCGCCGCCCCGAGCGACCGGCGGTCGTCCGGGCGCCATCCGCCCCGGCCGAATCGGCTGACGCGGTCACCGCGCAGGACACGGCCGAGCCCGCAGATGCCGACGCCGAGGACTCCGGCGACGCCGCGCCCGCCGATGCCGCCGCCGCGGCCCCATCGGCCACTGAAGAGCCAGCCGGGGAAGCCCAGCCAGCGGCACAGGCCGAAGAAGCCGACGAAGAGGAAAGGGCCGAGGCCCCCAAGCCCTCCTAGCCTCCTGCGGTCAGCTGGCGGCGATGAGCGCGACCTTGGCGTCCGCCGCACGGACCAGGTCGGCCGGGCTCAGCTCGATCTCGAGGCCCCGCCGGCCCGCGCTGCAGAACATCGTGGCCAGCTCAAGCGCCGACGCGTCGACCACGACGGGAAGCCGCTTCTTCTGGCCGACCGGGGAGATGCCGCCGGCCACGTACCCGGTGGCCCGCTCGGCTTCGGCCACCTCGGCCATGACCGCCTTCTTGCCGCCGACCGCCGCGGCCAGGGCCTTCAGGTCAAGGTGCCGGTGCACCGGGATGACCCCGACCGCCAGCGCCTTCCCGTCAACCGAGGCGACCAGGGTCTTGAAGACCCGCTCAGGGGGGACGCTGAGAGCCGCGCTCGCCTCTAGTCCGTAGGAGTCACTGCGGGGATCGTGCTCGTACTCGTGCACGGTGAACGGGATCTTCGCCCGGTCAAGGGCCGCCGTCGCCGTGGTACCGCGTCCTGCCACGAACGGACACGGTACCAGGCGCCGCG
>Ga0335072_10015408_pt1 | contig 10854 bp, 12 predicted proteins | sample Lox_Sample_21_FD_206725 | JGI IMG/M metagenome (GOLD analysis project Ga0335072, IMG submission 206725) | Soil microbial communities from Loxahatchee National Wildlife Refuge, Florida, United States - Lox_Sample_2.1 | ecosystem: Environmental > Terrestrial > Soil > Wetlands | place: USA... | reverse complement strand
CCCCGCCTCGGTCACTGACCGGAGATCAGTCGCAGCGCCTCATCTCTACTGAGCACTTCCGCGCCGCCAGAGGAGACCTCGGCCAGGCTGGCGCGGATGTCGGCGAGCAGCTGTCCCCGGGCGGCCTGGTACGCCGATCCGGCGGGAACGACCGACTAAGCGCTCGCCGGTTCCTGCAGCGTGATCCGGTCAGGCCGCTCAATGCCGGAGTGCGGGCTTGCCGGGAGGGACTGCTACGGGGCGGGTTCCCCGGCGAGCTGGCCCAAGATTCGCTCGTTGAGGACGGCGAGGGTGTCGAGTTCGGCGGGGGTGAGCAGGTCGATGAAATGCCGGCGCACGTTCTGCACGTGCCTGGGCGCTGCGTCCTCGATGGCGCGGCGCCCGGCAGGCAGGAGGCAGATCATGGCGCTGCGGCCGTCGGCGGGGTTGGGTTCGCGCGCGATCAGCCCTAGTTCTTGCATGCGCCTGACCTGGTGGGAGAGCCGGCTCTTCTCCCACTGCAGCAAGCCGCACAGGTCCTGCGCGGGCATGCGGCCCGCCGGGTCCTCCGAGAGCACTGCGAGGATCTCGTAGTCGGCCCCCGTCAGGCCGGAGTCCTGGAGCAGGAGCCGGTTCAGGCGCACACCGAGCTGGTGGTGCGCGTGCATGAAGGCCCGCCAGGCGCGGTCTTCGCGGGCGTCGAGCCACTTCGGTTCCGCCGGCACGCTCCCATCGTAGCTCCTGGTTGACGACTCAACCAAGAGAAGACTATGGTTGAGGCATCAACCATATCTCGGATGGGAGGCACCCGCCATGAGCAGCATCAGCTTTATCGGCCTGGGGGGCATGGCCCGCGCCATAGGCGCCCGCGCGGTCGAGGGCGGCAACGCCGTCGAGGTCACCGGCCGCGACGCGGTCAAGGCCAAGGATCTGGCCGCCGAGCTCGGCGGCGGCACCACGGCCGGCACATTCGGCACCGCCCCGGCCGGCGACATCGTCATCCTCGCCGTGCCATACGCCAGCGCCGTGCAGGTCGTCGCCCAGTACGGGGACGCGCTGGCCGGCAAGGTCATCGTCGACATCTCCAACACTTTCAACGCCGACGCCACCGGGCTGGTCATCCCTGACGGCACTTCCGGCGCTCAGGAGATCGCCAAGGCCGTCCCGGCGAGCGCCCACGTCGTGAAGGCGTTCAACACCGTCTTCGGCCACGTCCTGGCCCAGGGCCGCGCGCTGGACGTGCTCTTCGCCGGCGACGACGCGCGGGTAAAGGCGAGCGTGTCGGCGTTCATCGATAGCCTCGGGCTGCGCCCGCTGGATGCCGGCGGCCTGGAGGTGGCGCGCTGGCTGGAAGGGGCGGGCCTGCTGATGATGGGCCTGGCCCGCCACGGCGTGGGGAACTTCAACTTCACCATCGGCGTCAACGTTCCCGACTGAACGCACCGGATGACGCCAGCGCCGTGGCGGCCTGATCGTTGACCCGCGAAGTCATGATGAACGGGGTGGCAAACCAGGCCAGCGCGATGACGCGTTCGCCAGATCGCAGCGGTGTACGGGTGAGCATCGGCACCGCGCGACGAGCAACTGCAATGCTTGGCCGGCGAAGGCATCGTCGTAGTCACGCCGTCATGGGGCGCGTTCATCCCGGCGTGAGCGAGCAGCCTAAGCCGCGTCCGAGATGAGCTCGAGCACCTGGTCCAGCAGGTCCGCGGAGGCCGCGATAGTCGACGCGCTGCGCAGGGTGTGGTGATCGCCGTCAGCGTCCACGACCAGCCGGCTGGCTTCCCGCACGAGGATCACGCCAGCTGCGGTGTCCCACGGCTTGTTCCCGAACATGATGGCCGCGTCCGTGCGGCCATGAGCCAGCCCTGCAAGGTCGATCGCCGCCGAACCGACCATCCTGACCCGCAGTGCGCGCTCCGCCAGCCGCCGCGTCACAGCCAGCCGAACCTGATTCCTGACCTCAGCCCGCTCCCCCACCGCGTAGTCGCCAATAGCGACGATCGCATCCGCAAGCCGAGCCGTCGGCCGGACCCGAATGCGCGCACCGCCACAGTAGGCACCCGAGCCGGCGGCAGCCGAGTACCGCCGCCCCTCACCTGGAACGTCGATAACACCGAGCAATGGTTCGGTGTCGTTAATCAGTGCCAGCGAGATCGAGTACAGCGGAATGCCCTTGACGAAGTTCGCCGTTCCGTCAATCGGATCAAGGACCCAGCGCAGCTCGCCGTCGCCCGGCGCGTTCCCCTCCTCCTCGCCGAGGAACCCCACCTCAGGAGTGCGCTTCCCGCAGATAGCCACGGACCGCCCGCTCGACCTGAACATCGACATCCGAGACCATGTCACGATCGCCCTTGGCCGTCACCACCTCGGGCGGGCGCCCGAGAACGATCTCCTTCGCCACGTCCATCGCTCCCGCGGCGATAGGCAAATAATCACTCCGATTGATCGGACCGGCCGGGCGCGCGTCCACAGCGACGACAGTACGGCCTCGAACACCGGCACCAGGCCCTGATCCTCCCACTCGCGCTGCACCACCAACGCCGGCGAATCGGCGCCGCGCATGGCCGGCAGGTAGGGCTGGACAATGCTCACCCGCTCGTCGACGAGCACGATACTGAACCTGATCATCTCCTCATAGATCGCAATCTCAAGGCGGGAACGGGCCTCATCGGGCAACTGACCCGCGCACGCAATCTTGTGATGACCGGATGTTGATCCGGGTCAGAGGGCGTGCGGCGGAAACTTCGACATGAATTCCGAACGTCCCCGCAGCCTAGGAAAAGAAGGACACATTAGCAATTGACGGCATAAGCCCGGCGACATCATAATCTTGGCGATACACGCTTCATCGCCGGAGTCGCGAACGTCGCTTTTCTAGGAAATGGACGTAGGACATGTCGGACTCTTCTATGGCAGACTTGGAGCAAAAGGCAGATCCCAGGAGAAAACCGAGCCGCTGGAAGACATGGCTCAACCGCAGGAAGGCGTGGATCGTCGGATCGATTATCGTGTGCGCCATAGTCGCCGCTGGCCCGCTAGTCGGCTGGCGCCTCCTGGGCGCCGCGCAGTTCAGTCAGTCGTGCCCGCGGAATGAGCAATCTGCTCATGCTTCCTGGACGGGTATCCAGATATCTGGTCTGCCCAGTTCCTTAACGGCTACATTCGGCTATGGCCGGGGGACGCAGGTCATCGAAGCTACCCTCACCGCGACGGCCCTGAAGAATGGCACGCTCCCGGCCAGAGTCGGCGTTTACGTTGAGCCGCTCACCTCAACCGACGGTACGCAGGTAATCCCGTACAAGGTAGACGCCGACAGCCGGATGCTGGCGCACGGCATAAACGCTCTAGCTACTCGCGTCGGAAATACCTCGATCTACCAGCTTGAGGTCTGCATCATCGCGAAGAGCGCCCTGGCGGACTCGTACAGCAGCCAACTCCTGTTCCCCGGAGCAAAGCTCGCCGCTGGCACCAGCTTGCCACTAACGGTGACATTCCAGTCGGAGACAGTTCCGTTCATCGTGACCGTAGGGCTGTTGCCCCTGTCTCTGCTCGGGATCGTGTACACAACGCTGATCCTGGTGCGGCGGCAAGACCCGGACCTGCATATCCGTCACGTACCGCAGAAACTATGGGAAGCGCTCGCGAGCCCCAACGGAATCCTCGCCGTGATCGTGAGCGTCGGAGCCGTTTTCGCGGCATGGAACGTGCAATGCTACCGGAATCCGACCTGGGGAAGTCCATGGCCGGCGATCCTGGTTTCCCTGGTGACAATGACCGGCGCTGCCGTCACCGCATCCAGTGTGCCCATGGGCCTGGCGACAGGCAAGCCGGCCGGAAAACCGTCCCAGGGCGGCGCCGACGCTGGCGCTGGCGCCTAACCGCGCCGTGCGCGGTGCCAACGTGCATGCAAGCAGTGCGTGCTGGCTATCAGTGGAGAAACGCCACGATCAGGGCGACGAAGGTCTTCTCGTCCTGAAACAAGAACGCATGGCCAGCATCGGGGTAGAGCTTGAGCGCGGCGCCCCTGATCAGGTGGGCGAGAGCATGATCGTTGGCCACAGGGTCAAGCCGATCGATGGTGCCGTCAGCGATAAGCGCGGGCGCGGAGATCGTGTTGGTCTTCTGGCCGGCCGGGTCGGCGCCGCCGAGCCACACGCTCATAGCGTGTCCCTGGGCGGCGATCACGGCGGCTGGGGCCGGGGCGTGCGGTGGATAGGCGGCGGTCGCGGCTAGGTGCGCGTGCTGCGCGGCGGCCTGGTTGGCGGGGAAAAGCTCAGCCATCACCTCCTGCACATCGCCGCTGGTCAGCGCTTGCACCGCGGCCTGGGACGGCGGCGTTACCTTGCCGGTGCCGGGGAAGGTGGCGCACAGCACCAGGCGGCGAACCTGGGCCGGGTGCAGGACTGCCAGGGCCTGGGCGACGGTGCCGCCCATGGACCAGCCCAGCACGTCTGGCCTGCCGAGGCCGAGGGCGTCGATGAGCGCGCTGGTCTGGTTGGCCATGGCGTCGATGGTGAGCGGCGTCGGCAACCGCTGGGTGCGCCCCACCCCGGCATTGTCGAAGATCACCACGCGATAGTGCTCGGCCAGTGCGCCGACGAACCGCGGGTCCCAGTCGTCCATCGTGGCGGTATAGCCCGTGATCAAGATCAGCGGCGGGCCGGTCCCGATGACCCGGTAGCCGACACTGCCCAGCCTGGTATGAGCAACTCGAACCGGGGCGGAGACGACCGCCCGCGCCGACGCCGGCAGGCTCGCGGAAGCCGTCCGGTGCTGCGCCGAGCCGCACCCGGCCATTGTGACCGACATAGATGCCGCGGCTAGGACTAAGGCGAGCCGCGACCAGCCAAAGATCAGCCTCCGCATCGGCAGTCACCCCACGGTCGCCGCGACGAACTCAACCCGTCGAAGCCTAAGTCGGCGACCGTGGGTCTGGCCATCCTCATTTGCCGCAGTGGGCGTACGGGAACTCCCGGGCGTTCCGCCCGTAGGCTTGTCCGGTGGGCAGGCGTGAGGTTGATGGCGTGCTGATCACCGGTGTGTACGGGTCGGGCAAGAGTTCGGTCGCAGCGGAAGTCGCGTACTTGCTCGAGCAGCGACACCAGCCCTACGCGCTTCTCGATTTGGACTACCTGAGCTGGGCGGGCACCGCAGACAGCGACCGTACGGAGGAGTTCGGCCTGCTGCTGCAGAATCTCGCCGATGTGGCGGGCAACTACCGCCGGGCCGGATCTGCCGGTTCGTCCTCGCTTACTTCGTGCGCGACCGAGCCGAGGTGCAGGCGCTGCGGCAGGCGGCAGACCTGCCAATGCAAGTCGCCCGCCTTCAGATTCCGCTGGCTGAAATCGAACGGCGCCTGGCCGCCGACATCACCAGCGGACGGCGCGATGATCTCCAGCAGGCAGCGTCATCGATCGCGGCCGGTGAAGGAGCGGGCATAGAAGACGTAGTGATCACCAATGACCGTCCGATCCGGGTGGTGGCCGAGGAGTTGTTAGCCTTCCTCGGCTGGCTGTAGTGCACAGGACGAAGGCTTTCCTTGCCATCCGCACGTGCCGCGGACGGCGTACGGCGTCGAGACCTGGAATCCTGCCTGTGAACACGAGGTAATGGAAAGCCGCTCTCACGGGTCATGACATCGCTGACAGGATCAGCGCACGCTCCTCGTCATTACCGTCTTGGTGTGCAAGCAATTCCGCAGGCGTACGCCCCTGATGGTCCACTGCCCTGCGAAACCCAGTCCGCTCGGCATGGGACGCCCCGCCTCATCCGCGCTCATGCCTCCAAGGATGCATGTTCCTGGCGCGGTGTAGGTACCTGTCCCCGCGGGCCAAGCGCCAAAGACGCCCGCTTGGGTTTCGTCAAGTGGTCTGGCCCCAGTGATCATCACTAATTTCAGCTCCGGCCTGTGGTTGCGCCTGGCGTCGGCGCTGGGCTCCGGTGTTCCGGATGGGCGTTCGCCACGCTGCCGGTAGGCCTTCTGCTGGCAGGCTCGGTGGCAGTACAGCTGGCGCCGGGGGCGGCGTGGGAGCTGTCCTGTCTCACTGAACCTGGTCCGCCCATGGCGCCGCTCAGCCGGAAAGGCCAGAACAACTGGGACTACCATGCTCGGCGACGAGCCGCTGCCAGACCCGCCGCCCAGCCGGGGCCAGTTCAGGTGACCACACTCACCCGCTCATACCCGCACGCCGCGCATCGACGTTCCCGCGGGAACGTCCTCGAGCCGCATCTCATGACCATCGCAAGTGCCCTATCTGGATGTTGCCTGCCAGGCTCTCTCCCGTGGATGGCGCTGATGCGGTTGTTGCACCCTGGATCGCATCAGCGAGCTGGACGAATCCTGGGAGGGGCCCGATGAAGCGCGACGACTACGAGCTCATTGCGAACGGCGCGGACGTCGACGGCCCGCAACAGCCGGACCAGGCTCACCTGCCGCCCCGCCGGTCGCGCCACACCTGAGCGACGACCATGGCGTTACTGCGCAATTCCAGTCCCGCGCGCTGCGCTACCTGCAGCCGCGCGATCATCGCCCGGTCGCCACGGTCGACGGCCAGCAGCGCACCAGCGTCCAGGACCAGCGCGCTCACGCCGCGGTGCCGCCTGCAGCCAGCCTGAGCTCACGCTCGGCCCGGCCCATTTCCTCTGCCGTCAGCGCCAAGTGCTCGGCTTGCCAGGCGGCCAGGAACTCGGCGAGCGCCTCGGCCCGCAGCTTGCTCGGGGAGCGCCTCAGCCAGCCAGGACGACACCGGCTTGCCTGCCTGTGCCGCCGCAGCATGGCCGCGCCTCCTCGATCCATCCGCTCTTGCCGCTAGCTCACCTTCACGGGCGTGTCCGCTCAGCAGCCCCGAGTCTTGCTTCAGTTCGTGGTCAAGGGGTAGGTGATCACTACCGGGTTCCTGCCGATAGATCAGGCCGGGGCTCTACCCTGCCTGCACCCAAAGACGCGGAGCGCGCTTACGATCCCGCGAATCGGCCGGTCATTCATGCGACGGCACTCTGTGTTCCTGATCGTGCTCGGGTTGGCCGCTCTATTGCGGTTCGTGACGATGATCGCCTATTTCCCCGCCTTCTGGTATTCAGACAGCTTCGGCTATCTGCCGCCAGCACTTCATCCATATCCATTTGTAGTTCGCCCGGTTGGCTATTCTCTGCTACTGCTCTGGCCGCTCCGGGTATTCCACAGCGTTGCAGTCGTAGCAGTCGTTCAGCATGTTTTCGGTCTCCTGGCAGGCACGCTGATCTACGTGCTGCTACGTCGCCGCTTCCGGTTCGCCGGCTGGACAGCGACGCTAGCCGCAGTCCCCGTGCTGCTGTCCGCCTACGAAATCCAGCTTGAGCACTTCGTGATGAGCGACGCGCTGTTCATGATTCTCACCGTCACTGCGCTGGTCATCGCTCTCTGGCGGCAGGTCCCGTCCATCTTGGCATGCATCGCGGTAGGGCTGCTTCTCGCTGCAGCGGCCATCACCCGGACTGAAGGACTGCCGATCGCGGCCACATTTGCACTCGCCGTCCTTGTCTCGTATGCGAGCTTCCCTGAGCGCCTGGCGCGCGTCTTGGCCCTCGCTGTCAGCTTCGCGTTCCCCGTGCTGGTCTATGCCAGCTGGTTCCAGGATGTCCACGGCCATTTCGAGCTGGAGTCAACCTATGGCGGCGCCTTCCTTGCAGCGAGGGTCGAGCCGTTCGCTGACTGCTCAGTCATCCATCCGCCGGCAAATGAGAGATGGCTGTGCCTGAGAACTCCCGTGGCACGCAGGCTGCCTCCAGATACTTATCTGTGGGGGCCGGCCGCCGTCACGCCCCTGGCTAAGCCTCCGACGGGACCTCCATTCAGCGCCCGAACCAGCGAGATCGCTGAGAAGTTTGCTCTTCATGCCATCGAGCACGAACCGCGGGCTTACAGCGCGAGCCTCTGGCGCATGTTCCTGCAGACCTTCAAGTGGAACAGTGGTCCATACACCAACGGGCAACAAACCTGGATGTTCCCGGCGCACCAGCCCGAGACCGTGGCGCAGCTTGCACGGGCCAGTCCTGGAACCACTGACCAGTCGTTCTATCAGTACAACGGCGGCCGTAATCCCGACACGGAGTTCCGGCAGCCATGGGCCGGGATACTGCGGGTCTACCAGGACGTCGCTGTAGTAGTGCCGCCAGCGCTCGGTGGCATCGTGATCGTCGGCCTCATCGGCGTATGCCTGGCGTTCCGCCGTCGCGGAGGTCCGGCGTTCCTGCCGTGGACCACCGGAATGCTGATGCTTGTCCTCCCGGCCGCAGTGTCCAGCTATGAGGCACGCTATGTCGTGCCTACTGTGCCATTCTTCTGCGTCGCCGCAGCACTAGCTATCAGGGAGATCGGTAACAGGAACCAGCGGCTTGACCGCAGTCCCGATGAACGGGCACGAAGACGCGCAGATCGTTCGCGACGCTGAGCGGCTCAGCGTCTGCGCCGTTCGCCAGGTCCTGGGCCTTGGACTGTCCGTGACGAGGCGAGCCGGCGGGCAGCACGTAAGGGCACGTCGGCGCGCTGGGGAATACGCTCGCGTTGCTGCCTGTTCCGAGCCAGCGTGACGTCGCAGCCAGGAACCTATGAAGACATGCAGTTCTGGTTCGATCCGCTATGCCCCTGGGCCTGGATCACCTCCCGCTGGATGCTCGAGGTGGAGAAGGTGCGGCCGGTGCGGGTCGATTGGCGGATCATGTCTCTGGCCTACCTGAACCTGATCCAGCACGAGGGCAAGGGCTTGACTCCGGAGTACCTGGAGCGGATGGGTAAGGCGTGGGGCCCTATCCGGGTGGTGGCCGCCGCCGCTGCAGAAGCCGGTCCTGGCATCCTCGGCCCTATCTACACCGCAATGGGCACCAGGCTTCACAACCAGGGCCGCAGAGACGATCCGAACCTGATCCCGGAAGCGCTGGCTGAGGTCGGCATGCCGGCTTCGCTGGCAGGCGCCGCGGACAGCACCGAGTTCGACGAGGAGATTAAGAAGTCTCATCACGAGGCCTTCGACGTCGTCGGGACGGACGTGGGCACGCCCGTCATCCGTGTCCGCGGCAATGCCATCTTCGGCCCGGTCATCACGCCGATCCCGCGCGGTGAAGCGGCCGGCCGGCTATGGGACGGCGTAGTGCTGGTGACAGAGGCAGACGGCTTCTTCGAGCTCAAGCGGACCAGGGACCGCAAACCCGCGTTCGACTGATGCGGCCTGCCTTCGGAGGATCTTGCAGCTGACTGGCCCCATTCGCAGCGGCAAGGGAACAACCGTCAGGGTTGCTGGCGGCCGGCGCCACGGTCTCGCGACCTTCGCGGTGCGGCGGGTCCGCTGGCTCGCGTGGAAGAGTGCAAGGCGCGCGTCGGCCCTGGTTCCGGCAGGGGCCGGGAACGGGACTGCCGAACTCGCGGCCGCACGCCAGGACGCGGACCGCGAGCGGGTCAAGGTTGCCCCCGCTGTACTGGAAGCCCGCGACCTCGGGGTCAGCTCGGGCAACGTCCGCGTTGTAGCCGGCCTCAGCCTGACACCCGGCAGCAATCGCTGTCTATCGTGTGACCCCGCCGGCTCGGCCACCGCCCCCCGCGCGGTCGGCTCCGAACCCTGATCACCCGTTGCGGACAGCTCCTCCGCGACTCGCCGCAATGGTGCGCTCAGCGAATGACGAAGTATCTGGCCGCTACGGTCCGTGCTGTGGCTCGCCACTCGGAACCGAGGTGGCTTGACGCTGCAGATGCTCGTGAACCTGCTGGATGGCCATAGAGCCTTCCCCTACAGCGCACGCCACCCGTTTCACCGAGCCCGCCCGCACGTCGCCGGCCGCGAACACGCCGGGCAGGCTGGTTTCGAGCGGGAGCGCCGGGGGGCGAAGGTCGCCTGGTGAGTCGTCGCCCGGCACGTCGCGGCCCGTCAGGATGCACCCGTGTTGGTCGCGGGCTATTGAGTCGGGCAGCCAGCCGGTGTGCGGGACGGTGCCGATCATGACAAATAGTGCCGCGGCCGGCCGGGCCTCCTCTTGCCCGGTACCACGGTCACGGAGCACCAGTTCGGTGAGACGGCAGCCGCCTCGTACAGCGGTGACCTCGGTATGCAGCCGTACCTGTACGTTGGCGGTTTTTTCGAGCTCTTTGATCAGGTAATCGGACATAGTCTCGGCCAGCGCGTCGCCCCGGACCAGCAAGGTGACGCTGCGAGCCGACTTGGCGAAGTAGATGGCCGCCTGCCCGGCCGAGTTGCCCGCGCCGACGATGAAGATGTCCTGGCCCCTCAGCCCGGGCGCTTCGGAAATTGCCGAGCCGTAGAACACTCCTGAACCGATTAGGTCGGCAACACCCGGGGCGACCAGCTTCCGGTAGGTGACGCCGGTGGCCAGCACCACTGACTGGGCGGTCACCTGTTCTCCGTCAGCCAGCGTGACGGCCAGCTCTGGTCCCTGCGCGGCCAGCGCAGTGGCCCGGTTGAGGAAGACGAACTCCGCTCCGAACATCCATGCCTGCTGGAACGCCCGCTCGGCGAGCTCGTCGCCGCTGATGCCCGCGGGGAAACCGAGGAAGTTGCGGATCCGCGAACTGGTGCCTGCCTGCCCGCCCATCGCCCAGCTCTCCAGCACCAGCGTGGACAGCCCCTCGGACGCGCCGTACACCGCCGCGCTCAGCCCGGCCGGACCGGCCCCGACGACGACCAGGTCATAGGCCCGGCGCCTGGGATGCACCCTGGCGCCGACGGCCTCGGCGACGTCCTCCGCAGTGGGCTCGGTCAGTATCCGCCCGTCAGCCAGGAAGACCACCGGATGGTCGGGAACCTCGTCCAGCCGGGCGAGCAGCTCGGCACCATCTGGCGAGCCGCGATCGCAGAAGCCGTAAGGAATGCTGTTGCGTCCCAGCGC
>Ga0335072_10015407_pt1 | contig 10855 bp, 10 predicted proteins | sample Lox_Sample_21_FD_206725 | JGI IMG/M metagenome (GOLD analysis project Ga0335072, IMG submission 206725) | Soil microbial communities from Loxahatchee National Wildlife Refuge, Florida, United States - Lox_Sample_2.1 | ecosystem: Environmental > Terrestrial > Soil > Wetlands | place: USA... | reverse complement strand
CACCTCCCCTTCCCTCATCTTCTCCCGGGCCATTGAATGAATGCATGGACATTTCTCCTCTACCGCATAAAGCTCCCTTCTTCGCACAAGTCGATATCCATTCTCCGACTCGACAACATACACCTCAGCAGGAGGATTGTGTTATGCCGTCATCTCCCCCACAAGACTTCTTGGAGGCACCACGTCCTATAGAGTGAGTTGATCTACATCTGAGTAGTAGGGTACATGTAGCTTACTGTTACAAAGGCGGAAGAAGTCTGTCCTACTTCGACCGACATTATCTCGTGCGAAGGGTTACTCCACAAGTTCGATGCCTTCGAAAACGCATCCGGAAAGTCAGCTTCCTCCATTTAGATTCGGTGCTGGAAGTAGTAAGCTCTCTACTTCTACTTCAATGCCTCTTGACGAGTGCTTTATGGAGTCTCCGCCGCAAGACCGACGACCCCAGTCTGCGAATAGCCCGTCTGCTCCGATTCTTGGTGGTCGCCCAAAGCAGCTGTTCTCAAGCATGAGTAGAAACTCTTCACAAAATGGCTCGCCAATGAATAATCATTCTCGACGACCTTCCAATCCTTTTATTAGGCCTAGGAAGCAATATCGACGCTCACTAAGCATGTTTGAAAATCCTGCAGATATGATAAGGCAAAAGAAGGATGAATCATCCTTCGCGCAAAGTACCCTTCAAGCAGTCATGGATATTGATGATCCCCATGTTCCAGTACTTCCTCATTTCTTCCAAGAGGGACAACCAGATAGCATACCCCGTATAGCGAAGGAGACACTGCTAGACGTTCTTGATGGTAAATACAGTGGGCATTATGATCAGCGAATGGTCGTCGACTGTCGGTTCGAGTACGAGTACGAAGGTGGCCACATTGATGGGGCCATCAACTACAATGACAAGGAGCTACTGGCCACCCAACTGTTCGAATCAAGCTTGCCCGGAAAGACTCTCCTCATATTCCACTGCGAATACTCTGCGCATCGGGCTCCCATAATGGCGCGTCACATACGCAAGCAGGATCGTGCTGTTAATGTTGAACATTACCCAAGACTCACTTACCCAGAAATCTACATATTAGATGGGGGATACAGCGGGTTCTTTGCAGACTATCGCGAAAGATGCTACCCCCAGAACTATGTCGAGATGGATGCCAAGGAGCATGCCTTTACCTGCGAACGAGAGATGGGGAGACTTAAGCAAACCCGAAAATTAAGTCGAGCTCAGACTTTTGCCTTCGGACAGCATGGTCAACCTATGGATGATAGCCCTACTGCCCCCAACCGAAGGACTAAGGATGATGTAATGATGGGAACCACATCACCCATGATGGGTGACCATCGATTCTCTACCCGACGCATGGCTTCTTACTAATTGGCCTCATTTTACTCTGCATTGCGACGGCGTTTGCATTGGCATTTTGCTTTGGCGTTTTGGCCCATCCTGGCATTACTTCATTTCCTTGAGTAGAATGAAGTAGCGAAGTTCGATTTCTTTGATCTCCATGTCCTACCCATTGGTGCGTTACACGCCAATAACAACTGCATCTCGGCAGACACTGAGCACTATGGCTGCTTCAGGGACTTTCGACAATGGTTTCGCTCTTCTAGGACAGCCCCTTTAGTTTATTTGTTCCTGGCCCGGATCCATTGCATTGGCACGCTGGTTAACTTGAGCGTTACTTATTACATCAACTCAATGCCTATGAGGCCAACACTGGTACTATTACATTTCTTGGATCAGGAATTCACAAGACTACCCTCAATGTTAGGTTACTCTCCGAGCCAACAAAATCAAACTCATTATCGAAAAATACGGCCCAGCCGCATAAAAACAACATTCGTTTCCTTCCCGTCTCATAACCTTCCTTTGATTGATACATCAATCTTTCAGGCATAACATAGACTGATTCATCATTGGCGGAGTGACCTTTTTCTGAAGCTCATACCCACTTTGTAATGATTTGATTTCTTCATCCGAATACTGCATGATTTCTATTTGCTATGCAATGCGTCAAGTTACCTGTCTTTCTGTAAATCTCTAGAAGGGGACATTATTGCTGAGCGACAGAGAGCTTCCGGTGCAGGGGATACGAAGAAAGCAATGCATGGATGACCTGAAATGTGCTAAGAGAAGAGCAGCTAGAATCTGTCTGGATTGTAGAAGAAGTGTTCGAAATCAAACAAAAAAATCAAAATACATTTATTGACTTGTTGGGTTCTGGTGACAACACAGGGAATCATGACTAACGAGACTGTCCAGTAAACCCGTAGCAGTATGTGAGTGTCTTACGAGAGACATCAGATTCTCCTTGAGTCATGTGACAATGATATTCCCACACACCCAAAGCGGTGAGCACCGGCATAAAATATTCTCTCATCCATCTTCAAACCCAGTTCAATTGGCAAGCTTCTGAGATGCTCAGCCACTACTCTTAACGACTGATCCAATAGTTCCAATGGGTAAAAGTCGCAAGCGCAAAGCGCAGGAAGCACCTCCTACTGCTCCAGCACCCAAGAAACAGCATAAAGAAACTAAACTTACACCTCCAACCACAACGACTTCGAAAGACCCCCATACCCATTTCGGCGAGGAGCCAAGAGGTGCGGAATTGAAACGCGAAGTCGAGCTCTACGAAAAGCTCAGTAGCCAGGATGAGACTGAACGGCTCGAAGCCGCGGACGCCGTGGTCTCTGGACTTCTGGGCGGAGACGGTGTGAGTGAGGCGGTTTTGACCAGGCATTTGGAGCGCAGATTGTTCAGGGGCTTGGCGAGTGGGAGGAAGGCGGCGAGGTTGGGGTTTAGTGTTGTACTGACGGAGGTACTGAGTCAATTGTTTAGAGAGAAGGGGTTAGTGAAGACAAGGTATAACGGGTTGAGTTTTGAGAAAGTCTTGGAGATCTTGAAGGCGAAGACGAAGCCGGAGGGGGATTTGTCTGGGCAGGAGGAGAGGGATCATGCTATTGGGTTGTTGTTTGGGTTGCAGTGTCTTGTAAGGGCGCGAGTTTTGTTTGTGGACGAAGAAGAGCGCTGGGAGAAAGTGTTTGAGAACCTGTTACATCTTGCGAAGAAGAAGTCATGGATGAGAGAGGAGTGTGGTTTCATTATTGTGGAGGCTTTGGAGCAGATGGAGCAACAACGGGTGGAAGAAACAGTCAAGAGAATACAAGAAGCTGGTCTTGCGGCCTCCCCGGAAGGTGTTGGCATATGGCTCACAGCTCGACGGAAATTCTCCGGAATGAAATTCCCCAGCAAGCCATGGGGACAGAATGGAAACCCGTTGGAGCATCTTAGCGCGCTTGCCAAGGCTTTGAAGGAGAGCTCAAGTGCTGCTGACAAGGAGACTGGGGAAGGAGTACAGCAAACTGGCAGTTGGCACCATCAACTTCACTTTGCGTGGGATATAGTACTACATGAATGTGTTGGATCTACAGTTGCTGGGCTTCATGACTCGACGGCAGCTCATTTTGCTGATTTCTGGAAGATTGCGGTCGATGGTAGGGGCTTCGATATCAGCTTACTGGGACATTTTTGCTAATTGTCTCCAGAAAGTCTTTTCTCCTCCTCAGCCTCCCCGGAAAGAAAGTTTTGGGGGTTTCTTATCTTTCAAAAGGCTCTTAAACAAGTCGCGCACCATCCATGGATATTAACTGATCTTTTCAGTCAAAACTTCATGCGCTGCCTCATTAATCATATATCTCATAAAGATCGGTTTCTGCATCGAGCGGCAGAAAGATGTATCAAAAGCTTACAGCAAGAAGTTGAGGCAAATGCCGAAATCGTTACTACGGTACTCCCACGACTGATCAGTGGTAACGGCGTTTATAACTTCGACCAGGTCACCAAGACGAAAACTGTTGACAAATTACTTTCACAAATTAGGGGAGATCGAGCTCATGAGTTAATCATACGTGAGCTCGTGTCACCTGTCAAAACGATTAAGACGTAAGTCCCCATCGTTCTCCCTATCTTTGTCTCTGTTACGGTAAGACTGAGTCTGGCACAGGGGAGACGATGCCAGAGACGCGGAACTGCGTCGTCAGATGCTTGGCGATTATTTACTGACGGCGATACGACGTACAAACACAAGGGACACAATGGAGGAGTATTCTTGGGTTGAAAACCATGCATTACCTCAAATGGCATCTCTTGCGTACTCCAAAAACGAGGAGTTTACCCCTGCAATCTCGGAAAAGACTAGAAGTATCTTTAGAAACCGGCTTAACTCAGCATTCGCGCATCTCATCTCGGATTCTAATGGGTTCTCTTATCCCTGCAAGTTACTCCAAACACTAAAGCCAACTGCTGTTGATATGGACGAAGACATTTCAGCTGCGAAAGACAAAGCTTTGGGGGTGATAGAAAAGTTAATGAAAAAAGCTAAGAAGGGAGCTGATAATAACAAGAAGCCGTTACAAGCTCTAGCAATGCTCTACGCCCTGGTAATATTTCAACTGTACAATGGAGAATCCGATGCAGTATCGCTATTGGATGAATTGAAGCTATGTTATGATAAGCTTATTCGTGGGAAGGATAATGCGGAAGCCAAGTCGGAGGCTGCCGTTGTCCTTGTCGAGATATTGCTGTCATTCATGTCAAAGCAATCCGCGTTACTTCGAAAAACTGCTCTACAAGCGTTCATTGCTTTCTCAAGCGAGATTACAGAGGAAGGTTTGAAACTTTTGATTGGCGTGCTAGAGTCTAGTGAGAACTTGAAGGGACAGCATGAGCTTTTTGATCAAGATGATGACGAGCTTAACCACGGCGATGAGGATAACGAGCTTGACTCTGACGTGGAAGTTCTAGACGCTAACGGAATCAATGGGCACGATGGATCGGACGCCGGAACAGAAGACGATGGTGAAGAGAGTGACGACAGTGAGCATGATGAGGAGGAGAAGGAAGAAGATGATGATGATGAAGAGGCTCAAAAGCTTGATGATGCGTTAGCAAAAGCTCTCGGAACACATCGTGCTGATCAAGACCTCAGGGAAGATTCATCAGACAGCGATGCGGACATGAGCGATTCGGAGATGATGGAACTCGACTCTAAGCTGGTGGAGATCTTTTCGCAACGTAAGAAGCAACCAAACAAAAAGCAAGAGAAGAGAGACGCGAGGGGAAATATAATCAATTTCAAGAGTCGAGTGCTTGATCTGCTAGAGATATATGTTAAGGAGAAAGCTGCAAACCTACTGGCATTGGACCTACTTGTGCCACTTCTGAAGCTCATACGAACCACGACTGCTAAGCAGCTAAGTGAAAAGGCATACAAGGTTATTGCCAACTTCGCGAAAGCATCAAAGGGGCTCAAGCCTAGCGAGAACTCAACGACCTTAGATCAGTCTAAAAGGCTGCATGTGCTAAAGGATATTCATGAAGAAGGTTCTAAAGATCAGTCTCATGCCTTCGCCAGAGCTGCAAGCGCAGCTAGTCTGCTTGTCGCAACGGCTCTGTATCGTGCAAGTAACACAAACTTCAAGAAAATCGACAAAGTATATCATGATACGCAGATCAAGTGGCATGGAAGGGAAGTGAAGATGCAGGTGAGCTTCTTCCAGGATTGGCTGAACTGGTGTCAGAGCCATTTGTCATAAGTATGCTGAACTTGATGTAATGGAGGTAGCAATCTTTAGCTAGAGAGCAACTAGCAGTAGTATCGACAAATGGACACAAAGGGGGAATAGCAATTCATTACAGACAATCCATCAATGCATGAGTTACGCATTCACACGTCGAACTAAGGCATCAATGTCATCGTTGCAAAATATGTCCTGGAAGCTGGATATTTAAGGGTGCAAATCTGCTCTGAAGTTTTTACCATTGTCTCCCTTTGTGTTCTCGGCATCCAGCTCTTCATTCATCTTTTCAAACCTACTCACCCGGTATATATCTTGTCTGTCACATACATCAAAGAGTTGACCCATTCTTCACGTTGACAATAGCCCCAACAGAGATGACCCAAGCCAGTCCTTCGGTACCCTTGGCACAGCAAAGCACACCTTCGAGTAGCCAAAGTCTACCATCGTCCGAGCATGTTGTGACGTTGAGCAAGGCCTAGGAGTTTATTGATATGGTCAAAGCCATCGTGGCCATGTAGATTGCCTCAATTCCTCCCTCAAATTGCACCTGTTCTCGTGCACCGCCCGAGAGCACAACCTTCCAAGCAACCGCACGGCCTCTCACACTCGAGAATCTTGAGCAGCTTTTGCTGAAGCTCACTAAGGCAATGGCGACGGACCTAATTGGCTTATTTAAAGGTGCTAAACACGGCAACCTACCTGATACTCAACCGGAATATAGGGTGAATAAAATGCACGTCTCCAGTAATGCTGTTCTCATGTATTAATAGAGAGTCTCACGTACAGGCACCTACTACCCCCCTCACGGTCGAATATCTCGAGCAACTCTTCCTGAGACTTATGCAGCCAATACCAAAAGCAACAGACTTAGTTGGGGCGCCTGAAGGCGCGAAACCTGATGCTTTGGAAGATACCTAGCCAGCTCGAGCTTCCAAACTAGAGTTCAAGATGGTGAATGAAGTGTACGCCTCCAATGGATTTGTAAATCAAACTCTGCTGACGATCAACTTAGCTGAGATGAGGAAGTACCTAAATACAAGATTGAGGAATCTTCAACAGCGAAAGTCAATACGCTAGATGAATACGTGCTTGTTATGCGCACGCAGATTGGTAAGTAGCAATTACCCTTGAGGATGCTATGTTAGTATGGTTTAGATAGGGTCACCAAAGACCCGACTTTCTACATCGATCTCGAATTAGAAGAGCTGCGAGACATCTTGAGAGAAGTTTTGAAAGATATCTATGGCCTAAGTTTGATGGAAGAAAAGCCTACGGTAAGTCTTTTCTCGTACCAGAGGGGATTAATCGGCCACTAACTCGGGCATAGATCGAGCAACATCTCTTGTACCACTACCTCCCAGAACTTGAATCGCGTTGAAGTACCATTCATGCCAACACAACGTCCATGCAGCACCTCGATCTGTTAATCAACTGCGTGAAGAGCATTTATGTTCCCACGACCGAGCGTCTCCTCCCTCTCCTCGAATATGGTGAGATCACGTATGATCTGCTTTGGGCGCTCTTTAAGCCAAATACCCCAATCTGTGCCACTTGTTTCGGTACCAAAAACCACGATGTGTCACATATAATTCTGCTGAAGAGAGGAACAACAAGTCGAAAATGAAGTATTTGAGCATGGGCTGCCGATTTTTCGATTTCGATGGCAAAATATTCGGCAAGGCTTCTATCGAGCTGGTCATTCCAAAATTCCGGGGGACGAAGCGTATTAACACCCTCCCAGCTTTCCCTCTCAAGTACCATCCGGACAAAAAACAAGCCAAGTCGGACCTCGTTGAATGTGGTCGAAAGTTCGTCCGCCTAATAGATGCTCACCATTGTCACTGTCAGGGTGAAGCATTTTTGATACACAAAAGAGACCCGGTAAAGTTTTCTGTCAATAGTCGGGTCATGATGGCTTTTAGTGAGACGCCCTTGCTGCCAAAACAAAAGAGACGCAGGGTCGAACAGTCCCAGGGCCTCATCAACACTGAGAGCCTGCGGATATCTGTAGTAGAGAGCCTCGACGTGCTCTACCAGGCCGAAGAGAACCATCATCGCATGACAATGACCATCGTCGACAAAATAGAGACCCAAGCTGGTTTCTGCACTGCAGGGGCTCTTAGATTCCCAGACTCCTTAAGGTCTTTAAAGACATGGACAATCGAACTCACGCTCTGGTTGGCGATTTAGTTAAGGATTTGCAAACGCAACAATGCCGTCTGGTCAAAGAGGGGTTTAAGGGCACGGAGCGACAATACGTACATTGGTCGCTGATTTAGTTGAGGGTATGGCGGCTCAACAATGCCGTATGATTGTCGCGAAGCGATCCGTTGAGCAATATTGAGCAGGGAAGGAAGACGACTTGAACCAGCGGCCTCATGCAATCACGCAACATGTGTTGATACAACGGCATGGATTTCAATAATAGACTCTGTACAGAGTTAATCGTTTATAATCGAATTTGTTAGACAAGCTGCCATCTTTGCTCTTGAGAATGGTCCGTAAAGGGCAAAAAGGGCGTGCAGCCGTTTTACGCCCCATGGGCGTCCTGAAGGCACTTCGTTCCGAAGCGCTCGCGCGACGATCTCCTACTTTCAGCTAAATTTGTCTCTTGTGTTGGATCTGCTCCATTTCTTACACCCTTGGTTCGAGCTCTTTTGGCTTCACTTTTGGCCTCTTATTTGATTAGATTTTGGCGATTTCAGCAGTCTTCCGAGCCATCTTGTAATTCAATCCAGGCGCAGCCTCTAATTCTGGACCGTGACTATAAGATCCTCTTCTAGCTGCTACGTGAGAAACCCCGTCGTCGCATGGTTGGAAGCCCCAACCTCCACAAACGGCATCTAACCTTTCTACAATCGGCATTCAGTCTTGTCCAAAAACCGTATCCAACCTCGTCCACAAATGACTTGTTTAGGATGAGGTCAGTGGTCTGTAATTCACATCTGCTGAAAGAAGTGGCAAAGCAGTAGAATAGAAGAAAAGATGAAACTAGACCTCAACACATGAAAGTTTTATATTAGTGAAATTTAGAGGACAAATTCAACACGAGCAGCTCGTCGGCGAGCAAAGAAACCTAAATCCTCTTTCACCGAACCTTCTCATCCCCCTCCGGCTCACCCACCTCTCCCTGTCCAATTACTGGTTTCGGACCCTGCACAATAGGATAATCCCACATTCCACTAACCTCACACTCCGTGATGGTAGCCAGGTACGTGAAATATCTTGTGAAACTCCAAGTCCAGCGATTAGTAACATAATACCTCCTCTCGCCTTGAGGCGTGAACAGGGGCGGTAGCGTCTGATTAGACGCATTGTTGACTAGCAGGGGAAGGAGTTTTAGAGCACCATAAGACGAAGGTGGAATGACAGAGCGTTTGAGCCAGGCTGTGTAGATCTCGGCGGCGGAGGTTTGGATTGCGCTTCGGCAGATTGCGAGGTTGGTTTTGCCGACAGAGTCGAGGAGCCGCTTGTCCCCATAGGCGTGCCAGGAGGAGCCGGAGCGGTTGGTGACGTTGAGGCCAATGGCATTGTCTTCGTCATGCATGAGCTATATGCCTGGGTTAGCCTCCATTCATTCTCATGAACCCCCAGGGGGAGGTAGGAAGGCATACCTTTGCGCAGAAATCGGCGGGACCACCGAGCGGAATATCGGGATTGTGCAAGATTCGACGAGGCGTCCGCATATGGCCAGCTGAAAAACTGTCTTCGAGGAAATGGTCCGCATGTGCATTCATAGCATACGCGAGCTCCAGATTAGCAGGACCGCCCTGAGCAGCAACAGCCATGGCAGTTGAATGGCCCGCAATATACGCAGTCCAAGCATCGGCGCCGAAATGATCGAAGTTGATGGCTGCTATCTTGAGGTAGCTCGGTTCATTGTAGTTACGGAGCAGAGTGAGTTCTTCAAGCTTCGTGGTGACGTCCGGGATAATGTTAGCGTAGTAATATGATGGATCTACCCCAGTTTGAAGTGCCTTTTGCACGTCGGCCACTTCGACTGCAAGGATATTCAATATGGCGTTTGCTTCCTTGGGTTGCTGCGTTGTGTCTTGTCCGAGCCAGTAGTATGCGGCTTTGAATCGATTCTGCTGGTCCGCCAAGCTCGTGCCATTGCTGATAGGATCATAGGTTGCGTAAAAATCGCCTCCTAGACCATTAATTTGGCCATAGGTTGCCCTTACGCCATTTTGAAGTGTAAATGGTAGATTGGCGGCTTGGTAGGTCTTTCCGTCATACCATTGCAGGAAGATGGTGTCTCCAAGGTTGGCATGCTCTGCGAATTCAAAACCTAGATATTGTTAGATTGGCAAAGTACGCGGATACGCATTGAGACCTACCTAATTTGCCTTTTGCTGCTACCGGCGCTGAGCTTTCAGGACCTTCAGATGACCCAGATCCCTCAGACTCTTCGGGGAAGGTTGTAGCAGCAACAATCTTGGTGTACGGTCGGCGGCAGAAGCAGTACTTCCCATACTTCTCCCTGAGCTCCTTTATTTCCTCTGCGGAAAGAGTGTGTTCATTGTGATCATTTTCCTCAACCGCCTCGACTGTGGTTGCGATGGCAGATTCCTTGATTGGGATTTGGACATGCTCAACAAACCTGGATACGTTAGACCTTGGAAAATCTTCATAGAATGCGACTTACGGAGCGCCGATGGTGGCCATGATTCACGAGTAGATGGGTTGTTGTTTGATGAGCAAAGTGTGGATAATGGGAGTATTGCTGATAATGTTATAATCCAAAGAGGGTCATGTTAGAGGTTTATATACCCATCCATCCCACGGAGCAGCCGTCTGCAATGTGAAATCTCTTCTCTACCAGCCGTCATTTCCGCCCCTATAATCTCTCTACACCACCATCATTCAAGTGATACGAGCTATGCAGAATCTGTGCCTGTCACTTTGGCCACATTATTAGCTATGCGAGAAAGAGTAGCACCGCCAAAACACTCAAACTCTCTAAGCCGAGACTTGAGCCTTCCTGTGTTACACAATTGAGATATTTCCATTCACCGCCAGTTCGTGGTGGAGGATGATGGCCGACTCAAACGATCCCAAGAGTACATCGTATAGGAGGTTTGAATTCTTACACATGGCCTGTCTGGTCAACGAATCAAGTTCGGCTTTTGCTGTATTTAAGCTTTATGGCGTCCTTACCCGTCGGCGCACTCCAACGTAGCGATCGATCGCTGAGGCATCCATGCTGCATGGCTTTTTACGGGTGGCTTGCTGAGTAGTGTCTGATATAAGCGAACGTGCGCATCCTGTA
>Ga0335072_10015406_pt1 | contig 10855 bp, 6 predicted proteins | sample Lox_Sample_21_FD_206725 | JGI IMG/M metagenome (GOLD analysis project Ga0335072, IMG submission 206725) | Soil microbial communities from Loxahatchee National Wildlife Refuge, Florida, United States - Lox_Sample_2.1 | ecosystem: Environmental > Terrestrial > Soil > Wetlands | place: USA: Florida... | reverse complement strand
TCATCGGGACCACGGTGCTCAGCCTGATCGCGCCCGGCCAGGTCAATGACAAGCCGCTCACCTGGGTCGTCGCGACGGTCATCTGCCTGCTGGTGGTGGCGATCGCGGTGATCGGCGTGAAGGTCACGATCCGCTTCCAGGGCTGGATCGTTCTCGGTGAGTACGCGATCATCCTCGTCCTGGCCGTCTGGGGGCTGGTGCACGAGCTGACCTCGCACGCGGCCGGGATCACCGCGCCGTCGTGGTCATGGTTCACCACCTCGCACTCGCCCGGCGGGTCGACCGGGCTCATCGCCGGCGTGGTCATCGCGACGTTCCTGCTCGGCGGCTGGGACGCGCCGATCTACCTCGGCGATGAGCAGCAGCAGAAGAAGGACCCGGGACGCTCGGTGCTGATCTCGATCACCTTCTGCACGCTGTGGGTGATCTTCCTGTTCGTCTGCCTCCAGGGGCTCGCGCCCGCCAGCCAGATCACCGCTAACTCGGCCAACGTGCTGCCCTTCCTGGCCGGCAAGCTCGGCCCGAAGGCGTTCTCCGACCTGGTGGCGCTGGCCGTCATCGCCTCGTTCGCCACGACGATCCAGTCGCAGATCGTGGACGGCTCGCGGGTCATGTTCGGGCTGGGCCGGGACCGTACCGTGCCGGCCGCCCTCGGCCGGGTCAACCGGCGGTTCCTCACCCCGGTCGCCGGGCTGCTCGTGATGGGCCTGGTCCCCATCCTGGCGCTGGCCCTGTACCTGGCAGGCACCTCGCTGCAGAAGGCGATCGTCTACATCGACTCCACCGGCGGGCTGCTGTTCGCCGGCTACTACATAGTTATCTCCCTCTACAGCCTCTGGTATTACCGTTCCACGCTGTTCAAGACCACCAAGGACTTCATCCAGGGCCTGCTGCTGCCGCTGATCGGCGCGGCGACACTGGTGTACGTGATCATTAAGTCGGTCCCCGCCACGCCGCACCCGGTGCTGATCATCGCGGTCGTCCTGTTCCTGATCGGAATACCCCTGGGGATACTGTCCAAGGCCATCACCAAGGCGCCGTTCTTCTACACCCGCCGCGAGCGGTACGTCGAGCCGGCCGCCACGCCCGAGCCAGTGAGCCAGTAAAGGGAGCGGGAAGCACAGTGACCGACCTGCGCAGCGGGGCCTGGCTGTCCGGCGACGACGAGGTCGCGCTCAACCATCGCGCCGCGCTGCACGCCGGCGGCTTCCGCAGCGGAAGCCGCCGGCCACTGATCGGCATCGCGTCCACGGCCAGTGACCTCAACCGGTGCGACCGGGGGCTGACGGCCCTGGCCGCCGCGGCGCGGCGCGGCGTGCTGGCGGCGGGCGGGCTGCCGCTGGAGTTCCCCGTCATGTCGCTGCCGGAAGACCTGATGAAGCCGACCGCGATGCTCTACCGGAACCTGCTGGCCATTGAGGTCGAGGAGACCATCCGGTCGCAGCCGCTCGACGGCATCGTCGCCCTTGGCAACTGCGACAAGACCGTGCCCGCCTACCTGATGGCCCTGGCCAGCGCCGACCTCCCGTCCGTGGTGGTGACCGGCGGCTTCCGGCCGGTGCCCGTGCTGGACGGCAGGCCGCTCGGCAGCGGCACGACGCTGTGGCGGATGTTCGACGAGCGCCGGGCCGGGTCGGTCTCCGACCGCCAGTGGGCGCAACTGGAGACGTGCCTGGGCGCCGGGACCGGCGCGTGCAACACGATGGGCACCGCGTCCACGATGGCGATCATGGCCGAGGCGCTCGGCATGACCGTGCCGGGATCGGCCGTGATCCAGGCGGGCGACCCCGCCCAGGAAGCACTCGCCGAAGAGGCCGGGCGGCGGGTCGTCGCGCTGGTCGGCACCGGGACACGGCCGTCCGCGCTGCTCACCGAGGCCGGGTTCGACCGCGCGATCGCCGTGCTGGCCGCGGTCGGCGGGTCGACGAACGCCATCATCCACTTGTGCGCCGTGGCCGGGCGCCGCGGCCTGGTGCTGCCGCTGGAGCGCTTCGCCGCGATCGCGGCGCGGGTGCCGGTCATCGCCGACATCGCCCCGGCCGGCGCCGGGCTCATGCCGGACCTGGCGGCGGCGGGCGGCGTGCCCGCGATCCAGGCGCTGCTTGATGACCCCGGGGCCACGGCCCGCTGGCCGTTGCGCCCGGTGACCGACCCGGTCACCAGCGAGCCGGCCTTCATGGTGGTCCGGGGCAACCTGGCGCCAGACGGCGCGGTGATCAAGACAGCCGCCGCCACGCCGGGATTGCTGAGGCATCGCGGCCCCGCCGTCGTTTTCCACTCCTACGCGCAGATGCGCGAGCGGATCGACGACCCCGACCTGCCCGTCACCCCGGACTCGGTGCTGGTCCTGGCGGGCTGCGGCCCGGTCGGGGCGGCCATGCCCGAATGGGGGAACATGCCGATCCCGGCCGCGCTGCTGCGGCAGGGCGTCACCGACATGGTCCGCGTCACCGACGGCCGGATGAGCGGCACCGGCTACGGCACCGTGGTGCTGCACGTCGCGCCGGAATCGGCCATCGGCGGGCCGCTGTCGCGGCTGCGCGACGGGGACATGGTGACCCTCGACGGGCCGGCCGGCATCCTGTCGGTGCCCGAGGGCCTGCTGGACGGCCGGCCGCCCGTGCTGCCCGAGCTGGCCGACCGGCGGGGCTGGCCGGTGCTGCACCGGGCGCACGTCACCCAGGCCCCCGAAGGCTGCGACTACGACTTCCTCCAGGCCCGCGCCCCCGATCAGCTGCCGTTCACCGAGCCGGTGATTGGTCGCTCCTGAGACGAGAAGAAGCGGGTCGTTCAGAATCGGTGGTTTCTGTCCTGTGCGCCGCGCTGATGGGGCAGTATCGGCGGATGGCCGTCATCGAGGTAAGCGAAGACGCCCTGCGCCGCGGGGCAAGCGACGAGGTCTACGCGCGGGCCGCCGGGCTCGTCGCCGCCGTCAGCGACCTGCGGGTCGCCGGAACGTTCCTGAACGCCACGGTAGGTGGCGTGCCGACGAGCGTGCGGCTGCTCAACGGCGGGATCGAGGGCCGGTGCGAGTGCGGTGCCCCGGACCGCGGGCCGTGCGCGCACGCAGTCGCGGCCACGCTCGCCTGGCTGCGCGACGGCCAGGACGAGGACGCCCCTGAGCTGCTGGAAGTCCTGGTCACGCAGTCGCCGGAATGGCTGGCGACGCGGCTGGCCGCCATCGCCTCGGGCAACGCGGAGCTGACCGCGCTGCTGCTGGCTGAGGCGGTGGACCCCGACACCGCGGGCGCGATCGCGGAGCTGCGCGACGAGCTTGACGAGGAACTGGCTGACCTGGAGGAGGACGCGGTCGCGCGGGGGAGCCACGGCGACTGGCACCCCAACGCCGGGAACCTCGCGGAGATGATCGAAGAGGCCCGCGAGTTCCTCAACGAGGCTCCCGATGACGTCCGCGAACTGGCTGACCACGTGATCACCCGGATCGAGCGGCTGCTGGACCACACGGACGGCCAGGCCGGCGAGCTGGCCGCGGCGCTGGAGCTTGCCCTGGACCTGCACCGGTCAGCGTGCCGGGCGGGCTACCCCGACGTCGTCGTGCTGGCCGAGCGGCTGGTGACGGGCGCGCTGGACAGCCGGTGGGGCGTCTTCACCGACACCATCGCCCGGTACGCCGACGTTCTGGGGCCAGCTGGGCTGGCCCGCTGCCAGGAACTGCTGGAGGCCGGGAGCGAATCGTGAGCGAGCTGAGCGCATCGCCGAACCGCGCACGGGGTTTATGCTTATCGTGATTTGTGCGTGACCGCTGCAGAGGGGAGCTGCCGTGGACCCCGTAACGCTTATCATTGCCGCTTTGGTCGCCGGAGCGTCGGCCGGGCTCCAGGACGCCGCGAGCACGGCTATCAAGGACGCTTACTCGGGCCTCAAATCGCTGATCCGTTCCCGGTTCGGCCGCCATGGCCAGGACATCGACCAGGAACTGGCCGAGGTGGACAACAAGCCCGATACCGATCCGGCCCCGCTCGCCGCGCGGCTTGCGTCGATTGACGCCGGTCACGACGAAGAACTGGTGCGGGCGGCGACCGCGCTCCTCCAGCAGGCCGACCCGGACGGGAAATGGCGACGCCAGGTGCTGAACATTAACATCAGCGGCAGCAAGGGCGTAGTCGGCAACAATCCCGGCACCGTGACGATGAATTTCAACGACGGTGACTGACTCGCCCGGCGACGCGGGCGGCGTAGAGGTTCACGACGCGCGCGGCGTTGTGGTGGCGAACTACGGCCAGGTATTCCAGTATTACGGGCAGGCCAGCCAGCCGCTGAAATCCGTCATCAGGTCAGAGCAGTTCCGCGCGCTCGTCGACAACCGGCTGAAGACTTTCGTGGGCCGGGAGTTCGTGTTTGAGGAGATCGACCGCATCCTCGGCGGCGCCGAAGGCGACAGCGGCTACATCGTCATCAAGGGCGAGCCGGGCATCGGCAAGACCGCGGTCGCCGCCGCCCTGGTGATCCGCGGTTACGCGCACCACTTCAACATCGCCGCTGACAACATCAGGACCGCCCGGCAATTCCTCGAAGACGTGTGCGCCCAGCTCATCTTGAAGTACCGCCTGCCTTACGACACGCTGCCGCAGCAGGCCGGAGAGGACAGCGGCTTCCTGTCCCGGTTGCTGGGCGAGGCCGCCGAGGCCGCCCGCGAGCGCGGGGAACTGCCGGTGACCGTCGTCGTCGACGCGCTCGACGAGGCGAACCGGACCGGGTACCGGGCCGGGGTGAACCGCCTGTACCTGCCGCGGACCTTGCCCGCCGGGGTCTTCATGATCGTGACGACCCGCGACGAAGACGACATCCAGCTCGTCGTGGACAAGCAAACGGTGATCTGGATCCGTGATGATGATGCGCGGAACGTGAAGGATGTCGCCGACTACGCCCGCGGGTTCGTCGCCCGGCACTCCGGCGACCTCGGACCGCGGCTGGCCAGCGCGGGACTGGACATTGACACGTTCGTGCAGGGGATCACCAGGGCCAGCGAGGGCAACTTCATGTACCTGGTCTATGTCCTGCCCGACCTGGCCAGCGGCCGCCTGTCGCTCGACGCCGGCCACGCGGTCGCCGGCCTGCCGGAAGGGCTCGAAGGCTACTACCTGCAGCACTGGCGGGCCATGAAGGCGAGCGACGAGACGCTGTTCACCACGCGGCAGCGGCCGGTGCTGTGCTTCCTGGCGATTAGCCTCGAGCCGGTGACCGTGCTGCAGCTCGTGGAGTGGACGCAGCTCGAGCCCGGCGATATCCGGCAGGTCATGGCCAGCTGGCGGGAGTTCCTCAACGCCGATGACGAGGCGCCCGCGCGCTACCGCCTCTACCACCGGAGCTTCGCGGAATTCCTGGACGAGCAGGAAGACCTGCGGTGGTACCACGACAAGCTGGCGTCGGCGGCCCTGGCCAAGATCCCCGGGTTCCCCCTCTAGCCGCGCCCGTCCCCGGCGGCGACCGCCGCGGCCGGGGCAGCGGCCGCGGCGATCGACGCCGCCGGCCCGGCGTAGCCGGCCGCCTCGAGCGCGCTGACCGCCGCGCGGGCAGCGTCGGTTAGGTAGCGAGCGCACGCGGTCACCTCCCGGTGGTGCTGCCACCGGGCGGCGGCCCGGCGAAAAAGGCCGGCCGCCTGTTCGGCCTGGCCGTCCCCGGCCGCCGCGCCCGCCGCATCGCAGGTGGCCTCCAGGGCCAGCTGGTGCAGCAGCACCTCGCCCGGATCGTCGGCGTCGGCCAGGGCATCGAGCCGGGACAGCCAGCCCGGCTGGACCTTCCGGCGCGCTGCCACGGCCGCCGCCACCCGTCGCCGCAACAGGCCGCCGCCTGCCTCCTGCAAGGTGTAGTCCTCCGGATGGGCAGCCAGGAAGCCCAGGTAGGCGTCGATCGCGTCGTTGCCAGCCGGGGCTTGCGGGCTGCCTGGCCGGTCCAGGTACCGGGCGAGGCTGTCGGCGGCCTGGGCGGCCAGGCGGCCCAGCGCTACCTGGTAGTGCGGGCCGCCGGTGACGAGGAGCGTCAGCGCGGCCGCCGCGGCCGGCAGGTCACCGCGGTCAAGCTCCAGGTCGATGGCGGCCACGGTGGCGGCCGCGAAGTCGAGGTCGGATGCCCGGGCCGGCCCGGGCCGCAGGTCAGGGTTTCCCAGCAGCAGCGCGGCCTGTTCGGACTGCGGCAGGGCGCGCGCCGCGCGCAGCCCGGCGGCCAGCGCCCGCAGCCGGCGCGGCCGGTCGGGCGCCGTCTGGACAAGATCGGCCAGCAGGGCGAGCCGCTCGGCGGCCGGGCCGGCCGCCTGGCTGCTGATGATCTGGCTCTCGGCGGCGGCGATCGTCTGGTCGTCCCCGTCCGGTGCCGCCCGCAACACGGCGAGCAGCGAGCGGACGGCGGCCCAGTCTCCGCGGCGGCCGAACTCGCCGATCAGCCGGGCGCCGACCGCGCCGGTGTCCAGGACCAGCGGGGCCAGGTCGGGCCCTGGGCGGGGCGCCGCGCTGCCCGCCACGCCGAACCAGACGGCCAGGCCGGCGATGGCCTCATCCAGCTCCTGGTAGTAAGCCGGGCCGCCGATGACCGCGCCGACCGGGCACAGCACGGTCAGGTCATCCCTGGGCAGGTCCTGGGCGACCTCCGCCAGTACGGGGCGCAGCGCCCCGGCGTGGCCGGGCATGATCAGCGACGCCAGCACGTCGATGCTCGCCTGAACCCGGGCCAGGCCGCCCGTGACCTGGCCGAGAAGGCGGATGATGGCCGCCAGCTGCGCCGGGTCAGGCTGGTCCTCCAGGGCGGCCAGCCGGACGGCCGGCTCCAGCCGCAGATGGGCCGCGCTGATGCCCGCACTGACGTCGCGGGCCTGCCGGCGCCCGGCGGCGGTCAGGAACGGGGCGAGCAGCACGAGGGCGGCCGCCTTCTCGGCATCGTCTAGGTCCGCGACGACGGCTAGCACGGCGGCGGCCAGGGCCGGGTCCAGGGCGGTCTCCGGGCCGCCGGCCGCCGCCCGCCCGATGGCGCGATGCGTCCGGGTAACCTCGGCGGCCCGCAGCCCGATGCGGCGGGCGGTGGCCAGCTCGTCCAGCAGCAGCTCGGCCGGCCAGACGTCCACCAGCGGCTCGAGCAGCGCGGTGACCTCCTCGGCCGACCGGGTCAGCTCGCCGGCCTCATGGGCCTGGCGGATCAGCCTGTCCCGCAGCGGCCCGGGCAGCTGCCGGATCACGGGGCTGAGCCGCGTGAGCACGTCGGTCCGGAATGAGCTGCGCTCGCCCAGGTCCTCCGCGCCGCGCAGCAGGGTCTCGATCACCGCCAGCCGGCGCTGCGGGGGCAGCCCGGGCAGCAGGGCGAGCAGGCACATGGTCCTTGACTCGCCGTCGGGCATCGCGTTGACGCTGTCCAGGAAGTCTTCTGCGTGCAGCTGGCCCGGCTCGTGGCCGGCCTCGAACAGCGCGCCGCACGCCATGACGGCCATGTCGTCCAGCTGCCTGAACAGGCTGCCGGCTTCATCCACGAGGTCCAGCTCGGCGAGCCGCGGCAGGAGCGCGATGATCCCGAACCGCGCGGCGACGTCCTCGCGGCCGGCCAGTTCGCGCACGACGCCGGTGATCCGCTCGGGCCGCAGGACCGGGGCCAGCGTCGTGAGCGGCTCGGTGTAGGACTGGAACCGCATGAGCCGCGACCGGCCTAGCCCGGGGTTGCCGCCGTGCGGGGACCAGTCATTGAACCGCGCTCGCTGGTTCGAGCTGTCCAGCACGCTGACGGCGAGCTGGCAGGCGCCGGTCAGGTACTGCTCATCGCCGCCGCGAGCCGCGCAGGCGGCCACCAGCGCCTGCGCCTCCGGGCGGCCGCGGAACAGGTCCAGGCGGCTGGCGACCGACCAGGCCGTGGTCAGCTCGGCGCCGCGCTGGTCGCCAGCCAGCCTTCCGGCGACCGCCACCGCGGACTCGACCCCGGCGAAGGTCGTCCCGGCCAGCCAGGCCGCCTTCCCGATGGCGGCCAGCTCGGCCGCCGTCAGGTCCGGCAGGGCGGCCAGCCGCGAGATCACGGCGACGTGCTCTTCGGCCGACAACGGGAGCCGCATTTCGTCCCGGCCCTTGCCGATGACAACCCGTCGTGCCCGGGGCACGCTCATGGTGGTCAGGACCGCCTGCAGGTACCGGCCGCGTTCGGGATTACTGATCTTCGCCAGCAGCCGCGCCACGCCGGACGCATGATGACCGGGCTCGGCCGCGGTGCACAGGGAAATTGCCTCGTCCAGGGATAGCAGGCCGCGGTCCACCAGGGATTCGATGACCGGGGCCGGCAATTCGCTGGCCGATCGCACCGAGTCGGCTATCAGCCCGAACGAGATGACCTTGGCGCAGTCGGCTTGCTCCACGGCCAGCGCGCTGCCCCGGGCCACATCGTCCAGGTAGGCACCAACGTCTGGTTTCGCGGTAAACCAGGCGTTAGAGTCGTCACCACGCCGTAGGAGCAGCAGCCGGAACAGGTCGGCTGCACGCCCTGCCCTTGCGAGGTGCGTCGGGAGGAACTGGCGGTAATAGGAGTTGAGGCCGGCCAGCGGGTCAGCTGCGGCTGGCGGGAGGGGGTCAGCGAATGCAGCCATCGGTTTTCGGCTCCTTTGGAGCACGGCCAGAAGACGTTCTGCGGACGGAGTTCTTCGCGTTCTTCCACCTCACCGAGACCGGTCGCTCGGAGCTGGGAGACGGCAGGACATCAATAGTTTACCGAAGCCCGGCCCAGCAATTCCACGACCTGACCTGGGTCGATGTCGTCGCCGACGAATACGGGACCGTTCGCCTGGCGCTGTCGGTCACCGAGCGTTTCATAATGGACCCGGCGTTGGCGGTGTACGCCAAAGATATTGCCAAGAGCTTTATCGGCGATGGCATCGCCACGAGCGAGGACAGCGGCGTGCTCGCGCCGATAGCCCGCGATATCGCCTACCGGCCGATTCCGGGAACCGCTCCGTCCCTTCCCAAGCCGGCTAGCGTCGATGAATTGCGCGATCAGCTGACGCATGCGCTGGACCTTGGAAAGCCAGTCACCGTCATGCTCGGCGGGCCAGCCAGCCCGGCCCCGCTGCCCGAGGTAGCCACCCGCGGGTATGCCGTCTACCTCGGCGAACGTCCCTCGTACACGGCCGAGCTGGCCATGACGCGGTTTTCGATGAGCAACGAGGCAGCCGCCGGAGGGCGGGTGCTGACCATCGCCTTCGACCGGCGAGCGTAGCGTCGCCGCGGCGAGAAGCGCTCGGGCCGCGCCGGGCTTTCGCCGTTATGCCTGCCGCAGGCGCTGGGCGAGGGCCGTGTAGCGGCGCCCGGCGCCCTTGGTGCGCACGGCGGCGGCCAGTGCCCGGCGCGAGCCGGCCAGCACGACGAGCTTCTTGGCCCGGGTGATCCCGGTGTAGAGCAGGTTGCGCTGGAGCATCATCCAGGCGCTGGTCGTCAGCGGGATCACGACGGCTGGGTACTCCGATCCTTGCGACCGGTGGATGGTGACCGCGTACGCGTGCGCTAGTTCGACGAGCTCGTCGAAGTCGTAGGAGATCTCCTCGTCCTCGTCCGTTCGGACGGTCAGGCAATGGTCTTCCAGGGACAGGCCGGACACCACGCCGGTCGTCCCGTTGAACACGCCCGCCACGCCCTTGTCGTAGTTGTTGCGCAGCTGGGTCACCTTATCGCCGACCCGGAACACCCGCCCGCCGTAGCGCCGCTCGGGCGTGCCCTCCCGGTAGGGCGTGAGCGCCTCCTGCAGCAGCAGGTTCAGGTTCCCGGCCCCGGCCGGGCCGCGGTGCATCGGGCACAGCACCTGCACGTCCCGCCGCGGGTCGAGGCCGAACCTGGCCGGGATCCGGCGGGCCACGATGTCCGCCACGAGCTGCGCTGCCGGTTCCGTTTCGTCGCAGTTGAACCAGAAGAAGTCCGGGTAGCCGGTCAGCTCGGGCGGGCGCCCGGCGTTCACCTTGTGCGCGTTGACGACGATCCCGGACTGCTGGGCCTGGCGGAAGATCTTCGTCAGCCGGACGACCGGCAGCGTCTGGGCGCCGATCATGTCCCGCAGCACCTCGCCCGCGCCGACCGATGGCAGCTGGTCCACGTCCCCGACCAGCAGCAGGTGCGCTCCCGGGGGCACGGCCTTCACGAGCTTGTTGGCCAGGATCACGTCGACCATCGATGTCTCGTCGATCACGACGAGGTCGGCATCCAGGGGGTTGCTCGCGTCGAACTCCGGGTCGCCACCCGGCTGGAGCTTCAGCAGGCGGTGGATGGTCGCGGCCTCGTGGCCGGTGAGCTCGGCGAGCCGCTTGGCGGCGCGGCCCGTCGGGGCGGCGAGCACGACCTTGGCCTTGCGCGCCCGGGCCAGCTCAACCACCGAGCGGACAGTGAAGCTCTTCCCGCAGCCCGGTCCTCCGGTCAAGATCGCGACCTTCTGGGTCAGCGCCAGCCGGACGGCGTCGGCCTGCTCGGGGGCGAGGTCGGCGCCGGTGCGGTCCTTGAGCCAGCCGAAGGCCTTGTCCCAGTCCACGGCCTGGAAGGCGGACAGCCGGTCCCGGCTGGCGGACAAAAGCTGCCGCAGGACGGTGGAAAGGGACCGTTCGGCATGGAAGAACGGCGGGAGGTACACGGCCCGCAGCTTCTCGCAGGAATCGGCGACCAGCAGGTCGTCGGTGACGGCGAGCTCTTCGGCCGCCAGGTCACCGATGAGCGGGGCTATCGCGGCGGCGGGGACACCGAGGATCTTGGCGGCGTCGGTGACGAGAACGGGCTCGGGCAGGTAGCAGTGGCCGTCGTCGGCGGCCTCGGACAGGGTGTAGGCGAGGCCCGCCTTGATGCGCTCGGGGCTGTCGGTGGCGATGCCGACCGAGGCGGCGATCGTGTCGGCGGTCTTG